>ERZ1024493.4-NODE-4-length-125097-cov-49.583644_pt1 | contig 125097 bp, 101 predicted proteins | sample MGYA00520796_ERZ1024493 | MGnify/ENA primary metagenome ERZ1024493 (study PRJEB33242, sample SAMEA3444320) | Homo sapiens | biome: Host associated; feature: Gastrointestinal tract; material: Stool | place: Uganda | collected 2011-01-01 ...
TAGATTATCAGTTCAGAGGTTCGAATTTTAAAGGAGGATATCTTTAACGCTTACATAATTGCAAAAATATTCAGTGTAATACTCACATGATAAAAAGAAAGACTTAAAACAATTTATTGATAAGATGGATAACGGTCTTGTCAAAATTGTCACTGGAATTAGAAAAAATATTTTTATTCGTTTGGTGGAATGCCGTTAGTACTATTGAAGAAAAGTAATGAAGAAAAAATCTCTTGAAAATATAAACGACTCTTTTAAGAAAATAATAATAGTTAAGGACGATATAATGAAAACCAGAGACGATAAAGGAATAATCACAATATCATTAAAGAACTTCTTATTAGATGAAGATGCTTTAAACTATTAAGACACGATTCTTAAGCAGCATTTAATCAAAATTCAACAATTAAATTAAAAAACAAATGAAATAAATCCATGTAAGGTATAGAATAGATTAACAAGAATTATATATATCTTGTAAAGAGAGGAAAACATGAGAAAGAATTTACGTTATTTTGCTTTGTTGGGATTAACTGCATTGTCCCTTGCTTCCTGCTACAAGGAATGCACTTATGCTGAATTCATCGAATCAGCAAAGAAAGTTGAGAGTGTTGAATACACAAAGGTTACTTTTTCTGGAAAGTATGACTACGAAGTAGCTGGTGTGACATCAACACTCGATATGAGCGGAACTGAGTTCACCAAGGAAAGTGGAAATTGGAAGGCATCTGATTCTAGCAAGCTCACACAATCAGCAGTTGGATTGATTTTGTTGGCTTCCAGACCTGCTGATGTTGCAGAAGATACATCAGGAAATACTAAGTATTTCTACAACGATGGATTCAAGACTGAATACACCGAAGATAACAAGACCACTATAACTGAGTGGAATAACTTTGGTTATCTCACTTCTTGGTCTTATAACGGAAACACTTTGACTGTTTCTTACACCAAGTAATTCATAACCAAATTCATAAACACCTCCAAATAAAAGGAGGTGTTTTTTAATAATAAAAAAGTTCAAGGATAGTTTTATTTAATCGAATATGTTTTTAAAAAATATAATTGTTCATTTGAAATTAAACCCATATTTCTTTTATGAAGCTATGATATTATCTAATCACTATGGAACAAAAAAATAAATTATCCTTTGCGGATCGTATCAAGAAGTTCACACCCATGCATTGGGTCTTATTGGCGTCTCTTCTATTATTCATATCCTGTTTATTAGTAACGATCATTATCTGGACTAGAGATTTCATCTTGGGAGTTCCTTTTATTACCGGCCCACAAAACAAAGATGGATCGATAGGCGAAGAACTAATAGCTTATGAAATAACAATATATACATTATTCTGGATATTAGATTTAATATTGATATCAACATTTGTATATGAGCTAGTATTCCTTCCTATCGATAAGATTGTTCACGACAATATAAATAGAAAAGAGTTGATGGGTGGCGAAGTAGTTAATGTTCACGATACTTACAAAGAGAACTACGAAGGAAAAGAAGATAATAAAAAAGAGCCTGATCAGGTAGAAGAATCAGACTCAGAAATAAAAGACTTGAATGACTTATTAAAAGGTCATGATAACGACAAGAAAAACTAATCTCTAGTTATTCTATATCTAAAGTTATATAGTGCTACAGCGACAGCTGTGGTCAAATTCAAAGAGTCCACTTCGTTGGACTCTTCTATTTTTAATCCGTTGTCATTCCAAACAGATTGAGGAAGACCGGAAGATTCATTTCCAAAGACCAAAGCCAACGGCTTCTTTTCTACACTGTATGTTTGACCTAAAGTTTTATTCGTCTGGAGAATAAAGGGATAGTATGGTCTATCAAATTCTTTTAAGTATTCATCAAAAGTATTAAATTCTTGAATTCTAATAGAAAACATAGCTCCCATTGAGGCTCTTACAGTTTTAGGATTAAATCTATCAGCCGCCGGTAAAACTATAGCTAAATCCTTATAACCGAAAGCGAGCATTGTTCTCATTATGTTTCCTAAATTTCCCATATCCATAGGATTGACTAAGACGACATGATCATTGGATTTATCCAATTTTTGATCGTATTGATCAAATACAGCGATGACATGATCATTACCTTTTCCACCGAGTTTCTCTACAGCCTTAGATGAAACAATAACTTTATTCTTGTCGACTAAAGTCATTAGCTTTTTATATCCTTCTGTCTTTAAAGCTTCTTCAGATACATATATTTCCTTTACCAACTCTTTCTTATTATCGATAAGATTGATAGTCGGAAAAAATCCAGCTGTATAAGAATAACCACATCCTTTTTTATATTGTTTAACCATAATTTACATCCCAATCTAAGCTATAACATTACAACAGAACAAAACTACAATCAACGCACCCAAACAAATACGATAATATCCAAAGCCTTCAAAAGTATGTTTCTTAACCCATCCCATAAGTTTCTTAATAACAACTAATGATACTAAGAAAGCAGATATAATTCCAAACCACAAATAAATATTCATACTAGCAGTCAAGACTGTTCCATCTTTAATGAATGAAATTAATTTAATAAGCGATGCACCTAACATGATAGGAATTGATAAGAAGAAAGAATATTCAGTAGCAGCTGATCTACTAGCTCCAAATAACAATGCTGACAATATAGTTACACCAGATCTACTAGTTCCTGGAATTATTGATAGCATTTGAAATAATCCTATATATAAACAAGTTAAATAAGATAAAGATTCTGTACTTTGATATTTGTATGGATATGGATTAGCCGGTAAGTTTTGACCTGCCAAAGACTTCAGATACTCTTTTTGCTTCTTCTTTTGATATCTTTCCATTATTATGAAAAAGACGCCATAAATAATCAAAGTACATGCAACCACTATTGGACTATTCAGCATTTTAGTTTGCTCATCATTCAGTAAGATTTCTAATAAAACACCTGCCAGTCCAGCTGGAATACAGCCTATTATTATCTTTAGCCACATTTTCCAAATTGAATTTCTATTTTCCTTGGTAAGTTTTAAAGATAATGGATTTAGTTTTTTAAAGAACTTAAGAATAACTGCAAGAATTGCTCCAAGTTGAATAATAACCATGAAGAAATCCCAAAAAGCAGATCCGAATCTATTTTCCAAATTAAATCCAGGAATAGCTGACACTAAAATGATATGACCAGTCGATGAAACAGGTAGCCATTCAGTAACACCTTCTACCAAGCCATAAAACAAAGCTTTGATAACATCGTTCATATAACTTTTCTCCAAATCACTTAAAGAATTATACCAATATTAACTTATTTATAATATGGTGTAAGCACATTTGCAGAAATGTGTTTAACCTAGTATATCAATGCACATCCTCATAATACCCTCACACAATGTGTAAGGGCTTTAGACATTCAACCATAAATTAGAAAATAAAAATAGTATTAAAATTATTACCGCATAAATTAAAGGGGGGATGATTTTGGTGATCGTAATCGGTGGAATGATAGGTCTTGGAAAAACAACAGTTGCCAAGACTTTAGGCAAAGCGTTTGATAGTGAAGTTTTCTATGAGTCGGTTAAAGGTAACAAGATTCTTCCTCTCTTTTATGAGTCTTCTCCCGAAGAGATTCAAAAGAAAAGATATCCTTTTTTGCTTCAACTTTGGTTTTTAAACACTAGATTTAAAGCAATTAAGGAGGCTCTATATAACGATAATAATGTTTTAGATAGATCTATATATGAAGACTGGTACTTTGCAAAGAAGAATCAAGAATTAGGAAGAATATCTCCATTAGAAATGGAAGTATACGAAAACTTACTGAATAATATGATGGAAGAACTGGATGGATGTCCTAAGAAAGCTCCTGATTTAATGGTCTACTTAAAAGGGTCTTTTGATACTGTTATAAAACACATAGAACAACGCGGAAGATCTTTTGAATTAGGTCAAGATAAACTAGATTATTATCACTTCCTTTGGGAAGGATATGATGATTGGGTGAAGAACTTTTATAAAGCTTCTCAATTTATCACAGTTGATATGGATAAAGTCGATATTGTTGCTCATCCAGAACAGGGTGATGAATTAGTTAAAATTGTTAAAGAAAAATTAGCTGAAATCAGAAAATAATAAAAAGAGTCCCTTTCTCTTTCAATCCTACTTTTTTATTTGTTAATAGAATAACTTCCATCATTTAATGAATGGGGATTCTTATGTTTATTCTACATTTATCTTTATTTTAAAGATGTTTTCTTGTAGTAAAAAGCTCCTGTCAACAAAAAATAAATTATATTTTAAACACAAAATCCAGGGATACTACCGAGTATTAAAATGGCATTGTACTTTGATTGCTACAAAATATAATTGCACAAAGCTTATTTTTTGCTTTGCATTTTTTAAGGTTAAAAATGACATTTTATTTCTTTGATAAATCAAATTAACTTACATAATTATTCTTTTTTTGCTATATTAACCATGGTACTATTTACCAAAAAGGAGGTACATCATGATATCAATTTTATCAAATTTGTTTTTGACTTTTTCTTGCTTATTAAGTGGTGCAAGTTCCCCCGTGGCACAAATAGCAGCTTACAATCCGTCAGTAAATATCCAAACAGGCACTTTTGAAGTGGAATGGTGGCGCGAAGGATTAATTGGAAGACATCAAATGTTAAACATTAAGTCATATAAATATTTGGATTCAATTTGCATAAAAAAACTAACCGAAACATACAATGGTAATGCTTTAAATAACTTCCATTTCAAGAGTACCTTCTCATGCATGTCAGAAACTACAATATCAACAACTATCACAGTAACAAAATCTATAGCAAAAAGTATAGGAGCAAAAGTAGGAATTGATAATTTAGAGATTTCAGCTGATGCAACCATGAAAAAGAGTTATTCCATCGAAAACACAATTTCATATTCATATGCTGAAGAGAAATCTTTTGAAGTGGAGTATGATGTTATTCCTGAATTAGTAAAAGGAAAGAAATTCTTCCTTTGCATGGCTGCATACACCTATAAAATTAGTTGTGAGCAATGGCAAATAGATGATTGGTGGTGGGGTAGTTATGAAGTTAGTGGTTCTAGATCAAGTTACACAACATATTACACAGTAGATCCTTTTATCACAGTTGGCTTTGAAGATGGGAGCATTATAAAATGAAAGTCAAACAAATTTTTACTCTTTTAACTTTATCGCTTGCCATTATATCCAGTTGTTCGACAAAGGATAACTTTAATATCGATTTAAACACTAAATATACTATAGCTGAAAAAGAAACTATTAAAGATAAGATTATTTTTCGTGTCACTGTTCCTTACAATTCAGACGGCCTCTTCCCAACTACAGTCAAAAGTGTCAAATGGGGATTTGATGGTCTTCCTTTATTATTCAATTCTAATTGCACAATGACTAGAGATGAATTAGGATCATTTGCAAAAGATCATAATTTATCCACCTCCTTCAGCAAAGATAAAAGTTATTGTGACGGAACATCATTCTTAACTTACACAAGTATAATTGATAAGAATTATGCCGATGTCACCTTAACTCCCGATAAAGGATTAACAGGTATTTATGCTCTTTGCTATGTTGCTTCATTAACAGAATATACTGTTATCTGTAAGGAAACAAACGATACTTTCAGTCTTTACGCAACTATAGAAAACCCATACCTATCCTTCTTGAAAATTGATTAACCGCTGATATTGAGCTCGAGTACCCAACTCGAGCTTTTTATATATTCTTTTTATCATCTCATTTGATAATTCATATATCTTTAAGTATCTTCTTATTCGCTAAACGGGAGAAAACTTATGGATAACAATAACGAAATAGAGGAGAAAAATAGCACTCAAGCTGATGTTGAATCCACTTCATTGAGTGAGAAGAAAAATGGAGATAGCATCACAAAGAATAAAATCTTTAAGCCATATAAAGTTAAAGATATAGTATTTGCAGTAGTCGCATCAGTCGCCATGTTGATAACATGCTTAGATATGCCATTTATAGCATCTATTCCTGTTTTTGGAATAGGAATGATTGGAATTGCATTCCAAGTTTCATTCTTCCAAGCTGTTATACTCGCTAAAGTGAGAAAACCCGGGGCTTCAATTATCAGTTCCTTAGTATTGGGATTGTTTCATGTAGTATTTGCACCTCAAATGATTTTGTTCGCCTTTATAGGTGGATTAATCGGAGAAGTTCTAGGCCTACTCATCTTTAGAAGTTATAAATCCTATTTATCGATAGGATTTACATCATGCTTCTTAGTTCCTGTAATCACTTTATGCATGGTTGCATGGTACTTTATGTTGATGTCTCCAGGAAAAGCTATGAATCATTTGCAATTGACTAATGCCGGATGGATTATTCCTACATGCGTAACATTAGGAGTTGTGGCTTTGTCTATTGCCGGAGCTGTTTGTGGCACATTATTGATGCGTACTTTATACAAAAAAGGCGTACTTCATGAATCGTTATAATCTCAAAAAACAAATCTATCCTTTATTCGCCATTCTATCTTTCATAATAATACTACCTATAGGAATGGTCTTTTCTTCCAATTCATGGATGTGGCTTTTTGTGTTGGCTTATTGGCTATTGTTCTTAGCATTCGGCTATTGGAGAGCTTGTCTTTCTTGTTTGACGGGAATGGCATTCTTAATAATCATGGTGTCTGGTGTTACAGTATTGATGACTAAAAATTGGAAAGCTTGTGAATTATCTGCCTTGAGATGTGCAATGATTTCAATAGCGACAATTCCTTTAATGGGGATGTCTTATACAAAATTAGGTAAAAGCTTAGACGCATTACGAGCACCTAGATCTATGTCATTGGCCATAATGATTTTATTTGCTTTTATTCCTATATTGATGACTGAAAGAAGTAGGATTATGAAAGCATATAAAGTAAGAGGAGGAAACCCTCATGTCCCTTTTGCTTTCTTTAAAAATATGATTGTTCCTTTTCTTGTAAGAACAATTTCAATATCTGATACCTTAGCTCTATCAGTTGAAACAAGAGGTTTTGATTTAAAATCTAAGCCTAAAGAAATATACGAGCCTGTCATTCCAAAGCTATATGATTGGATTTATATAACATCTTTAATTTTGGCTAGCGGTGCGATAATAGGAGTTGGAATATGGTTAAAAACGCTATAGAATTTCAACATATCTCTTTTCAATATGCTGATGGGAATACTAAAGTTTTAAAAGATGTAAACTTTTCTATTCCATTTGGAAGTGTTACTTTATTAACAGGAAGAACCGGTGTCGGAAAAACGACTCTTTTAAGAATCTTAACAAGAGTTATCCCTGAAGATGTGTCAGGAACTATATATGGAAATATATTAGTAGATGGTGAGACAATAGCTAAAAACAGCATCGTCGACGTATCTAAGAAAATAGGCTTTGTTATGCAGGACCCCGAATGCCAGATATTTCATGAAGATGTTCATGATGAGCTTCTTTTTGGAATGGAGAATAATAATGTATCAAAAGAAGAAGCTTATAGACGTGAAAAAGAAGCATTAGACTATACTCACCTAGATAGAAACAGCAAAACAAAAACTTTATCAGGTGGTCAAAAGGCTATGTTGATCACTCAGTCAATTATATTGATGCGTCAAAATATAATAGTCTTAGATGAACCCCTAGCTAATCTAGATTTAGAGAACGCCTTAAAACTATTAATCGATTTAAAAAGATTAGCTAAGGAAGGAAAAGCTATTATCATTTGCGAGCATAGAACTTCATTAGTTCTTCCTTTCTGCGATAAAATCTATCATCTCGATAACGGAATAATGTACGAAGGAACAGGAGATGATGATAAGCCGTTTGTTTTTGAAGGTCAAAAAACAAATAAAGAAGAATCTAATGAATCTATATTAAAGATAGATCATTTAAATAAATCTTTCGATGATAAGAAAATATTAAATGATTTATATTTCAATATGAAGAAAGGAAGAATTTCAGTTATTCTAGGAAATAATGGTCAAGGAAAAACAACACTTTTAAATTGCATTTCAGGTCAAATGAAAGTGAAGAAAAAAGATGGTCAAATAACCCAATCAATTGCAAAAAGAATAGGTAATTATAAGTGGTTCAAAAAAGTCAGCGTAGTATTCCAAAACCCAACCTACGAATTGTTTAATTCATCCGTTAGAAAAGAATTATGCTTCCATTCATATAGCAAAGATTTTGCTATGAAAATAGGAAGTAAATTACATCTAGAGTATCTCTATGACAGACATCCTCAATCATTATCTGAAGGAGAAAAAAGAAAACTTACAATAGCTTGTGCATTAGCGAAGAAACCCGATTTGCTCTTCTTAGACGAACCGACTGTCGGGCAAGATAGAAAATCACTAGAAAACATAATCGAAGTAATTAAAGACTTTGTTAAAGAGTATAAGACTTCTGTTTATTTAATAACTCATGATGAACAAGCCGCTAAAGCTTTAGCTGATGATATCTATTTATTAAAAGAAGGGAAGCTAAATAGATTGGATTCAGTAGAAGAATTTTTCGACAATCTTCGATTAATTGGAACTGATATTAATAAAAACAATCAATAGAATTTAACTTTTCTATTGATTTTATTTTTGCATTCTATTATTCTCTTTAAGGTCGAAATCCATATCGTGTGTCTTCCCATGAAACCGCACGTAAAAATTAACAGGGGGCTTTTTTTATGCAAAGTAATATGGAAAACGAAGTAGAGTCGAGTTACAAGGGAAAGGACCAAGCCACAGGAATTAAAGCTTGGTTCACTCCAAAGATGATTGCGTACAATTCAATAGTAGCAGCTATTTATGTAGTACTAACAGTAGTGTGTTTCTATGCTTCTTATGGATTACTAAATTTCAGAATCTCTGAAATATTGAACATCTTAGTCTTCTTTAATCCTGCATATATCATCGGATTAACTGTCGGATGCCTTATTTCAAACGCTTTTGGCTTATTGCTTTCAATGGCAGGTCCTTGGGACTTATTAATTGGAACAGGTGCAACTTTAATAGGTTGTTTAGCAATGATACCTTGCAAGCATTTGTTAATTGCTACTTTCATGCCAGTTATATCTAATGCCGTAATAGTCGGAGCAGAATTAACTTGGCTTATGGAACTAGTTACACCTAATCTTTGGTGGGTCGCAATGGGTTATGTATTCCTTGGAGAATTCTTGATTATCTCTGTAGTCGGATACATAATTTTCTTCATAATAGGTATGAAGAATAAGCCGTTCCTAAAAACTTTAAATGCAACTAAAAATCTAAATTTTGCTTGGTGATAAAATAAGTTTATAAAATTATAAATTTAAGTTAAACATCTTTTAGATTTATAAAAGAGTGACTTTCTTTAAGTCACTCTTTTATTTTCTATAGCAATAATCAGAAAGAATAAATATCTAACTTCATGATTTACCAGTTTTCTTTTCAACCAGCGATATGATGTAATACACAATCAATTCAACTAAAGATAAACCGCCAAAGATAAAAGCGAGATGCATGATATACAACAAAAATTGCGTATTTTTGTCAAATATACTTTACAATTTCATACATAGAACTTAAAAACAATTAAAAATGCTATGTCTATGCCATTAAATAATAGTGAATTATAAAAAAAGATAAAGCAATTCAGCTTTATCTTTTTAATTTCTTTTACTTAATAGGAACTACTACTTGATAATTAGAGAACCAATATTTACTAGTTTTATCTGATGCTTCGAATTGTCTTCCTTTAATATGAACTTGATCTTCATACACTTCTACATAAAGACCTTGTCCACCACCATTTTCATAGTTTCCGTTATTATAACTATGGCCACCACCTTCGCCTTCCCAAAGATATCCAACTGCGCCTGTATTAAAATAAGATGGATTGTCTTTATTTACCATATAAGGTGATTCACTTTCAAATGACCAATGTGAGTGACCTGAGAAAAAGAACAAATTATCATATTTTTCAATTATGCTTCTCAACTTTGTTTCTTCTTCCTTAGTGTATCCGTACCATGTTTGATTTAGCGAAGTTAATGATCCACTCACAGTATCTCTAAGTGATCCATGAGAGAATAAATAAATTGGATTATTTGTTTTAGATGCTTCATCTAAAACTCCACTCAACCAATTCAACTGTGTTTCCCCTAACGTGCAATCAGCTCTAGTATTACCATCTAATTCATGTGGGATTTCGGTAGTACCTAAAAACACATAATAACTATTATTTCTTACATAATAGAAATACGGAGAATCATGACTGGTTTTTTGCTCCCATAAAGACAGTCTATCCTCATACATTTGTTTCAGCTGATCTTCTGTATATCCTTGATAATTGGCATTTTCATTTTGCTTGATGAATTCATGGTTACCTATTCCAACCAATAACTCAGGTTTCTTTGAATCTCCATAAGCCTCATCAAAAGACTGATAAAACTTATCGTAATAACTACTCACTGCTTCATCAACTATATCGCCATCGACTGCAATCAAAGAAGAATCAGGCGAGTTTTCTTTTATGTCTTCAAATGCTTTTTTGGATCTTCTATAGAAAGCGCTGAAATCCGATATTTGTTGATCGCTCAACACTTGAAATTCATATAATTTCTTCTCATCCTTCTTGTAAGATTCAACACCTATGGATCCTTTATCTAAGATTTGATCTTTTGAATCTATTAATACGGCCCAAATCTTAGTAGCTTCCATAGGAATTAAAGAGTTCTTCTTGAAATTGAATTCAAATTCACTAGTTTTAAGATTATCGAATTCAATTAAAGCATTGTAGTTATCAAATGGTTTATCATCATCACCCCAACTAATGACTAATTTAGTAGCACCATCAATATTAGAATTCTTTGTAACTAAAACCATTCCATCACTACAATTATCGATTTTAGAATCATGATAATAATCGATATCAAAAGATTGAGCTTTAGTATCAGGTTGAACTGGTTTTGCAAATGTTGAAGTTCCTGTATTAGTTAATGAAACATTTGAATTATTGCTTTGACTCGCCGAATTCAAACTTTCACCACAGGATGAAAGTAAACTGACAAGCATGATAGCAGCAAACAATTTATAATTTCTTTTTCTCATATTTTCAGCTCCTTTTAATGCAATAATCTGGATGATAAACATCCAGATTATTTGAATTTACTTCTCTTCTTTTTTCTTGATTATTTTATTCCAAGGGACAAAAGCATAAATGCCGAATGCAAGTGTGGCAGTAAATACAATCACATCTAATGTAATTAAAGTTGGAATCCACCAATTTGTTCCTGAAGACTTCTCTTTTATAGTCAAATCTACTTTGTATTCATCATTATTTTCATCATAATCACGGGCATACTTGTAAGTAGATATATAAGTCATAATGTTATGCTTTAAAGCTTCTTTAGCAGCATACATTTCAGTCGGATTACTATCGCTCAAAGGTGTTCCGTTTGTATTCATAGGATTGAGCCATAAATCATTTCCAGCCAAAACACCTCTGTTGCAATTCATAATATCATCTCCACTACTCCAGTCTGTTACAACACTTCCTTTGAATCCCCATTCATTTCTAAGAATTTCAGTTAGAAGATCATAATTAGCACCAGCCCAGACACATCCGACTCTACCAAAAGCAGTCATTATAGCATTAGCACCAGATTTAACTGCCATCTCAAATGGCTTCAAATAATTTTCTCTAAGATTCTGCTCTGTCAGCCAAGTGTCGACACCTTTTGGATTATCACCTTCTTCACTTACAACAAAGTGCTTGAGATAACAATATAATCCACCTGATTTAGCACCAGTGATTGTTGCTGATGCTAGTTTTCCAGATATTCTAGGATCTTCGCTATAATACTCATAATTTCTTCCATTGAAGTTTGACCTATGAAGGTTGACGCCAGGAGCGTACCATCCATTAATTCCGCTCTTGCTAGCTTCAAAAGCCATGGACTTTCCAATTTCATTTGCTAATTCGACATTCCAAGAGCATCCAATAACACATTCAGGAGGATAGCTAGTCCAGTTAGATTTATCCTCTGCAATCTTTTGTGTATTCTCGTTGAATCCACTAGGTCCATCAAAATCCAATGTACTCGGCTTTCCAATCGATTCGATTGCAGCTGAACCAAATCCACTCTTTTCCACTAACGCTCTGACTTCACTGGTCGATGCTTGACTCACCAAATCATCCCACAAAGAGCTATTGTAATCAGAGGTTAATCTATCGATTAAATCATCATTATATTTTAAGTTCTTTCTGTCAGATAATTCAGAAGATGTGGCTTTAGTCCCATCTTCTTTAGTTACTAAATAAAGTCCTTTATCTACTCCGAAAGTAGGCATTTCTTCTTGATCTACAGCACCGGTTTTATATGCTCTACCCTTAGCGAGTCTTTCATTATCTGTAGGCAATTGTATTTGTCTATCTGTATATGTAGAAGCAAAATCACTCCTCGATAAATATTTACAATTCAATCCAACATTTGATCCATCGATAGGAACATTAGCATATGCATCAGTACCAGTGAATCTGTTGATTACATAATAATCAGTAGTAGGATCTTTATCATAATTGATAGTGCTAGATATATTGTAATTAATAGAACCACCTCCATTGCTTATTTCTTTAGCTTTGTGAGCATCAGATTTAAACATCAAAGTATAAGTTCCTTTATCGAGCTCGTATCCAGTATGACCATTGTTATTTTTATCATAACAATCATAACTTGCCATATCATATGCTGACAAAGACAATTTCAAATCTTGGCTTTCACCTGGCTTTAGATTTGCTGTTTTAGCAAAATCACCTAAAGTCACAGCATTCTTTTCCATTTCACCTTTATAGTACGGTGTCTTGTAATATAACTCGACTACATCTTTTCCACTATACTCGCCAACATTAGTGACAGTAACTATTACATCTATTTTCGAATCTTTATTTAATTCACTGCCAGATTTGAGATTTACATCCTTGATGGTCCATTCAAAATCGGTATAACTTTGACCATATCCAAACGGATACATAACCGCTGAATTATATCCGTTTGTCATCCCGTCAAAGAATCCTTCTTCATATGCAGTTTCATACCACTTATATCCAAAGTAAATATCCTCTTGGTAAGCTATATTTCCACCAGTATTTGATTTGTTCCTAATATAAGCATTAGCAAATCCAGGCTCTGATTTATAATCTCTAGAATATGTGTCAGCCAATTTTCCACTAGGTGAGATTTTAACTTCTCTAGTTCCACCATCAGATGTTTTCTCAATTTTTCTTCCTGCTAATAGATTTCCAATACTTTCAGTTCCATTTAAACCAGTAGGTCCTACATACATGGCAGCGGAAATCTTATCGTTATCTAAGAAATCGCACTCCATGTTATTAGTGGTGTTGAGAAGTACAATAACCTTATCAAAGTTATCAGTTACTACTTGTATCATCTTTTCTTCTTTTTTCGATAACTGAAGATAGTTTCTAGATTCATCAACTTCTCCGGTGAAGGCGTCTACTTGTTTTGTTGGAATTTCACCAGTATTTTCACCACTGATTCTAGATAAAACTATTATTGCTGTATCCGAATAAGACTTAGCATTTTGAATCAAATCATCAGTATAGAAAGAATCTTCTACTTGCATCAACTTTCCATATTGATTCATCGAAGCCCATCTATCATTAGTTTTTGACTTTAAATAATTCTCATATTTTTGAGCTAAATCTTTATTATAGTCAATTCCAGAGTTTTCTAAGCCTTGCAACAGACCGACCCTCTTAGTTGGATCAGGCTTGCATGATCCACTTCCGACACCGGTAAACACCCAAGCATCATCGACACAAGTCAAACCAAAAACATTTACTTTATTATTTTGCTGAGCATCCAAAGGCAAAGCCTTGTTAGTGTTCTTCAAAAGAACACAAGAATCTTCTGTTACTTTCTTTACTAATTCTTTACCTTTCTTCTCGCTCTCAGCATCGCCAGAAGAAGCTCCTGTTCCAACCAATGCACTGTTTATAAAGTCTACACCCAACACTTTGAAGCAAAGTACGTTTGCTACAATGTGAACTACACTCAAAACAGAAAGGATGGAAAAAATAGTTATTTTTGTTTTCTTACCCATCGCCTTAAAGCCTTTCTATAATTATTTATTTAAAGAAATTAAGCAATACGTCCACCATAACCTTTATCAGGATCATTCCAACAAGAAATATAGACAACATCTTCAACAGGGTATCCTTTCTTTCCATTTGGTGAATCGTAGCTCATCAATACAACTTTAAAGTAACCACCTGTTGCTGCACTGAGAAGAGGTCTTTCACCATTGGGATTCTGCCCCATTAAATTGAATGTTTCCCTTTCTTTTTGGGAAGAATAGTACCAATATAAAGACCCAGGCTGATTTTCTTCCACAGTATCTTCTTCTCTATAAAGTCCGTACCACCAATGAGATTGAATAGGTTCACTAGTTACATAGATAGGCTCGTTGTTATCATCATCAAAGTATGTATATCTATCAGTCCAAAATTTAACTTTATAATCGTTAATAGTTGCAATAGTAGTCAATGATATAGAGTCTAATCCACCCAAATATGCATAAGCATTTCCTGTGTAATTTCTAGGAGCAAATTCAATTCTATTCTTTCCTTTTTTCAAGGCGATAGGTGCAGCTATCTCTACTTCTACAATATTATCTTTAACACCTTTCTTATTGTTACCTGACAAAGTATTAGGTGTCGAAATCATTTTTCCGTTGACCCACAAATCACATATATTACCTAAACTTACGTCTTCCATCACAGTATCGGTATCGATATAAGGCGTTGCGACTTTGACTTTTAAAACAGCAGTAGCATCAATATCAGATTCAATTCCAAATATAATTCCATTAGTAGCATATTTAGCATTATAAGTATCAGTTTGAACTTTATAAGCATCCTTGAACTCTACAATGGAAGTTGAGGCTGGTAAAGCATCATATCCAACCCTGACTACATTGTCTCCTTCAGCCTCAAAACTATAAGTGCTAGTTATGTAAGCTTTCTCTATAAGTTTAGAAGTTATAGTTCCTTTATAAGAATTAACTTTAATCGAGTTCAATCCGCCCCAGAATGCGGTTGTAACCGATGGATTCTTTGCAAGAACTGCAATCTTATTCTCACCTTCTTTTAACTCGACCCAGCCTGTAGATACTACGGTATTATTAGTCTTGTCTGCAACCTTTCCATTACCTTTGATAACAAGACCAGATAAATCTACTTTATTATCGTTGAGAATCAATGTGATTATATCTGCTAAATTAGTATCGATGGCAGCGTCTGTAGTATTCAAATAAGGAGCTATTACATCCAAATCAAATTTGACTTTAACATCCATATCAGAATCAAGACCCATGACAATATTCACACCATCACCAAATTCAGCAAAGGTCTTGCCTGACATGTCTTGTCTTACTGCCGAACTGTTAAACACTGCTGTGTTAGCATCGTTTGCTTTCAATTCAACTGTCTTAATAGCAACATCAGAATCGGCGTCTTCTACTTCAGAAGTATTAGGAACAGCTGTCAATTCAGTCTTTGCAAACAATTTCATAGAATCCAAATTACCCCAGCAGCTCAATGTTCCATTATAAGTATCATCGTTGATGGTTGTTTGATCATATCTATTAGAAACGACAAATGTAATTGTATTAAGACCTGCTTTAAGAGCAACATCTCCAATGGTGACATCGGTCATATTGTAATAATCAGCAGATCCACCTTTTAGATTTGTTCCTTCAACATTTATATCATCAGTGTTGATCAACTTTCCGTTTACTTTAACTGAGAACCAATCACCGAAAACATAAGGGATACTATCCCACATTCCAAGCCATCCAGAAGGACCCATCAAACGTAATTTCAATAGGGCATTATCTTCTGCTTCAGCTGCTTGAATTCCCCAAACAACTCTATCACCTTTAGATAATCCAGCGACAACGCCTGCTCCTGTAACACGTTCATCACTTGTAGTCTCTACATGTGCACCAGTTCCAGAATTTGCTTGAATAATATTTGCGTCTTCTGCTTCAAATAAATTCTCGCTTCTTCCATATTCATCAGTTCCAAGAACAGTTAAATTAGCTTCAGCTTTCTTAGTTGCATTTGCTTTAGATCTAGCAATAATAACAACAGATCCAGCACCAACACATTTGACCTTTCCTTCTTCAATGATAGCAATTGATTCATCTGATGAAGTCAAAGCATATTCCTTGTTAGTAGCATTGCTAGGCTTAACCACAACAGTTGCGTCGATTACATCTCCTACTTTAGCAACTGATTTAGATAATTCCAATGTCAATTCCTTGACATCAATTTTTTCATCTCCACCAGGTTTTACATCACTTGCTTTATCAGTAGGCTTAGCAGTACTAGCTGGAGTGGAAGTAGTATTTGATCCTCCACAACTCACCAATGTTAGTCCCAACAAAACAATAGACAACAACTTTACACTTTTATTTTTCATTGTTTTCTCCTTATGGAAGTGCTTTCCATGTGATTTAAATTTAAATTTTCACCTCTTTTAAAACAATGAATGTTTTCAAACCGGTTAATTCCATTTCGTAACTGGTCATTTTTAACTGGATTATTTCTTTTCATTATCTGTTTTAAAACATCGAAAAAGCCAGCTCAATTCAACTTTCATTTGAAAATCCAAATTGCGAAATCGCCGCAATTCCTCAACTACTTTTTTCCTTTTCTTTAAATAATATTATTCCATGAAGAGAATCATAAAATGTTTGAAGAAATAAAAGCTTATACTAGTCGATATAAAAAGATAATATGTAAAAAAACAAATAACCTAGGGATTTTTTAAAATATCTATGTGCAATAGTGATCATTTTATTTCATGGGGACACTTGGAAAAAAGAGAAAAAATATATTTAATAACTTTCTTAAAATAATAAATTTATGTTCTTCTAGCCTTATGCCTTTATCTCATTATTTAATAGCATTGAATTAACTTTCTCTTCATTCAAAGGAAAAGTAATATCGATAGAAAACATATTATTACCTGTATTAACCAGCATTTCACCATTATATGATTCACATAACATCTTCATGGATTTGAGTCCATAACCATGAATTGTCTTATCGTTTTTAGTAGTCGATGGTAAACCATCGGTTATTTTTAGTGTTCCTTCAAAGTAATTCTCTATGTGAATTATAAAAAGACCTTTATCACAAAAAGAAGATATCCTAATGAATCTTCTGTCTTCTTTAACATCTTTTGTTAGATATTCGATAGCATTATCTAATGCATTTCCAAAGATAGAATAGATATCACTTTCTTCCATAAATAAAAGTTTACTTCCATCTATCATATATGTCAGATTTATATTCTTTTGTTTACATATCAATGATTTCTCTGTAAGAACTACATCCAATGGTGAGCACCCTGTTTTGATGACACTATCATAAATCGAAATAGAATCTTCTATCTGTTTTATATAATGAGGATCGATGACTTGGTTGGTCCCTATCTTTCTTATTTGATGTTTTAAATCATGGCATTTGAAATTGATGATATCTATATTTTCCTTAGACATTTGATAATGCTCTCTATCTTCTTTCCACATATGCTTTATAACATTCTTATCATGTTCCATTTTCTTTGTGTCTTTTAATTGGAAATAAAAAAGTAATGATATAAATGAACTAGAGAAAGAATATAGTAAAGAAACAATAATGAATATTTTATTTTGTTTTACATCATATGTTCTTACAACAAATGAATTCAATATGATTGCACTGAACATGAAGATAGTGCAAAGAACAAATGTCCACATCTTACTTATATAGAAATCATTTCCTTGTATCCTCGTACAAAAGACTAAATAAACTATAAGATAAATAGCTATATAAGAATCTAAATAAACAACCCAAGACATTATATTCATCATCTTGAATGGCTCACTACCATATCCATTCGATAAAGCGCTAGTATCTATATTTCCTATTATAAGAATCAAGTTATCTAAAGCATATGACATATGCTGAGTCAAATATCCGGCCGAAGAAAAGAAAAAGATTTTAAATAACGATATATCAAAGCAAAAATAATGAACGATGATCGTAAACAAAAACATTAGTACAAACATTATTATCATCCACCATGATGAATAACTTATAACAGGCAAGGCCAAAGAAAATCCTAAACAAAGAATTATTCCGACGGACACTCTAATCCAAAAATGATTTCTTTTATCAGCTCTAGCTAAAAACATGTACTGAGCTATCAATAGCTCACACATGAATTGTAACTTATAAAAGAATAGACCTGTCAATTCATACATAATCAATCACCGGTAGTAAAAGAAACAAAAGTACTGTAGAACTCCTTCTTTTCTTTTCTCGATAAGAAAAGATGCTTGGAATTTTTCAGTGTTATATCGAATCCATCTATCAATAGAACTAATCTCAAATTAACAATTTGAGAATTGTTAACTTTAGCAAATCCTAAATCTTTAACTTGCTTATATACATTGGATAAACTATCCCAAGTATTTATCTCCTCTCCTTCCTGAGTATAAAAAATAAGGCTATGATTTACAACTTCAGCATAAACTATAGAAAGAGCGTCTATCTTTACAGTCTTTCTACCAGATTTGATGATTAAATCAGTCTTTCTATCAAAGCTATTTTTATTCAATGCTCTAGTTAGCATTGTTGAGAATTCGTAATAGCTAACAGGCTTAGGAACAAAGTCAAAAGCATTTACTGAATATCCTTTTATCGCCATTTGAGCTAGATTAGTTATGAATATAATCAAAACCTTACTATCCACTTCTCTTATCTTTTTAGCTGTTTCTAAACCATCCATTTGTGGCATATCTATATCCATAAATACAATATCAAAATTAGATTTATACTTATCTACGAATAGTATTCCTGATTGAAAATACGTGATATTAAAGTCATAATCAGATGAATCCATCTGATACTTCCTTATATAAGACTCTAATACATTCTTATCTTCTTCTTGATTTTCTACTATAGCTATACTTATAACTTGCTTCATACATTTAATATAACTTGCAAGCGATTACTTTTCAAGTTTTAGCTACTTGTATGCAAACAAACAAATAAGGAAAAAGGAAAAACAATTCTTACACACAATGATAATGTATCAAATAACTAATAATTATTTATATCACTATCATTTTTAAAAGTACTTAGATTTGAATAGGAAAATACCTTGTTTATATTTGCTCATATATAAATCGACATATAAAAAGAATAATGTCGCTCATATTTTTTACTGAAACATTACAATCTAATTTTTTGAAAAAAAGAAAAATGAAAAAAACTAATTATGTATACGTTTACTCTTTCTTTAAGCTAAAAAACAATTTTCTTGGTATAACTCACATTGTGAGATAAGCTATTTACATTTGTTTTCATATCTATATAATTCAACAATGAGATTTCTAAATCTCATAGTGTGAGGCAAAAATGTGTAGAAAGAGTGATGAGTATTACGCCAAGTTATTCGCTGATGTTACCTGTGTGTTTTGGGAACACCAGCCAAGGCCATTCGGCAACGGATCATTTGGTAGAGGTGAACCAAAGATAATCATTTATCTAGACAATCACCCCGAAGGTGCTAATCCCGGTACCTTATCCGAATATTTAAATGTCGGAACAGGAAGAATAGGCAACGCTCTAAAAGACCTTGAAGAAAAAGGTCTTATAGAACGAAGCAAAGAAAGCAAAGATAAAAGAAAGACTGTAGTCGTTCTTACTGAAAAAGGCAAGGAAAAAGCTGCAGGATTTAAGGCATTCTTCACTTTGAAGATAAGACAAATGGTCGATGCTTTAGGTGGAGATGACTTTGAGTTGATGTGTAATTTAATTAAAAAAGCATTTATTGCCACAGTTCCGGAGGTAGATAAAAATGCTGAAATTGTATAAGAAATTTAGACCTATAGATTGGGTACTAACATTCCTAATCATCGGTCTAACAATAGTACAAGTATGGTGTACTATGTTATTAGTCGATTATGTTCAAGATATTACTAAATCTATCATCTATTTGAATTATCAAAATCAAATATCCTCTATACTTCCTTCTGGAATGAATATAGGAGATATATCATTTGCACAGATACTTCAAATGATGACACAAAACCCAGGAAGTATGGATTCTTCAAAGCTAACTGCTGATATGTGGAAATCAATCCAGACTGCTACTACAGGTGATATCTGGTTCAATGGTGGAATGATGGTTTTAGTAGCTACTGGTGCAGCCGGATGTCAATTTGTCATCGCTGTTTTAGCAGCTTATATATCATCCAATTTTGCAACCACACTTCGTACAGAAGTGAATACAAAGATTTCTAACTTCTCTTTGGCTGAAATCAACAAATTCTCAACAGCTTCATTGGTCACACGTGCTACCAACGATGTACAACAAGTTCAAATGGCAAACCTCTTGGTAATGCGTATGGTCTTTGCTGCACCAGTAACTGCAATTTGGGCAATTTGTAAAGTCCAAGCTTCAAGCTGGCAATTGACTATAGCTGCTGCTGTTGGAATTGTCTTCTTGGTCATTTGCATAATCATATTGATGACATTTGTTATGCCTAAATTTAAAATTATGCAAAAGTTCATCGATAAAGTTAATGCAGTCACCGGTGAGAACTTAACTGGTATACGTGTTGTTCGTGCTTACAATGCTGAAGATTATCAAGAAAACAAGTTTGAAAAAGCAAATGAAGATTTAACTAAAACTCAGCTCTTTACCGGACGTATGCTAGGTTTGATGTCACCTATCATGACCTTAGTCATGAATGGTTTAACATTAGCAGTTTATTGGATCGGTGCTGGATTGATTGCTGGCAATGAAATCGACTATGCAACTGTCCAAGCATTCACTATGTTGTGCACACAAATAGTTATGGCCTTCTTGATGCTCATGATGATGTTCATCTTGCTTCCTAGAGCAAATGTCTGTGCAAAGAGAATCCAAGAAGTTATAGATACTGAAGTATCAGTCAAAGATCCTGAAGTTGAAAAAACTTTGGTAAAAGGCGAAGAAGGTACTATCACCTTTGATCATGTTTCATTCGCTTATCCTGATGCCGAAGCTGATATTCTCCAAGACATCTCTTTCACTGCAAAGAAAGGTCAAACTATAGCCTTCATAGGATCTACAGGATCTGGTAAATCCACGTTGGTAAATTTGGTAACTCGTTTCTACGATGTAACTAAAGGATCAATCACCATCGATGGTGTAGATGTCAGAAACATGAAGCAATCCACATTGAGAGGATTAGTCGGATTTGTTCCTCAAAAAGGGTTGTTGTTCTCCGGAACAATAAAGAGCAACATCAAGTTTGGTAATTCAAATGCATCAGATAAAGATGTCGAACAAGCCTGCAAGATAGCTTGTGCTGACGAATTCATATCAAAGATGGAAAAAGGATACGATTCGCCTATCACTCGTGGTGGAACAAATGTCTCAGGTGGTCAAAGACAAAGACTTTGTATCGCTAGAGCTATTGCTACAAAACCTGAATTCCTCGTCTTCGACGACTCTTTCTCAGCCTTGGATTTCAAGACAGATAAACAAGTCAGAGAGAACCTGGCTAAGTCTCAAAAAGATGTTACTAAATTGATAGTTGCTCAACGTATCGGAACCATTATGGATGCCGATACAATCATCGTATTAAGCGAAGGTAAAGTTGTAGGTGAAGGAACTCATAAAGAGTTACTTCAAAACTGCCCAATCTATCGTGAGATAGCTTTGTCTCAGCTTTCAAAGGAGGAACTTGGATTATGAATCGCAAAGAAAGAAAAGCAATAAATAATACAAGAAAGCAGCAAAAAGCTGATAAGAAGATGACAAAAGAACAGATGAAGTCAACTATCAAAGGCATTATGAGCAATGGTTCAAAATATATGCCTTGGATTGTTGTGGCTCTCATTTGTATTATCGGAATGGTCATACTTTCAATCTTTGCTCCTAACATCCTATCCGACTTCACCAACTTGATCACAAATTACTCCAATCCTTCAAAGGCAACAATAGAAGGATTCAATGGAGTAATAATCAATGCTGGAGATTCTAAAGCTTTCATGGAAAACGTAGGAATCTATGGTGGAATCTTAATTGGCTTATATGCAGGAAGTGCTGTGTTAGGTTATTGTGCTTCATTCATCATGACTTCTGTCTCTCAATATTTTGCTAAAGATTTGAGAACAGCTATGTCTAAGAAGATAAATAGACTTCCTCTCTCTTACTTCGATACACGTCAATATGGAGATATCCTCTCAGTAGTAACTAACGATATCGATCAATTAGGTCAGTCTATGCAGCAGTCTATCAGTATGATGTTCCAATCAATATTCACTTTGATTGGAGCATTAATTGCTATGTTTGTTACTTCATGGCAAATGGCCATAACAGTTCTTTGTACTTTACCTTTGATGATTGCATTCATGGCTTTTGCTTTGAAATTAGCAAATCCTCAATTCATAAGAAGACAAAAGAAGTTAGGTGAAATTGAAGGTGAAGTCGAAGAGACTTACAATGGTCAATTAGTCATCAAAGCGTTCAACGCTCAAGATAAGACTAATGCCGCATTCGAAAAGAGCAACCACGAATTGAAAAGAACTATGTTCCTAGCAGAAATTTGTGGTGGTACTATGCAGCCTTTCATGTCATTAATTTCATATGTAGCTTATGCTGCTGTGTTTGTTACCGGTGGACTTCTCTTAAATGCTCAAGTTGCCGGATTTACTTACGGTACAATCACTGCATTCATGATTTATATCAATTTGTTCCAAAGCCCTCTATCTCAAATAGCACAAGCTTTGAATCAAATGCAGATGGGTGTAGCATCTGGAAACAGAGTATTTGAATTCTTAGGGGCTAAAGAGCAAGAAAATGACTCTAATCTTTCTTCAGTATTTGAAGATAAGAATGGAAAAGAAGTCGTCAAAGGAGCAGTCGAATTCAATCACGTCAACTTCTCTTACGATGATTCCAGAGTCATCATCCCTGATTTCTCAGCTAGCATAAAGCCTGGAATGAAAGTCGCAATAGTCGGACCTACAGGTGCGGGAAAGACAACTATGGTCAACCTCTTAATGAGATTCTATGAAGTCAATGGTGGAAGCATATCTATAGACGGAATTCCTACAAAAGATATGCAGAGAAAGGAAGTTAGAGATGTCTTTGGAATGGTCTTGCAAGACACTTGGGTTTTTGCAGGAACTCTGCGTGAAAATCTGGTCTACAACACTCCTAACGTTACTGACGAACAAATTCAGCAGGCCATTCACGATGCTCACTTGGTCCATTATGTCAGAACCTTGCCAGGAGGACTAGATTACTATATTGAAGATGGAAATACGATTTCCGGTGGTCAGCGTCAGTTGATCACAATCGCCAGAGCTATGATTAAGAATGCTCCATTGTTGATCTTGGATGAAGCTACATCAAACGTCGATACAAGAACAGAAGAAAAAATTGAAGAGTCTATGGATAGATTGACCAAAGGAAGAACATCATTTGTCATCGCACATCGTCTCTCCACAATTAGAAATGCTGATTTGATTCTCGTTATGAAAGATGGAAATATCATCGAACAAGGAAACCATGGTTCTTTGATGAATCAAAATGGATTCTACGCTTCCTTGTACAACTCTCAATTCTCGATGGAATAAAGATAAAATAACATTCAAAAAACTCAGTCACATGACTGAGCTTTTTTTATTTCTTGACCTTTTCTATCGCAGCTAGCATCTTATCTTTGCTAGCTAAGTTTCTAGCAAAAGCAGTGGCTGATCCTATCGCGACACCATAAGCTAGAGCAACACCATAGTCATGTGTTTCTAAATAGCCTTTTAAAAATCCAGCAACCATTGAATCACCAGCTCCAACAGTTGATTTAACATGTCCTATAGGAGCAGATCTCTTATAAATATTACCAGCTTCATCGACTAATAACGCTCCTTGTTTTCCTAAAGAAACAAGGACATTTTTAGCACCCATATCTTGAAGATGTCTAGCACCAGTAATTATTTCTCCATCAGTAAATAAATCATCCACTCCAAGTATCTCGCACATCTCTTCCTTATTCGGCTTTATTAAGAAAGGATGGAATTTCAAAGAGTCTGTCAATAGACTTCCAGTAGAGTCGACTACCGTCATAACATCTCTATCCGATATTCTTTCCAATATTTTTTCATAAGTATTACTAGGAAGAGTCGGGGGGATTTGTCCACTCATGACTAAGATATCACCACTTTCACTCTGCTCAATCTTTTTAAATAGTTTCTCCAAATCATCATCAGTAGCGTTAGGCCCAGAGCCATTGATTGCAGTCTCAACTTTTCCATCGATCTTAACATTGATACGCGTTATTCCATCAATATGAATAAAATCAGTTTGAAGCCCTTCTTTTGCTAAAAGTTTTTCTATATATTCACCAGTAAACCCAGACAAAAAGCCCAAAGCGATAGATGTATATCCTAATCTCTTCAAAATGATGGAAACATTTATTCCTTTTCCACCAGGTGCAAATGATTCCTTAGTAGTTCTATTGATAGCACCAATAGTCAATTTATCCTTAACTGTTAAGGAATAATCCAAAGCGGGTGACAAAGTCAAAGTTCTAATTGTCATTTTGATTTACCTCCAAAAGAATTAAATCAGTGAATTCTTCTTTAGTATCTATGAAATCAGTGATTACTTTAGCTCCTTTTAAAGGAGCGAAAGTAACTACTGATTTTGTATTAAACTTAGATCCATCTATCAAAAATATCGTTTCCTCGGCCATTTGAATAGCTTTCTTCTTAAAATTAGCTTCAGCATAATCAGGAGTCATGAATCCATAGAATTTATCCACAGCATTAGCTCCCATAAAGGCTTGCTTGAAATGAAATTTTGAAATTTCTTCCTCTGCCATAGGTCCAACTGTAGCATCAGTAGTGATTTTTAAGGCTCCACCAATTAAATAAGTATTAATTCCTTTCTCTGATACAGTTCTAGCGATAGAAAGAGAATTAGTTACAACGGTAATTCTTAAATCGGTAGGTAAATTATTAGCTAATGTCAAAGTGCTAGAACCAGCATCGATATAAATAGTTGAATCAGGCCTGATGAGATTGATTGCTCTCTTAGCTATCAAAAGCTTGTTCTCGGCATTCATTCTCTCTCTTACCACAAGTTTTTGATCTGCTAAAAAGAAAGCTGCTGTCTTTATACTAGATGCTCCGCCTCTTTCTCTTACCAATAGACCTTCTTTATCCATCTCTACGATGTCACGTCTTACCGTAGATTCAGACATATCCAAATCTTTTGCTATTTCTTCTAAGGAAACATAACCTTTGGATTTAATTAAGGCCAAAAGTCTATCCTTTCTCTCTTCTTTAGTCATTACCTATAAAAGTCTCCGGGCTTAATAATATAAAACAAAATATATAAATAATCATCTTATATTGTATTATTTAAGAAATTAATTCCATATAAAATTTAAAAAATATAATATTATTAGTTTTTTATGAATGTGTAAAATAATGCTCATTTATAAAATTATTCTTATTTTTCTTGATTTGTGAGTGAAAATATATATGTACTTAGGAGGCTTAATATGAAAATACTACATACATCAGATTTGCATATAGGTAAATATATAGGAACCTATGATTTAAAAGAAGACACTGAATATGTCTTAAATCAGGTTGTCGATACAGCGATAAGAGAAAGAGTTGAGGTCGTTCTAATTAGCGGTGATGTTTTTGATAGACCTAACCCATCTGAAGAAGCTATCAAAATATATGTCTCCTTTTTAAAAGCATTATTAGATAAAAATATAAAAGTAATAGCTATATCAGGAAACCATGATTCAGGTATTAGGTTATCTGCTTACAAAGCCATTCTAGGAAAAGGATACTTTGTAGAAGGTGAATTCAATTCACCAATGAGGAAGGTTTCATTAAACGATGAATATGGCCCAGTAAATTTCTACATGCTACCATTCTTTACTCCGTTTATTGTTAAAAGCAATCTTAAACTTGAAAAAGGATTGGAAAATTATGATTTAGCTATGGATGAAATCATAAAGAGAGAAAATATAAATACTTCACAAAGAAATATCATCCTAGCTCATCAATTTGTAGCCGGATTTAAATTTGGTGGATCCGAGGAAGATTTTTCTTATAGCAACGGAGATGAGAAAAATGTCGCAGGGGTTGGAATTATTAGTTTGGATAAATTCCAGAATTTTGATTATGTAGCTTTAGGACATATTCATAAGCCTCAAAAAATAAGTAGAGAAACCATTAGGTATTCAGGTTCTTTACTTAAATATAAAACATCCGAAATCGACGGTCCTGATAAATCAGTAGTGATAATAGATTTAAAGGAAAAAGGTAATATAGAAGTCAAACTTGATCCTATCAAGCCTTTGCATCCTTTTGTAAAAATAGAAGGACTATTATCTGAATTAACTAATACTAATCCAAATGAAAATGATTACGTTTATTTGATAGTGGATGATGATAAAACTCCTATTGAAGCTAAAAATAAATTAACTCCTTATTACAAGAGAATAGTGGATATAGAATTTCCAAATGATACATTGCAGCAGAAGATGAATTTAGATACATCTTTAGCTGAAAAAAGACCTATAGATTTTATCTGTGAATACTATAGGGAGAAAACAAATAAAGACTTAGATGAAGAGAACAAGAAATTATTAGCGGAAATCTTTATAGAATCCAACAAAGAAGGAGGACAAAACTAATGAAGCCAATCAAATTAACAATCCAAGCTTTTCAATCATATTTAGATAAAACTGAAATTGATTTCACAAAACTTGGCGATAAAGGATTATTCTTAGTAGATGGTGAAACAGGTGCTGGAAAATCGACAATATTCCAAGCCATTTACTATGCTTTATATAAAGAATTTCTGAACAGTGGTGGAAAAGGCTGTGTCGACATTGTCGACAAGGATATTAGAAATATTAACGCACCAGATAAAATGAAAACAATAGTAGATTTAATCTTTGAAGAGAAAGGAAACTACTATCACGTCAATAGAACCATAAATAAAAAAGGATCTACTGAATCACATCTCTTCGATGTATTAAGTTTAGATCCCTATGAAGAAAAACCTGAGCAATTAGAAAGCGGAGGTAAAGCATTAAACAAAAGAATCAAAGATATCATAGGATTAGATGCAGATCAGTTTGAAAAGACAATCTTAATTCCTCAAGGAAAGTTTGAAGATTTATTAAATCAAGATACGAAAGGGAGAAGAGATATCTATCGCTCATTGTTTGGAACAGATTCCTATAACAAATTTCAAGCAAGATTGAGCGACTTAGCAAATAAAGCTCAGGCTGATTTAAAGAGTGAATCAGCTAAAGTAAATATTCAATATAATAATATTAAAGTCGATGAAGAAGATTTAGATCTTATAGAAGAGAAAAATTCCATTTTCAATTCACCAGATATAAAGCAAGACGAAGCTTATGCTTTCATAGAAAAAATAACAGATAAGTACAAAAAAGATTTAAATGAATCTAAATCTCTTATGGATGAAGAACAAAAAGAGCTTCAAATCTTGAGTGGAAATGAACAGAAAGCAAAAGATTATATCAACAATAAAGAAAGGCTAAAAAACATTAAAACTCAAATCGATTCTTTAAATCCAAAATTACAAGTATCTTCAAGAAATCTAACTGAACTAGAAAGCAAAGACAAGGAGATAGAATTAGATAACAAGAGCTTAATAGATTTAAAAAATAACTTAGTCGATTTAGATAACCTTGCCTCAAAAGAAAAAGAGAAAAAGAATTATGAATCATCTATTTGTTTTCAAAAAAATCAGTCGGAGAAAAAACAAGATGAATTAGCTGTTGTTCTTAAACAATTAGAAGATACAAACAATGAACTCAAGAATTTAACTCCTGATCCTACTAAAGAACTCATTAAAATAGATGAAGAATCAAAACCTTTGTTCCAAAAAGAAAAAGAATTAGAACAAATTAAAGAAGACATCGCCAAGTTGACAGCAAATAAAGATAATCTAATCAAACAAGTCGATAAAGCTAATTTACTTAGACATAAAAAAGAAATCCTTGAACAAGAAAAGGACAGGATGATCAAAGTTAGATTTGACAATTATGCCGGATATTTAGCTAAAGAACTAAAAGAAAATTACCCATGCCCTGTCTGTGGCTCTATTTCTCATCCAAACCCAACTAGATTATCCACAAATAGTGTTTCTGATGAGGAGATGAAGAAAATAGAAGATGAATACAATGCAAAAGCAAATGAATCATCATACGCAGATTCTAAAGTAGATTCAGAGCAAAAACAAATCACAGAGCTGACTGAAACCATCAGTTCAAAATTAAAGAAATATGACTCCGATTTCAAATCCATTGATTTATCATATCAAAAAGTAAATGATAAATTATCCAAAGAAATAAAAGATTTCGAATCTAGAAAAATGAGCTTATTAAGGATGCAATGCTATAAGACTTCTTTGGAAACAAATAGGGACACTTCGAATTTAAAGAAAGACAAATTAAATTCAGAAATAAGTAGAATAGAATCAGATTTAGCTAGTTCTAAAGCTCATATTTTAGAGAATATTAAATATATCGAAGAGCTCAAAAATAAAATAGGAAACAAGTCTAGAGATGATGTAGAAAAGAACATTGTTTATCTAAAAAAGAAAATTAGCGATTATAAAGTCTTATTAAACAAAACTAGAAATGATGTTAATCAAATCACTACTGAAATAACAAATTTAAAAGGACAAGAAAAAATATTATCTAATTCAATCACCGAATATGAAAGTCAATTGAGCTTATCTCTTGAAGAAATAATTTCAAAGAAAAATCAAATTCAAAATGACTTCAATATAAATAACAGTAAGTATTCTAAGTATTCGAGCTTCTATTCGGCTAATGAATCAATCTTATCTCAGTTAAAATCCGAATTTCCAATTATTGAAAAGCTTCAAAAACAAGCTACCAATCTAAATCATCTTAACTTAGTATTCGGTGGTGGTAATTGCGATGGAGTTAAAGAAACAATAGAAGTTTATGTTCAAGGTAAACAATTAGAAAGAGTCCTACACTTCGCTAATAAGAGATTATTAGAAATGACAAACAATCATTTCTCAATGGTAAAAGCTAATGCTGGAGAATATGGTGCAAAAGCATTGTCTGGACTTGAAATCAACATAAGGGATAATCAAAATTTAGCGCCGGACGGAAAGACTAGGAAATCCATCACTTTATCAGGAGGTGAGAGTTTCAAAGCTGCATTATCCTTAGCTTTAGGATTAAGAGATACTGTCGCTTTAACTAAAGAAGGAATCAATATAGATTGTATGTATATCGATGAAGGATTTGGAACATTGGATAAAAACAGTCTCGATGACATCATGAGTGTCTTATCAAATCAAACTGTCGAGCAAGGAAACTGCCTGGTAGGAATAATAAGTCATGTAGATTTACTTCAAACTAGAATCAAAAAGAAAATCGAAGTATCTAAAGATTCAAGCGGTAACTCACACGCAGTAATCAAGATAGAAGAATAAAACACTTTAACTTCATAAATTAAGAATGGAAAATAAAATAGTGTCTGGAGAAGACACTATTTTTACTTCAATTATTTTATTTTGCTAATTTAACTATTGATAATTTTCAGCAGTTAAATTTTCTATAGCTCCTTCATAACCATCATAGTAAGTTAATGCAATAGTCTTTAAATTTGACTGAAATCACTTGGATTGTACAATGTCCCGTCAAACTCTCGTATATCCTCATATTTAAAACTTAATTCAGTAACCGTATGAACACTTTGAGTCACAACAGCTACTTGTTTAGATTCATAAGAATTCTTAACTTTTGATATGACATTACCATTAAAAACAAATTCCCACTCAGCTTTAGTTGAAATATACGATGATTTACTTTCTGGATTGTATTGTATTGCCTCATAGCTAAGATAAATAGTTTCACCCTCTTCAAATACTATATTTACCTCAGTATTATTTCCTTCAAAACCAATAAGTTGATCTAAATCATTAAGAATTGAATCGATAAACTGAAATGTAAGACTTGAATCGTCACCTTTATAATCTGTCGAATCTTTTATTTTACCGGAGTCTCCATGATAATTATATAAGTGGTAGATCTTAGAAGAATCATGATACATTTGCATATCATATTCCTCTGATTTTTCTTCATCATTTTCAATTTTTCCACTTCTAACTATTAATGGTGAAGACGTAATCGAATATCTAGTCGCTTCAAATGTGTCTTTAGAATATAATTCTATTCCACCATCTGAAATCGATGTCAATTTTTCAGTATATCCAGTTTCATAAGATATTATTTTATCTTTATATGGATTTAAATAATTGGTTAGATAATCAATTTTATCTTCTAAGCTCAATTCATCAAAATTAGTACTAGATGGCTTAGTGGATGGTTGAGTAGGAGATGATGGAACTGTAGGAATCGTAGACGAATTAGATGTTCTATCTCCACAACTAGAAAGTATACCAATTCCGGCTATCAAAATATAAAATGCTTTCTTCATAAATTATACCTTTAAAACAAAATAATGCATATCATAATAATTGGGTCTTCCGACATAAAGGTTCTTGTCTGCAGTCACAATAAACGATTTGGAATATCCGAAGTTACCCTCAATATCTTCATAATCATCATTACCATCAGGAACACAATCATATAATGATATATATCCGGCTTTTGTGGATTCCCAATTGAACTTGGTAACCTTACTACTTCCCGTTCTTGATATTGTTCCAGACTTAGTTGTTGAATTAAATGTAATGGCATCCGTATAGCCATAAGAAGATACATATTCAAATGTCTTACCCATGAAATAGGTTGATATTTCGCTGGCAGTCATAGGTGTATAAGCTTTTAAAGTTACTTCTTTTTTAATTTCTGGATTGCGTACAGAGGCAATTGTTAAAGTTATACTTCCTTCACTCAAAGGAGTTAAGACATAGACACCATCAGCATTCTTCTCAGCTTTAATAATAGAAGGATCAGATGAAGTAATAGTTACTTCTTGATCAGCTGATGAAGGATTGACTGAAACTTTGCTTTTATCTAATGTATAAGTCTTTCCTATAATCAGCTCATTTTTATAAGAGTCTTCTTTAGTTGGTGATTGATCAGAACTTTTAACTTCTGAGAACTTAATAGATTCAGCATCATCGTATTTAGATATTGTAATTGTTACTGAAATATCTTTAGAATCCCAGACTCCTGATTCATTCTTATAATTGCATTCATAGGTCAAAGTAATAGTCTGTCCTCTTGCATTCTTTAAGTTAAATCCATCGCAAGCAGAATTAATATTTGCATAAGATGTATTAGAAGATGACTTAGGAATTAAATATGAGAAATCAGCATCTAATGCTGTAGCTGGTGAATAAGTCTTAGGCTTAGCATAAATTGCAGTTGTAGAAGCAGGAATTTGGTCTTTATTCAATGCAGTTGGTTGATTTGTGCTTTTATCGAACACATCTATATCTGTGACATCATTGATAAAATAATTGTTAACATCTATGACCTCAGTAGATGGAGCTTGTTTTTCACCATATGTTATCGTCCCTTCATTGATGTCATTCTTAATATAAGCTAAGCTCGAATCACCGCTAGTGTCCCCTTCTACTACTTTATATGATGTTTTAAATGAAGTCATGTTCTCATCATTATTGACAGTAAACAAAACATCTATATCGACTACAGTTCCAGTGCTGACATCAACATCGCTATTGTCATATTTATACTCAGTTGAGAAACTATAAGTAGTATTACCATCCTTATCATCGTAATATTCAAAAGATAAACTTGAAATATTCAAAGATTCATTGTTGACGATGTTTTCATCGATGAACTTATACACCGAATTTACGGCATTAGAAGTTACATAAATATCTAAGTTCTTTTCCAAAATGTACTGACCTGTAGCAAGACCTAAGTCCGTAGCTTCGTTAGTGTTCTTAACCACGGCCAATCTTCCTAAAGCATCTGAGTATCCACTTGTGTAGAATGAATCATTTTCATATGATTCAACCATATATAAGAAATTGAGTTCTTTGATTGAATCTTCAAATTTCACCTTCTCCTTTTGTGATTCGGCTCTATATTTGAATGTGTCTTCTTTGCTTACTTCACTTGTTGAATTATTAGTCTCGACAACAGTTCCAGTTCCATAAGATGTTTTATCGTTATAAATATCTAAAGAAATAGACTTTACTTTAGATGAATAACTATTGACTGATGTTGTTTTGACATCTTCATGTGATGCTAAATACTCTCTAGAAGCCAAGTCATAAACATAGTTATAAGCATCAGAAATGCTCATATTCTTCTTTTCGGGCTTTTCAGATGTAGGCTTAGTGGTTTGCGAACTATTGTTTGATGGGGTACTGGGAGTCGTTGGAGTCGTAGAATTAGATGACGGATTTGCGCCACAAGAAGCTAAAGTAGTAACAACAGCTAACAAAGATAGAATTTTAATTTTTTTCATATTGATTAATCCTCCTGTGTTTTAGTTATGATGATCGACTTTTTGAAATCATAGTCTTTAGTATTTACTGTTACAGTGAATGGAACTCCTTCCTTAGATAATACAATTGTTCCTGAAGTCGAATCATTACGGACCTCACTATAACCAACATCTTTAAGCTTTTTAATAAACTCTGTATAGAAACTTGCCTTCTCTTCATCACTAATCGAAGAAAAATCAGTTCCTATATAAGCTCTTACCGTTATAGTTCCGTTAGTGCTATCTAAATCAGTATTCCAATTAGTAGTAAGCCAGTCTTTATATACATAAGGGAAGACAGAATCTAAATTGAAGTCCTCGCCAAACAACACTTTAGCTTGAGTATCGATAACAGCCGTTTCTTCAGACCAAGTTGTGGGTTTCACATAATCAAGGCCATCCAAAGCCGCTTTGATTTTATCGTCAGCTTTAATTTGATCGCCATATTTATAAGTATACTTGACTGAAATAGGATAATAGACTCCATTAACCGGATTCACAATATAGGATAAATATTGCATTGTCGAAAGTCTTCCTTCACTATCTAACTTCATAGTGATTCCAGTTCCTTCATATCCATTAGCAGTCTGACTTTCACCGACGAACATATAATCTAATGGATTGTCCAACGCTATGTCTCTATCTCTTATAGTATCTCCATCTATAGAGAAACAATTTGGCGAGATATGAAAGGTTGTAACATCACTGAGGTGTCCACTAACACTAGGAGATTCAACTCTAGCCGTACCCTTGGAGTCCGTGACATACCCATAAAGCCTATTATCTCTCTCAAAGAATCCACTTCCAGACAAATCATTATTGCTATGATAGTAATAAATTCCTTCATCTTTATCATAAATTCCTTCATAGCTCAAAGACTCGTTTAAATCAGATGAATGTTCAGTGACATCGATTGAGAAGTTAGTTGTTGGATTAGAAAAGAAATCAAACGCATTCTTAATCTTAGCTGTATCAGCTCCATCTGTTCCTTGATCAGCATAAGCAGTAGGCTTTACTATTTCACTAGGATTTGATGAAATATCGATATCATATACGACAACTTCTTCTTTTCCGTTGGAATAGAAATCCGAAGAAACAGTCGTGGCTACAATTCCTGTTATAGTTCCCTGATTATCAGTTTTAAATTCTAAGTATGCTAAATCAGTCAAAGGTGAGAATTGGGTAACACTTTGGAAAAGTGTACTCGCTGAGGCACCGACATAAATTAAAGAGCCATCATCGTTCTTCCTAATGTTATCTTTTTCAGTATCTATTACGCTATATGCTAACGATTTGACGATATCAGACCATTTGTTATCCGTCTCCGCTTTTTGAACCACATTATTGTGATCGACATAAGTTCTTTCAGCGACACTGTCTTTACGTGATCCATCCTCTGCATATTTAGCTTTCTTCTCATAATAGTTTTCTCTGTCAAATCCACTATAACTTTGTTTGACATCAAATTGGGTATCATTGTACTGAAGAGAATAATTACCGATGATAGTTTCACTACCATTAGATAAATACTTCAAAGTTGCTGTAGTCTTTGATTCGAATGTTGTATTCATCAATAAAGAAAGAATTGAATCATCTATTTTTTGAGATGGAATCTCATATGAATTTACAAATTCATCAACTTTATCTAATGAAACGGATCCTATACCACTAATGGTTCCTGTTCTTAGATCTTCTGATATGTTGCTGGCATAAGGTTCAGGCAGTCCTAATATAAAAGTTATCTCATCTTCATCAGGAATTATAGTTACTGAATTAAAATGAGAATAATAACTACCCCACCCAGATAAACCACATAGTGCGTGAATAATAGATGAGTTAGTAGTTACAAAATCACCATTATCAAATGTGAAATCAGATTCAGAATAATCGTCATTTGCCAAATATTTAACATAAGTAGAATTAACTAAGGTAGTAGTATTACTTTCGGATTGAGCTAATCCTAATTTCACGCTACCATCGTTATTTAGCTCGTATAAAAATGGCTTCTTATTATTTCCATCTTTTATTAGTGCATATCCAGCACCTTCAGCGTCAAAGTATACATAATCATTAGCAAAATAATCAGTATATTCCTTGTTATCTGATAGATAAGAAATCGCAAATTTCTCACCACCCGCTAACTTCTTAAATGTATCGGCCATCCATTTAGCATCGATATCATCATCTTTTTTAGATGAATCCGTAGGTTTAACAGAAGGAGTTGATGGGGTAGAAGAAGGAACACTAGGCTTTTCTGTTGGTGATGTTATACTTTCACCACAGGAAGTTAGTAATAATCCTAATATACTCAATGAAATTATCTTAGGTTTAATGTTTTTCATATAATTCTCCTTTTAATAAGCCAAAATAAACTTAGCCTTAAAAATTATTTTAAAATTTTAAGCTTAAATTCTTTATAATTTAATTCTAACCAAATTTATTATATGGTTTCTTTATTAGTTTAGATACAACCTAATAAATAATCTTATTTTGAAAATAAAATTAATTCAATCGGAGGAACTGGGATGATAAACAAAAATACAATGGTCCAAGCAACTGATCTTTGCAAATATTTCGGATCTGGTGAAACTTTAGTCAAAGCTATAGACAAAATAAGTTTTTCTATCGATAAAGGTTCCTTTACAATCATATTAGGACCCAGCGGTGCTGGTAAAACTACACTATTAAACTTATTAGGTGGAATGGATAGTGCTACAGACGGAAATCTAGTGGTAGATGGCGAAGACTTAGTTGGAATGAAAAATAAAGAATTGACTTTGTATAGAAGAAACAAAGTCGGGTTTGTTTTTCAATTCTATAACTTGATGCCTAATCTCACAGCATTAGAGAATGTAGAGCTAGCATCTGAAATTTGTAAGGATGCTTATGATCCTATGGAAATCTTAGAAAAAGTCGGATTGGAAGAAAGAGCTAGTGCATTTCCTACAACATTATCTGGTGGCGAACAACAAAGAGTATCTATTGCCAGAGCAATAGCTAAGAACCCACAAATCCTCCTTTGCGACGAGCCTACCGGTGCTTTAGATTATAAGACAGGAAAAGAGATTCTAAGATTACTTCATGATATGTCCAAAAAGGAAGGAAAGACTGTAATCTTAGTAACGCATAACTCAGCGTTGAAAGATATGGGAGACAAAGTTATCAAAGTAAAAAACGGAAAGATTGAAAGTGAAAGCAAAATCTACAATCCTAAGCCTATCGAAGAAATAGAGTGGTAAAAATATGAGAAGAACTTACTGGAAATCATTATGGAGAGGTATATGGCATAACCTAGGAAGATTCCTAGCTGTTTTTGGCATTATATTAATCTCAACACTTTTGATTTCTGGCTTAGGAACCTTGGGATCGACAGTCAAAGCCTCTTTCAATCAAGAGATGATTAAAAATAAATTTCCAGATATCATCTTAAAATCAAAAGTGGCTAATGGATTTACAACAGAAGAAAAAAACATGTTGTTGAATCAGCCGGATATAGATGAATCTAGGATGGAAGAAATCTATTTCTATGATACGACTATAAATAATACTGAGACTAGAATTATCTATAGAGATTATCAAAATATGAAAGTTAATCCCATCAGTATTGTCGAAGGAAATTTACCCACTTCAGATACTGAAGTTGCAGTCGAACAATTGCCCGACAATTCTCAAAGAAAAATTGGAGACACATTCGAAGTTACTTCGACTGTTCCTATCATTGGAATTAAAAGAACAACAACATTCACTGTAGTTGGAATAGTCCATAATCCAATGAATAATTCAATTGAGAAAGACAAGAGTCAAACAACTCAAAAAGATGTTCATGATATTTTCTACATGAATAACAAAAAAGCTATGAGTTATATATCAGGAGATACGTTGTTCATAGGTCCTGATATCTATATTCAATTGAGTCATGATGACGATATAGATTATTTCTCTAACGACTATGTGAATAAAGTAGTTAAAAGAAAGAATCAATTAATCACTATGCTGACTGAAAAAAGAGCCGCTGGACTGACTGTTGAAGAGAGCGTAAGTTATCAATATTTAAATTCGACGATAGATAAAGTACAAACAATCTGTACTATATTCCCAGTATTCTTCATAGTTGTAGCAGCTTTAGTTTCTTCTATAACAATAGAAAGATTAATAAATGAAGAGAGAGGATTATGTGCTTGTTTTAAGACTTTAGGTTATTCGAATCATTCGATTAGATTTAGATATGTTTTCTTTTCTTTATTAAGTTCTTTAAACGGAGCAATAATAGGATCAATCAGCGGCTTATATGGTCTACCTTCAATCCTCTATCCTACATTCAAATCCATCGTGATAGATTTCCCTGAAATGCAAACTGATTTTAATCCATCTGGAGCTCTGTTAGGATCTGGAATTATCATATTGGTTATACTGATAATTACATTAGTAAAAATAAATAAAGATATAAATGAAACACCGGCTGATTCCTTGAGGCCAAAATCACCTGTCACAGGTAAAAAGATACTTATAGAAAGAATAGATTTCTTTTGGAAACCATTACCTTTTAGATACAAAGCAACTCTTAGAAATATATTTAGATTTAAGTCTAAAACTATAACGATGAATCTATCTGTGATGTGTTCTATATCATTGGTTATGGCTGGATTTGGATTATTAGATTTAGCATCCAATTGGGAGAATACATCAGCGATAATGGAAACATTTAAATCAGTTGCTTCATTCATCATAATCTTTGCTGTAGTATTAGCTATATTAGTTATTTACAACTTAGTAAATATCAACGTTTCAGAAAGAGTAAGAGAGATATCTACACTAGAAGTATTAGGATATAAACCAAAAGAAGTCTACACCTATGTGTTTAGAGAAATAATAATTATGGGTGTGACCGGTGAAGTATTAGGCATTCCTTTAGGAGTATTACTATTATATATAATCACATCATATCTAGATTTTGGATCTATCTCAGTAGTTAATGCCGGAACATATATCTATAGCTTATTATTAGGCTTTGCCACTTTGATAATCGTCTGTGCTTTGATGATTCCAAAGATAAAAAAGATAAATATGATCACATCATTGAAGACACTCGAATAACTTGAGCACTAAGACATTGATGTTTTTTTAAAATCCAATCGAACATTCATAAAATAATCTTGTTAATATTTAAAACTATTATCTTTATTATTTTTTAAAGTCTTCTTCTAATTGTTTAGATACATTTTCAAATGTTACAAAATCACATTTGCCTTTAACTTTGTTCAAAGCTTCTTCATCTCTTATAGTCCAAGTATTTACTATTCCGCCTTTTTTTCTGTATTTGATAATCTTTTTATCATCCAGCAAAGAATCTTCGATATCCAGATATTCAAAGACTTTTCCAAAAAGAATCATTTCTTTTCTTTCTTTGCAAAGTAAGAAACCTCTGGTAAATTTCTTTCCATCACAAAGAGCTAAAGCTCTAGGATCAAAAGAGATCAATGTCACTTTAGATGTGTCTTTGACCTGTGATAAGAAATCCATCAATCTCTTAGCGATATTAACCCAATTATCTTTATAAACTTTAAGTTCGATAACAATAGTTTCTCTTTCTTTATTTAAATCGAAAACTTCTTGAAGTGTAGGAATGTCTTCTCCATCAAGTAATTTATAATTTTCTCTTAAAGTCTTACTATCTAATTCTTCTATTATTCCTTCTTTTCCTGTGACTCTCTTCAAATCAGAATCATGACATACGACTAATTGATTATCAGTAGTTAAGTGAATATCTAATTCAAAACAAAAATCATGGTCTATTGCATTTTTAAAAGCACTCAAACTATTTTCAAATCTCTTATCATCATGCAGTCCTCTGTGTGCAACACCTTTAAATATATTTGGATTAAAAGAATCTATTTTTTTCATTCCCATAATATAAAGCCTCTAAATACATTTATTAATATACTTACTTTTAGAAAAGCTATTCAAAATTACCACTTATCCGATTTTTGATAACGCTCGCATAAATCTCTTCATTTATTTTCACAATTCTATATTCTTATATTGGAAAGAAAATAAGAATGACGGATTAATAATCTATTCTAATAATTAAACTATTTATGTTGATTACAATACTTATTCAGCTTAATTTTTTTATAAAGCTGAATAAAGATTATGTCGAATCATTCAAAAGACTTAAGAAATATAAATTTGAATGATTCGGAAATACAAGTAGAGAAAAAAACATCAGAATTATATTTATTAGATACTCAAAGCAACATAAAATATATGTTTACAATAAGACTAGCTAAAAATTCAATATAAACAAGTATTGTCTATCTAATAGATAGTTGATTTCTTTCAAACAATACATTCAAAATTAATCTTGATGGAAAAAAGATAGCTTCAAACTATTGCTCATCAGAAGAAAAAGAAGGATATAGACTTAACATAGATAATCAAAATTATTATTTAGTAAAAACAAATGAATTTGATTGGTCTAATTACGAAGACTCTAATTTTGAATAAATCATATTCCAAACCCAATTTTAAAGGACAAATTATTATTTTCTTTGCTATATACTAAACTCATAAGGAGTAAAAAAATAATGAGAATTCGTCCATTGTCAAAAGATGCATCACAAGTCAATTTTTCAAACTCGATATTAAAGCATTTCAACGCAGAAACATTTCACGATTCATATAAACCTTTAGACGAAATATTAGAAAAGAACAAAGGAAGAAAGATAGTTCTTTTCTTGTTCGATGGATTTGGAAAACAAATTCAAGAAGCGACTAAAGACTGCTGTCCGTTCATTTATTCACACGGCTTATTAGATTTAAATACAGTCTATCCACCTACTACTGTAGCAGCTACAACAGCTGTTCTATCTGGAAAATATCCAGTTGAAACAGGATGGTTAGGCTGGACTTTATATAACCCTGATACTAATGAGCATGTCGATACGTTCTTTGGAATAAACCACGGATTAAATACAGCTGCTAATTTTGTTCCTTCCAGAGATTTACCATATCAAAGTATCTTTGAATTGATTGACAAAGCTCAAGGTTCTCATTGCACTGATAGAATCGACGGATTCAATTTCAACACTCCAAAAGGACATCCCGATATTCATGGATTCATGTCAAAACTTCAAGAAGATATCAACAATCCTTCTTTAAAGTTCATCTATGCCTATTGGACTGATCCTGACCACACATTACATAACTATGGGGTAGATTCAGAAGCAGTAAAGCACTCCGTAAAAGAAATTGATAAATGTGTAAAAAGAATTGTAGAGGCAAATAAAGATGTCTTATTCTTATCAATAGCCGATCACGGACACATAATCTGCCAATGGGTGGATATAAGAAATTATCCTGATTTTATGGATACTTTAATTGATGGAAGAGTCGGGCTTGAAGCTAGATTTGCTTCTTTTAGAGTTAAAAAAGGAAGAGAACAAGATTTCATTAAAGCATATAACAAATATTTCTCAAACGATTTTGCTCTTTATACAAAAGAAGAAATCCTCAAAGAACATGTTTTTGGATATGCCGAACCTAATGAAATAACTAATAAACTAATAGGAGATTATTATTTGATTGGAGCATCTAATAAAGCATTAGGGGATTTATATTCTCCATATGATATGTTATCTCATCACGCTGGATCATTACCTATCGAAACTGATTTAAAAATCGGTGTTTATAATTCAAAATAGATTATAACCAAATAAGAAATAGATCTCGGTGTTTACCACCGAGATTTTATTTTTTATAATCTTCAGTTAATCTTGTATGATATTTAAAGTTGGGAGGATTTATTATGCTAAAAGATTTAAACAAATTGCGTGATTTAATCACTGAATACAGGACGATAGATCCTCGGGACGATGATTCTTGGAATAAGAACCATGCTGAAAGACTAGCAATATTATCAGAGAATCTTCAAGATACAATTGAATTTCTAGATACATGTAATAGATCCGAATTCAGAGGTGTTATGGATTTGTTCGAGGACCTATCTAGACATTTCCAATCAAAAGAATTTATTGATGCTATCGAAAGATGCGATACCAGATTTTCAAACTTCAACGCAAATCAATATGTTGTATTAGCTAAAGCTGCATATAAAGAACATAAATCTAGTTCCTTTGAAAAGGGAAAATTAGATGAATTGATCAGAAAATCAAAAGGTTTCTATCTTGAAGGCGATAATGAAGCTTGGAATAAAAACTTAGATGAAATAATAGAAATCTTGTCTAAAGATTTAAAAGAAACAATAAAATTCTTAGATCAATGTTCTTTAGAAGAATTTGAAGCTGTTCATATCGCATTCCCAGATATTAATGATAAGTTTCATTCCAAAGAATTTCTTGAATGTATAGAAAGAAACGATTTGAGGTACCCTCAAATCGATGCCTCGATGGATAGAAAACTAGCTACAGATTTAATGACTAAAAATAAGAAGTAATTATTTAAGTCTTAAGAATTCATTTAATCTTGGCAATGTAAATTCTATAAATCCATAAGAGCTAGATTTAATAACTCCTTTTTTAATGAACCTATCTCTATATACACTGAAATTATTAGTATCAAAATTACATCTTTCTCTTACCTTAAAAACTTCTACATGATTATTCGAATTCATATTAAGACCACTTCTTTTTTCTTTAAGTTCATTATAAATAAAGGATAGTAAACTGTTTTACTAGATCCTCTAATTCCAGTTAAAAAAGAAATATAGTTTGGTGGATTATCTGAAGAAAATTCAGAAATGATTTTATTGCTTTCATCCACTCATTTTATAAAATTATTAGGCTCAAGTCCAAAAGTAGTTGAAAATGGGTTACTTATAAATAACCTCCTTATTTTCATATTTTGGAACTTGTTAAACTTAAAAAGCTAAGCTTCTCAGCTTAGCTAAATAGTCTTACTTAACTTCAATAGTCTTTGTTGATTCTAAGCCTAGTCCAGATGCTTTAATAACAATGTTAGAGTCACCATTAGGCTTAATTACAGCCATAGTTACACCATAATTAGTCTTGCTAGTATCATTATGGTATCCTTCCTTGCAATAAGGATTTGCACTACCAAAGGAAATCAATTTTCCACCTTCAATTTCAACTTTAATCTCACCTTCATTTAAAGGTTTGATTTCTCCATTTGTATCAGTGAATGAAAGACGAACAAATGCCAATTCATCCTTTGAGATTTCATTTGATTCAGGTTTAATAGTCAAAGCATTTTCTTTGGAGGCGGACTTCAATATGACTTCACCTAATTTATTCCCATCAGAATCTAAACTGACTGCTTTCAACTCTCCAGGTTGATATTTAACTTTAAAGATGTTTCTACCATTTTTCTTAGTTTTTGCTTGCTTAATCTTCTTTTGATTTAAGAAGAGTTGAACAGTTTCACCAATAGAATATACTTCTACTCTACAAATCTTTTCTTCCTCGCCTTCAAATGACCAAGAATGAAGAGCCATAGACATCTTCCAACTAGAAACACTATGTTTCATCTTTAAATATTTGTGAGGAACTACACCGATTTCAATAGGAGTTTTTTCTAATGCTACTTTTGTATATAGGGCTTCACAAGTCTCATCTCCAATAAAGTCGACTCTTCCAGATCCGGCTGTCATCCAACCACAACTTCCATCCATAATTCCATCACAGTGATCTTTAGGTACCCAGCTTCCAACACCGACCTCGCCTAAATAATCCATTCCAGCCCAAACGAAATCACCGACAATTCTAGGATTCTCTTTTGCCATCTTATAGAATTCACGTTCATCGGCACAGAATGTTTCTGATCCAACAATGATTCTATTTGGATATTTCTTCAAGTCATGCTTATAACGAGCAATTCCGTAGTTATATCCAGCCATATCCATTACTGCAAAAGCATCCTTGGTAGCTTTATCACAACCATGGAGTCTAGCTCCTGCTCTTAAAAATCTCCCACCGAAGAAATTAACAACATTGTTGAAGAATTCACTTCCGACTGCTTTCTTTTTCTTCTTGTTTTTCTTTTCTTCTTGTGCAGCTTTCTTATCGTTATAGAATCCAAATCCGAGTCTAGCCATGTAGTTGAATAAAATATTAACACCGGCTGTGACATAACGAGTCGAGTCTAAACTATGTAACTCGTCAGTCAACATCTTGGCATATTCAACGCCCTTCTTCTTTGCTGTTTCACTAACTTCATTTCCGATAGAATAAATCATTACTGAAGGGTGGTTATAGTCCTTCTCAACCATATCCTTAAGATCTTCCTTCCACCAATCTTTTAGATAAGATACATAGTCATGTCTTGTTTTATGGATGTACCAACAATCGACATATTCATCCATAACAATCATTCCAAGCTTATCACAGGCATCGAGGAAATCTTTAGAGCAAGGATTATGAGCACATCTAATAGCATTGTATCCAACATCTTTTAAAATACGAACTCTTCTTTCTTCAACAAATGGATTTGTAATACAACCAAGTAATTGATTATCGCTATGTACACAGCAGCCGCTCATTATTGTTCTTATCCCATTCAAGAAGAATCCATTTCCATCCAATTTGATTTGACGAATTCCAAACTTAATATCTTGTGAATCTGTTTCAGTCTCTATATGGGCAGTATACAAATATGGATTATCTAAATCCCATAACTTTGAATTGGTTACTTCAAATTCCAATTCGCCGTTGCCATTGTTTAAATCTATGTTAGATTCAACTTTTATATCAGATCCATCCAATATTTGAACCTTTGCTTTTTCGCAACCATTAGTTTTAATTTCTACTTTAATTTTTCTAGATTCATAATCTAAAGTCGTGATTCTTATTCCGTTAATAAGAATATGTTTCTTAGGTAAAACATATAACCAAACAGGTCTTATCAATCCACAGCCAGAGTACCAACGTTGATTAGGTTGATCACTGTTATATGCAATAACTTTCAAAACATTATTTCCTAACTTAACTTTATCAGTTAAATCGACATAAAAATTAGTATATCCATAGGGCCTTGAAGCAATCTTCTCATCATTCAAGTACACTTCAGCATTATGGTATATGGATTCGAACTCTAAAATCAAATCATGATCATTAATTTGATCTTCAGTCAATTCAAATTCTTTAATGAATGAATAGTCATGGCAATCCACCCAACAACAATTCTTACCACTAGGTGCATCTGGTTTTCTTTCTTCATAAAACATAGCATCATAAGGAACATCGACAACCTTTGTATCTTCAGGATTGTCTAATCTAGTTACTACCCATTTTTTGTTGAAATCAATCTTTTCCATTTTTCAGCCCTCTATCAAGAAGAATATTGCCTGTAAGCCCTTCTATTGCATTAATTTATCAGTTTTTAACAACAAAAAAGCATAAATTGACCTTAATTGGTCCTTTTTTGACTTTAGTTGATTATTGATAAATCCTAAACTTTTCACGGTTTATACTATCATTGCTTTTTTAGGTGCGAATTCCAGTCAGTGACAGTGGCTTCTATGGTCAACTTTTCAATTGAAAGAACATTGAGGATTTCCTGCTGAACTACGGGATTTTTTAAGAATTGATAAAAGAGAAAAAAATACACAGAGACTATAATATCGAAGCGATATTCTAAAGAAAAAAATAATTCATCACAAAATCTTGTGGTTTTAGATGCCTCTTTATCACAAAATCTTGTAAATTTTGATGGGCAGTCTTCACATTTTCTTATATTCTGACATTAAAAAAGTGTATTTTTTAACAATCAAAAGTTATGGAAAAGTGTTATCTGATCGAAGGCAATGACAATCTATCCATATTGCCAATAGAGATAAAATCAGGAAGAGATTATACTAATTATCGGGTTCTTCCTAAAATCATCACCAATCAGAAATATCTGATTCAAAAAGGATATGTCTTCAATAACACAAGAGAAGTCATCATAAAAAAATAAAATCATTCACCTTCCCATCTATTACATCATGTTCCTATAAAGCAAAAAAAGTAGATGATTTCCTCCATGTTTCTAAGACAAAATATTCCATAAATTTCACTTTGATTACTCCTTATAGAGTTAAAAAAAACGAAAACTCGGCATGGATTTCTAAAGTAATCACTTTATATGATTTGATGAAATAAGAGAATATTCGCTCATAAAAGTGTAATTTTCTTCTAAAATTCGCTCATAAAAGTGTAAATTTAATTTTGTTATACTTGTATAGAGGCTTAGATTAATGGATGCATTAAATAAAGAAGGATACAGCCTTTATTACTACAAAAGGCAAGATAGTACTCTTTATAAGAACCGCTAAAAGCCTAGTACCTTTAGAAGTAAAATCAAAAGATGGAAAATCTAAGTCCCTAAGAACATTGATTGATTCAGCTAATTACCCTGATATAAGATTTGGAATTAAACTATCAGCAAATAATATAGGACATGAAAAGAAGATATATTCCTTTCCTTATTTTTGCACCTTTTTATTAAAAAGATTCATAAAGAAATTTAATCCAATAGAAGAACAAGGCTAAGCTAATTTAAAATTTAATTCTTATAATATATATAAATCAATAGTTAAAAGCAATTTAATAGCAAAAAAAGAACTGCATTTAAGCAGTTCTTTTCTTATTTAACAACTTTATTAAGCTTCTACCTTTTTGCTAAAGAACATAGGAACAAATGCAGCAACAGCACTAGCAATCATAGCTAAAGCATAGAATACTACACCGACTATTCCAACGTTCAATGCACTCTCTTCAGCTGCAGGGTAGTTGACAGGAATGAAGTAAACATCAGCAGCTAATGAGACTCTGTCATTGATGAATAGACAGCAAGACACAGCGAAGAGAACACCGATAGCAATCAATATAACATCATTGATAACTCCGTTGAACATCTCCAATTTATCATGTAAAGTAAATTCAAGAACAATAAGAAGTAATGCAACTATAGTCAAGGCTATCAACAAAGCATCGACTGGTTGTCCGGCTAAGAATCCAGTTGTGGAATTCACTAAGTAGATAATGAATCCGACTAATCCAAGAACGAAGCTAGCTAGCAAACTATAACTTGCTACTGTTTGTTTTTTGAAGAAGACTGACATAATTATTTCTCCTCCTTTTTCTTAGAATGAGATATATCTAATCCCAAGAAGACACCATAAGAAACTAAGGAAGCCAATGTGAGAACACCGAAGATTGAAATCAATGAAATATAAGTTGCTCTCCAAGGAGTGATCAATTCAACACGTTTGGATGAGGAGTTAACACCATTCATAGCATTAGAGTTAGCTAATGCATACAAGATGTAATGAGCATTTTGCTTGATAGCCAAAGCCATATTACGATCTTTTCCGAAAGTCTCAGCACTCCAGTAATCTACTGAAGGTTTACCGAATCCACAGAAAGCACAGGTTCCAGCAAGAATAGATTCCTTAGGAGAAGCCTTAGGTGATACACCGGAGAAGTCGGTGACATTGTATCCTTTGAATCCCCACTCATCACGCATAATATCGACCATGACGGCTTTGTTTGCACTAGAAGCTACTGAACCGATTCTATTGTAAGAAGACATGACTCCCAAAGCACCGGTAGTAAATGTATCTTTCTTAGACTCGTCATTCTTGAAGGAAGCAGATTTTCCTTTTCCTTCAAAAGCTTGTTGCAAGTTTCTAAGCTCTAATTCACGAGCTTTTTGCTCATTCATGAAAGCACAGACACCACTACGATTGATTTCTTGATCATTGAATGCAGCATGTTTAATGTTGACCAAGCAGCCTTTAGATTGAGCACCTTGGACCATATTGCTTCCAATGTATCCAGAAAGAATAGGATCTTCTGATAAGTATTCTCCACCTCTTCCGTTGTATCCGTTACGATGAATGTTCATAGCAGGACCAATCATGATAGGAAGATTGAAGATAAGTGAAGTTTCACCGATGATCAACTCACCATCTTCGAAGCAAAGTTCCTTATTCCAAGAATAAGCTAAGTTCTCTTGAGAAGCAGTGATTCTAGTTCCGAGAGTTCCATATTCAGAGGTTTCAGCATCAGCCCAAGCTTGTCCACGATACATACCTTTATTGAATGAGTAAGAATCTGATCCGCCAGGACCATCATCAGCCTTATGTCCGACATATCCAACTGAATCGATCTTCTGAATGTTGTGGAAGGCGTTAGATGCAAAGTCGAGGAAGTCATCAATAGTTAATTTGTTGAGCAATTCATCCCAACGAGGATCATCATAAGAAGCACCTTTCATATCGTTGAGTGTCAACTTAGAAGTAGTATCACCCCAAATAATATCGGAAACATCATCATTTGTACTCAAGGCGATGAAATCGTTCTTCAACAAAGTCTTCATTCTATCAGTAGGTACAAGTCCAGAGTAAGTCTTAGGATAAGTGCCATTCCAGTCTGAGCGAGACAAGTAAGTGACAGTATTAGGCATGAATGAATTCAAATCCATGGAATAGTCACCATCAGACAACTTGTTAGTTATAGCTGTTCCGTTGTCAGAAACAGAGAATGTATCCTTATCAAATGCATCATTGGTCCAAGTCTTGACGTTGGATGTATCACCGACAGAAGTCATTCCGCTGGTAACAGTGAATCCCTTGGCGGCTAAGACATTGTTCAAAGCCTCATGAGAATCATCACCTACAGTGAAATAATAATCTCCATCGTCAAGAATGAATGTCTTGGCGTTGGTGTAGTCATAAGAAGTGAGATTCGCCATATCGATATCGACAGTGATGGTTTGTTTCTCACCAGGTTGTAATAATTTAGTCTTCTCAAAGTTAACTAATTGGATTGCACTCTTTTCGACATTGTTGGTCTTATCATAGGTTGTATAAGGAACTGAAGCATAAAGTTGAATAGCTTTCTTTCCGGCTACATCACCAGTATTTTCTACAGTGACTTTAGCTGTTCCACTCTTCTTATTACCCATGATTTGGAGGTCATCCAAAGTGGTCTTAAATGTAGTGTAAGACAATCCATATCCGAAAGGATAGTTGACTTCATCAGCATACTTCCAAGTACCATCAGCTGTTGCTAGTGTTCCATCAGAATTGACATAAGTTCCAGCCTTAGCGGTTGCAGCGTTGCTAACTCCAGCAACTATATCCGCATAACGAGTCTCATAGTATCTATATCCAGTATAAATTCCTTCAGCTTCAACCAAATATGAATTGACGTTATCAGCAGAAGTGAAGTCTTCAAGATCAGCCCAAGGAATGTTTCCAAAGTTCTGCATGGATGGACTATCGGAACTATTGGTAGGATATATATCGCCTAAATAAGCACTAGGATTAACTTCACCCTTGAGCATCTTGGCAACACTATAGAATCCATATACTCCAGGATGTCCAACCCACATGATTGCATCGATAGAATCATCATTGGAAAGATTCTTGAACTCCATTACATTGGTTGCATTGATAAGAACGATAACTTTCTTGAACTTTCCATCAGCCTTACCTTTTTTAGCTTCATTGATAATGGCCATCTCATCATCAGAAAGGCCCATGATGTTGCCGGTTGTTGTATGAAGTCCATCATCCATTCCTTCAGCACCATCATTATAATTCTTGCCTTCACCTGCAGGTCTACCGACAACGACGATAGCTGCATCTCCATAAGAAGCATAATCTTCATCATAATCAGATGCCAATCCACGAAGTTCTGTTGGAGATAACTCAGGGATATTTGTGGTAGTGGTTATTTCTTTGTACTCAGGAGGAATAGCACCAAATCCATTACCACCCCATGTTAAGTCTTCGCAATACTTCTTGTAAGCTGCTAATGTCTTGGGATTTAATTCAAATCCTGATTTTTGGAAGGCTTCAGTAATCGTATTTCCGCTATCAATACTAGCTTTATCTGGGATAGAACCACCACTGTTGCCATAAACAGCTGCATAGCTTCTAAGTCCAAGCATTGTGACCTTGGGGGTAGATTCGGTCAAAGGCAATGCCTTGTCCTTGTTCTTCAATAATACAGCTGTTTCTTCAGATGAACGAAGTCCAAATTCTTTGTATCCTTCAAAAGCGTCTTTTGCACTTTTGAATTGTGAATCGTAATTCCAAGCATCCTCAGTATTCTCAGATTCCTCAGTGACAATCTTAGAGCTGACCGTTTTGAAAGTCTGGTCCATTCCATCACGGTAGAACTCCATAACGTTTGCAGAGACAATAGAAGCTGAGAGTAAGAATGTTGACACGATAGTCAAACCACGAAATAGTGATTTCTTTGACATACTTTTAATACCTCTTTAAATTGTAAGTTTTAATTCATTAAGTCAGTTACTAATTTATTTGGTTATCGATAAATCCAAATATTAATGAATTTAATGAATTTGATTCAAAGCTTCGATAAATCTAATCCAAATGGCCGGTTAAGATAGAATTTATCGGAAGCACTTACACATTAAAATAAATCGAGCCTTTGATGGCTCAAATGACTTAACTTGTATTCTTATTTGACTTAACTTGTACACGCTTACACAGGCATTAAGATATTAACTGAGAATATATTTTCCTTATAGGAGAAGGTGACATTACCATTGTATTTCTGTGCAATATACATGATCGACTTAGTTCCAAAGCCATGTTTTGACTTATCTTCTTTATTAGTTTGAGGAACACCATTAACAAACTTAATATCCTTGCTACAATAATTTTCCATATGTATACATATGAAATTACCTTTTATATTTGCATTTAATTTAATTATTCTATTTTCCTCATCTTCTTTTTCCACTGCTTCAACTGCATTATCTAATAAGTTAGCAAATAAGGCTGTAGCATCCATAGAATCCATCTTTTGAAATGGAACCCCATCACAAATATATGTGAATTTTATATGCTTCGAGGTACAAAGAAGGCTTTTTTGAGTCAAAACTATATCTAGAACATCATTTCCTGTCTTTGCTATATCGTTATAAATATCTATAGATTTAGACATTTCATCAATATATGAACTTTGCTCAGCTTGATTGAGATTCTTCAAAACTGATATTTGATTCTTCATATCATGAGCTTTCATATTTATGATATCTATTGTTTCTTTAGCTAGTTTTTGCTGATTAGCTTTCTCTTCAATCATGCTTTGAAGCATTCTATTATTTTGCTCTAATTCTATTTGTTTCTTTTGATTATCGCTAAGCTTAAATGCTCCGGATACAACTAAAATAGCTAATAATGAAGATACAATACTATAAAGTCTAAGGATATAATCCCAATTCTCTACTTTTTCGCTTAAGATCAAAGATACAACCAATACTACTAGTGTAGCTATCATCGTAGAAGGACTGATTATATCAAAATCAATAAACACCTTTCTCTTCCAAATAATTAAGAAAGTGCTGAAATAGAAAGCAAAGAGGAAGGATAAATAATACGCTATTGCACCAGCACGTGATAGAACATCTTCGTTCGGATATACTAATTCAAAAAACAGCTCCATAGTGTTCCATGTCAAATGCTGCAAGGCATATCCTGTTATCGTGCAAACAAAAATCATAGAAGGTTTCTTATATAAGAAGAATCCGACTATCAAGATGGATAAAAACACAACAGAATAAGACCAGTTGAAATTCAAGAAATTCAATGTCGGTAAAAAATAAAAACCACATCCAGCAACAGTAACAATTAATAATCTCCACCAATAATACTTTCTTCTTTGACCATTGAACATGAAAATAAACTGAGCAATCAAAAACTCAAGATAAAGATTATAAAAACGAGCAAATAATATCTTACCTATCATTTATAGCTATATCTCCATTCATAAAAGACGTGAACGCATCTATAAATTCTTTCTTTCTATTTCTAGAGAACAACACTGATGTTCCATCTTGAAGAATCACATCTTCTTTTCTAATCTCTTTGACATAAGAAAGATTAACAATTGAATAATTGTTAATTCTAGCAAACATAGAATTATCAAGCTTTTCACTTATCGCTTGAAGAGATCCTCTAAATTTGAATTCAGGATTATCTTTTAAATTGGTCTTAATTATTAAATCGTGATGGAATATTTCAATACTAATAATATTTTTGAATGAAAGTCTAATAGTATTTCCCTTAGTAGAAACCCAAATAAAATCATTTCCTTTTCTATTAGTGTTTCTTTTAATTTTGTCTATTTCAAACTTAAAATCCATATATTCAATCGGCTTTAATAAAAAGTCTAGTGCTTGTACTTTATACCCTTGAATAGCAAATTGAGATAGATTAGTAACAAAAATAATTATTACATCCGAATCCTTTTCTCTGATTTTCTTACTAGTTTCCAGCCCGTCAATCATAGGCATATCAATATCCATAAAGATTGCATCTAGTTCTTTGGGATAATCGGTGATAGCATCAATTCCATTTTGAAAGAATACAGCCTCTATTCTTTCTTTTGTAGATTCTTGATATTTAGAGATATATTCCTTATATACTTGAATATCTTTTTCTTCGTTCTCCACTACTGCAATTTTCATAATAATTAAAATTTGATTAAATCTTAAGGCTTTAGATTAAGTCAGTTAATTCAAATCAAGCCTCCTCTATACGTATTTTATGTAAGTGCTATACTAAAAGTCAATAACAAAGAAATCCACATAAAACAATATCATTATCCTTTAACAAATTGGAATCCATAGTAAAAGCAAATAAAAAAGAGTGGTGATTAGCCACCCTAAATTTCATCAAGTTTTTCTTCTTTATTAGTTTCTGTTTAAAACAAACCTTTTAATCATCAACCATCCGAATGGAATTAGAACTAACAAGGAAGCTGCCCCTGTGAAATATGCACCTTGCATATTGAAGAAACTATCTGACTTAAATATTGCTTCAGCTATTGCATACAAGATAGCAGGAACAACAAATCCTGTCACAAGACTTGATCCGAGGACTCCCCAAAATTCAGACTTCTCGACAGTTCTTCCTTCAGCGACATAGTCTCCCCAGAAGTTTTGATTCACACTAATTTGATTCTCATAATAATGATCAAAAGCTATATCTGACGCGGCAGCCAAACATATCAATACCACGCAAATACATTGTACGAAGAAGATAATGCTATTTAAATCATCGTTCTTTGCCCCACCTGTAGCGATGTTGCAATATATTGCAGCAATCCAAATTGCGATACAAGACAAACACATCACGCCTACAGAGACCCAATAAAATTGACCACACAACCATGTAAATATAGCTGCTATTACGATAGTTCCTACAATAAATCCAATTAACTGCCAGAGCAAATCCATATCAGCTATCCTTTATCTACCAATCTCGTCACGTTTCTTATAATGCAAGAATTGGAAAAGATAATAAAGAGTAAATAAACCACCAGCAATTGCAAGAAGCACACCAAACGTACCCAAAGCACCGTTTTTTCCAGATACACCCATTACAATTCCACCGACAAGCAAAGCTATTCCAAGAATCAAGAATAAGAAAGTAGTCTTCTTTCTAGAAGCTACATAAGCTCCCATTGAAGGCATAATCATATTGTTTAATACATATCCAAATTCATTAGATCCTTGTCCTTCATATCCCATAACTTCCATTATATCTGAAAACATGTATTCATAAAGAATGGCACCCATTCTTTCTTTCAATTTGTTAAATTGTCTGGCCTTGATTGCATTTTTTATATAACCGAAGTAAGCCTTAGAATTTAACAAAACAGTGCATCCTGTTGAGTCTTTGGAATCCAAGGAATATATATCAGCACTATATTTAGAATTTTGATCGATCAATTCTTTAGCTGCATCTACTGCTTTAATTCCATTGAATCCTTCAAGATTTGTAAATGAAATCTTCACTTTATTAACTATCATCAACAAATAATCAAATTCGACATTAACATAAAAGTTGGAATCATCTGGTGCATAGAGTTTAAATGTAGTTCTAGTCAATCCGTTTTTAACATCTTTAACATAACTGTTCTCAACTTTTAACTGCTTTTTAATGTAATACTTAGTCAAACCACTTTGTGACATGTTAGATACCTCTTTTCTTTTTAAGTCGAAAATAGGTTAAAATTACATACGCTAAAGAAGTGCTAAAGAAGACTCTATTTTTTATCTTTACTTAAAAATCCATAAGAAATACCATATATGCAGGAATACAAATAATCCCATTTTTTTCTTATGTAGCCATGCCAAAAGATTGAAAAACACCAATTAGAAATTAATATAAGAACTAAAAAAGAAAGCAAAGTAAAATTTCACTTTCTTTTATATCTTTAGAAATCAATAAATAAAAGGCAATTCTCCAAATGCACTTTTATTCCGTTCTAAGACACTTGACAGGATTTCTCTTCGCTGCGCTTTTCGAGGGTGAAAGACCAGCTACATAAGTCAACAATGATGAAATAACTATCAATAGCAAGGCATATAGAGGATTCAAAGCAGCAATATTACCTATTGCGTATCCAGGAAATGCTAAATTAATGCCTATATTAATAGGAATAGATATGAGATACGTTAAGGCCACTCCAAGAACACCGGCAATGAATCCTATAGCTAAAGATTCCATCTTAAACAATCTTCCGACATCTTTCTTTCTAGCACCTACGGATCTCAATATTCCTATTTCTTTAGTTCTTTCAAGAACGGATACATAAATAATAATTCCTATCATCACTGAAGAAACAACTAATGATATAGAAGCAAAGCAAATAAGAACGATAGAGATCACATTGACCAAAGTACTCAGTGATTCGGAAACTAATGAAGATACATCTGTATAAATTATCTTCTCTGACGATTTCAATTCAGTACCATCGGCTTTCTTAGTAGTGTTATATAAATCTAAGTAGGCTAATAACTGCTCTTTCGTTTTAAAATCGACAGGATAAATAGTTATACTTCCAACACTAGTATCAGTTCCTATAGACTTTCTAGAATTAGAATAATTACTAATATTGCTATACTTGGCTGGAGCTTTAGTGGTGTTATCTAGACTAAGAATATTATATGCTTGGAAAGTATCCTTAAGATTTATTGAAGATATATTTCCATTGATGAAATCATTGAGATCGATATTGTCAAGTTGAGCGGCTAAGCTTTCTAAGTTGATAAAGAAATAATCTTTATCATTTTTCTTTGCAATATTAGATTTACCCGCATCCATCAAAGCATCTTCGGTTAGCGATGGTAAATAATAAACACCATCTCCTAAAATTCCCATAGTTTTAGATTCTTTCTTTCTAAGAATTCCAACAATTTTAATGGTTTGAGATTTATCATCAACAAAGGAAGACTTCAACTGATCATTAGTTTTTGGCTTTGAATAGGTGGGTAATTGATAATTAATTAAGTTGATTTCACCACCCAATTCTTCTTCAAGTTGAGTTTTATTAGAAGAGATGAAATCCGCAATTAATTTTGCTTTTTGTTTATTATCTGATTGAGCTCTAACTTGAACTAATAAAGCTGTTAATTTTATAGTCATGCTTGTTGATAATTTAGCATTTTCAACAGGAATGAAGAAGTTTATAAGTTCTTTAGCAAGCGTATTATTATCAACATTTGTATCATTAGATTGTATTGAAGATAGGAATTTTAATAATTTAGGAAATGAATATGGATTATCTTGATTACCTTCGCCAGCACCTCTAAGACCTATTCCATAGAATGTGGATGAATCAGCGTCGATTTTATTTTCAGTGTAATAGACGTCATTAGGAACTAATTTAAATTCCATACCATTAAAAGTCTCTGTATTAATAGTTTTATAAGTTCCATCTGAATTCTTGAATTCATTAGGATTAATTCCTAATGCTTTTAATGTGTTTGTAGAAATTCCATTATATTTATTAACTGTTATTACGACTTCATTTTTGTTTTGTGGAAATCTTCCACCAGGTAATAAATCATAATAACTCTCTATATATTGTTCATCTCCTGGCAACTCAGACCAATAGCTAGATGAAGAAGAAGTCAAAGAAGAAATTACAGATGATGAAGATGTATTGATAGAAGTATATTTATCATTTCCATCATCATCTTTGGATTTAGCGATTACATTCGCTGAAATAGAATAATTATTTTGTATAGATGCATATAAGCTCTTATCGAGTCCAGCCCATTTTCTACCATATGAATCCGTTCCACCCATCAAGAATGATTCATAATAATCAGAAGTTAGATCATTCATATGAAGCATAGTTTGAGTAGGCTCAACTATAGTAACATCATCTGAATTTGGATATTCCTCATATTGATCATATGTATTCTGATTCGACTTCATTTCGGAAGCAGATGCAAGTCCATAACCTTCTACTGAAATAGGAAACTGCGCCAAAGTTTGGGTCTCTGTTCTATTGACATAGTCCGAAAAACCTCCGGATATAGCTAAGACTAACCCGACTCCAATTATTCCAAATGATGAAGCCAAGGCTGTTACAAATGTTCTTCCTTTCTTTGTTAATAAGTTCTTCAAAGACATTTTCATAGCTGTGAAGAAACTCATCTTTGACTTCTTTTCTTTCTCTTTTTTTCCTTTACTCTCTTTCTTATTTTTTTCTTCGTTTACCTCATCATAATACTCTTGTCTTTTTGTTTCTTGAATTTCACTTTCAACTAATGGTCTAGGAGCTTTACTATTAAAAGCCGAAGTCTTTACTACCTCTTCTTTTTTGTCTTCATCAAAAGGAGCTGAATCATCAACGACTAGCCCATCATTCATCCTAATAATTCTATCTGCATATTTATAAGCCAATTCTTCATTATGAGTGACCATGATGACCAAATGTTCTTTGGAAATGTCATGAAGTATATCTATGACTTGAGTAGATGTTTCAGAATCCAAAGCCCCAGTAGGTTCATCAGCTAAAATGATAGACGGATTTGAAACTATAGCTCTAGCTATTGCAACACGTTGCTGTTGACCACCAGATAATTGATTCGGCTTTTTCTTTGCTTGATTTTCTAGTCCTACTTGTTTTAGAGCCTCCATAGCTCTTTCTTTCTTTTCTTTCACAGAGATTCCAGATAATGTCAAAGCCAACTCTGTGTTTTCCAAGATAGAAAGATGGGGAATCAAATTGTAAGATTGAAATATTATTCCTATCTTTTTATTACGATAATTATCCCAATCTCTATCCTTATATTCTTTTGTTGACTTTCCATCGATTATCAAATCACCCTTTGTATATCTGTCCAATCCAGAAATAATGTTTAACAAAGTTGTTTTTCCACAACCAGAAGGACCTAAAATAGCAGCAAATCCCTTCTCTCCAAAAGATAAGGATATTCCCTTTAAAGCCGTTGTTTTTAAGTCTTTATCAACAATATAATCTTTCTTTATATTAACCAGTTTTAACATATCCACCTCCCTTCTATTCTTTGTATAATTTATACGCTAAATATTAGTTATTTTTATCAACTTTTCTCTAGTTCTTTTGGGTATTATTTCACATTATTTAGATTTTTTTCTTAGATTTGTTCTTTTCTTACTTACTTAATCTATAATTGCATTGTAAACCCATACATTAGGAGTAAAAACATCTATGAATCAAGAAATTGTAGATTCCATTACCAAGAAGTTCGAAGAACTTTATGGTGACACTACAGGAGCAAAAATATACTTTGCTCCCGGACGTGTTAACCTTATCGGCGAGCATGTAGATTATCTAGGTGGACATGTCTTCCCTTGTGCCTTAACAATAGGAACATACATGATAGTAAAGCCTAGAACCGACAGCACCATCCGTTTCTTTTCTATCAACATCAAACCTGAAAGAAAATACGAAGACAAGCTCGAGAACATTTTCTCCCATGAGAATCCTGACAAACAATATGTAAAAACTTTAGGATGGACTGCTTATCCTAAAGGCGTTATTTGGGCATTCAACAAAGCCAGAAAATTAAGAGCCACCCATGGTTTTGATGCTGTTGTCGGCGGCGATATTCCTGCCGGTTCAGGTTTATCCTCATCTGCTTCACTCGAAGTATTGATGGGATATGTCCTTAGGGATATGTTCAATTGGACAACAATCACCAATATTGATCTTGCTAAAATCGGCAAATACTCCGAGAACAATTTCAATGGTGTAAATTGTGGAATAATGGATCAATTCGCATCAGCTATGGGAAAGAAAGATTGTGCAATCTTCCTCGATACTAGCTCACTTGAATTCGTCTATGCACCTATCAAATTAAACGGTGCAAAAATAGTAGTCACAAATACAAACAAGCCTCACTCATTAGCTGACTCTAAATACAATGAACGTCGTGCACAAGCAGAAGAAGCTTTCAAAGACTTAAAGACAGTCAAACCTGAGTTGGAAAATCTTTGTGATTTACAATTGGAAGATTTCTATCAATTAGGCACTGCTATTAAAAATCCTACTTGTTGGAGAAGAGCAAAACATGCTATATCCGAAAATGAGAGAACACTCAAAGCTGTTGAAGTCTTAAAGCAAGGCAAGATTGATAACTTCGGCGATTTGATGAATGAAGCAGGTGCTTCTATTCGTTATGACTATGAAGCAACATGTCATGAGCAAGATGTCTTAGTAGATGCTTCAAGAGTTCAAAATGGAGTCATAGGTGTTCGTATGACTGGCGGTGGATGGGGCGGATGTATCGTCGCCTTGGTCAAGGACGAGTTTATCGATTCATATAAGCAAAATGTTGCTAAGATTTACTGCGAGAGAACACAATATAAACCTTCGTTCTATGTCGTCTCTGTCGGTGATGGCCCTAGTGTAGTAAAAGTTCTTTAGCAAATAATAAAAGGCACTTATGTGCCTTTTATTTGCTTAAATCATGAAAGGAAAAATAAAATGATAGATCAATCAATTAAAAAGCTCGTCACTTATGCATTAGAGAAAAAATTAATTAAAGAAGATGATAAGATTTATTGCACAAACTCTTTACTAGCAATCCTTGGACTAGATGAATACAATGAACCAGAAGAGGAATACAAAAATGTAAATTTAGAATCAACATTAAAAGAGATTCTAGACTTTGCTTTTGAAAAGAATTTATTCCCTGAGAATTCTACCGTTTATAGAGATTTATTCGATACAAAAGTCATGTCCGTCTTCGTGGATAGACCTTCAAATGTAATTAAAGAATTCAACACTAAATATAGAACTTCTCCAAAGAAAGCTACCGATTGGTTCTACAAGTTCTCTCAAGACACTGACTATATCCGTACCTATAGAGTCAAGAAGGACTTAAAGTGGAAAACTGCCACACCTTATGGTGATCTAGATATAACAATCAACCTTTCAAAGCCTGAAAAAGATCCTAAAGCTATAGCAGCTGCAAAATTGATGAAGCAATCTTCTTATCCTAAATGCCAGCTCTGTCCTTCAAACGAAGGATATGCTGGAAGATTAAATCATCCTGCAAGAGAAACTATTAGAATTATTCCCTTTGAATTATCAGGAAAGAAATATTTCTTCCAATATTCTCCATATTCTTATTTCAACGAACACACAATCGTATTCAACAGCGAGCATGTCCCTATGGCAATCAACCACGATTGCTTCGAACACCTATTAGGCTTCGTTGAAAAGTTCCCTCATTATATTCTCGGATCAAATGCCGATCTTCCTATCGTCGGCGGCTCTATCTTGACTCATGATCACTACCAAGGTGGAAACTACATCTTCCCGATGTTTAAGGCTCCGATAGAAGAAGAAATTGTATTTACCAATTACACCGATGTAAAAGCCGGATATGTAAAATGGCCTTTGTCTGATATTAGGTTGTCATCAAGAGATCCTAAGAGATTAATTGCATTAGCAGATAAGATTTTAAGAGTATGGCGTGGATACACCGACGAACAATCATTCATATATGCAGAAACTAATGGTGAACCTCATAACACTATCACTCCTATAGCACATAAAGTCGGAGATCAATACGTATTAGAGTTAGTATTAAGAAACAACATCACTACTGATCAATATCCTTTAGGTCTCTACCATCCTCATCAAGAGTTATGGCATATCAAGAAGGAAAACATCGGATTGATTGAGGTTATGGGATTAGCTGTTCTACCTTCAAGATTGAATAAAGAATTAGCAAAACTTGAAGACGAATTAGTGAATAACATCGACCCTGCATCTGATCCATTAACAGAAAAACATGCAGACTGGGCTAAGCAAATCAAAGAAAAATATTCAGATATCAACTCTTCTAATGTAAAGAAAATTGTCGAAAGAGAAACTGGATTAGTATTCGCTAGATGTCTCGAAGATGCCGGTGTTTATAAGCAAGACGAAGCTGGATTAGAAGGCTTCAATAGATTTGTTGAAAGAGTTAATAAAGAGCCTGAAATCATAAAGTAAAGAGGTGATATAAATGCCTTTTATTAGAATAACAACAAACAAATCCTTGTCCCTTAAGGACAAGACAGATTTAAAGACTGGTCTAGGTCAATTAATAACCACTCTCCATAAAGCTGAAGACTGGTTGATGATTGCATTCGACAATGTCGAATCTGATTCAATGTATTTCAAAGGTTCAAATGAATATAGTGCCATAGTAGAAATCAGCGTCTATGGAACAATATCAAAAAATGATTTTGACCCGATGACAAGAAAAACTACTGACTTATTATCTAGAGCAATTAAAATTGATCCGGATAGAATCTATATAAATTATAGAGAAGTCGATCATTGGGGATTAGGCGGAAGTAATTTCTAATAACTCTAGCTATAAATTTTCCTTATAAAGTGAATACGCTAAAGAGATACAAAACTTTTCTCCGTTCTCACTTTTGGCATACCTTCAAAGAGGCCGTCATAAACGCATCCTGCCACAACAAACGGGTGTATGGCAATGAACCGATGATCACCGTTGATTCCAATAGGATAGAAATATTCTCAAGAGGAGGCTTGGCGTCATTGCAGACAAAAGCCGGTTTCTTCCGTGGTCATTCCGTTCCTGTAAATAAGAAGCTCTCTGAAACATTCCTGCAGCTGCATTTCAGCGAAAAATCTAGCAGGAAAATCCCGTGATTTTCTTAGAGTACTGTGAAGGAGTGCTCGACTTCTCCGACAACAACATCTCCGTTTACCCAGGAAAGAAAGGAGAGTAATTATGAAATTATATGATATGGTCCAATTAAAAGAACAATTTAATAATTATCCTAAAGGAACGACCGGCGTTATCGTTGAAATTTTCGAAAACACCGACGCCTATCTTGAGATTGTAGATGACGCCGGAAATACTATAGATGTCAAATACAATGTGCCCTTATCAATTTTGGAAAAGAAAAAATAATAGTAACATATCTAAATATAGGATGCATTGAGAAAATCGAATCGAACAATGCCAACTATGAAAGATAATTGATTGGCACTATTAAATGTTCCTTTTTGCCCATTCTGATGTGTACCCAATTTCTTGGACCAACTTTATCTAGATCCTATCAAAGTGTTGATAAATTGGGAAGGGCCTGACAAGGCGATTTCCAATTCAAGTACTCTTTGATATCATATTGTTTCAGCAGGTTCAATATTAGGGGTACGCAAGCTATGTTTAATTTTAAGGATAAATTGGTGCTTAATAATAAGGATAAAGGAGGAAACAAAAAATGAAAAAAATAATTCTATCTGCACTTGCTTTGATTAGTTGTCTTTCTTTAGGTTCTTGTTCTAATGAAGAAAAACCTTTGAAGACCATTCAATTAAAAGAGAACCAAACTCTTAAAATTGATAAATACGAGTTTACTTTTGACTATATTAATTGTTATTATCGTGATTTAGCTGATGTAGTTAACATTGAGCATGGGCTTACTGATAGTGATTTTATTTGGCGTGATGCAAAACTTCAGTCTTTACCCTTTGCTTATACAAGCATTATTTTGAAAGTTTATTCTAACTCTCTAGCAATTTCCGTTGATTTTAATAATGAAGCACTAAATAAACTTTATGAGGATTCTAAAAAAATTATCAATGTTGATAGCCCTTTATTTAATGGCGAATCTGCAAGCTTATATACCTCTAAGAACCTCAATCAAGATCGCATAGCGTATGGTATTTTAATCGATTCTAAAACTTCATCTTTCATCTACTCTCCCGAATCTTTCAACTATTCTGATTACTCTTTAACCTTTAACGCTAATACCACTCCATACGAGCTTAAGGAGGTATCCAAATGATTCCTGCTGTTGGCTACTGCCGTTTCTCTTCTGAGAACCAAGCGGATGGATTTTCTATAGAAGCCCAGAAGAATGCCATCAATGAGTTTGCCTCCAGAATGTGATATGCAATTATCCGCTTCTATGTGGATGAAGCAAAATCTGGAACAACAACTGAAGGTCGTATTCTTGGTACAATTCCTTTTGGGTATATTGCTGATAAGGATAATAAGTTCTCAATCGTAGATAAAGAAGCCGACATTGTTCGCTGTGCTTTTGAGAATTATATGGAAAAAATAAAAAACAGCTTAGATAATTCCAAGGATACGGAACAAATAACCTGTTTTTTGTTGCACAATGTTGAAGGATAGCTTTCAAATTGATCCCATCCAGTGCATTTTCCTGCTTGCGCAAAATTTAAGTTGCTCTCAGTTATATCTCAGAAAGTCAATTTGGTTAGAATGCTTGATTATGTTTTGTGCAAACTAGTATTTATTCTGAATGAGTTTTGCTTATTTATGTAGCTCGGAAGTTTAAATATCAAACCTTGATTGCTTATTGGCTAGTTAACGTTGCAAATATTTAAAGAAAAAAACTAACACGATAACTATGAAATAACGATTGACATTCGATGAATACGTGACGCTTACTAGCATTCCTGTTTGTATAGAGAATTAGCGCAATGTATTGCTTTTCTCTGATACATCGGTTGCACTAATAATGAAAAAGGTGATACGAATGAATCAAAATTGTAGCACGATTGAAAGGATGTTGGAGACTGGCGATGGATTATGAGAATAAATAAGGATTCTCTCTGCAAGGGTAGGAATAACCTCGTTAAGCCTGAATTCGAGGGGCTGGTTTTCAGTCAGCATCTGAAGAATACGAATAACAACATTTAATTGGGATTATCCTTTTATACAAAAAAGAGCAATACAAATTCAAAGCTGTTTTCAATATACAAAACTCATATTATTTTTACATTCTTTGAAATATAATATTGGTTAGGTTATGGAAAATGTAATTTATTTAAAGAAGAAACCCGAGTTAAGTAGAACAAATAGGATTGTTTCTTATTTCTTTTTTTGCATATATGTTCTTTATCCTATCATAGAAAGATTCATAAATACTCTTCCTCATCGAACAACATTATTCATGTTGTTCTCTTTAATAACATCATTTTTTATTTTCTTCTTTAACCATCCATCAAACAAAGAAATTAAATACGGTCTTTTATTTTATATAGTATCTTGCTTCTGGGCATTATTTGGAAACGATGCTTTACCTGCATTTGCAACATCCGCTGTACTTGTCATTTATAAAGCAAATTATAAAAAAGCATTAAAAATAGGATTTTGGGCATTATTAATTGGATTTTGTTTAATTGCATTCTTATCTTATTTCTTTGGATTTCATTATTCGGACAATATGTTTAATGACCAAACTGGTGAATTAATTCGTTGGTCTATGGGATTCACTCACCCTAATCATGCTGGTCTATTATTCATTTTTATAATGATGATGTTTATGATTGCATATAAGCAAAATTGGTTTACCATTCTATTTGTGTTTGCTTCTTCCTATATCGTTTATTTGGGATGTAAAAGCAGAACTATATTTATCTTCGCCTTCTTAGTCCTTTTCCTATATTATCCATTCAAACTTTTAATAAAATATAAAGGAATTCAGGCTATAGTCACCTTTGCGTTTCCTATATTCGCTATTGTTTCCATTATTCTTGCTCTTTACATGCCAACAGGAACCTTAAACGATTTATTGAGCGGTCGTCTTTGGTATATGAATTACTACATAAAGAACATTACACCTTCTTTATTAGGGGGTGACAAATATGTTGATAGAATGTATATAGACAATTTGTATTTCCAATATTTGTATAGGGGCAACATTTTAAAATTTGTATTCCAAAATTTAATCAATATTATTGGAATACATTATTCCTGTAATCAATTAAGCAAATCAATAAAAACATCTTTCTTATTCGAATATATGTGTTATCTATGTATAGGAATGACTATCAACCTAACCAACATATACTTCACTCCAATTCATTTCGTGATTTGTCTCTGCTTATTTAATGAACTAACAAAGCAAAAAGAAAAGCAAATTGCTAGAGCGTATGCTTTAAGCCAAATTGCTATCAATTAACAATTTATTTTTGCTTTAATAAAGAATCATAGTAAAATATAAAAGAAAAGAGGACTTATTCTTATGCCAATGATAGAAGTTACAACCAGTGAGAAAATCAACAAAGAAATAGCTGATAAAATTAAAAAAGGTTTAGGTGGAAATATAAGCATATTTCCAGGTAAACCTGAAAGTAGAGTAATGGTCTCCATCAAAGATCAAGCTTATATGTATTTTGGTGGAATAGAAGGACCTACTGCACTAATCTCTGTAGCTCTTTACTTAGATCAGCCAGAAGAAACATATGCTGAATATTCCAAAGTTGCAGTCAATACAATCATCGATGCTTTACCACAAATTCCGAAAGATAGAATTTATGTAAAGTACCAAACATTAACTCATAAAAACTGGGGCAAAGAATTCTAAAAACTAACAATGGAGACTCAAATCTCCATTGTTTTATTTTTTAGATTTGCATAGATAGCTATCGATAATTCTTTGCAAATTCATATTGAGATTATTATTACTATATGTCCAGCCCAATTTTTCTAATTTAGTCGAATCTAAAGCATATCTTCTATCGTGACCAGGCCTATCAGAAACAAAATTAATTAATGATTCTGGTTTATCAATCATCTCTAATATTTGCTTTATTATTTCTAAATTCGTTTTTTCATTGTGAGTAGAAACATTGTAAATTTGACCAGCTTGACCTTTATCTATAATCAAATCTAAAGCTGATGAATGATCATCTACATATATCCAGTCTCTTATATTCAATCCCGTTCCATAAACTGGTATCTTTTCATCGTTTAAAGCTTTGCTAATAACTAGCGGAATTAGTTTTTCTAAGTGTTGATTAGGTCCAAAGTTGTTTGAGCATCTAGAAATAGTCACTGGCAATCCATATGTTCGAAAATAAGATAAGGTTATTAAATCAGCTGAAGCTTTGGATGATGAATAAGGAGAAGAAGGTCTTAAAATAGATTCTTCAGTAAATCTATATTTAGAATCTAAAGGAAGGTCTCCATAAACCTCATCGGTCGAAACTTGATGAAATTTAACTTTTCCAAATTTAAGACATGCATCTAACAAAACTGTAGTTCCAATAATATTAGATTTATAAAATATATCTGGATTATTAATAGATCTATCTACATGTGTTTCCGCCGCTAGATTTATAACAATATCAAACCTATATTTGTTAAACAAAGAATTAACTAATTCTTTATTGCATATATTTCCTTTAACAAATACAAAATTAGAATTATTAATAATAGGATCTAAATTATTTAAATTTCCTGCATAAGTTAAATCATCCAAACATACGAGCAAATCGTTTGGGTATTTATTTATCATATATTCCAAGAAGTTAGATCCTATAAATCCAGCTCCACCAGTCACTAATACATTCCTACTCATAATAAGGTTTCCTGATTGATTTATTTTCTTTTTATGTATTTCTTAAACAATATAATTTTGAGCAACAGATTTAATTTTGCACTAGGATAAAAAGCAAAAGAAAACAATCCCTTCATTAAAGTTTTCATTACTTCTTTCTTTTCTATTTCAGCATTATTATTATCATTTAATTCTAAATAGAAATGATAATACCTTTTTAATAGATAAGCTTTTTCTTTAGACCAACGAATAAAATCACGTGTATTTTTCTTAATTACGTTATCAACATATTCTATATAAATTCTTTCAGTCATAATCTTTTTCAAATGTATTGGGGTTCTTTCTATATTGTTGACAAGTGAATTTGTTCTCACCCTATAGAAATAAAGCTCTGAAAAATTCAAAGCTATGCCTTTAACACAATTAATATATTTATCATGGAATAGTCTATCTTCACCGCATGAAATACGTTCATCAAAACTAATGTTATTAGCTTTAACAACTTTAATAGAATAGCATTTGTTCCACAAGTTTCCTTGTCTTATTTTATTCTTATAGATACAGTAGCCATAGCAATTACCTTTTTCTTTATTCAACAGTTTAGTTTTACTAGATATCTGTGTGCTTGGAATTGTATCTCCATCATCAAACACTTTATAGCAAACCTCAGGAACATAATCTTCACCATATTTATCAATTAACAAATACATTGTTTCAATATATTTGTCCCCAATAACATCATCGCTATCTATAAAGCAAAAGCTATCGGTCTTAATCTCATCCAGTGCTTTTTGCCTTGCAAATTGAATTCCTTGTTTCTCTTCTTTTACAATTCTTAAATCTAAATCATTCTTATATTTGCTTATTACTTCAATAGAATTATCTGTAGAATTATTGTCGACAACTAAAACCTTGAAATCCTTCCTTGTTTGCTTTATAAATGATTTAAATAAATCATCTAGATAATGTTCGGAATTATATACACATACACATAAGGAAATCATTTTAATAGCTCCTATATTTTATTCTTGAAATAAAAGTATATCGGCATAAACATATGGTGTTTTAAGAAAAAGAAATATATTTTCCTACTTTTAGATTCGCCATCGACCTTAGTTAAAGATATTCCCTTTAAATAAAGATCATCTTTATTTAATTTCTTAAACAATTGCTTACAAGTTTTATATCTTTCTTTTCTAATCATCCTTGATAAATAGAATTTTGATACATCAAATTCCATAGTATCGAAGCAAGAAACATTAATTTTATTATATTCAGCATATGAATTTAAAAAATTACGTAGCCTTAATCTTAGATTGATTAAACTTTCATATGAATTCTCGTTTCTTCTAGAATGAGTCAATTTAATTTGATAATAATTTACCAAAGATTTGTCTATTATTTTTATTGATCTTGCTTTGGAACAAATCAATAAAATAAAACACATGTCTTCATATAAAGAGAAGTTTCTCTTCTCATATTCATCAATTATTTGAAGCGCTATATCTCTTCTAACAACACAAGCCCATCTATAGACATACAAATAGTTAAAAGCTTCAAACGAATTAGCGTCTTTATAAATCTTAGGTAGAAAAGAATGAATTTGATCTTCGCCTTTTATTTCTAATCTTTTATGAGTCTCTGTCGACAATAGTTTCCCGTTTCCATCTACAAAATCAAATCCAAATGAAAGAATATCGTTTGATTCTATCTCAGAATCAATCGTTTCCAATGCATTTGATTTCAACGTATCATCTGAATCTAATTGAATTATGTATTCACCTTTTGCTTCTCTAATTCCTCTAGATACAGCAGTTGCTTGACCACCGTTTTCTTTGTTTATCAACTTAAATCTATCATCTGATTCAATATACTTTGAAATGATTTCTTTTGATTTATCAGTAGATCCATCGTTTATTATGAGCACTTCATATTCATTATTTTTTTGTTCTTTTATAGAGTGTAACGCTCTTTCAATAGTCTTCTCACCATTATAACAAGGAATTATTATGCTATATTTTATTCTTTCCATAATATAGTCTCCATTTATTCTATTTATCATTTGACTATAATATTATATATCTTGATTGAAAGGTTCAATTATAATGTCATTATTCAATTATATTAATAAAGCTAAAAACTATATAAAAACATACGGATTAATAAAAGGGATAAAAGAAATTATCAATAGAAAGAATAATAAAGATAAGGCTTTAAAAGAATTAAATGAATTTCTTCCTAAAGTCGAAGAAACAGTTAAACCAGTATTGTCAAATTATAAAAATCAATCAATCAAGATTTTCACTGATGATCAGAAAAATATTTTTGTCTTTTGGTGGGACGGATTTGATTCAGCACCGCAATTAGTTAAGGATTGCTATAATTCAGTAGAAAAAAATTACGGAAAAGATTTTAACATTTATAAAGTAGATAAGACCAATTATAAAGAATTATCTGATTTGGATGAATTCTTTATAAATAAATTTAATAATAAAAAAATAACGATTCAAACTTTCTCTGATATATTGAGATTCAAACTAATTAATAAATTAGGTGGCGTATGGATAGATAGCACTGTTTTAATAAATAAACCTTTAAATTTATTATCGGATTTAAAAGATTATGGATTTGTCACAGCAATAACAAACAATACTTCAGTTTTTATAAACTATGATGGTGTTACTTGTAGTTGGTCTTCTTTCTTTATAGGTGGGTCTAAAGACAATCCATTATTTTCTTGCTTGTTAGATTGTTATAAATACTATCTATCTAATACAAAGGAAATTCCTATTTATTTCCTAACCGATATTCTTTTAACCATTTGTAAAAAATATAAAATTGGAGATAACATCTTAAACAAATACACTAAAATCAATGTTAAATTCGATATATTTTATTTATCTGAGCATCTTTCAAACAAAGTGACTAGCAAAGAAAAAGAAAATATGAATAAAATGACAATTCAAAAATTAAATTGGAGAATTGATGTCAATAAAATAAAGAAAGATAAGCTTTATTTTGAATGCTTAAAATAAAATCTATTCAAAATCTTCATTGATAATATGATGCAAAAGCGAATTTGGATCATTCAATGCAGAAGTGGCGTCAGTTTTATAGGCTAACTTAGCAAAAACATCATTATCGCAAATATAATTTTTATTAAATTTTTCGTTTCTATAATAGAAATAATCTTCTATATGTTCGTTATTATATGGAAGACTATCTATTATCTTTTTATCTTCATCATCATATTTATATAAAAATTGAAAGAAATAATATACTTGGAAATATTCAAAAAAAGTATTTTTATTTCTCAAATAATCTTCAAAAAACAAAGCGATTTGATTATATATTCTTTTATTAGTTCCACCCAAAAGATAAACTTGACCAAAAGGAAAATCTGGATATAGCAAATACTCTGGTTTATTCTTATATAAGATATGAGATTTTATTGAAAAATAAGACCATTTTGAATAATCCAAAGGTATATCTCTAAAAGCAAATATAGTAGAATCAATCCATAAGCAATTATATTTAACCAAAAGTTTTATCCTTAAATAATCAGAGAAATTTTGAATCGATAAAAGTCCTTTATCCAACTTATCTTTTATATTTTTGGGAATATCAATATATCTATTAAAATTGTCTTTATCCAACAAAACAACTTTATATTCACAGCTATGTTTTTTTATGCTTTCAACACAAGTTTTAACCAATTCAGGTGCTTTATCAAATCCTTGATACCAAAAGATAAATATATAAGGCTTCTCATTTAAATTATTTTCATTATCTTTTTTTATATTCAATACATAAGAATAATGCTTTTTAAAATAATTTAAATATATTCTTTCTTTTTTATTTAAAGCTTTATTTAATTTAGTTTCGTATTTAGGATTCTTTAAATTCTTTTTATATAAAAAAGAAGTCTTAAACTTAATAGCAGTAAATACTAAAGGTCTATCCAATGTCTTCTTAATTTTTCTTAGAATTTGTTTAAAACTCATTTCTATTTCACCTTCGCTGATAAATATAATTTAAGCCAATTAAACCTATTTTTTACTTTGTTTATAAAACTTGTTTTTTTCTTTGCTGAAACATTTCCAGTCCATCTTCTATATTTAACTAATTTTTTATTTAAAAAACAAATCTCATTATTTCTTTTGGCGATAAATCCTATTCTTCTATCCCAAGGCTCTTTTTGATTGGATAAAAATTTACTTCTTATTCTTATATAGAAATCTTTTTTAAAAGCAAAAAATGTTCCAAAATATGTTGTATGAATCAATTGGTTGATCAATGAATCTTTTTGTTTAAAAGATTTAAAAAAATCATTCGATACTATCTTACCCATCTCATCAATCACTTCGCCATTACTATAAATTACAGATATTTTATTTTTTTCTTCCAATTCTTTTCTAATTGTTTCTACGCGTCCATACAATGATATATCATCCGAATCACAAATTATAAAAATATCATTTTTTGCATTATCAAATAAAAAAGTCATGTTCTTATCAACACCCAAGTTTTCACTTTGATGAAATACTTTTATATTTTTATACTTTTCACTCAAAGCATCTATGAATTCAGAAGTTCCATCTGTCGAACAATCATCAGAGATTAGCAATTCATCTTCTTCGCTTAGCTGCTTTTCTATAGATTCCACAGCCTTTTCAACATATTCTTTTCTGTTATAACAAGCCATTAAAGCTGAAACTGTCATACTATCCTTTTATTTTCCTTTTAATAAAATTAAATATCTTCTTAAACCAGTTTTGTTTCTCCATAAAGAAATACTTTTGATTCTTCACTTTAAGTTTATTCTTATTTACATAGACATCCATCAATAATTCAGATACAAATCCAAATACTCTTCTTTCTTGACCTTCATATTTTGATAGATCTATTTCTTTTTCAAGTTTAAAAAGAATATCGAACATCCAATCACAATAAGATTTAGCAATTTCTTTTTTAGCTATAAACATATTGAAATAATGACCTGAAGTCTTCTTCATATGTTTATCAAAGAAAGGTAAATATTCCGGATAATCTTTTTCTATTATTTCTCTAGTTTTATCTAAGGCTTCTTTATTATGTGCATGAATATAATGAGAATAATTGGATTCTATATAATAATGTCTCTTCTTAGGAAGGATAATGTCATACTTAGACAATAAACTTTCAATAGTCTCAGCTTTGATAATATTATTAAAATTCTTCTTACGCTTAAGAGAAGAATCCGCAAAATATCTTCTGTAATGAACTAAACCTATAACATCATAATCAAAATTATAAATTCCTTCATAAAGAGCAGTTAATTCACAAAAAGAATCATTCTTTATTGATATATTCTTTCCTTGATTATCTAAATGTTCTACAAAATATTCAGTGTTCTTCTCTGCGTTTACTTGAACAGGAATATAAATAGGATCTTTAGGAAATTCAACATTTTTATGAGTGGCAACAATCAATTTGATATTCATATGTCTTTATTTTTTCTCCTTTTTCTTCATTATCTTTGCTTTTATAGATATAAATTTAGATTTGATTTTAGCTAAATATTTATTAGCTAAAGGATAAGCGAACTCATCCTTAAACAGGTACAAAAACAATGAATATACTATAACACTAACCGCAATCATAAGGACCATGGCTTTATTTGCTGATATGAATTTAGTTAATACTTTATTTCCAAACAAATAAACAACAACCATAATCAAAGATGCATCCAATGGTTTTATCATTGTTTTTATTACTTTCTTAAAGTCGATATAAAGATGTGAGTAATAAATAAAAACTATAGTGACAAAAGCTTCAGTAAATAAAACAGCATATGCAATTCCATCATTTCCAATGAACTTTACTAATAAATAAACAACAATAATATTTAATATTCCAGCACATAAATAAATTGCATTGGATAATTTCATCTTCCCTTTTGGAATAATATAACTGTAGTTGATAATAGAACTAAAGGCAATGAAAGGAAGCGATAAAGCTAATATATCCATCATCAATACAGCATTAGATCCATCAGAGCCAAAATACAATGGCATAAACACGTCAGATACACATATTATTCCTACCATACAAGGCAAAGTGATGTCCATGATCACATTGAAAGTTTTATAAATTAAATTCTTTGCTTCCTCATCTTTCCCTTGTGAAATCAAAAAGGACATTCTAGAAAAAATAACAGGAATAATAGCGTAATTAATAGATGTTACTACATCCTTAATTTTAGAAGCTGAGCTAAAATATCCTACTACACTATCGCCTTTCATCAATCCCAAAATAGTTGAATCCATAGTCGTATAAAGGCTAATAGCTAAAGCAGATATAAAGAATAATGTGGCATTCTTTACATCCATACCCATCATCTTAATATTAAAAGTTGGTTTCTTAATATATTTGCGTAAAGGAAGGAACATTATCAAGCTCGATAATACTGCACATCCACACATTATTCCAACATAAGTCAAATAATCATCAGGTGATTTTACCAAGCAAAAAATAAGAATTAAATTTATTACTTTTATTATTGCTGATCTTATTGCAATCGCTTTGAAATTTTCAATTCCTTGATAAAAGAAACTGATGTCGAGCATTGTCGACAATATATTCAATGCTAATATAACATACGCAATATCATTAGATGAATCGCCAAATACATGGCAAAAAACCATAATGAAATAAACTAAAAGACATCCAACACCGAGGAATTGCTTAGAGAAGAAAACACTCCAGAATCTTCTATTCAATTCATCCGGATTTTTAGTTGCGGTAGAAATTCTTTTCGTACCATAATCCGCAAATCCAAATGCTGCTACTAAAGTGAAATAATTGACATATGCATTTTGATATGTGAATGATCCAACCCCACTAAATGTCAAGACTCTATATACATATGGAGAAAGAATTAAAGGTATTAAATAAGTCAATAATTTAATTGTAATATTAAAAATAGAGCTTTTTTTAAGACTATCTCTTTTTATCTCTTTTTGTTGTTCTACTTTATTTTCCATTAAAAAACCTTATCTAATATATCCAACTTTTCTATTATAGATTACTTTAATCTTATTTTATAGCCATAGGAACCGTTTACCAAAGCATAACAAAAATAAAGCTATTTTGTTAATGCTTAATTAAATATGTTCCAAAATCCACATTAGTTTTATCTTATGTGGATGAAAGCTAAAAGATAAAATCAAATTATCTGCCAAAGCCAAACAATAAGTTTAATAACATCATCAACAATTCAAAGAAATTAAAATGTGTTTGTTGCATAATAATTCTCCTTTGCTATATCAGTTTAATTTTAACACTGTTTTGATATATTCGACAATAAAATCTTCAGATGCAATGACACGATATGGTCTTACATAGACAATTCCAACCATTCTATATGTCCATCCTTTTTTGTTTCTTAGCCAACTATCTTTAACCTTTGATTCTAATAATCTATAATTTTAGATTGCACAAAGGAGGTCATTCATTTATGGCCAATAATAAAAAGTATTTCTATATTACAACACCTATTTACTATGCTTCTGGCACATTGCATATAGGTCATGCTTATTCAAACTGCATTGCTGATAGTATTGCCAGATATGAAAGAATGACGGGTAAAGAAGTTAGATTCTTAACTGGATCAGATGAACACGGACAAAAAATTGAGGAGAAAGCAAAAGCTTTAAACGAAACTCCTCAGCAATTTGTCGATGATACCGTCAAAGGCTTCAAAGAGACATGGAAACTATTAGATATAACTTATGATGATTTCATCCGTACAACTGATGAAAGACATGTAAAAGTTGTTAAAAAAGTCTTCACCCAACTATTAAATCAAGGCGATATATATCTAGGTCAATACAGTGGATGGTACTGTACACCCTGTGAATCTTTCTATACTCAAACTCAATTGATTCAGCCTGGAAATCTTTGTCCTTCTTGTAAGAGACCTTGTCATCAGGAAACTGAGGAAGCTTACTTCCTCAACTGTAAGAAGTATACAAATCAACTTCTTCAATTCTATAAAGATCATCCTGAATTTTCCACTGAAAATAGAATCAATGAGATGATCAATACATTCATCAAACCTGGATTGGATGATTTATGCATTACTAGAACATCATTTGATTGGGGAATCCCTACAAATGAGAATCCCAAACATGTCATCTATGTTTGGATTGATGCTTTGTTGAACTATGTGTCTGCTTTAGGTTATTTATCTGAAGATGATACTTTATTCAATGAATATTGGGGACCTGACAGTGAGATTGTTCAACTTCTCGGAGCAGATATAACTCGTTTCCATTTAATCTACTGGCCTATTTTGTTATTTGCTTTGAATTTGCGTTGCCCGGATAGAATGCTCGCACACGGATTGCTCTTAACACATGGTGGTATAAAACTTTCCAAATCATTCCACAACGCTGTAGAGCCTAAAGTATTGGTAGATAGATATGGATTAGATGCATTCCGTTGGTACATGGTAAGAGGAGTTAAATTTGGTGAGCAAGGTCAATTCACCCCAACCTTATTTGTTACTTTAACAAACACCGATTTAGCAAATGGATATGGAAATTTAGTCAACAGAACAATCAATATGATTAAGAAATATGATGATTGTGTTGTTCCCTCTTATGCTGATCCTGTTTTAGATTTCACAAAGAAACTTTATTCTGATGTAGCTGTATATATAAAACAATACAACGATGCATGGGATAATTTCGATGTCACTGCGGCATCAGGTGCTGCAATGTCCATAGTCAACGCAGCTAATAAATATGTCGATGATGCAGCTCCTTGGAATTTATCCAAAGAAGGAAAGACGGCCGAAATCGACGAAGTCATGCACGCTTTGACTTATTGTATTCGTGTAGCTTCTATCACATTGAAGCCCTTCTTAGTGACTAAAGCTAATTTGGCCTTAGATGAATTAAACGTTCCTGAAGATCAACGTCAATTAAATACAATCAACGATTACAAGACTTTTGGAAATATTAAGACAAATGATCCCGTTCCTCTCTTCCCTAGATTGAAGAAAGATGAAGAAATCAAATGGTTGGAAGATTTGTTTGCACCAAAAGAAAAATAATCTATTTAGTTTTTAAATGATTGAAGACAAGAGTGATAATTTCACTCCTGTTTTTATTTATGAATACCTATGCATAAGTAAGACATAAATAAAAATGGCTTTGTATATAATTGGGCATATGAGAACTAGAATAGACTTAAATAAAGAATGGGCATTTGTTGCCGACGGAAAACAAAGCGTAGTTAATATTCCTCATACATGGAATGCTCAAGGATCTAGTTTAGTTAAATACAAAGGATCTGCCACTTACATAAAGAAATTTAATAAACCCATAGAACTCAAAGACAAATGTATTTATCTAATTTTTGATGGTGTTAATTCTGTATGTGATGTGATATTAAATGGGATGCAAATAAGACATCACGAAGGTGGATATTCTAGGTTTATAATTGATATTACAGATCAGATACAGGAATCGAACACTTTAGCAGTTAAAGTATCAAATAAAACAACGGATTATGTTTATCCAACAACCGCCGATTTCACTTTCTATGGAGGAATTTATAGAAACGTATATTTAGAAATATGTGATAAACATCATTTAAAATTTAATTCATACTCTTCCTCTCCTTTAAAATGCACAACTTCTTATACAAACAACATCGGTCACTTAAATGTTTGCTATACACCAGCATTCAAAGATGATGAAGTAAAAATTCAAATTGTCAATAAAGATGGACTAATAATTAAGGAAGGATATAACAAAGATTTTGAAATTAACAATCCTATATTATGGAATGGAATTGAAAATTAATATCTGTATAAAGTCAAAGCTTCTTTGTATCATGGTAACACATTATGTGATGAGGTAATTGAAAATATCGGATTTCGGTCTTTTAAAGTAAATCCTATCAATGGATTCTTTCTAAACGACAAGCCTTATCCTCTGCGTGGAGTATCAAAACATCAGGATAGCCTGTCTGCCCGTTTTTCCATGATAAAAGTAAAACTCACAAACATTGAATTTTAATGCACAAAAAACTATAATCCTTGAGAAGTAAAAATATGTTGCAAAAAGCCATCAGAAAAAGAGTGATGGAACTAAGAATCGTCAAGTTCGACTGGAGCCAGGAGCAGCTCGCTGATAGGCTGGGCTGAAATAGGACTTTCATATCCAGAGTAGAGACAAGTCAGCAGAATATCACGATTCAGAAACTGAATGAACTTTGCAACGGATTGGATGTTACTTTAAAGGATTTCTTTTCTACTTTTGATACACCTTTTATCGAAGAAAAGGAGGATGACGAATAATGGAAAAGACTGCGATTGAATTGTTTGCCGGTGTCGGCGGTTTCCGTGTCGGACTGAACCATGTGAGTTCTTTTGATGAAAAAGGAAAAGCTGTTGAAAATGGCAATTTCCATTTCCTTTGGGCAAACCAATGGGAACCATCCACGAAGATTCAACACGCCTACGATTGCTATAACAAGCGTTTTACTTCTTCCTCCAGCGAGAACAGCAATGTCGATATCTCCAAGGTGAACAAAAAGGATATTCCGGACCATTCTTTGCTGTGCGGCGGATTTCCTTGCCAGGACTATTCCGTTGCCCATTCTCTTTCCAAGGAAAAAGGAATCGAAGGCAAGAAGGGCGTACTTTGGTGGCAGATCAGAGACATTCTGATTGCCAAGAAAACGCCATTCGTCTTCCTAGAAAATGTCGATAGACTCATCAAATCTCCAGCAAAGCAGAGAGGTAGGGATTTTGGAATCATGCTCCGCTGCCTGGCCGATTTAGGCTATGCGGTAGAATGGAGAGTCATTAATGCCGCTGAATATGGTCTTCCTCAGAGACGCAGAAGAACCTATATCTTTGCCTATAGGAAGAACACGGCCTTCTTTAAGCAAATCAAGAAATTCAATGCTGAAGAAGTTTTCTTACGCAAAGGAATCTTTGCAAAAGCATTTCCCATTTCCGACAAGGAGTTGAAAATCAAGGAAGCAAATCTTTTGAAAGACTATGTCGATGTCGTTGATGTTTCCAACAAGTTCAGCTTTGGCTTCGAGAATTCCGGCTTCATGATGAACGGAATCGTCTATACGGTTAAGACGACCCCAATCTATGAGAACCCGATTCCTCTAAAAAACATCGCACAGGGCGATGTCGATGAGCATTACTATCTGACTAAGGATAAGATTGCTAAATTCAAGTATCTCAGAGGCAGCAAGAAGATTCCCAGAGTCGATGCCAATGGCCATGAATACGTCTATTCCGAAGGTGCTATGTCCGAATACGATGATTTGTCCTTGCCTGGTAGAACCATGCTCACAAGCGAAGGCTCTATCAATAGGAGCACCCACATCATCAAGGATCCTGTGACGAATCGTCTCAGAATCCTCACCCCAATTGAATGCGAAAGGCTCAATCAGTTCCCAGATGACTGGACAAATGACGGAATGTCCGAGAAAAGAAGGTATTTCATCATGGGGAACGCTTTGGTTTGCGGTATCATAAGTAGATTAGGAAAACAGATTGAGTTGATCATCGAGGGGGAAAAGTAGCATGGATTTTGAGGTTGAGGTTTCCAATCTGATTCTGTTTCTTCAGAAATACACTCATCATTCCGTTGATAATCTTTTTGGAATGCTGAGAATATCTACCAAAGCAAAATCAAAGAACTACATTCTTTCCAATGCCTTGTGTTCCCAATACAAGGGAAAAGAAATTTTCGAGGCCATCTGCGAGCACGAGAACATCCATTTGAAGACAATTCAGCTCAAAGAGAACGGAAAGCCCCAGGAAGCTATGTCCTTTGCTCCAATTGATTTCAAGGGAATAGTCAAAGAAACCTGGGAAACTTCGACCTTCAAAAAATATATAGATGGAAGATTCCTGTTCTTCGTTTTCAAGAAAACCGCTTCAGGTAATTTCTTGGAAAAAATTTTTCTGTGGAAGATTTCAACCGATGACCTAGAAAACGTAAAAGGCGTTTGGAAAAAGACGAAGGAACTTTTACAAGAAGGGCGTGTCATCAGATGCATTGACGAAAAGGGAAAGGTAATCACCAATTTTCCGAATGAGGCGAGCACTTTGGTATGCCATGTAAGACCACACGGCCGCGATGGAGTTGATCTGAACCCGTTACCGATTCAGGATGTGACAACAGGTTACAATGTCATGTCGAAACAGTCATTTTGGTTCAACCACAATTTCTTATATAAAATTGTCAAAGAGAGGGAGTAAAGATTATGGAAAAGTTTGATTTGGGAAATCTGGAAAACATGTATGAGAAGGGCCTTGATAAGAGATTCACTATCGATGGGGTCACCAAGACCTATTCTTCCTACAAATTGCCAATCGCGTCTTTGTATTACAATGACTTGAACGGAAGAATCGCTTCCTGTATTGAGGAATACAACGACACCCACGATGACAATGTCTCCGTTTTGAAAGAAAGCGATATTGAAAAATACAACGACATTCTCGCTGACTATATAGTGGATTCCGCTGTTGATAATGGTGATTCCTTCAATAAAACGAAAGAGGATATCCGGGCCAAAGGCCAGCAGATTCCTGGCGTTGTCCTCACCGATGGGAGAATCATCGATGGCAATAGACGCTTCACTGCCTTAAGAAAATTATATAAAGAGACCGGAGACCCTCGCTTCTACTATTTCGAAGCGGTTTGCCTGAAAGCCCCTTCGGAAGGGGATAAAGACGGTTGGAAGAAAATCAAGAGCCTTGAGCTGAACCTCCAATTTAACGTCGATAACAGAAAAGACTACAACCGCATCGATGAACTGGTCAGCTTCTATCGCGATGTTATGGATGACTCGACCAAGATGTTTGATGAAAAATCCTATTGCTTTGCAAGTGGACTTAAAAAAGGAAAATTCAACGACAACAAGCGAGTCGTGAACATCATGCTCGATTATCTCGATTGGAGAGGGAAACCGAAGGCTTTCTATATTTTGAAGAATGAGAAGCTTGATGGCCCGATTGAGGATATCGCTAAAGCTACTGCCAAGATGAATCCCGAGGAATGGAATTCCAAGAAGGACGTCATCTATCAATACATGACCATCATGGATGAAGGCGACAGAACCAGAAACATCCGTGACCTTCTAAAATCCGCCAAGGCTGATGGACAGCTTTATCAGCATGTTTCCAAGAATATGGAAAGCAATGCAGCCAAGATTATCAGTTATATGTCTTCAGTCGATAAAAAGGCCGAAACCGCTCAGGAGACAACCGACAGAAACGAATTGAAGAAATCCTTGTCAAATGGAATCAAAGACGCCTATAGCGATGGCAGGTATTTCGAAAGCGAAACCAATGCCAGCATCGAACCTGCTAAGAACATCGAGAAGGCCATCAAGGCACTGACCGACATCGACATTCCTTCCATCAAACAGCTCAGTGACGAAGATAAGAAAGATTTGGCTGACAAAATCAATCTTTTGAAGACAAAAATCAAGGAACTCGAAGATGCAGAATAAAGAGACGCTCCGCGATTTGCATTTGAAACAATCCTACGATCCTAGCTACGATGGGTCGGATGTTTTAAATGACTTCTATCTGCCATGTCTCAATGTCTCCAAGAAATACGATCGTTGCTCCGCCTATTTCTCCTCGGCTGTTTTGAAATCCTTCAGCAAAGGGCTCATCAATTTCTATAAGAACGATGGCCATGCCAGATTCATCTTTTCATGTCAAATCGCACCGGAGGAGATGGAAATAATCTGCGATGGATACAAAAGCAAGATGGATTCCATGGCCGATGATTTAAATGAAAGCTTGGACAATGACTATGAGATAGCAAATCTCGGATACCTTATCGCCCACAACCTCGCCGAGGTCAAAATCGCCTTCATGATGAAGAACAAATCCGCCTTGATGCACATCAAGTCCGGGATGTTCGAGGATACGGAAGGTAATCACGTCTACTTCGATGGTTCCGGAAATGAAACGGAAGCCGGCATCATGCTGAATGCAGAGACTTTCAACGTCTTCAATGATTTCCATGGCGAGAATTTCTATGCGACAAACGGAATCAACCGCTTTAATAAGATGTGGGACAACACCTATTCTCCAGAAACAGTCAGGACCGAGTTTCCGGTTGGGAGACTCTTTGAGAAACTCATCTCCTACAACAAGGATAGGATGTTCAATTCCGCCTCCGAGTTCTATGAATTCAAGAATTGCGTTCTCATTGACATCAATAAGCAAGATAACAGCATCCTTCTTTCCGACTACACAAGCAATTCCGTTTTGAAGATGAACATGATTCTCAAAAGTCAGTTCTCCGATATGTGGACGGACTACGGAAACGGCTCCTATTCGGTCCAGAAGCTCAACGTCCATGTCCTTAAGGACATCATTATCAAAAGGTTGGAAACGTTTCATATCAATTACGTCCTCTCTCCAGAGACCATCATCTACATCGAGACCAATGATTTGGAACTCGATAAACGTCAGAAGCTCGGCCTGTCGATAAAGCAGGGGAAGAACAAAGGTGACTGGGAGAATGCGTTTGAGAAGTTCTCCTACATCGTGAACCACGAGATGGTTGCGAGGCTCAAAGATAAGCAGATGGATAATGCTTTCTACCATTACTGCATGAAGTCATCCTCCGATTTCTCCGTCCCAGGAACCGGAAAGACCTACATTTCCTATGGCCTGTTCGCTTATCTCATGTCGAATTTCGAAAAGAAACAGACGGTCAATCATCTTGTCGTGTTCGGCCCTTTAAACTGCTTCAGAGCTTGGAAAGACGAGGCGGTCAATATCTTCGGTGATAAGCATAGGTTCACCATCTTCGATGTCACACAACACCATGACGACTTCGAAAAACAGCTAAGACACGAGGCCTACGATATCTATCTGATCAACTACGATTTCATCAGTGAAAAAAGACTTCAGATCATCGATGAGACCATTTTGAATTCGAAGGCATTGGTCGTGTTCGACGAAATCCACAGGCTGAAATCCATCACAGGAACGAGGGCGAATTTGTTCCTGAAGATGTTTAATGACTGCCCGGACAAGCCGATATATAAGCTTGCTCTGACAGGAACGCCATTGCCGAATTCGTTCCAAGATATTTACAACTATCTGAAGATTCTTTATGAGAATGACATGGAAGGCGTTCTTTCTTATTTCTCCTTGAATCGTCTGAAACAGGCGGATTCGAACCCCGTCTTGGCTAAGAACGTCAGCGATTTGATGCAACCTCTTTTCGTGAGAACAACGAAAAACGACCTCAACGTCCCTCCGGCAGATCAGGACGACACCACATCATTGGCAGTTGAGCCCACGGAAGACGAGAAAAAACTCTACGAATACATATGGAAGAAAAACACCAACCCGTTGGTGAAGTTCATCCGTTTGATTCAGGCTTCGTCCAATCAGAAGCTTCTCCTCAAGAACATCGATGCTGGAGAGATTTCAAAAATTTATGAGAATGATTTCTCAGACAGCGAATTCACGGATGAGGGAGCTCACGAAGAAAGCGAAGTAGAGCTGATTAATAGAATCGACATTGCTTCCAAAACCGAAAAGACGCTTGAGAAGGTTGAGGAGCTTGTCGCCGGTCATAATAAAGTGATTGTATGGTGTCTTTTCATCGACACCATCGATTTGGTAGTCTCCGAACTCAAGAAAAAAGGAATTAAGGCCGATAGCGTTTCTGGCAGAAACAGCGTAGAGGAAAGGGACGTCAAAATTGGTGATTTCAAGACAGGCGATTTGCAGGTTCTCGTAACGAACCCGAATACCCTCGCTGAATCCGTCTCTCTCCACAAGGCCTGCCATAATGCCATCTATTTGGAATACGGATTCAATTTGACATATCTATTGCAGTCGAAGGATAGAATCCACAGAGTCGGCTTAACTAGTGGCCAGCATACGCATTACTATTTCGCTATCTCAAAGAAATACAATCAGCATGGACCAATTGATGAGGATATCTACGCAAGACTATCCGCAAAGGATAAGAGAATGAAGGGCGTCATTGAATCCAACGATTTGGAATTCGTTCCTTCTGGCGATGATATCAGTGAGATGCTTTCTATCATAGAAAAACTCTGATACTGTCTAGAAAAGCAAGAAACTTTTTGACAATGACTTGGCCAAAATAGTCAGCTATTCCGATTTGGAGAATGGTATAGCTCCATTTGGGTTGGTTTGGGCAAGAAAGGAGCTTTTTATATATACCACGGGATTGAAAACAAAGACTTTCTCAAAAGGTTGAAAACGGAATGTTCTGATGTCGTAAACAGGCTTGTCCAAAGCATCAACAATGATGACTATTTGCAGGTTGATATGCACATGGTTGGAAGAGAAAAAAATATAAATCCAAATTTATTTGACTTCTTGTATCAACTTATAGACTTCATTTTTCTTTATATCTGTTTGTTTGGATATTAATTTAGCGGCTAAAGAAGGACTTATTCCATTTTCTTTATATAAAGACCACAAAGATAAGATTCTTTCTTTGTTCTCATCTTTATCTTCTTTATATCCTTCTACAACAATAATGCATTCACCTCTAATAGATTTAGGATCTATTTGATCAACTTCATCAAGTGTTCCTCTGATGGCTTCTTCATGTTCTTTAGTCAATTCTCTCAAGACTGCAAAGTGTCTGTTTCCTAAAACTTTATTCATCTCTTTTAAAGTATCTATCAATCTAACTGGAGATTCATAAATGATGAGTGTCGGCTTATCATGTTTTATTGCCTTTAATTGTCCATCCATAGTCTCTTTCTTAGGCGATAAGAACCCATAGAAAGTAAAATCAGCCGTGTCTAATCCAGACATGACCAAAGCAACAATAGAAGCTGTAGCGCCGGGCAAAGATGTGACTGTAATCCCAGCGTCCATACATTCCTTAGCAAATACAGCACCAGGATCTGAAACACCAGGTGCACCGGCATCAGAACAAAAAGCAACTTTTAATCCTTGTTCCAAAATATCTTGAATAATAGTTTTGGATTTCTTTGCTTCAACTTGAGAATATAAACTTTCGAGTCTCTTAGGCTTTATTCCTAATCTAGATAAAAGAGCTCCTGTTGTTCTAGTATCTTCACAGCAGATTAAATCAGCTTCTTTAAAAACTTCGATTGCTCTCAATGTTATATCTTTATCATTTCCAATAGGAACTGGAACCATATAAACTATTGCACCTATATGGTCTTCATAAGATTTAATTCTTTGCATCTTTTTTATCCTTCTCTATCGAATCTTCACTAGGTAATGTCAATTTTGTAGGATCAAATCTTCTCTCTTCATTATGATTATTTGATTTATAAGATGAATTATCTTTTTTGACTTCATCATCATTATGACTTGCAAATCCAAAAGGGTTTGCTGCAGCTTGTTCTTTATTGCTTTGCGGACGTGGCTTAAAGCCGAAAGGCCCCGGCTTAGAGAATCCTCTTCCACCTTTACTATTGTGTTGTTGGCTGTTATTATGACCATTCTTATTATTAAAATGATTATTGTTCTTGTTTCCGTTTTTATTCATGTCGTTAATTTCCTCCATATTTTCTATAACATCTTTCTCATCTTCTTCAGTTTCTTCCTTTGTATCTAATTTTTCCACATTAAAATCAGGTGGATCATCTTCATCATAATCCTCATAATCCTCCAAAGAATTTTTATACTTCAATTCTTCTTTTTGATTGATTTGGGGTACAAAAGTCAAGCCTTCAGGCTTGTTCTTCTTTATTGTATCAACAATATTTGCTTGAGTCTTTTCCTCCTCTTCATCATCTATTTCTTCACCTTTAGAAATCTTATCCCATTGAGCTCTAGAATAAGTTCTATAAGTATCGCCGTCAGTTACAGTGATAGTATCAGCGATGATATTTACAGATTTTACAGTCCATGTAACATCTTCAATTTCAGCTGTATCACCAGAGTTAGGATATAGTGGTCTAAATTCTTTGTAATAGTCATTTTCGTATCCGAGACAACACATCAAGCTTCCGCATTGACCAGATAATTTTTGAACGTTAAAGTTGGGCTTCTCTATTTGATTTTTTATCATTGAAATAGGCGTTCCATTGAAATGACTTAAAAATGTTTTGCAACATAAAGGCAATCCACAAACACCTATTCCGCCTATTAATTTTGCTCTATCCTTATTACCTATTTGTCTCATTATAGGATGGATATGAAATTGATTTTTAAATAATAGTAGGAAATTTCTATAATCTACTTTATCAGGTGAAGTATAAATGACCATCGCTTTTTTGCAATCTAAAGAGACTCTAACTTCTACAACTCTCATTCCCATATTTGTCTCATCGCTTTGCTTTTGCGAAAACTCTGCCATTTGTCTTTCTAATGCGTGATTTGCATTAAAAGCCTTCATGTCTTCAGGTGTTGCCCTTCTTAAAATAGGAGGAAAAGCTGTCAAAAAATCAGGATTGTTTTTCTCTTCTTCACTAGCTTTTATAACTCCTTTAATTCTAACTAATTCCAATCCGATATCAGATGAATCCGTAACGACAAAAGAATAAGAAGGTGTATCTTCAAAACAAGATATAAAAGAATCGGGTTTATAACCCCAACAAGCCTTACAAATAAACCTATCTTTTTTTTCACCAACTTCGTTTTCTATTTGTGTTGAATTATCGTCCATAAACTCACCTCGATCTCAGTATTATTCTTTTACATTTAAAAGTATCAATCCGAGTCTCGCTAATATTCCCGTAAAAGACATATTAGCATTGCTCTCCTTAACACTTTCATCTAACAACACACTAGCTTTACTAGCTTTCTCTATATCACAACTATGTTTAACTATACTGTCTTTATAGACAGAGAATTGTCCATCCTGAACCATTATATCCTTAAAATAACGAGACAATCCCCCGTAAAACCAATTATAACATGTAGAACCTTTTAATCTATCAGCAGCATCGTTCATCAAGCTAAAAACGGCTTCTTTATTAGATTTATCATATGCTTTTATGAATTTATCTAACGCCAACACTGTAGCTAAGAAATCTTTATCTTGACCGATTGATTCCAATCTATTTAAATCTCCAGACATATCACTTAAGAAATATGAATTTTCGTGATTAAATCCATCCGCTATCAGTTTGTTATATAAATAATCTCTAGGAATAGCTTCTAATCTTATTTCTTCACATCTGGATCTGATAGTCGGCAACACTCTTTCAATGTTCGATGTAGTAAGTATAGCCGTGAGACCTGGAGCGGGCTCCTCTAAGAATTTCAGCATGGCATTAGCCACTTTTTGAAGAATGTTATCGGCTTGTAAAATGACATAGGACATACGTTGGGAAGATACTTTTTTATTCTCGACTGAGCTCATAGAATATTTATCTCTCAAAGTTATTATGTCATCTTTCTTGATGAGACCAATTCTTCCATCAATCAAATAAAAATCAGGTCTAACTCCTGCCATAAATCTTTTACAAGAGTCACATTTCCCACACGCTAAACCACCGCTCTCACAATTTAATGTTTGAGCGATAAATAAACTTGCTTCTTCAAAAGGACATCTAGGAGAGCCAAACAAAAGATACGCTTGCGATATTCTTTTGTTCTCCATGGCATTTTGAAGAATAGTCGCTAATCTAGGTTCAAGCTTTATGAATTCATCTCTATCCATTTAGCTTCGATAACTCCCGCTATTTGCATAGCTTCATCTTCAAATTGCTGGTAACCATCAATAACCTTAATTCTTTCAGGAAATTTAGATTTCAAGCTTGAATAAGCTTCAGCTACCATGTCATAAAATTTTAATTTTTGCACATCCAATCTATTCTCTTCATGCTTATCATCTGAATGCATTCTCTTCTGTGCATCGGCTGTTTTTATATCGATCAAAAACGTAATATCTGGCCAAAGTCCATCCATAGCAAAATTATTGATGGCCATAACTCCATCAAATCCTAGATTTCTAGCATATCCTTGATAGACCAAACTTGAATCAACATATCTGTCGGATAGCAAAATGCATTTTTCTTTGAGTAAAGGTTCTAGTTTGGAATGAACCAATTGAGCTCTTGCAGCTGCGAATAACAAAGCTTCACATCTATCATCCATATCTGTGTTTTTATTGTCCATAATGATGTTTCTTATGGATTCAGATATAGGTACGCCACCCGGTTCTCTAACCGAATATACATTGTATCCTCTAGCAGTCAAAATCTCATTAACTCTTTTCATTATGGATGATTTTCCACATCCATCTATGCCTTCAAAAGAAATGAATAATCCATTCTTTTCTTCTTTCTTCATCACTCGTTCTCCTTTCCTACTAAAACTCTACCTTTTATAGCTTCACTCATAGTTAAAGGATCAGCATATTCAATAATTGCTCCAGATGGCAATCCTTGAGCAGGTTTTGTGACTTTACAAGATGAATTCTTCAATAGATTAGCTATATAAAGAGCTGTTGTTTCACCTTCCAAATCTTTATTGGTCACAGCTATTACTTCTTGAATTCCTTCTTCTTTCACCTTCTTCATCAAAGCATCCAAACCTATAGAACTCGGAGTTCTATGGTTAGCTGGAGACAAACTTCCTCTCAATACAAAATACAATCCGTGATAAGCATCAGTCGATTCAATCGAATAAACATCTTTGCTGTCTGTGACTACCAAAACAGTCTTTCTATCCCTTGTCATATCATCACAAATAGGGCATTCTTCATCATCGATTAAAAGCCCACATTTAAGACATCTATGGACCTTTTGAATCGCTTGATTCAACACTTCTTCAAATGCAATCAAATCACTTTTGGGCAAGCTCAAAGCAGCATATGCCATTCGATATGCTGATTTGCTTCCTACGGAAGGAAGCTTCTTAAAAAATTCTGCTATATCTTTTACCGATTTAGAAGTTTCCATCGTTGGGATTAAAGCCACCAAATCCATCAGGCAAATCGATGTCGTCGTCATCTTCTTCATCATCGTCATCTTTTTTCTTTTCCATGAAAGTTTTGACCATGATGGCTTGTGTCTCTTCTGAGAACATTTTTTCTAGTTCTTTTCTTTCGGCAGCGATTGCGTCACAGCAATTGTTAAAAGCCATAGTCAAAGCTTCACCTACTTGTTCAGCAGAGTATAAAGCCAAATATTTAGGTGAAATAGTAACTGAACTAACCTTATAACTTCCTAACATCTTAATCTTCACTCTACCATCTGCTACTATAGAATTGAATTCCTTGTTTTCTAAGTTTTTTATACGCTCACTAAATCTTGCTTGCACATCTCTAGCTTTGGATGCGACTTCACTAATTTTCTTCATATCATTTTTTTGCTGCTCTTGTGCCATGTTAATTTTCTCCTTTTAATTCTTTCAAAAACAAATCAGCGTTAGTTTCTTCATCGTCCTTCTTTTCTTGACTATCTAATTGTATAGGAGTTTCATCAGGAAGTGTGTTGTTTTTTAATCTTTCTTTAAATACTTCTACCAGTTTATTAAACCGAGAAGTTGATAAACCTATAACTAATGGTGATTTTGAGAAGTTAAATTCAAGCAATTGTTTGAACTTATCCTCATTATCTGGATTGGAAATCACCGCCAAGTCTTTATTATAGTCGGAAGTCACTACCAACATAGAATCAGTCGCTATAGCTGGCTTAGATTGCATCAAAGCTAATAAACAGTCTTGCAAGCTCGGATCTTCCAAATCCATGATATCCCATTTCTTCAAATAATCTTTTCTCAAATTCTTATCACCGTGTTTCATTATTGATAGGATTTGATCATCTGAATAAGATTCACTTGTTTCAACCGGTTTTATCTCTTCTTTTTCCACTTCTTTCTTCTCTTCTTTTATAACCTTAGGCTCTGGCTTTGGTTCTTCTTCCAATGGCTTAAATGAAGATAATAAATCAGTTTGGGATTGTATCGGTTCCTCTACTTTATCTTCTACTTTAGTCTGTAGTTGTGTTACCTGCTTTTTCTCTTCTACAGCTATTCTTTTTATAGGCTTAGAGACTGGCTTTACCTCAACTTGTTCTTCCACTCCAGAACATAATTTAATCAAGGCTAATTCAAAGACATCCATCAAATCTTGAGCAAATCTATAATCTCTTTCTGCTTGGATTAAATTTTGTATATCTCTTTGTGCTTCTTGCTTAGATATATTAGAAAGTGAATCAGCTTGCTTAAGACTCAATTCTTTTAATAATTTTTCATCACCACCAAAGCTTCTAATGATAATGTCTTTGTAGATTCCTTCGAGTTCTCTTGTAACCCTGACGATATCCATTCCTTTATCATAGAAATTTCTAGCTTTGATCAATAATTCTTGAAGATTTCCTTCATGGGCCAATTGGATGAGCTCTATCTTGTTATCGATATCCAACAATCCAAACAAGGTTTCTATTGTCTCTTCATCAATTTTTGTTCCACCAAAAGATACAGCTTGGTCCAATATTGAGAGAGCATCTCTAACACCACCCAAAGCCAGCTCGACAATCTTATTTATAGCACCTTTTGTATATCCAATACCCTCATTCTTCAAAATGTATTCAATTCTTCCATATAAGTCTTTATCTTCCACTTTAGAAAAATCAAATCTTTGAACTCTCGACAATATAGTTGGAAGAATAGATTGGGGCTCCGTTGTACACAAAATGAATATGACATAACTTGGTGGTTCTTCCAAAGTCTTCAACAAGGCGTTGAATGCAGGCTCTGTCATGTTGTGACACTCATCGATGATATAAACCTTATATCTTCCCATCAAAGGCTGGTAATTGACTTGAGTGACCAAGTCTCTGACATTGTCGACTCCAGAATTAGATGCGGCATCAATTTCTATGACATCAGGATGACTTCCTGTTGCGATGGATTTGCAAGAATCGCATTTCAAACACTGATGGCCTAATCCTTCTTTGCAATTTAAAGCTTTGGCAAACAATCTTGCCATAGAAGTCTTTCCTGTTCCTCTCGGTCCACAGAATAGGTAGCCGTGACCTATCTTGTCCTCTCTCAAGGAGTTTTCTAAAGTCTTTACTATTGCTTTTTGACCTACTACTTGTTCGAAGCTTTGAGGTCTATATTTGTTGTATAGTGCTTGATATGCCATTTCAATTCCACCTAATTTTATTATAGTTTATTACCTCTCTTCTTTTTGTCTCTAAAAAGAAGATGAGACAAAACCGATAGAGCCATTCATAAAAAGCCATCACTCATATCAGGTGATGGCAATATCCACTAATTTAACTCTTATACGCTTGCACGGATTGGAGTGATGATTTGAAGATTGGAATCATCGCCATTCTGAACCATAAACAAACGTCCTTCACCAGCAAATGCCAATGTGACTTCCTTAGAATTCAAAGCGTGTACAGCATCTGTGACAAACTTAATATTGAATCCGATTTGGAATATATCGCCGTTAAACGATGCATTCTTCAAATGTTCTTTAGCTGCTCCATAAGATTGGGATGAGGCTGCAATTTCAACTCCATCAGCGCTGCAGGTCAACTTTGCTAGAGGAGTAGCGTCTCCCATAGTGACCAAGGTGACACGATCCAAAGCAGAAATGAATTCGTTAGAATCGACAGTTAATGAGAAAGGAGTAACGGCAGGTTTAATCTTCTCAGCCGAAGGGAATTCACCATTGTAAAGTCTTGATTGATAGATTGTATCTCCTACAGAGAACAAAGCTTTTCCATCTCCTAACTCCAATTTGACTTCCTTCAAGTTTTCTGTCTTTGCAATCATAGACAATACTTTGACAGGAACTGTGAAACTCATTTCAGGAGCATCAGGTACTTCGATAGTCTTTTGAGCCAATCTACAAGCATCTGTTGCTAAGAAAGCTATTTTTCCATCACCCGATTTAATATTTATTCCTAAGAAACACTGTCTTGCTCCTTTGACAGCCACGGCAAATGAAGTGCATTGATACATGCTGATAAATTGCTCACCGGTGATTGTGACCGATGAGGAAGTAGAAGGATCAGACTCCATTTCAATATCAGGATATTCTTTAGCATCAATAGAATTGATGTTGTAGAAGGTGTTCTCATCAGATACTGACAAGTTAGTGTCATCAGTTAAATTCAAAGTAATGACATTTCCAACCATCTTAGTAACCATTTCGACCAAAATTTTGGCTGGAACTTGAATACGACCAGGTTCAGCTGAAATGATTACATTGTCGCCTTTTTCATCTTTTCCAGATAATTTAGTCTTTAAAGTGATATTTCCATCACTAGCTAATATTTCCAAGGAATCTTCAGTGACTGTCAATAAGAAATTCATAAATGCAGGTTCACTTGATTTTGCAGGAATCGCATCTGCAGCTCTTTGGAAAATTTTCTTTAATGCGTCGGCTTTTGCTGTTAATTTCATTTTGATTTATATCTCCTAATACGTCTTTAAGTCTTAACGACAATAATAAGGACTGTGGATAAGTGGATAAGTCCAAGAGAATTATAGATAATTTGGACTAAAATAGGGCTTTTTTCGTTTGATTTTAACAGGTTTTCTATAAAATTCTCGCTTACATCCTATCCACATGGCTTTTTGAAATATCCACAATTCAAGCATTGTTAACCACATTCTTAGTAGTTACTCTCTTAGATATCTCACTGAGAGAGGCTTGCAAAGACCTGTCAGTCTTTGTTTGACCACTGATTTTCTTGACCGCAGTCATGACAGTGGAGTGGTCTCTGCCGAATTCTTTACCGATGTCTTTGAAGGACATATCTAGTAAAGAACGGCACAAATACATGGATATCTGTCTAGCCATTGCGATTTGTAAGGTTCTAACTTTGGATTTGACTTGATTTTCAGTGACATTGTAGTAGTTACATACGGCATTGATGATTTTTCCAGGACTGACAGGATCTTTTTCACCGCCACCTCTACCTTTTCTGTCACCGAACGCTTCTCTACAAAAATTCAAATCTATTTTTCCTGTGTTTTGATGTGTTGTAGATAGGAAGAGAATCTTTTTCAAGTCACCTTCCATGGAGCGGATGTTGGCAGGGTTATGATCTACCAAATATTGAAGGCTTGAATCATCGAACATCTCTAATTTCAATCCTAAGGATACTATTTTTAGCTTTAATATATCCATCATAGTATCTGGTTGAGGTTTTTTGATCATGATGGATAAACCACCGGAGAATCTACTGACTAATCTATCTTCTAGACCATCTAGTTCGGCGGGGCTTCTATCTGAGGTTATGACTATTTGCTTCTTTTCAGATATCATCGAATTGAATATGTTGAAGAAGAAAGCTGAAGTTGCATTTTTGCCTTTTAAGAACTGTATATCATCTATTAATAATATATCTATGGATTTGAAGTACTGTTTGAACGAATCGGCATCAGAGTTTCCTGTGGCGTACTTTACAAATTCATCGATGAATTGATCGGTGTTTGTATAGAGAACTTTTCTTCCTGGGTATCTTTCTTGATAAGCATTTCCAATAGCATTTAATAGATGAGTTTTTCCATATCCTGTCGCTGAATATATAAATATAGGATTCATAGCACTAGGGCTAGATACGGCTAATAAAGCAGCTCTAAATGCATCTAAATTAGATTTTCCTTTTACATAGTTGTCGAAGTTATATTCTTTGCTGATTTTAGTTCCAACAAAGAAAGGTGAAGTTTGATTACTGACTATTTGAGAATCAAATTTAGCTTTTTTGTTGTATGAATTTTCATCGATAAAACGCAAAGAATATTCAGTCTGAGTAACTTTCTTCAAAGCGTCTATAGTGATGCTTGTAAAGTTAGAACTTGTAGAAAGAACTCTGGCAGCAACTTTACCGCTAGCTGTAATAGTAGCGACAGTCTCGGTTAAGGAAATCAGTTTCGTTTCATCAAAGTAAGCCTCATAGACTTGGGTATCGTTTAAAGCTTTCTCTATATATAGTAGAGCTTCGTGCCATATTTTAATCAACTCTTCTTTAGGTGTATCTATTCCCATATAGGCAAAATCTCCAAATTTAAGCTATGTAAGGATACCACCTAAAAGGTTAGTTTTCCACATCAACAGCATACCTAAAAGTGGTTCAAATTGAGTTATCCACACACCATATTAAAAACATTAGTAAAATAGGATATTTTTGTTATCCACGTACTATTGGTGTGTGGATAAGTTGTGGATAAGTGGTATGCACACCTTATCAAGGTGGACAAGTTTATAGCCATCCACATAACGATAATTATCCACCATGGTTGTTCTACTAAAAAGCTCCGATGAATACTGCATTTTCATAAAAGCTATCCACATATATTTTATAGTTATCCACACCCATGTGGATAACTATTTTTATGTGTTTTTACCCACATAATGGGTTGTGGATTATAATTTCAAAATGTGGAAATCCACTTATTGATATGTTGATATAAAAAGCGATGAATCACCTTTTAACTTTATCTTTGTTAGCTACTCTGTGTCTTTTATCCTTGAAACTTTTATCTCCAACGTTCTTATAACACTTGTACCAGTATCTAATAGTTTCTGGACAAACTATGTTGTACTCGATAGATAGTCTTTCAAAACTCTTGTACGGGTTCTTTACTTTTGCCATAACTACTTCGTATCTGATTTGATAATTGTATTTTTGATAACGCATTTATGTCTCCCCCAATACATATGTGCTTCTAATTTATTAAAAAGAGCAAACTTTGTTTTATAATGTGTAAGTACTTCAAAGCATAGTTGCTTTGAGTTTTATTTTGATGACAAGGAGAACGATAATGACAGACGCACAAGATTACATGTTCCAAAGACTTGATATGATGGAGAAGAGGCAAAAAGAAATCAATGATCTTTTGACTGAAGGAAACTTATCTTCACAAAAGATTGTCGAGTTGTCCAAGGAATTATCCACTTATGATGAACCAGTTAGCTTATATGTTGAATATAAGAAAATGGTCTCAGACAAAGAAGCTGCTGAAGCTTTGAGCAAGGATCAAGATCCTGATATGAAGATGATGGGTGAGAGTGAAGTGGAAAGACTTACTCCTCTTATCGATGAAAAACTAGAGCAACTTCAAAAAGCTCTTCTTCCTAAAGATGCAGATGATGACCATAACGTCGTCATGGAAATCAAAGGAGCAGTCGGAGGAGAAGAAGCATGTTTGTTTGCAGCTGATCTTTTCCGTATGTATTCCAAATACGCTGAGAGTCAGGGATGGAAGGTTCAAATCATGGATGAATCTTTAACACCTTTAGGTGGATATTCCAATGTAACCTTAGTGGTCAAAGGAAAAGGTGCTTGGTCAAAACTTAAATTTGAATCAGGAATTCATCGTGTTCAACGTGTTCCTGTCACTGAAGCCTCCGGTAGACTCCATACTTCGACAGCCGCTGTATTGGTTATGCCTGAACAACAAAATGTCGATATTCAAATCAATCCCCAGGATTTGGAAATTGAAACATATCGTTCATCCGGAGCTGGTGGTCAAAATGTCAATAAGACCGAATCAGCTGTTCGTATTATTCATAAGCCTTCAGGAATTGTTGTCACTTGTCAGGTTGAAAGAAGTCAGATGCAAAATAAGGAATTGGCTATGAATCTTCTTAGAACTAGACTTAAAGCAAAGATGGATAGTGAGAAAAATGCAAAACTTGAAGCTGAAAGAAAGCTTCAAATAGGAACGGGTGACAGATCAGAAAAAATTAGAACCTATAACTATCCTCAAAATAGAGTGACCGACCATAGAATCGGATTTACGCTTCAAAAATTAGATAGAGTAATGGAAGGCGATTTGGAAGAAATAATAGACGCTTTAAGATCAGCTCATGAAAAAGATTTGGTCATGGAGCAAATGAAAGGCGTCCAGTGACAATTAAAGAATTTCAAAGACGGGCATTAAACATCCAGGGGGTATATCTCCCTGATGTTTTAGATATTTTGAAAGAAATATTTAATGTATCTTCGGTAGATGTGATAATCGATGGAGATAAAGAATTAGATAGTCGATCAATTGAAATCTTAGACAGATTAAATAAAAAAGAACCTTCAGCATATATAATCGGACATATTCAATTTGCAGGAATGACTATAAAAGTCAATCCTAATGTTTTGATTCCAAGAATGGAAACAGAAGAATTAGTTTTGAATTTGTGTGAAACAATAGATTTCTCAAACAAGAAGATATTGGATCTTTGCTGTGGTAGTGGGTGTATCGGTCTTTCTATAGCTAAGAGATTTCCATCATCCACAGTTATTCTTTCAGATATATCTAAAGAAGCTATAAATGTAGCTGAAGAAAATAAAAGAATTAATGATATAAATAATGCTACATTTGTAGTCTCTGATTTTCTAGAATCTATCGAAGATAAATTCGACTATATAATCTCTAATCCTCCATATATACCGGAAGGTACAAAAACAGAAACTAGTTATGAGCCTGCTTTAGCTTTGTTTTCAGGGATAGATGGATTGGATTCATATAGAAAAATAATAAACAAATTACCTTTTGTTTTAAAAGAAAAAGGAGAGGTTTTCTTTGAAATAGAAGATGGAAAAGAAGATAATCTTTTGTCTATAGTAGATAGACAAGGAATATATAAAGGAATCATAAAAAAAGATCTGGCTAATAAAGCCAGATTCATGTATTTGAAGAAAAAAATTAGTTGAAGCTATCTTCATCGTCATCATCGTTACTTTGATTTGAAGATAGATTGATATTTGATTTGTTGTTATCGGCTGGGAGTTGAGGTGCTTGACCGGTTAATTGTAGAGGAGTTTGTCTTGTTTCGACTGGTTTATTGACCGATGATTCAGGAATGGATTTGTGATTGTTGAAAGATTGGCCGTTGGAAGCAGATGTTATCGACTTAGCTTCACTCAAGTAATTTAATTGTGATTTATTGATGGCAGCGTTGTGATTCTTAATCATTTTCTTTTGATGCATTTTAACTAATGAATATATGAGTCCTGGAATGATTAAGAGCAAATACAAGAAAATGATATTTAAAATATCAGTCGAATAATAAGTTTTTCTTTCTTCTTCTTTTTTGAAATATAGTCTTTCTAATTCGACCATTCTATCGTGGTATGGAATATTTTTGCTTCTAGTGAATGTAAGTTTGTAATTCTTTATCTTCTTGGGTTTCTTTTTCTTACATGCGCCATTAATCAATGTCCATCCAAAAATAGTTTTAGCATTGACTATACGAACATAATCGTCCCCCATGACTTTTATTTTTGATTCTTCTATGTTGTTATTTTCGTTTGCCATAATAATTCACCTTCTTATGATTTTACTAGAGGTTAATTGCTTTGAGCAATAGTATTGTTCAACATTTCAATTAAAGTTTTTGTTATATCGTCTTTAGATTCATCTGAATATAAATAATGAGATGAGTTTTTCATTATATGGATTTTAATATTATTGTTTTCCTTTAATAGTTTAAGAGTTTTCTTAGATACTAATTCATCATTATCCGCATGGAAAGCAATGGCTGTTGTTTTCAATTTTTTTATTTCCTTTTTTCCTTTTTTGATACCTCTCAATAACGAATAAAATGGTTTAGCCCAGTAAACGTATGAAAAAGGATTTTGAGATAATTCAACACCGCAAATATCGGATGCGTGTTTTATAGTTTCATCTTTAATTTTATCTTTCTTATGAAATCCTACAGTTAGATATGTTTTTAAATTTGAAGCCTTCATCCATATCTTTAAAGGGCAATTCAATAAAAGAAGATATGGAATTTTATCCGGGTGTTTATTGGCCTCAGTAATCGACAATAGCGTACCTAATGAATGACCAACAAAAATAATTTTCTTGTATTCTTTAGAATACTTCTCGTATAAGTTCTCTATTTGCTTCTCCCATATTTTCATACTTGCTTTTCCGAATTCTCTAGAAGGTAAAGCGTGGCCTTCTAAAGTTGGAGCTACATAAGATATATTCTCGGGCAACTTGTCTATTATGAATTGATAAAAAATTGGTAACTCAATAATTCCGTGTAGCATAACGATAATTACATCTTTATTATCAGTAATTCTTTCTAATGTGTATGGCTTCATAATATCATTTCATCCTCTTGACTTCTATTTCTTTGTTTATGTCGATTATTAAATCTTTATCTATCTTTAAAACTTCTCTATCCAAAGTATAGATTCCATTACATTCAGTTTCACAATCATTTAATTCAGTATAGATTATTCCATTTAAATTGCCGGAAATAATTTGAGGCATTAAATTTTTATATAAATCTTTATATCTCTTTTCTAATTGATTTTGCTTTTTAACGGTCTTGTGTCCGTATGCTTTTGGATAAATGAAATGATTGGGAACAATCCATGAAGTTCCACCGACTTCACTCAAGAAATATGGTCTATTATTTCTTGTCTTTCTTTTCCTTGCAGGCAATGTATAGGAGTGAATAGAGAAGAAATCAGATTTATTAGAATCCAACCATCCGCTAGCAGTATCGTATAATCTAGAATTATCTAAAGATTTAAAATAAACATAGTTTTTGCTTGGATCAAATTCACCCCATGCTTCATTGAAAATTGTATAAACTATTATTGAAGGATGATTAAATAAAGAATTTACAATCTGTGTTGATTGGTCGATGAATAGATCACGTCCTTCTTTGTCTTCTCTTCCATAATTTTTATAAGTACAATATTTTTCTTTGTTGAATAATTTTATCGATATTCTTGGAAATACAACATTGAAGAATTTATATTTAGTTCCACCACATGGAAAATCTTGAATCAATAGCAATCCATATTTATCAGCTAGGTAATAGAAGTATGGAATTTCAGTTTTTATATGTATTCTTAATGTGTTATATCCTAACTCTTTAACATTCTTTATATCTTTTTCAAAGACATCATAAGACTTAGGAGTTAGTCCTCCTAAGTCATAATATCCTTGCGCTAATAATCCGTTTATAAATAATCTTTTATCATTTAATAAAATACAAGGTTGATTGTTAATTATTTTGTTTTCTATCTTTCTAATTCCAAAATAAGAATGAATGATATCGTTAAAGAATTTCATTTCAACTTCATATAAGTATGGATCGTCTACATTCCATGGATGGAAATTATTTAATTTTATTTCTGTCTTCTTGTTAGATTCAATATTAAAGATAGTTCCGTCTATATTTAAGTATACTATTCCTTCCACAGAAGTCGATATCAACACCTCTACACTTTTCTTATCATATAAAGGCTTGAATATGGCCTCTTTGATGTAATTGTCTTCAACATATTCAATCCAAACTGGTTTATATATTCCACTGGAAGAAGAATAAAACCATCCGGAGGGAATGAGGCGTTGTTTGCCTCTCATATAATAAGATTCATCTGTAACATCTTTTACTCTGATATATAGGTCATTATTTCCTTCCATTACAAAAGGCTTTATATCAAAAGAGAATGATGTGTATCCGCCGATGTGCTGGCCTACGAATTTGTTATTTATATATACATCAGCTATTTGATCTATTCCTTCAAAGTGAAGGAAAATATGAGGCTTCATTTCATCTTTTGATATGGATAAAACTTTATGATAGTGAATGTATTCATCTGGTTCTAATAGATGATTAACAAAAGACAGAGGTGATTCTATAGCGTAAGGTACATTGACTTTATTTGTCCAAGATGTAGGCTGATTTTTATCTTTACTAATACATATATCCCAACATCCGTTTAAAGATTTATAAGAATCTCTTCTAAAATTAGGGTTTGGATGCTCTGATAGATGAACATCTTCTATTGATCCGACATCGGCATGTTTTTGAAGATTACTACATAGATATCCTTTGTTTTTCATATAAAGCCCTTTCTATTATTAAATAGATTATAAAATTAAAATCTTATTATTGTTCTAGGGTTGAAATTGTTAGATGAAAAAAGCCGCTTTTAGCGGCTCATATGATTACTTATTCAGCTTTTTTATCTTCTACTTTAGACTGAGCTTCTACCTCAGCTTTGGCAGCTTCTGTTTCCTTAACTTCCTTGGCCTCTTTTTTATCCTCGGTCTTCTTATAGTTTAAAGCAGCTGTTTTTGCTGCTTCTTCCAAAGCCTTTCTTTTAGCTGTGAGATAGTTGAAAGTCTTAAGGATGACGAACAAGGTTAAAGCGATGATCAAGAATGCGATGATAGCATTTATAAATGTACCCCAATCGATGATAGCGGATTGGTTGTAAGTCCAAGTGTCACCGTGTTGTGTATACAAAGCTTTCAATGAATTGATCCATTGAGCTTCGTTTCCTCCATAGGTTCCACCAAGCTTTTCACAATAAATTTTAGCCATTTCAGCTAATTTATCGTTTGAGAAGTACTGACCGATTCCTTCAATACCTTTTTGTGCGTCGTTAGCTGCGGGAAGAACTGTGATTAATCCTTTCAAACCTCCAGGAACCCCCCACGTACAAATCGAAAGCAAGATGTTGGTAAAGGCTGTGACGATTGCACCGAAGGCTGAACCCATGATGACACCGACTGCCATATCGACCACATTACCACGATTGATGAATGCTTTGAAATCCTTCCAAAGACTTCCTCTTTTTTTCTTTATCAATTCTTTCTTTTCCGCTTTAGTTAGCTTCTTTTCTTCTGCCATAAATAGCTCCTTTAATAATTAATTAGAAAAAAGACTTTAAAAATTATATACCTCTTAATAGTTTGGTGCAAACTGAAGAAGTAATTAGAAAACGTATTATTGTTTTTTGTCTAAAGCCCTGGTCTCTGTAGGTGATACATCGCCTTTAGTCAAGAAGTTGAAACCATTCATCAGACATGATGTTATCAAAGGACTTCCTACGGCGTATAGTATTGCGACTAGAATCATTGTCTTGTTATTTAATAAATTCTTGTAATTGGAGAATACTATTGTGCTGAATGGCGGGTAAGGGACAAATCCAAATATAGCTATTAAAGTCAAAACCCACTCGCCTATAAACAAACAAAATCTATATGTATCAAACGGTTGAGATAAGGCATATAAGACTGACAATGCAGCAAATGTCATTCCTAATCCTGCTAAAGATCTAATTGCTTCACCACCGACGGAAGTTTGACTTGTACGGAACCATGGCATTTCCAAGGGATTCATGCCTTGAATGGATGAATCGTTGAAGAATCCGACTTGTCCTAAGATGAATGTCAAAGCAACAACAATTAATAAAGAGATTGCACCAGGAATAGCTTTTGAGAAGGTGTTTTTAATGAAGTGTCCTTTGATTTGACTCTTATCAGGCTGTAAAGCCAACAAGACTGAAGGAACACCAATTCCTATGAATTCCATCAATAGGATATCTCCAGGCAAGAACGGGTAGATGATCTGTGATCCACTTTGTCTTCCCATAGTAGAGAATCCTAAAACAATAAATACGATAGCTAGGACAAAGGTAAAGATTGTTTTCATCAAATATAAAGCAGATGATCTTTGAATGTTGTTTATGACTCGTCTTCCTTCCAATACTACAGCGGGCATGGATGCAAAATTGGAGTTTAGCAGAACTAAATGAGCTACATTTTTAGCAGCATCAGCACCGCTAGCCATAGCTATAGAACAATCGGATTGCTTCATAGCTAAAATATCGTTGACACCATCACCGGTCATTGCAACGGTTTTACCGGATTGCTTAAGTGACTTGACTAGGATGGATTTTTGCTCTGGCGATACACGTCCAAAGACCGTATATTTGTCTGCTATTTCAGCTGTTTCTTTTAAGGATAATCCTTCTAATGATACAGCTTTATTATAATTAGGAACGCCACACATGCCAGCAATTTCAGAAGCTGTTAATGGATTGTCTCCTGAAATAATTTTAATATTAACACCATTATTTACAAACCATTTAATAGTGTCTGGAGCTTCATCTCTGACATGATCTAATAAAACAAATAAAGCTACTGGAACAACTTCTCCATTAATTTCCCCGGTTGCATCTATGTAATCTTCACTATGAGCTAACATTAAAACACGATATCCGCTTCTCTGTCTTTCGGATATTATATTAACTAAGTTTTTGCTGTCGGCTTTATAAACAAATTCAGGTGCACCTAGAACGAAAGTTCCCATACCTTTGAATGAAACAGCAGAATATTTCCTAGAAGAACTAAATGGAATTTTTCCAACTACTGAGAGCTTTCCGTTTAAAGCATATCTTTCAGCCAAAGCTAAAGAAGTTTGATTGGATTCTCTAAATGTCGCTAAATAAGAACCCATCACAGTATCCAAATCTATCTTCTTATCTATGACAATAACTTCACTGACCTCCATTGTTCCATCCGTCAGTGTTCCAGTTTTATCTAAACATAATGTATTGGTTCTAGCGAGCATTTCAAAGCAATATAAGTCTTGAACTAATGTATACTTCTTAGACATATTGACGACACCAACTGCCAATGCGACTGAGGTCAATAAGAACATACCTGCGGGGACAGAACCTATAATAGGACCGGCTGCATTTAAAATTCCGGCTTTGAACATTTCCCATGGATCAGTGGATCCTGAATTGATAATTCCTATAATAATTAAACATGTAGCGACAGGAACTATTAAGAATGAAATTACCTTGATAATTTTATTTAATGAGCGAAGCAATTCCGAACGAGGTTTTTGAAATTTCTTTGCTTGTGATTGAAGACTTATAGCCCAATTAGCTTCGGCAACTTTTATTACTTTTGCAGTTCCACTTCCGGAAGTAACAAAAGAGCCTGCATAAACTGTATCTCCTGTATGTTTTTTTACAGGTAGAGATTCACCGGTCAATAAAGATTCATTTACTTCTATAGATCCATCGACGATTATTGAATCGGCTGATATTTGATTTCCTATCGATAGTGAAATGATATCATCTAATACTATGTCATCAGTAGCAACTTTTAATTCTTTTCCATCTCTGATAACAGAAGCGGTAGGAGTGGTGACTAATCTTAGTTTCTCTATTGTCTTTTTCGATCTAATTTCTTGGAATATTCCTATTGCAATATTTGCAATCATTATTACTAAGAATGTACAATTCTTCCATTCACCTATTACGCATAAGCATATTGCAACGATAATTAACAAGATGTTGAAGAAAGTAAAGATGTTATCTTTAATGATTTCCCAATAAGTTTTTGTATATGTAGTTTTTATTTTATTGGTTAATCCTGATTTTGTTCTTTCATCAACCTGACTTTGCGATAATCCTATAGCAAAATCAGGATTATATCTGGTGGCTTTGTTTATTTTGTCATTGATGATGGATTCGTTGATATGTTTCTTTTTCTTTCTTTTAAACCATTTAAATTCATGACTTTTTATTATCTTTTCGACTCCGGAATCTAAACTTTTTTCCTCGTCGAAAACATCGATCATTGATTTTCCTGCTGGAGCTTTGATTTTTTCTTTTTCTTCATCAGACATTACTTGTTGAGGCTGACTTGATTGCAAATCATCTTTTTTCTTCTTTCCAAATAAATTTGAAAGACCTAAAAATCCCCAAAATCCTTGCCCATCTTTCTTCTCTTCATTTTTATCTTGTGTTTGGCTTGATTTTGATGAAGTTGTTCTTTTCTTTTTCTTTTGATTCGTATTTACAGTATTTTTATTTAAATCTTTAGCTAAATCATCAGCATAGACAATTTTAGATTCGGGCTTCTTAATTGGAGAATCGATAATGGTAGTATTCTTTGGAGTTGTGTTTTCTGCTTTATTTTTCTTAGGATGTTCCATTCTATCTCTCCTTCCTTTTCTTACTGGTATCAATTATAAAATAAGTATAGGGTGATAATAAAAGGGTATGTAAATAGGAAAGGGACTATTCTTTTATAGGAATTACTGCTTTTACTGTAAAAGTAGACTCATCAGCGGTAAAGGATACTTTTCCATGTAAATTTTTTATGACATATACGATAGATTTAGTTCCATAACCATGGTAGTTTTTATCGTCTTTGCTTGTCTTAGGGAGTCCATCTTTACCAAAGTCGATTTTTCCGATAAAGAAGTTAGTCTCTTCAATGGTGATAAAATCAAACGATTTAGAAGCCTTTAGAGAAAAAGTTCTTTTATCCTTGTCCTCTATCTTTGATAAAGCTTCTATAGCGTTGTCGATTATATTTCCAAACAAAGCATATACATCTTCTTTTTCCATAAATAATAGAGATTCGCCGTTGATTAAGAAAGTACCTACGATTCCATTCTTATTCATGATGAGAGATTTTTCTTGAAGAATAGTATCTATTACATCGTTTCCAGTTTTTATTGATGTATCGTAGATTCTAATTGCGTTTTCTATTTTGGTCAATTCTTCATTTGATATAGAGCCTTTGTTATTTGCTTTTAAATATCTTATTTGTTTTCTTAAATCATGACATTTAATATTGATCAAATCTACACTTTCTTTTGATAATTCATATTGTTTTATCTTTTCTTTATATTGATTCTCTAATAGTATTTTTTCTCTCTTTGAAGAAAATAACTCCATTTGAACAGAGCAGTTATAAAGAATAAAGACACAAACTAAGATAGTGAGTACAGCAATTATGACTGACAGAGTTACGTGGCGATCATTAACGAATAAATAAAATGTGTTCACTAACACAGTTATGGATAAGGATACAAATGTGATTTCGAGAGTGTATAAACTTGTTATAGAGTCCTTATAGTTGTTCTTGAATTTCTTGGCAAAGATAAAATATAAGATGGTATCTATAGCTGCATATATCAAAAACTGGAATAATATATTCCATCCAAAAGTTGCCATGGTTTCATATGTAACCATTTTTGTTTGAGAAGAATAAGAAGGATACACTCCTTGGTATGCATTGTTTTGAATACTGATTTTTGTATGCATATCAAAAGCTAAGAAATTTGCTTTATAAGCTATATGTTGAAACACATAACCGATGGTAGTTATGTATATAGCATCTTTGAAATCTGCATCAAAGATGAATAAATAACTTAGCGAAGAAAATACAAACATTCCTGTGTAAGTTAATAGCATTGACCAGAAGTTACTTCCAAAGAAAAACAATATTAGATATGCAATGAATGATACAAAAATATCAACTATTATTTTTAAGGCAAGGAACCAGCCAAAATGCTCTCTTCTCTTGATACTATCAGGTGTCAAAAACATTTGACAGCTAAATAGCTGAGCAATGAAAGTGAATTGTAGGTAAATACAATACTCTAGGTTTAATACTCCATTCATTTTGATTAAGCACCTCGATTATTCATTAGATAATCCATGAATGCATCTTGGAATGCTTTCTTTCTAGTTCTCGCTATTTGTAATGAATCTCCTCCGATGAGGCATTCGTTTTTGACTACACCTTGTATCATCGATAGATTGACTATGGTTCCATTGTTACATTTTGCAAATTTACCTTTGGGTAAATCTTTTTCTACATTTTTAATGGATCCTCTAGCCTCTATATTCCCGCTTGTCGTATGGAATATCAAATTGTGCTTTTGTGCTTCTATATACATTAATTTTGACACTAGTATTCTTCTAAGACCGTTTGGTAACTCTATATTAATTTCTCCACCGACCATAGTTTTCTTTAAATATTCTATAGCTTTGTTTAACCTGAGACACAGCATGGGATAGGTGATAGGCTTTAACATATAGTCCATAGCTTCTACTTCGTATCCTTTTAGAGCAAATTTAGCTATGTTTGTTTCAAAGATCAATAAAACATCGTGATCTTTTTCTCTCATTTTTCTAGCTATTTCAATCCCATTTTCTCTTCCTAACTCTATATCCATAAAAATTATGTCAAAAGTGGGGGTGTACTGTTCCAGGAAGGAAAAAGCATCATAAAACTTCGATATCTTGAACTGGATACCGTTTTCGTTTTCGTATAATCTCAAGAAATCATTCAGTTTATTTGAGTCGTCTTGAGAGTCTTCTACTATGGCAACGTTTACAAGCATTTTGCATTACCGCCTTGTTTGATATTAGCACATTAAAGGCCTGTGAGTGCAACAAAAAGCTTGAATCAAGACCCAAATATGACAATCCTTGCAAAAAAATCGACAAATTGTGCCACGGAGTGAAATTTTTGTCTGTAAGTGCTATCATTCAATCACGCTCTACCAAACAGGGTTATTCAAGTGAAAATTCTTGTTTGGAAAGATACTATAAAAAGGAGGTTATCTATGAGCAAGAAGAAAATGAGACCTGGAAAGTTTAGTGCTATCGTTGCACCTTTCTCAGTTCTCGGAATAGCTGTCGCTATCGCCATTCCTGTATTGAGCAATGGTGGATACGAGACAACTTTAAACAACGTATTCGGTGTCGGTACACTTCACGTTATTAATGCAGAGGGTTCAGATTCTTGGGACACTGATTATGTCAACAAGAAGTATGACACAGCAACTGCTGCTCGTGAAGAAGCTGCTAAGACTGCTGAGAGCGTTATGGATGATGGTATTGTCTTGTTGAAGAACAAGAACAATGCCTTGCCTATCGCTAAGCAATCAGCTGTAGCTCCTATGGGATATGGTTATCGTTCACCTATTTATGGTGGAACTGGATCCGGTAGTGTTAACACTTCAGCCGAATGGGTTTACACACCACAAAAAGCCTTGGAAGAATATTTCAATGTTCAAAAGGATATTGAAAATATCACTTTGACCGGAGCTGCTGTTAATGAAGTTCTCGGTGCTGCTGGCACAAAAGATGCTGCAGCTAGCTCCTTTGGTGGTGATAATGTCCTTCGTGATTTCACTGCAGCTTCATATGAGAGCCAAGCAGAGAAACTCAATGGAACCACAGGTATAATCTTTATTTCTCGTGGTGGTGGTGAAGGTCAAGATGTCAAGAACGATGGCTATGCTGATGGCACAGCTCACAAACTTGCTTTGAGCAAAGAAGAGAAAGCAACAATCAAATTAGCAAAAGCTCATTGCTCAAAAGTAGTCATAATTGTCAATTCTTCTAATGTTGTCGAATTAGGTGATTTAGCTTCAGATGGCGGAGAATATTCTGCTGATGCTATTCTTTGGGTCGGTGGACCTGGATCAGTTGGATTCAAGTCGATGGCTAAGGTTCTTTGTGGAGAGGTCAATCCTTCTGGAAGAACTGCTGATATCTATCCTTCTAATTTATTGAACGATCCTACCAACGTTAACTTTGGTGATTATGCATACACCAATGCCACATATGGTAGCAGAAATTCGGCTGCTCACTTTGTTGAGTACGAAGAAGGTGTCTATTATGGATATCGTTATTATGAGACTGCTGCAAGCGAAAGTGCAATCTCTTATGGTGTAACTGATAATACCACAGGTGTTGCTACTACCGCTGGTGCTGTCGTCTATCCTTTCGGATTTGGATTGTCCTATTCTACCTTCACTCAAGAGTTTGAAGGATTGACTGAATCCAATGGAAAATTGATAGCCAAAGTTAAAGTCACCAATACTGGTTCTACTGCTGGTAAGGAAGTTGTACAGCTTTACTTCAATGCTCCTTATACTCAAAAGGATAAGGATGCCAAGGTTGAGAAGCCTGTAAAGAATTTAGTTGCTTTTGCAAAAACTGATGTTCTCCAACCTAGTGCTTCTACCGAAGTTGAGGTTTCTTTCAGAGTCGAAGATATGGCTTCTTACGACTATACTCATAACAATGGTGATGGAACTACCGGATGCTATTGGTTAGAGAGTGGAGACTATAGTGTCTATCTCGGAAAGAACTCTCATGATATATGGGGAGACAAGACATATCATGTAGGAAGTGATGTCTATTATACCAATGCTAACCCACGTCAATCCGATAAGGATGGTCAATCTAAGTGGGACGATGAAGGTAATCCTACCAACACTCCTGCAAAGGTAGAAGAGGATTCAGCTTCTACATTCGTAGCTGCAACAAATAGATTTGAGCAATCTAATGAGTTCATGAATCAATCTTCTAAGACTCTATTGTCTAGAAACAATTGGAACGGAACTAAACCTACAGCTCCTACCGATTCAGATAAGACGCTTCCTCAAAAATACTTAGACGATTTCAATAGTTTCAAGGTTGATGGATTCGATTATAAGACAAATTCTTTGTTGGGTGATGTAGAAGGATCAAAAGTCTATAATGATACCCCATCAACTCCTGATAATAGTCCTCTTACCCTCAACTCATTTAGAGGAAAATCATACTATGATTCAACTTGGAATGATTTGATGAATAAGATTGATTTCAATAATGGAGCTCAATTGGATCAACTTAGAAATTTGTTCTACTATGGTGCTTATAACACTGCTGTTGTAGATGTTGTCGGTAAGGTTGCTACTCTTGATTACGATGGACCTCAAGGATTCTCATCATTCTTCGCTAAAGGAGATTGGTGTGCTTATCCTTCTGAAGTTGTTGTAGCTTCTACATATAATCAAGACTTGGTTGAGGATTACGGACATTCTATAGGTCAAGAAGGATTGTCCAGCGGAATCTCTGGATGGTATGGACCTGCTATGAATACTCATAGATCTCCTTTTGCCGGACGTAACTTCGAGTATTATTCAGAAGATCCTGTATTGGCTGGAAAGATTGCAGCAAGAGTTGTATCTGGTGCTGCTGATGAAGGACTTTACGCTTATATCAAACACTTTGCTTTGAATGATCAAGAGACTAACAGAGGTAACTATCTCTGCACTTGGGCTACTGAACAAACTATGCGTGAAATTTACCTCAAGCCATTCGAAATCGTCGTAAAAGAAGCTAAGAATCATCTTTACTACACATCTGATGCTAACGGAACTAAGTCTCATAAGGTCATTCGTGGTGCATCAGCTATCATGACTGCCTTCAACTGTATTGGAACCACAATGGCAAGCTGCGATTACAACTTGTTGACCAATGTTCTTAGAAATGAATGGGGATTCCAAGGAATGGTCGAGACTGACTTTGGACCTAGTGTCAATTTGGATGCCATGGTTCGTGCTGGAAATGACTTCATGTTGAATGCTTCATGGGGTGGAGATGCTACTCCTTTCGCCACAGCTTTCCCTGGTGCTGTAAATTCTAACACTGGTAAGAATGCTATGAAGAAGGCTTTGAAGAACATTTGCTACACAGTTGTCAATTCTTCCGCTTATAACAAACAGGCTCCTGGTGCTACCTTCTACTATGATATGGCAGTATGGAAGATTCTCTTCTACACATTGTCTGCAGTAGTCGGTGTGGCTGCTGTTGTCGGACTTGGATTTATCGGATACAGATGGTTTGATTTCAGCAAACATCCTGACAAATATCAAGATCCTAAGAAGAAAGAAGAAAAGGCTGAATAATTTAATAGCCAATTAGAAAAGAGGCGAGAATTCGCCTCTTTTTCTTATGCTATTAAATAATACTTTCCCAACCAATAGGACTATATAGAGTTCTTTCTGGGCCTTCCGCGCTTTCTCTTGACTGGTTGCTCCTTTTCGACTATTTCAAGGTCGGAAAGGAGCTTTTCCGTTGACGGGTTCACCCTGATCAGGCGGAACCCTTCCCTGTCGATCTTTATTTTCTTCGCTCTCCTGAGCCTTTCCATCATCTGTCCGTAGCTGTATTCCTCAAGGACTTTTCTTTTCTCGGAATCGTTGAGGATCCTGAAAATAGATTATACAGCAATCGCTTTAGTCACATATTTTGCTGAATTTGTCGACACCGGAGAAGCAAAACGTTCACAAAAAAGCCCTTGATGGCACGAAATGCAGCTTCAAGGGCGATCAAAAGGACGAAAACATTGAAAATCAGCGAATCATATAGTCCTATTGGTTGGGAAAGTTTTAATTAAGTAATAATTCATAATGTATCATTGCAATGACAGGAAATGCTATAACTGATTGTCAATGTATCATTGCAATGATATAATAGCATAGATTAAAAGGAGAAGAAGATGTCAAAATTGGTTATTTATCACGGCTCAAAAGATATTATTGAAAAACCATATTATCATGGTGGGAAAGCCCAAAATGATTATGGTTTTGGATTTTATTGCACAGAAAGTTTGGAACTTGCAAAAGAATGGTCTTGTAGCAATAACGAAAATAATGGATTTGCAAACAAGTATTCTATTAATTTGTCTGGGCTTAAAATTCTAGATTTAACAGATAAAAGATATTCAATACTTAACTGGATTGCAATACTTTTAAAATTTAGAACTTTTGATTTGAGTAATGATATATCTATTCAAGCGAAAGAGTATTTGCTCAAAAACTTTTACATTGATGTAAATAATTACGATATAGTTATTGGGTTTAGAGCAGACGACTCATATTTTAGTTTTGCAAGAGATTTTGTAAACAACACAATTCCAGTTAGAAAATTAAGTCAAGCTATGGAATTAGGTCAACTTGGAAAGCAAGTTGTAATAGTTAGCGAACTAGCATTTAGTAAACTTCATTTTGAAGGTTTTGAAACTGCAGACAGATTGGAATACTTTACAAAAAGAAAAGCAAGAGATGAAAAGGCACGAGAAGATTATTTGAAAGGGACAAGAAAGTCCGCGACACTCACTAATGATATATTTGTAGTGGATATTATGAGAAAGGGATTAAAAGATGGCGATTCAATCATATAGCAATTTATATTTACCAAATTTATCCGAAAATTTGGGTGTAATGTTTGAGCATGCTGTAGATATTGGAATAAACCCTACAATTTTTTGGAATACATTTGTCAATTCCAATGTTGCAAAACAAATTGAAAAAGGAAATCCAAAGTATCTTACCTGCTCTGCATTAGATTATTTGAATGAGATTTATAATGGAAAAAAATCTATTCCAAATAAAGAAGACATTAATAAAGATAAATATTATTGGGCTGGCTGGGTTTTAGCACAATTCCAACATAAAAAAGGATATTCTTTCTATAAGATAAATAATTCATTGCCTATTGAAGAAGTTTTAAGACTATATCCAACCTTGCACGAAGCCGATGCAACCAAATTTTTTGATGTAGCAAACACATATTTCAAAAAGTCTGAAATCACTAACCTAAAAAAAATAAGACAAGCACGAGGCTTATCTCAAAGCAAACTTGCAAGTCTTGCAGAAGTTGAACTTCGCTCTATTCAAATGTATGAACAACGAAGAAACGACATAAACAAAGCACAAGTCGAAACACTTTACAAACTAGCAATAGTTTTGGGTTGCAACATTGAAGATTTGTTGGAGAATTAAAGAATAAAACAAAAATAGCACTAGGAACAGAACCTAATGCTATTTCTTATTAGTGCAACTAATAAACAATAAAAGCCAAGAAACAAATAAATGTCTTGGCTTTTATTATTCTTCTTTAGAAGGTATGAAATCAAACGATGGAGAATTAGGAACTATATGATGCTTTCTACATCTAGCTTCATATGATTCTTTAGCTCCTACCATAACGATAGGGTCTGTATATTTGGCAGGTTTACCATTGACCAGCCTTTGTGTTCTAGTAGCGCCGCAACCACATACAGTACAAGCTGCTTCAAGCTTTGTCACTATTTCAGCTTCGGACAATAGACTAGGCATGATTCCAAAAGGCTTGCCACGGAAATCCAAGTCTAGACCGGCACAAATGACTCTGACTCCGTTAGTAGCCAAATACTCGACTATTGGAAGCATTTCTTTGGAGAAGAACTGTATTTCATCTATTGCAACTACTTGAACTGATGAATCGTAGTGATCCAATATTTCTTTAGGATCTGAGATAGCAAAAGCTTCATACATGTTTCCATTATGTGCGGCAATCTTAGAAGCATCGTATCTATTGTCAATTTTAGGCTTGAAAGCCACTATTTTCTTGTGAGCATAAGAAAGAGTTGTCACTCTTCTTATCAACTCTTCACTTTTTCCTGCAAACATTGGACCTGTTATAACTTCAATCCAACCTTTTTGAAGTTCTTGATACATAAAAATATCTCCTTACATTAATAAGATTAATTTCATCAAAACAAGTCGAATTATACTAGATAGAAAGGCTTGTTCAGCCGATTAATAAGCAACTTAAAAATTAAGATAACACACAAAAAGTCATTCCAAATAAAGAATGATTGAAAAATATTAGAAATCTAATTCTTTTGAAAGAGTTTCAAAACCAGCTAAAGCTTTAGCTTCATCAGATCCGTCAAACTCTATATGAAGTATTGTACCAACTCCACCGACAATACAGCCGAATACGTTCATAATTGACTTCAAGTCACATGAAGTATTAACTTTTGTGTCAGTCAAAGTGATTCTACACTCATAGTTGTTAGCTTCCTCGACTAACTCAGCAGCCAATCTTGGAGTAAATCCATTTGGATTTGTAATTTTAATCTCAATTTGTGTCATATGCCTATCTTAACCCTTCAATTCCACTATTAAATAATAAGCAAGAAACCGCTTAAAATCAATATTTATTGATAAAATTTACTTTTTTATCTCAAAATAGGTAAGCTTATTCTTACTCATGTTTTTTATACTATCACAATCTTTGAAAATGTTTTCAGGGTTATTCCTAAACCTATTGTTAGAGTGCATAAATTCAAGTGAAAAGCTAATGTTATTAATACAAAAACTAAGCATTTCAAATTTTATAAATGATATAAAAAATCACCGATTGTTTGATGATCGGTGATTTCCTTAGAGTGGCTTCAAGATAAGAATTAATTATTTTCTTTTTTTCTTTTTCTTAGAGTCTTTGTTTTCAAGCATTTTGATGTCGGAATTCTCACTCTCGGTATCTTGAACATCGACAGTGATGATATCATCTTCCTTTTTTTCATCTTTAGAGACATCTACCATGTCAGAGTCTTTAGAGTCGTTTTCCACTTTATTATCTTCTTCAGGTTCTTCTTCTTTGAAGGAAGTCTGATCAGCTTGTTTCTTCAAGATTCTTTCCGTCTTGTTTGCTTGGAAGCCATAGAACATACTAGCTCCGCCCATGAATATCAAAGCGACACCGATTAAAATAGGAACTAACATAATCGTATTTTCATCAGTGGCGGATGAAGTTAAAGGGCCAAATATCCATAAGCAAACATCCAAAGCAATCAATATTCCTGAAGTTATCAATTGGAATATGGCTGTGGTAATCCTCTTCCATGCTTTTGTTCCATATTTCTTATCGTTTGCATCGACAGTAAAGGCTAAAACACCAGATACGATGAGAATCAAAGCATAACCAACAATCAATATTCCAAAGAACCAAGTCAGTACATAATATTGCTGTAATTCTTTGATGAATAAAGTCATCAATGACACAGAGAATATCATCAAACTGACGAATATTTCGGTTGATAATATTGATTTTTTCAACATTATTGCTCCGAATATTTCTAGTACTGAATAAAGAAGTAAAGTTACCGAAAATCCAACTGTAATAAAGAAATCAAAATTTGGAATTTTGCATATGCTAATGAATATAATTCCCATCACTATCAATATCAGTGATTGTGCGAACTTAATCCATTTGTATGCGTTGAGACGATCGATCATAAACAATGGATTTCCATTGTTTATTTCGGTCTTTTTTTTCTTTTTGTTAGACATTATCAAATCCTAATTTATTTTGATTTCTTAGCGTTGACAGTCTTGGTATATGATTTCTTTGTTGAATTACGTTGTTTATAAGCCATGATGGTGAAAACTAACCATACCAAACCGATTAGAGCAATGACGATTCCGTTTACCAGCCAAAGATAATTTGCAGGAATTACACCCTTTCCGATTGGGAATATGATCAATCCACCGACGACACCACAAACAATAGACAATACTAATTCTGTCACATAGAACTTTACACTTCTATGCAAGCAAAGATAGACAATAGAGAAAACAAATCCTAAACATCCAAAGATGAACAAAGCCCAACCTATGGCTATTCCAAGATAACTGAGTATTCCGTTTAAGACTCCGTTCATAACGATGAGTCCTACACCTAATCCAGCTATTCCGATTCCATAGATTGAATATCTATCTAAGACATTCTTGTTCTTGACGAATCCTAATGACATGTAGATTGCACCGATAATCAATAGAACGATTCCAACAATTAACTGCAATGCGTTTCCTACTGAGGTGATAATAGAACAAGCCAATAGGATTCCTACGACGATAAGTACGACTGGTGAAGCTAACTTCATCCAATCATCTTTAGTAATTTTCATAAAAGCCCCCTCCTTGAAGCAATAGTATTATAAAGAAATTTAACTAAAAAAGTTGTTCACTATATGAGATAACCGATATGAGAAAATGTATTTATAAGACTAAAAGAAACTGAAATAAAACCAAAGCTAATAATAAATTATCCTTAATAAGGGGTAAGAGCTTACAAAATTAAGATGGTATAATAAATCATTAAATAGAAAAGGAGTAAGGCTTTTGAAATATAAAAGAAGAGAAGAATGTTGAAAAGACTTGAGACATGAATTATTTGATTGTTTTTAGAATTTTCATCCAATTATTTATCAAAAGAGGAGAAAAAAACATGAAAAAAAGAAATTTGATATTTTCATTATTAGCTTTAGTTAGTGTGTTAGGCTCGTGTGGTAAAGGAAACATGGATACTTCTTTACCTACGGTTAATCCATCTACTCAGCAGCCGACGGATAAGAAATCTACCCCATCATCTGAGGAACCTAAGAAGATCTTCTATACGATTACTTTCAATTTGAATGGTGGTGAAATAGCAGATCCTACTGCCGTTGCTTCTCAAAGCGTAGAAGAGGGTCATTGGGCCAAGAAGCCAACAATAAATCCGACAAAGAAAAATTGCAAGTTTGTTGCTTGGGTTGATGAAGATGGAAATAAATTCAACTTCAACACTGGAATTTATGGCGATGTCGATTTATATGCTAAATGGTCAGTAAATGAAGATTTAAAGATTACATTGACTTTTGATCCCAATAATGGTGAGCCTACCTTTGAGCAAGAGACATTTATAGGTGACTATTTGAATGTCCCTGTTCCTCATAAAGACGGCTTTGTTTTTATCGGCTGGTATTTGAATGGAGACAAGACTCAAAAATGGACCGGCTATGTCGATGAGACTATGGATAAAGACACGTTAGTAGCCTTGTATGAGAAGCAATCTTTCAATTACAAGTATGAAGTCAATAATGATGGTTCGGCCACAATAACTGGCATAATGGACATTAAGGTTGTCGATGTTCAAATTCCAGAGTCTATCAACGGAAGGCCTGTAACTGGAATTAGTGCTACTGCATTCAAGGGTGGAAGTAGTATTACACAAATTTCAATTTCTGCCAGTGTTAAGACTATTGATCCTAAAGCCTTTATGTACACCAATAAGTTGGCTAGCATCACTGTAGATGGTGCTAATACAGCATATAAGAGCAAAGAGGGATTGCTGTTTTCTAAAGATGAGCAAACTTTGGTCTTTTGTCCTCAAAAAGCCCTGACCTCCAATCAAAGCTATGATTGCCCTTCTAACCTAAAGAAGATCGGTGATTATGCTTTCTATAATCAAAGAGATGTCGGATTGAAGAACATTACTTTTAATAAAGGCCTCGAAGAAATAGGCGATTATGCTTTTTATGGGGACATCAGCATTTCATCCGTTTCTTTCCCTTCTTCTTTGAAAAAGATTGGAAAAGCAGCATTTGAGATGTTAGGTGATTCGACCACCAATCAATTTACTATCACGTGGTCTGAAGGCTTGGAGGAAATTGGTGAATCAGCATTCACAGGAGCTTATATCAAAGGGGATTTAAAATTACCTGATTCTATTAAAATTTTGAGAAGCTACGCTTTCTCTACTCCTGTGAATAGCTACTGCGCTATTGAAAGTGTCAAATTACCTGCTTCCTTGGAAGTGTTTGAACCTGGCGTATTCTTCTATGGAATGGGAATAAAGAGCGTTACTTTAGCTTCTAGCAATACAAATTTTAAAGTTGAAAACAACATGCTTTTGACTAAAGATGGTAAGAAGCTTGTCTATATTCCTAGTGATGCTACTACATCGACCACGTCATTTGAAATTCCTTCTACTGTAGAAGAATTGTTGCCGAAGAGCTGCTCTGATGTCAGATATGTAGATAATTTCACATTGCCATCTTCTTTGAAAAAGATTGATAATAATGCCTTCCATAACAACATCAATTTAACTTCCATCACTATTCCTGATAGTGTGACTGAGATTGGAAAAGAATCGTTCATGTTTATGGATAAATTATCTTCTCTACATATCGGAACAGGAATAACTGAGATTCCTGAAGCAGCTTTCTATAGCTGCCCTCAACTCACCAATATTGAGATTCCATCTAATGTTAAGAAGATTGGTGTTGAAGCTTTCGCACAGGAGTTGGGTTTAAGGACATTGACATTGAATGAAGGATTAGAAGTAATAGAAGCCTCAGCTTTCTCTAACAACGGGTCTTCTGAGAGTGAAGATGACCCTGTTTCATCTTATAAATCTAAAATCACAAAATTGGTCTTACCTAATTCGTTGACTACTATAGGTGATTCTGCTTTCTCCGGATGGTCTTCTTTGCAAGAAGTTGTATTTGGAGCAGGACTTACTTCCATGAATGGAAGTGTCTTCTCTGGCAATGGAAATAATGGTGTTCCAAGCTTTACATTAACTTTAGCAGAAGGATCTAATTTAAAACTGACTAATGATCAATTGATATCAGCTGATGGAAAGACTGTGTTTTATTGTAAGCCTAGCCATACAGGTGCAATAAATGTTCCTGAAGGTGTAGAGACAATTTCTAAGCTCGTCTACTATAGAGTTAAAGCTTCTAGTTTGACTTTACCTTCGACTTTAAAAACAATTGAAAATCAAGCTTTTGCTTCAGCATTTGATTCCAGCAATAAAGTAAAAGTAACTATTCCTTCGAATGTATCCAAGATAGGAGCGAGTGCTTTCTATTTTGCTAATATTTATGGCTTGACATTTAATGAAGGAGTCCAAGAAATAGGAGATGAGGCTTTTGAATCGACCAACGATTTAGGAAATATAACATTACCGGCATCTTTGAAGAGAATAGGAACAAAAGCATTTTTCTCTAGTGGTGTCACGGGTGTCACATTGAATGAAGGATTGGAAGAAATTGATGATTATGCTTTCTTAGGAAACCCCAAGATGGCTGGTGAAATAACAATTCCTTCAACATTGAAGACGTTGGGTGTTGGAGCATTTGTCGGAAGAGTTAATAATTATTCTACTGAATTGACTGCATTTAATGTTGCAGGTGGCAATAATTTCTTCTCGGCTGTAGATGGTGTCTTGTTCGACAAGAATCAATCCACATTGTATTGCTATCCTTCTAAGAAGGCTGATACGGCTTATGTAATGCCTTCTACTGTTGTAACTATAAAAGAAAATGCTATGGCCGGATTGCAAAACTTGTCCTCATTAACATTGAACGATGGTTTGGAAAATATTGGTGCGGAAGCTTTTTCAAATAGTATTGCAATTCACAATCTCAATATTCCATCCAGTGTTGTAACAATTGGATATAGAGCTTTCTCTGGCTGGACTAAAGCACAAACCATTTCTGTATCCCATACAAAAGATGAAGCAGCTATGTTGTTTGGGTCTGATTGGATCAACAATTGTAATGCAGTTATTTCATACGGAGAATAAAGATGAAAAAGATATATAGTTTTATTCTTTTATTTCCTTTACTACTAGTCTCGTGTAGAGAAGGAAACATTAATCCATCAACTTCTTCTAGTGAAGAAGGCTACAAACTTATTGTAAATTGTCCAGGACATGAAGATGAGAGCTATGAGAACAAGTCCGGCGATGATTTGAATCCTAGCCATCCATCTATTAAGAATTATTATTTTGATGGCTGGTACGATCAAAAAGATGGAGGAGAGTTAGTCGATTTTTCAAATTATAATGGTTCGGCTTATGGTCATTGGACTAGTAATAAAGACATGACTGATGCACAAAAGCTAGATAGATTTATCAAAGATTTAGTAATGATGTCAGGAACTGTGAACCATACATTTGGAGATCAGTCTATTAGTGTTCAATACTCTGTTTCGGAAAAAGTTTATACCGGAACGTCGAGCTTTTTAGCAGATAGATACGATAATTTGGTAGTCACAAAGACTTATTCTCCTTATTATGCTGTAGCTGATGAAGTTGTTAAAGAAGAAGATAAAGGTAAGACAGCCGATGAAGTCAACGAAGCAAATTACTTTAATAGAGTTGATGACTATTGGGAAGATGGGATGTATTTTAATGTATATCAATACAATCAAAAACACAGCGGATATAATTCGATAGATTATCCTGATGGTTATTATGTTCAACAAGATATAACTCAAGACAAGGCTAACCAATTAATGTCTATTGATTTTTCCTCTTACTTCTTAGGAGTTCCATCGACATTATTAGCTAATATGAATGCTGGCCATAAGTTTACTAAAGTAGATAATATTGAAGATGACAACATAGAAGTCGATGGTGATTTCTATTATATGGATGGATTTGATTCTACTGTCATAGATCCTTGGGATACAAAAACGGCGGGAGCTTCATTTGGTTTAGCTTTCACTGTCTCAAACACAACAACTTCAGGCTACTTAGTGACTAATGCATATACGACAGAAGCTTCTGTTGCTTTTAGAAACGGAAAGATTGCATATTGCAGAGTGTTCAAGAGTCAAATATATTACATAAATAGAGATGCTCAAATGGCTGTTACTACTGAATCTAATTATGAGTTTACTCAAGGTGATATAACGAGGAAATTCGATGGTGAAAGATTGGATTATCAAGACTTTCAAGAATATGAGGATACTGATAGTAATTAAACACTAGTATTTAGTAATATTTGCTGAAAGGAGGCAGATTGCCTCCTTTTAGTATGCTTTAGATAAAATCTACCAATTTAAGCGTTGTGTAGGTTTGGTAAAATGTTCACAATTTAATAAAGGAGGCTTTATCGTTATATGATAAAGAAAGTTAGAAAAGCTGTTATTCCTGCTGCCGGATTAGGAACTCGTTTCCTTCCTGCAACAAAATCAATGCCTAAGGAAATGTTGCCTATCGTTGATACACCTAACATTCAATATATCGTAGAAGAAGCTGTAAAAGCTGGAATTGAATCTATTTTGATCATCACTTCTGGAACAAAGAATGCTATTGAGAATCACTTCGACTATAACTTTGAATTGGAAGAGAGACTTAGAAAAGCCGGAAAAGACAAACAGGCTGACATGGTTCATTCCATCGGAGACATGGCTGATGTCTTCTATGTCCGTCAAAAGAATCCTAGGGGGTTAGGTCACGCTATTTTATGTGCCAAAGATTTCATTGGTGATGAACCGTTTGCTGTATTGTTAGGAGATGATTTGGTTGTTCCTGATGATGATGGTAAACCCGCAATCGGAGCTTTGATCGAAACATATTACAAACATGGAACTTCAGTCTTGGGATGTAAGAAAGTTCCTCATGAAAGCATATCTAAATATGGATCGGTAAAACCTGCATTTGAATTGAAAGGCGATGAATCTGAATTCCCAGTCGTAGATATGATTGAAAAGCCTCAGCCTGAAGAAGCTTTCACTGATGTAGCAATCCTTGGACGTTATGTCTGTACACCTGATATTTTTGATTTCTTGATGAAAACAAAGCCAGGAAGAAATAACGAAATCCAATTGACTGATGCATTCCAGGCACAATGTAAGGCATTAGGTGAAATATATGCATGCAATTATCCTGGAACAAGGTACGATATAGGAGACAAGATGGGATTTATCAAGGCCAATGTTGAGGTGGCTATGAGAAGGCCAGATTTAGGCGAAGCTGTCAAGGAATACATCAAGGGGCTTAGCAAGAAATTTTAAATAAAGAGGAGATTATGAGACTATGGTAGCTAATGAGATTAAGAAGACGGAAGAGATTGTAGATGGAAATACGGCGGCTGCCGAGGGCTCATATATCTTTAGTGAAGTTGCAGCTATCTATCCGATAACACCCTCATCTCCGATGGCGGAGAATGTGGATGTTTTTGCGTCTAAAGGAAGAAAGAATGCTTTTGGCGATATAGTTAAGGTTGTTGAAATGGAGTCTGAAGCTGGTGCAGCCGGTGCGGTTCATGGAGCTAGCCAAGGCGGTGCCTTAGCTGTCACATATACAGCGTCACAAGGATTGCTTTTGATGCTTCCAAACATGTATAAGTGGGTCGGTGAGGAACTTCCTATAGTTGTTCATGTTGCAGCTAGAAGTGTTGCAACTGAAGCGTTGTCAATTTTTGGTGATCACTCTGATGTTTATGCTGCAAGACAAACAGGCATGGCTATGCTATGTTCTCAATCAGTTCAAGATGTTATGAACTTAGCTCCGGTAGCTCATTTGATTTCGATAGCGTCTTGCTTTCCTATAATTCATTTCTTTGATGGATTTAGAACTTCTCATGAATATCAAAAAGTATCTAAGGTTCCAGATGAAGAGTGGATTAAATTGTTGGATAAAGACGCATTGAATAGATTTAGACAAAAAGCTTTGAATCCTCATGGCAATGCTGTTACTAGAGGAACAAATCAAAATGATGATATCTATTTCCAAACTAGAGAAGCACAAAACTTGCATATAAAAAAGGTTGGTCAAATAGCAAAACACTATTTGGAAGAAGCTTCTAGACTTACAGGAAAAACCTATGCACCTTTTGTTTATTATGGTGATCCTAATGCGACAGAAGTTATTGTGGCCATGGGTTCAGTCACAGAGACAATAAGCGAAGTAGTCGATGACTTGAATTTGAAAGGCCAACATGTTGGAGTAGTTAAAGTCTACTTATATAGACCATTTATTCCTGAATTTTTAAGTGAAGCCATTCCTAACTCAGTTAAAAGAGTTGCTGTTTTGGACAGAACAAAGGAGCCTGGCTCTGATGGAGAACCTTTATATTTGGATGTCTTGGCTGGATTAAATCAGCAAAATAGATTTGATATTCGTGTAGTCGGTGGAAGATATGGATTATCTAGTAGAGATACTCAGCCTAAGGATATTAAAGGAATTTTTGATTTCTTGAAATCTGATAATTTATTTTCAGGATTTACTGTTGGAATCAATGATGATGTAACTAATTTGTCTTTGAAATCCGATGATGACTATGTAATTGAAGATTCTACGGTTAGGTCATGTCTTTTCTATGGAATGGGGTCTGATGGAACTGTATCAGCTAATAAATCAGCCGCAAAAATAATCGGAGCTTTGACCGATTATAAAATTCAAGCATATTTTCAATACGGAAGTGAAAAAGCAGGTGGTGTGACTGTCTCACATATTAGATTTGGTGATAACAATATTCATAGTGAATATTATGTCCATGAAGCTGATTTCATTTCATGTTCTCAGGATTCATATTTGTTTAGATATGACATGCTAAAATCTATTAAGAATAATGGGATATTTTTGTTGAATACATCTTTATCAAAAGAAGCCTTGCTCAACACTTTGCCTTTAAGAGTAAAAAGAGATTTAGCTAAAGCAAATGCTAAATTTTATATTATCGATGCCAATACGGTAGCTAGAAGCTTGGGATTAGGAAGACACACAAATACGATATTAGAATCTGCTTTTTTCTATTTGATGGATGTAGCTCATAATCATCCTTTGATTTCATACAACGATGCATTAAATAAGATGAAAGAATACATCGTGAGTATGTATTCTAAAAAAGGGCAAGAAATTGTTGATGCAAATATTAAAGCAGTCGATATGGGAACTCAAGGCTTGGAAAAGATTGACGTCGATCCTTCTTGGGCTGATATAGTTCTTGCTTCAGATACTAAATTAGATGTCAATACATATAAAGGATACGCTGATACTATTAGAAGAAGAGAAGGGTATAGTTTACCTGTCTCTTCTATCATAAATAATGGTGTTGAAGATGGAACGGAATTAAACAATTCCAATTATGATGCTAAGAGATGCGTGGCTGATATTGTTCCACATTGGTTCAAAGAAAATTGTATTCAATGCAATCAATGTGCTTTAGTGTGTCCTCACGCAACCATTAGAGCGTTCTTGCTGAACGAAAAGGATATGTCTGGCTTATCCAATGAAGAAAAAACAGATGTCTTGCCTGCCATTGGCCCTAAAGCCAAAGGATTAAATTATAGAATTCAAGTTTCACCTATGAATTGCTTAGGATGTTCGTTATGTGTTGATATTTGTCCTGGAAAATTTAATCCTAAGACAAAAACATTTAATAAAGCTTTAAAGATGGTCGATGCAAAAGGTGAATATATTCATGAAGAAGCTGCAGACTATTTATATAGACATGTGCAATATAAACCTGGAATATTCCCAGCTGGATCATTGAAAGATGTCGGACAAATGAGACCTTATCACGAAGTATCTGGATCATGTGCGGGATGTGGTGAAACTCAATACTACAGGCTTTTAAGTCAGTTATTTGGCTCGGATTTGATGATTGCTAATGCTACTGGTTGTTCTTCTATTTATTGTGCTTCTACTCCACAAACACCTAATGTTACTGATGAAGATGGAAATGGAATAGCTTGGGCTAATTCTTTGTTTGAAGATAATGCTGAGTATGGATATGGAATGCGTATGGCTCAAGACCACAAGTTAATCTCTATATTATCCATTATTCAAAAATACAAAGATGAGACGGAGTCTGAATTAAAAGATTTGTTGAATCAATATGTCTTAAATCTTAAGAATAGGGATTTAATTAAGCCGATTTTGCCTAAAATCATTGAGTTGGTTAGGAAGAGCAATTCTGATGGAATAAAACAATTGTTATCATTTAAAAATGATATGCTAGATAAATGTGTTTGGATTGTTGGTGGAGATGGTTGGGCTTATGATATCGGATATGGTGGATTAGATCATGTCCTGGCTACTAAAGATGATGTTAATATCTTAGTCTTAGATACGGAAGTATATTCTAATACTGGAGGCCAAGCTTCTAAATCATCTCAACAAGGACAAGTGGCTAAGTTTGCTGCATCTGGAAAGAAGACAGCAAAGAAAAACTTAGCTTTGTTAGCAATGGCATATAAAGATGTATATGTTGCTCAAATCAGTTTGGGTGGAAATATGATGGCTGCCATTAAGGCTATGAAAGAAGCAGAATCTTATCATAATGGACCTTCTATTGTCATCGCATATTGCCCTTGTATTGAGCATGGAATGAAAGGTGGATTGGTCAATACTAATCGAGCTGAAAAAGAAGCTGCTAATTGTGGGTATTTCCCAATCTTTAGATATGATCCACGTCTTCCTAAGCCTTTGACTTTAGATACTAAGACTCCGGATTTCAATAAATATTTAGACTTTGTCTTGTCCCAAAACAGATACGCTCAATTATCTAAAGTCAATCCAGATGAAGCTGAGCGATTATTAAACAATTCCAAAAACGATGCAATTAATAGATATAACGATATAATTAGATTTGGAACACCTACGGAAGAAAATGAGGAAGATAATAAAGAGGTTAAATAATATGAATTATCCTGAATGGGCTGATCGTCAATTAATGATTGATTTAAGAAATAAGATTGCTAAATGTTATAAGAACAAAGATGGATCAATCTTTTATGTAGAACCTGGATTTTATAAAGCATTTGAAGCTTTAAAAAATATATATCCAGATAGAATTGATGATGTATTGAGAAAGATGGATGAGCTGACTTCATCAAATAAAAAAGTCGTCTATGTATCTGATCCAGACGATCCATTGGTAATAGTTGAAAAAGCTAAATATATAACTATTTTTGATTTGACTGATTCTATAGGATTGCTATTGGAAGATAAATCTAGGGGTTCTGATTACGGAGATTAATCACTAAAAGAGTTGCACAGCTGTGCAACTTTTTTAATGATTAAACAATACCTTCTTATGAAAAATCATTTTCCCATTTTCAAAGTATTATGCATCTATAATTCTAGATAGAAAAGAAAGGGAAATAACATGGAGGAGATAAACATAACTTATGATGATTGCTTTTTAGAACCTCTTACTAAGAGAATCTTATTGAATTTAGTAAGAAATATGTCTGAAAAATATATAAACAAGAATTTATCATTAGATGGATTCTATGAGACAAATTCAAATTTATATAAGACTGCAGCAGATAAGAGAACACCGAAATTTAAAAGAAAAAGAATATTGATAATTACATCATCACCACTTAATTCTAAAATTGTTGATAAGGCTATAAATAATATCAATGAGAAATATAAAATTAAAAAGACTGTTTTTGATACTAAAAAGCAAGTGGAAACAATCAATATTAAAAGCAATGATTTAGATTTGGACAAATGGATAGGCTCATCAGAATTCTCAGATATCATAGCTTTTACTAAAGAAAAGAAAGGAAATTCAACTTTAGTATCAGATATAGTTAAAGAGATGAAAAAGGATCCTTATTCTTATCCGAATTTGATTGAGGATATGAGTAAAGAATGCAATGTGGATAATATTCAAAAAGAATTGGAGAAGACTTTATATGTCGCATTTAAATTAAACGATGATTCCAAATCAAAGATTTGGAAAATTTATGCAATTATTGATAAGCTTTATGACAAATTAAAAGGGGAAATTTATACTGCTAATCGTAAGCATGAGATGATGCAAATATTTAATAGATACGCAATTATTTGCAAGCCTAATGAATTACCATATTTTCCTGATTCAAAGGTACTTGTCTTAGGTAATTCAATGTTATCCAGAAATGAATTAGAAAACATTATCAGCCAATACGGACTAGATCCATCGTCATTTGATTTTAACTTGGAATACAAAAAAGCCTCTATTAATATAGAAAAGTATAAAGGCTGCTGTAAATATAAGGCTATTATATTTGGACCGACCCCGCATAAGATGAAAGGTAGTGGAGATAGCAGCAGTCCAATACAATTTTTGAAAGACAATGAGAACTTATATCCAAAGATATTTGAATGTAGAACATCAGCAGGTGAACTAAAAATCACCAAAGACAGTTTCACTGAACAGATAAAAGAGATAAAAGAATTTTACTAGCTAATTCTTTGTTTTCTTTTGATATTTGTCTTGATTCCTTAATCTTTTGATTAGTTAATTTTAGTAATTTCTTATTATTCTTAAATTTGTTATAAATATCATTAAGACATGTCGAATCATTAGAAAATATCATAGATAAAATCCATGCTTGTCCTTTAGTGACATTTAATGATGAATCAGATTTTATAAAGGAAATTAAATCTTTTGATTTAATAAATTTAATTTCGCATAGTAATGAAACATATACTAGTCTTCTAACGTATTCGTGATTGGATTTCCTATATATTTTTAATACAGATAAATCCTTTTTACCTTTTGATAGTTTCAAATATTGCCTTAATAAATCAGTCATCATCCATGTATCTAAATGATTTCCATTTTTTTCAATAAAAGCTAATTGATCATTTAAATTGTTTAATTGATTAGTCCATATAATAAATAGAATTAGATTTGTCTCTAAATTTCTATCCCAAAAAGTTTCATTGAATTCCAAGTTTTTATATTTTGTTGCTATTTTTTTGATGTGTGGAATCGATAAACCAATCATCTCAAATTTTGAATTCACTAATTTAGAATTAAAAGAAAGCAACTTAGAAGAAGAATATAAAGTTATATCTTTAATTAATAATTCGAATCCATTCATAAAGCTATTCTAACGAAGCTCTTAACTCCATGATTTCATCACGGAGCAAAGCGGCTTTTTCAAAGTCTAAATCTTTAGCGGCTTGTTTCATTTGTTTTGTTAATTCATTAATAACTTTTTCTGTTTCTTTCTTCGACATCTTTGCACCATCAAATCTCTTTGTTTTCTTTTTTGTATCATCTATTAATCTTACTGGTGGTGTAACTGGTTTGATGATTGTTTTAGGTGTTATATTGTTTTCTTTATTATAAGCTTCTTGAATCTGTCTTCTTCTATTAGTTTCTGCAATGCAATTCTTCATTGCATCAGATACTATATCTGAATACATTATAACTTTACCATGATCGTTTCTAGCTGCTCTTCCGACTATTTGAATCAATGATCTTTCTGATCTTAAGAAGCCTTCTTTATCAGCGTTTAATATTGCAATCATAGATACTTCAGGAATATCTAATCCTTCTCTTAAAAGGTTTATTCCAACCACACAATCTAAATCACCTTTTCTTAGTTTATATATAATTTCAGATCTTTCCATTGTTTGAATTTCATGTTGTAAATAAGCCACTTTAATGCCTTTATTTTTTAAGTAGTCTGTTAAGTTCTCAGCATCTTTTATGGTTAAAGTAACGATGAGTGATCTCTCACCTTTTTCTTTTCTCTTTTTAACTTCCATAGTCACATCACTGATAGGATTTAAATCATTTGATCTCACTTCTATCAATGGATCTAATAGACCTGTAGGTCTGATGATTTGTTCTACTTTTTGATTGTTTGTTTTATTTAATTCATAATCGCCCGGGGTTGCAGAACAACAAATTACATTAGTTAGTTTCTTTTCGAATTCTTCAAATTTTAAAGGTCTATTATCTAGCGCTGATGGTAATCTAAAGCCATACTCGACTAAGGTTGTTTTTCTTGATCTGTCGCCGTTATACATTCCACCGATTTGTGGAATTGTTACATGAGATTCATCGATGAAAAGAATGCAATCTTTTGGAAGATAGTCAAAAAGTGTATAAGGAGTTTCACCGGTTTTTCTTCCATCTAAATGTCTTGCGTAGTTTTCTATTCCGGGACACATTCCAAATTCTTCTAGGGATTCGAGATCGTGCTCAGTTCTCATCTTTAATCTCTCATATTCCAAAGGCTTATTATTCTTGTTGAAGAATTCTAATCTTTCATCTAATTCTTGTCTTATTGTTTTACAGGCTGCTCTTACTTTTGCTACACCCGAAGCATGTTCATAAGCAGGATAGACCGGATATGCATCATATGAATGAATTAAATCTCCTGATGTCGGATCGACTTCATCTATTTGAGAAATTTTATCGTCATCTCCATATACTCTAATCAATATACTAGACTCGGAGTTGCTTGGAGGCATGAATTCTAGGATGTCTCCTTTAATTCTAAATTTTGATGGCTCTAGTTCTAAGTTGTCTCGGTGGTATTGGGCGATGACTAGTTTCTCAGCTACTTCATGAGGATCGAATTCCTCTCCCATTCTTAAAGTGAAAGCTAGATCTCTATATTCGGTAGGATCGGTTAAGCCGAAGATGGACGCGACTGTAGCTACTACTATTGTGTCATGTCTTTCTAGTAAAGAATTAACAGCTGCAGCACGCATCATTTCTAATTCTTGATTCATCTGAACACTCTTATCAATGTATGTGTCAGTCTTTGGAATATAAGCTTCTGGTTGATAAAAATCAAAATTAGATATGAAGAATTCAACTCTATTATGTGGAAATAACTCTTTGAATTCACCATACTCTTGAGCTGCTAGAGTTTTATTGTGTACTAGTATTATTGCGGGTCTTTGTGATTTTTGGATAACATTAGCCATGGTAAATGTTTTACCTGTGCCTGTAGCTCCTAAAAGGACTTGCCATTTTTTATCTTCAAATAGACCGCTTACAAGACTATCAATAGCCTTAGGCTGATCTCCTGTGGGATTAAATGGAGCTTGTAAATTGAAAGGATGATTGAAATCCATATATTATGCCTTTCTTAGTGCTGATATTATAACTTGTTATTTGATAAATATTATGTTGCCATAAAGCTTACAAATAATATTAAAGTATTACTCGATTAAGATTGTAATTTTGTTTACAAATTTAATAATAAGCTAAATTTCTTGTTGACAAATAGCAAAAGGCAAGCTATTATTAATTTAGCAAAAGCGAAAGGAGGTTAGTTATATGAGGAGAAATTATAGTTTTGTTTCGACTTTGGTTAGTATGACGATTCTCTTTTCGGCGGTTTTTAATTTTGAGGAAAAGTGTCGTTATTCATATTCTGGGCAAGGCACTTATAATCCTTCCACATGTTCTTATGAGAAAACATTGACGTTATAACAATAGTAAGGTAAAAACTTACTATAACCATCAGCACAACTATGAATTGGTCTATTGGGCTCAGTTTGACAAGATTTGGAAATGTGACTGTGGAGAAACTAAAGAAGATAAATTAATTTTTGAGCCTAACTTAAAAGATTTGCCAGAGCAGGAGATAATAATATGGAAAAGACATGGATTAAATTAATGCTTAGTTTTGCTTGCTGTATGTCGATTGTTGGATGCAACGAGGGAGTTTCATCGACCAGTGTCGATGAAAACAAATCCACTTTAAAATATGATACGAATCATATAGAGATTCCTAATAATGGTGGGCTTAGTGAAGACTATTGGTATTACACAGAAAATTATGAGGATTTTATGGGGCGAGCGGATTTCTTAAAAAAAACAATCGTTTATTTGGAATATGATTCTTCATTGGCTTGGTGGCATTGTTCAGATAGAAGAGTATGGAATTACGCTAATTATTTCTGTGTCAGATATACTAATAATAAATATGGCAATGATGGCGGTCAACCAATATGTTTTTATGAGAATTTAGAAATCTGTAGCAATAAAATAGGCTTTTTAACATCAGGAACTGAGTTGGATTCACCGGAATCTTTTGATTTAAAAGCAATGTTTGTTCCGACTGAAAAACATTATAAAGATATAGAAATAAGAACGGAAACAACACAAAAGTATATTACTGAAAAGACATATTACAACCTTTTTGGAATTGATGACGGAGATAATGAATTGCTAGGATCAATTCAAATCATTCCAAATAAGATAACAATTGATGAGAATGATATAGTCGAATATATAACTACTCACTTAACTTCGAACAAAGATATGAATTAAAATTAGATAACCTTTGTCAAGCTCTTTTTTGAAGGAATCCCACCAAAAAAATCCGTACACAAAAACTCGACTTTAAACTTCCTTGAATTTTTTGCATGCTTTTAG
>ERZ1024493.6-NODE-6-length-117517-cov-43.451142_pt1 | contig 117517 bp, 79 predicted proteins | sample MGYA00520796_ERZ1024493 | MGnify/ENA primary metagenome ERZ1024493 (study PRJEB33242, sample SAMEA3444320) | Homo sapiens | biome: Host associated; feature: Gastrointestinal tract; material: Stool | place: Uganda | collected 2011-01-01 ...
AATTACCATATATTAACTGAGATTAGGAAATATCTTGAAAGCAAAGGTGTCGAATTCAAATTCGAAGTCAAAGTAACTGATATAGAAGTAAATGACAAAGATGAAATTCAAGGTGTTATCTTAGAAGACAACTCTAAAATTGAAGGAAAGAATGTAATTATGGGTGTAGGTAGAGAAGGAGCTACATTTCTCTCACAGATGCTCAATAATCACGGTGTTAGAACTTTGAACAATAGAGTCGATATAGGAGTTAGAGTCGAAACTACTAATGTCGTAATGCAGGATATCAACAAGAATCTTTATGAAGGAAAATTCTTATTCCACACAACCCAAGGAACCATCGTAAGAACATTCTGCTCTAATCCTTCTGGTCATGTCGTCATGGAAAATGAGGATGGTGTCATTTTAGCTAATGGTCATTCCTATGCCAATCCAAAATTAGGAAGTCAAAACACAAACTTTGCCTTATTGGTCTCTCATGAATTCAGCGAACCTTTCAAGGATCCTAACCAATTTGCTAAAGACGTTGCAAGCTTAGCTAATAGATTGGCTTGTGGAAAAGTCATACTTCAAAGATACGGTGATTTAAAGAATGGCAGGAGAAGCACACCTAAGAGAATCAAAGAAGGCTTTGTCGAGCCCACTTTGAAGGATGCAGTACCTGGAGACTTGTCTCTTTGCATGCCATACAAGACTTTAAAATCAATTATAGAGATGATCGAAGCTTTGAATTATGTAACGCCTGGCATCGCAAATGAACATACTCTTCTGTATGGTGTTGAAGCTAAGTTCTATTCCGATAGACCAGAAGTAAACAATAACTTAGAGACAAAGAAGATATCCAATCTTTATTGTGGTGGTGATGGAGCTGGTATTACAAGAGGTCTTGCTCAAGCTTCAGCCAGCGGTGTTTTGATTGCTGAAGATATCTTGAGAAAATATTTGAAATAAAAACGATATTTTTTACTTTTTACCAACTTTAGTTTATTAAAATCTCGAATGGATTTTGTAGTAAAAAATGACTATAAAATTCATTCTTTTTTCTTTGGTTTGAAAGAGATTCCATAAGTAGTTTTTATATATCTCATTTATAATACTTTGTGCGTCAAGGTTGAAATCTTGATTGAAAGGAAGAACATATGGAAGAAAAAGAACAATCTAAATCTTCCGAGAAATTGATGAAAGAGAAGGCCAAAGAAGAAAAAGCTCTTCAAAAAGACCCAAACTATCAAAAGTCTCTCGTTGAGAAGAAGTTTTTAGATGGATTCGATGCTTCACAAGAAACCATCGAAGATGTCAAAGCTAAGTTCGAAGTTGATCCCGAAATTGGATTGACCGAAGAAGAAGCTCAAAAACGTTTGAACGCTTATGGTCCTAACAAGCTAATAGAAGCTAAAAAAGAGACCGTAATGCAAATGTTCTTAGGGGAATTCAAAGACCCATTGGTCTTGATTCTCTTAGTTGCAGCTGTCATCGATGCAGTGATTGCAATCATCAATGGAAATGAAGTAGCCGACTGGGCAGAAGTTGCAGTCATTCTAGCTATCGTCATCTTGAATGCTGTAATCGGAACTGTCCAAGAAGCTAAAGCTGCTCAATCACTCGAAGCCTTAAAAAAGATGTCTTCACCTTCATGTACAGTTAGACGTGATGGAAAATTGAAGACTGTAAAGGCTACTGAAGTAGCATTGGGTGATGTCGTTATCCTCGAAGAAGGAACCATTACTCCTGCAGATGTTCGTTTGACAACATCAGTCAACTTAAAATCTGATGAAGCCTCTTTGACAGGTGAATCCGTTCCATCAGAGAAAGACTGCAATGCCTTATTAAAAGGCGATCATGCTGTCGGAGATGAATCCAACATCGCTCACTCTTCATGTCCTATTTCTTACGGACGTGGAGAAGGAATAGTCGTGGGTACTGGAATGAATACCCAAATAGGTAAGATTGCTTCCATGCTTCAAGAGAACAATGAAGAAACTCCATTGCAAAAGAAGCTTGCTGAATTAGGAAAGATTCTTGGATTCATTTGTATCGGAATCGTCGTCGCAATGTTCATCGTTGGATTGCTCTGGTTGATTCCTTCTTTCATGAATGGAACATTCAAGCCTGATGATATCATCAACTTGTTCACTGCTGCTATCGCTTTGGCTGTCGCAGCTGTTCCTGAAGGTTTACCTGCAGTCGTCACTATCGTCTTGGCCATGGGTATGTCCAAGATGGTCAAAGTCAACGCCATCGTAAGAAAGTTGCCTTCTGTCGAAACTTTAGGTGCTGTCACTTATGTTTGCTCTGATAAGACTGGAACCTTAACTCAAAATCGTATGACCATCAAAAAGGTCTACGCCAACAATCAAATCATCGATGCTGATAAAGTTGATATCCATAGTGAAGAATTCGAATTAGTCACCAAAGGAATGATGCTAGACTCCAATGCTTCTATCAATGGAGATAGATACGGAGATCCTACAGAAATCGCCTTATTGGATTTTGCACATCTATTCAATATTGAAAAAGAAGAGACTGAGAAGTCTTCTCTTCCCAGAATTGACGAGATGCCTTTCGATTCAGTCAGAAAGATGATGTCTACTATGCATGTCATCAAAGACATTCCTGAGAATGCCACTTTGAAGAAATATGAATTCAAAAACAGTGAAGCTGATGGAACCATCATCTTCACCAAAGGTGCTTTGGATTCAATTCTCTCTCGTGCTAATAGAATCTTAATCAATGGTGAAGTCAGAGATATCACCGATGGTGATATAGCTAATATCAACAATGCCGCTAAAGAATTAGCACAACAAGCATTCCGTGTATTAGCATTTGCAATCCATAATGGTGAGAAAATAAATGAGGATAACCTCATCTATGTCGGAATGGTCGCAATGATTGATCCTCCTCGTTTGGAGGCTAAGCCTGCCGTTGAAAAGCTACATCGTGCTGGAATTACTACAGTTATGATCACTGGTGACCATGCCGATACTGCATTAGCCATCGGAAGAGAGTTAGGAATTGCTACTTCTCCTGAGCAAACTATGACCGGTGCTGAAATAGATAAATGCACTCCTGAACAGCTTCAAGAGTTGGTCAAGACCAAGAGAATATTTGCTCGTGTTTCACCTGAAAACAAAGTCGAAATCGTCAAGGCTATCAAAGCTAACGGTGGAATCGCTGCAATGACAGGTGATGGTGTTAACGATGCTCCTTCATTAAAAGCCGCAGATGTCGGAATCGCTATGGGAATCACCGGAACTGATGTTGCAAAATCTGCTGCTGATATCGTCTTAGCCGATGATAACTTCGCTTCTATTGAAAAAGCTGTAGAAGAAGGTCGTGGTATTTATTCAAACATCAAAAAGACTATCTTCTTCTTGCTTTCATCCAACTTTGCTGAAATTTTGGTCATGTTCTTAGCTACATGTGCAAACATCATAGCTCCTATGACCGCTATGCAGTTGCTTTGGATCAACTTGATTACAGATTCACTACCCGCCATCGCCTTAGGACGTGATGACAAGGATCCTGATATCATGAACAATGCTCCTAGAAATCCAAAAGATGGAATTTTTGCTCATGGTGGATTCAAATTCAATATGTTCTACGGTTTCATCATCTTCATCATCGTCTTCGCAGCCTTCCTCATTCCTGTCATCTATGGAGTGACTAAATATAATTTGACTTGGAATCAAATGATGGCTTCGGAAAGCTTAAAAGAAGTTTTAATCGCCGGTAGAGATAAATCTAATTATGCTAATTGGAACGATGTATATAATGCATTGAATAATGGCACAAATTTGAATTCAATCTTATCAGCTGATGGAATTAAATCTATGGAGATATTCCTCAATGCCAACCCGATGTATGCTAAAGGAAACACCGGCACTGAATTAGATATTGGAGAAGCAATACATGCTATATCTTGCTTTGAGGATGCACGTACTATGGCTTTCACTACCTTAGGTCTTGCAGAACTCTTCCATATGATTGGAATGAGCAATATCAAGAAGTCATTCATCTATGTATTCAAGGGAACTAACTGGTTCTTCATCGTAGCCTTTGGATTCGGATTGATTCTTCAAATATTGGTCACTGAAGTTCCTGGACTTACCGATATCTTCCTCGGTCATAGCAACGGACTTGAGTGGTACAACTGGATGATCTGTGCCGCTTTAGGAATTGTTCCTCTAATCGTACACGAAATAGCTGTTCCTTTCCTTAGAAAAAGAGAAGTTATCTAATAATTAGAATAACTAAGATTAGCGAGGCTAAGCCTCGCTTTTCTTTTTTTGATTTTTACTTTTTCTATAATCGACGTATAATAATATACGTGAAGTTTCGTTTCACATTGGGGCTGTCTAGGTCTCGACAGGTGAGGAGGAACTTTAAGAGCAGCGGATTGGTCACCTAATGACCTTACACAAACACAAGTGCCAAGAAAAACGTGTCATTCTTCCGTCAGCCCTCTTTCCAAATGGCTGCTGCTTACTAATCTAGAATTAGTTACCAGTTTTGCCTAGGCATTAGTTCCTAGGCCACGGACGTGTCTTGAAGAACTCGGTGAGTTTTCTTCTTGTACGCGTAAACAGATTCACCTTATCTTTATACTTTTTCTTGCCAGTAGAAAGACGGACACAAAGACAGGGAGTCGAGTTTCCTTGGTCGACTGACACCATGAAATTCGACTGACAAGTCAGCCTAAGCTGTAGTGCTTGAAGCGGGGCCTCATTTGGACAGGGGTTCGATTCCCCTCAGCTCCACCAAATTGAAATCTAAGCGAACCGGTATATGTCAACTGCAATGGCTATATGGGTATCGTTCTAAAATAGCGTCCTTAACCGGACGTTTTTTTTGTGTCTTCTTTGTTTGCAAAGTATTGAGCTACATAACATATTGTGAGAGCTTTAACTCACATTATTGATTTTTAACTCACATTATTATAAAATTATAAAAGGAAAGGGCATTTTATTATGCTGAAAGAAAAAATCGGACAAAGAATAAAGGAAATTAGAATGTTCAACCTTAAAGTTAGCCAAGATGAGTTAGCTACAAAAATAGGATGGGATAGGACTTTTCTTTCAAAAGTCGAATCAGGCAAGCAAAACATAACAATAGAGAATTTGAATCTTGTTTGCAACGCTTTAGATATAACCCTTGCTGATTTTTTCTCGGCTTTTTGCACAAAAATTTTAGAGAACGGAGATGATGGCAATGAAAGAACACAAAGTAATTGATTTGTTTTGCGGGTGCGGTGGCTTGAGCCTTGGGTTAGAACAAGCCGGTTTTAAAGTTGCCTTTGCGAGTGACATAGATAGCAATTGTGCTTCTACTTATCAAAAGAACTTCAATATAAAACCTGACCAAATGTATGTCGGAGATATACGTGACTTAAATAAAAATAATGATTTGTTAAAGTCTGACTTTAAGGGAATTGATCTTGTTTGCGGTGGGCCGCCCTGCCAAGGATTTTCTATGGCGAACAGACAGCGCATAATAGATGACCCGAGAAACTTTTTGTATAAAGAATATCTTCTCTTTTTAAGTAAGATTCAGCCAAACTTTTTTATTATTGAAAATGTTAGGGGAATGCTAAATAAAATCAATGAAATTATCGAAGACATCAACAATGTTCTTGGAACAAAATATAACGTCGCATTCCACTTGTTTAATGTGAAAGATTATGGAGTTCCTCAAAATAGAGAACGTTTGATTATCATCGGCAACAAGATTGGCATCAATTCACAAACTATCATCGATTCAATCATTAAAAAAGCAACTACCATTCCCCAGTATACTCTTTTTGATGCCATAGGTGATCTTCCAGAATTAAAACCAAATCGGCTTAAAAATAGTAGTAAAATTGAAAATGACAGCATCGGTTATTTTTGCAAAGAATACAAGTACAAAAATACAAAATTCCGTTGTTTTATAAACGATAATAGAAAAATAACGAAATTATATAATCATAAAAATAGATACAACAATGATCGCGACATTGAAATTTATACTAGATTACCGCAAGGAGCCAATTCTCTTCATGAATCAATAAAAGATATCATGCCTTATAAATCTAGAAACGACATTTTTAAAGATAAATATTTTAAATTGGAATATAACAAAGTTTGTAAAACCATTACATCGCATATGATGTATGACTGCAATATGTATATTCATCCAACTCAATCTCGAGGCCTGTCGCCAAGAGAGGCAGCAAGAATCCAAACGTTTCCTGACGACTTTATTTTATATGGCCCTCAGAACAAGTGGTATAAACAAGTTGGCAATGCAGTTCCTGTTAAGTTTGCACGAGTGATTGGAGAGGAAATAATAAAATACCTATGAAACAGCTTGAATTATTTTCTGGTATAGGTGGCTTTAGGCGGGCTCTTGACTTATTGGGACGCGATTTTTCTGTTAAATTTCAAACAATTGCTTATTCTGAAATCGACAAATACGCCTCGAATACGTATAAGGCGGCTTTTTCTAAAGATAGTTTAGAAATCGGCGATATAATTTCGTTTAACAAAGATGAAAATAACATTAGTCAATTGCCTAATTTTGAATTAGTCACAGGCGGCTTTCCTTGCCAACCATTCAGCATGATGGGCGCGCAAAACGGATTCAACGATTCGCGTGGAGGCTTATTTTTTGAAATCATCAAAATTCTTAAAATAAAACGTCCAAAATTTGTTTTGCTTGAAAACGTTCGTAATTTAATCACTCACGATAAAGGTAAAACCATCAAGCGAATCACGGATGAATTAAAATCTTGTGGATATCACGTATTCTATGACGTTTTCAACACTTCTAATTTCGGCTTAGCACAAACACGCAATCGTGTATATATTTTTGCTACAACATTAGAAACTGCTAATTTTTCTTTTAATTCAACTGAGATTCAAAAAGTATACGAAACAAAATTAAAAGGAAAATGTTCACTCTTATATCAGAAAAACACACATGAAATTTTAGAAAAAAAAGTTGACGATAAATTTTACTTGAGTGAGAAAATCAAACCGACAATTTTAGCTAATGGATCCAAAAACTATATTGTTGATTCATCTATAAATCCTTTGATTGCGAGGCCATTAACAGCAACTATGGTTAAACTGCATAGAGCGTGCCAGGATAATTATTTTAGTGATGGATTCATTAAATCAAAAAATCCATACGATTATGTCAAAATCAATTTTTCAAAAGAAGAGCTTGCAGAGCAAAGAATTAGAAAATTAACTCCAAAAGAAGCTTTCATGCTTCAAGGGTTTGATGATGATTACTTTTCAAAAATACAAAAATCCGGAACGAGCCAAGCACAATTATATAAAGAAGCAGGAAATGCCGTAAGCGTTAATACCGTTTATGCAATTTGCTACTATATATTTATTCATTGCGGTTTTGGAAGGGGATGATAAATATGGGCTTCAAAATCAACAGAGAAAACACGCTTGGTTACAAAGAATTAACCAATGCCGATTTAGGTAGAAGTACAACGTCTCATCAAACACATATTGCTTTATTTCAAGGCGTATTGACTTTTTTAGATAATCATAAAGAAATAGATGATTCTTTTCTAATATATAATAATGAATGCCAAATACTGCCGACCTATTTTGATCGGATAGAAAATCCAGATGGATCATTTAGAAGCCCGAAAATCAAAACAGGAAGTTCAAAAAATAGTGTTGTTTTTAAAATCCGTAAAATTGCAAAGCAGATGAGTTCCAATGTAAAATGGTATTTGTTTTGGTTTGGACTTGATGATGAGCGCCCTGTTTTTTTCCTGTTTAATAATGAATCACAAACATATCAAGATATCGTTCATATTGGCTTAGATTTGCATGATAAGGTTAAAGAAATAGTTTCTTCATCAAATCCAATTTTCAAAGATATCATAGATTATGTGATGAAGAATGTAAATTTAAGCACAGAGGATTTTTGGTCAAAATTAGAATCTCAATTGCAAATTGATCCAACTTTAACCTCTAAACAATATAGAAAGTTTGATATAGAAAGAGCAAAAGAAGCAATAAGCGCCATTGGAAAAGCTGGAGAAAATTTAATAGATAGTTATTTATCATCTCTCGTAGATGATAAAGCGATAGCAAGTTATATTTGGGAAAACAATGAAAAAGAAAGTGGTTTGCCATATGATTTTTCTTATAAAACATTAGATGGGAGAACGGTTTATCTTGATGTCAAGACAACCGGACATAGGTTCAAACAAAAAATGATATTTAGCAGTCAAGAAGTCGAATTTATTGCAAACAATACAGAAGATTATCGCATATATAGGGTTTATTGTGATCAAAATGGAAACTTTTATTTAAGAATATGTTCTAACTCAAAAGAATTATTTGAAAAATTAAACACTGAAACCACCAATTACATTAATAGCATAGCATCTTTGGCTACAATTGAAGGAATTAAGATAGCTATTTCTCCGACGCAAAAAAAATTAATTTTTAGTAAGGAGATTATGTTGCCCCAAGCAAAAGACAGCCAATAAGCAGTTTCAATTTAAGCAAATAAATCATATACAAAAATGTAATTTTCTAAACATTTTTGTAAACAAGATAAGACGAGCCATAATCTGCCACACTTTGCAGTTTTGCTACGTTGCCCGTCATGGCCTTGGAACAGGGATACCCGGCTTCCGCTAAGGCGGATTGTATCTACTTCATAATGGTTTCTGAAATTCAATTGATTATGCGAGACTAACTAAAAAAACAAAAAGGAGGCAGCAATGAAGATTACACTGAAAAATGTAGCATCCATTAGAAAAGGAACTGTACAAATAGATGAAGGGAAAATCAACGTTTTGTATGGTGCAAACGGCATAGGCAAAACAACGCTCATAAAGGTTTTAAAAGAAATAATTGAAGGGACTTTTGATCAAAACAAAGAAACTTTTAAGCCGTTATTCAATCTCAATGCCATTCCGGAAGCTAATATAGATAAGCGTAATTTTTCTAATATTCTCATTTTTAATAGAGATTATGTTGACAATTATTTGTATAAAGATGATTTGGCTAATAATAGCTATGCTTTAATCGCAAAAACGTCAGATTTTGAAAAACAAATACAATCAATAAATGAAATCTTGGACAAAGCCAAACAAGCCGCAAATTCATCTATTTTAAATTCTTTAATTGCCGATTTTGACAACGTTGATACTGCTATAAAATTTAAGGAAAACAAAAAAGGAATCGCTAAATTTGTCGTCAATTTATCATCAAAAATCGGAAAAGCTTGCAAAGACTGCGTGAAAAAAGAAATCAAACTTACTGAAAACCTCTCAAGATATTCAGCCTTTAAAGGCATTCTAAATTGGATTGATTGGGTTAAAAGTGGGATTGAAATCGTTGATAAATCCAACGAAACAGTATGTCCTTTTTGTGGAAAAAATCTAACAGATCAAGAACTTGATGACGTCAAATACATAACCTCTTTAGGAACGACAAAGTCATTTCAAGACAATGAAAAGGCACGCAAGCAATTGCTAAGTCTAAATAAATATTCAAATACAAATATTCAAGCTGTTATTTCTAATTTTTGTGAGAACAAAGACTCCATTTCTAATATAGATGCGAGCGGATTAAAAAATGCCTTGGATACAATACGAAACGAATTACAAAAAATCAAAGATATACATTCAATAGCACCAATTTCGGCAAGCGATGTAGAAAGAAGCACTTTAATCAATCGTTTCGAAACAGCAAAAATCAATCTAGATGTTTTCGATGGCTCTTCTAATGAACTTTCGGCCGCTTTGAATGCATACAACCAAGCCCTTCTCGATTTAAAATCTAAAGCAAGTGAGTTATTAAGAGAATTAGGAATGTTAAATTATAGCAAAAAAGTACTTGTTAACAAATTTAAGAATACAATCAATCAGTTTTTGCAATTAGCAGGCATACCTTATGAAACATATGTTGACATGAGAGATGACATGGCCTTTACTCATCTTAGATATAAAGGATCAAGCAATGATATTATTGATACTAAGCATACATTGAGCTATGGCGAATTTAATGCCATTGCTCTTTGCCTATTTGCATTAGAAGCCACAAAGAAGGAAAAGTCTTTGATTGTTTTAGATGATCCAATTTCCTCTTACGATAGCGAAAAAAGGGCAGCAATTTTGATTTCGTTATTTTGTGATGAAAAAACAGGGCTGTGCTTGAAGGGGCGAACAATTATCGTTTTAACTCATGATTTTGAAACTCTTGTCCCGTTCTTTAAATGGCCAAAGCTGAATGATGGTAATTTCGTATCTGCATGGCACATATCCTCTAAATCTGGAGAATTATCTCAAGAATTCGTTAATGCATCATCCATAAAAAATACAGCTGTTTTAGAAAAAGAGTGTGCAGTAGACTCAAGTTTACCTCTTATTGTTAGAATTGTACATTTACGAAGATATTATCAATTGATTGATTGCGATGGCGATGAATACCAATATTTGTCTTGTTTGACGCATGATGATAGCAATCATGAAGTTCCGAGCTATAAACAAGACAATCAATTTACTCCTATGTCAGAAGATACAATCAAAAAAGTGGAAAATGAATTCTCAACAATGCTTGGCAAAGGAGATTTTACATTTTGGAAAGATAAAATCGGTAAAACACCGGAGTTGATTGAAACATATGAACAGGAATCCAATAAATATAACAAGCTTATAATTGCACGCCAAATTATAAGCAACCAATTCAAAAAACAACCAAAAGAAGAACTTGTAAAAATATATATCACAGAAACCTATCATGTAGATGCGGAGCATATCTTCGGCTTTGAAAACCAATTCGACAACGTTCCAGACTATATCATGGCATTTTGTGATGAAATCATTAAAGACATCAAAAAGAGCCTCGAAAACCAATAACAATTTTAAGGCAGACACGAAAGGAGACACACACATGAGCGACAGCATCAAAACAATGCTTACCCCACACGACACCTACCTTCTCAAGAACATCAAAATCCATGAAACGCTCCTTGAGCTTGACGAGAGCACAATCAAGGCCATGAGGAAGGGAATATGCAACATCGATAACATAGAGGATTGAGAGCCGGATGAACTGGCACGCTACGCCTTCCTGGCCATCAACCTATCCATGATGAAGCACAGGGGCTATCTGCAGTCATTCGAAGGCAAAACCGAAAGGGAAGGCTACAACATCATCGATTCCTACGTCGACAAGGCCCTCACCGGAAGGACCGACGAAAGGCCGTCGTTCCAGAGGATGATAAACAAGAGCAAGAGCCATGCCTTCGGCTACATCCTCGTCTATAAGCTTGACAGGTTCTCGAGAAGCCGTTACGACTCCACCCTTTATAAAAAGATACTCCAAGACAATGGAGTCAAAGTCATTTCGGCAACAGAGAACATCGGCGAGAATCCGGAAGGCATCATTTTGGAAGCAATCCTTGAAGGACATAGCGAGTATTATTCCAAAGAACTTGCCCAGAAGATAACCAGAGGCAACTATGAATCTAGGATAAAAGGTCTCTATACAGGCAGCAAGGTCATCTACGGCTACAGGATAGACGAAATTAGAAAGTATGTCATCAACGAAGATGAAGCCAATGTGGTTAGATTCATTTTCGATGAAGCCTTAAACAAGAAGAAGCTTATTGAAATTGTCAAGGAGCTCAATGACAAAGGAATCGTCTATAACGATGGAAAATCCAATTGGAACATCAATAAACTCTCAAGGCTTCTTAGAAATGAGAAATACATTGGACTTGCGAGATTCCATGAATCCGTGTTCGACAACATTGTCCCAGCCATAATAGACGACAGCGTGTTCAAGAATGCCGGAAGGCTTTTAGACAGGAACAAACACAAATGCAAGATGAAGTCCGAACGCAGGTTCCTTCTAAGCGGGAAGATTTTTTGTGGAGACTGCGGATCACAAATGTACGGCTATTCGGGCACATCCAAGACTGACAGGGAATACATATACTACAAATACAAAAACGCGATAAAGCATAACTGCGCAGCCAAGATGACGAGTAGGGATTGAATCGAGGACTATACTGTCAATCAGGCGATGGAATATATCTTAAGTCCAGAAAGCCTCAAGAACGTGGCAAAGGACATGGTGACTTTCCATAACTTATCCATCGAGGATGCGATTTAGATAAAGGCTTTGAAAAAGACACTCAGCGAAATCCAAAAGAGGCTCGACAACTCCTTGAGGGCGATTCAGCAAGGTATAATCAACGAATCTGTCGGGAATATGATTACTGCGCTTGAGAACGATAAGAAAGTCGTGGAGAACGATTTGCTTAGAGCAAGAAATAGGCAAAGACCTATACTCACCTATGATAAGTGTTATCAGTTTCTTTCGTCATTCGCTTTCTTTGATACTGACAAAGAGAAGAACAAAGAATTGATTTTGAATCGATTGGTCAAGAAGGTCATCATCTATGACGAAAAGATGGCCATACTCTTCTATCCATGTGTCGATTCCACCTTCAATTCCGGTGATGACGGCTTCGGAAGTGGTGGTTCAGGTAGTGACAACTAAGGTGGAGACGATGGAGAAAAGTTGAGTTATGATGCAATCTCGATGGCTCCACCAAATAGATTTCCAAGCGAACCAGTGGTAGGTATCTATAACATCAACGGATTCTTATGCCTGGTTCTTGACAGACATCCTGAGTAATCGGGTGCTTTTTATTTGTTAACATAAGTTTAGCATCTCGATTGCAAGATCATAGTTGCCATGCCTGCAAATAGCGCCTCTATCCTTCTATTCGAAAGGGATTGCCTATGACATTAAAAAGCAAAGGAAGCCAAGAAGAATATTGAAGCTTTGAGTAGTTGAAGGTATAAAAACAATAAAAATGTCCCAAAAGTATTTATTTTTGTCCCATAATGTGATATATCTTAGATGGAGGAAAAAGAAATGAAAAAGCAAAACATTCTGAATTTAGTGAAATTCTATGCTGAGAAAAATGATTCTGCTTTTAGAAACGAAGTTGCGCAAATCGCTAGAGATTTCGAGAACAATGGTGATAGAGATTTCGGCGATTATTTAATGGATTTAATATCTACAACTAATTATTATATTCCGCAAAACAATTACAATAACCTTATCTTTTTAAAGAAAATTGACTATAAAAACAAAACTTTATTATTGCCTGATTCAATTAAGGAAGATATTCTTGGAATAGTTAGGGCGGCAAATGGAAAAATTAGCATTTCTAAAGTTTTATTTTATGGTGCTCCAGGAACGGGAAAAACAGAATCCGCATATCAAATTGCTAGATTACTAGATAGGGATTTACTCTCCGTTAATATGGAAGACTTGATAGATAGCCATCTTGGACAGACATCAAAAAACATCGTTTCTCTTTTTGAGGAGATAGGCCATCTACCTAGCCAAAAAGTTGTTGTTTTATTTGATGAGTTAGATTCACTCGTAATGAATAGAATGAATAATAACGATTTAAGAGAAATGGGTAGGGTAACATCGACTTTCCTTAAAGAATTGGATTCTTTATCATCAGACGTTCTACTTATTGCAACAACGAATTTAGTTAATTCCTTTGATAAAGCATTACTAAGAAGATTCGACGCTAAAATTTCTTTTGATCGTTATACCAAAGACGATCTAATTGAAATTTATTGTTCCATTGTACAGGACTTCATTAAAAAATCAGAAAACGCAAAAGCCGATATAAGGCTTTTCAAAAAAATATTAACTACATCTAGAAAGCTGCCTTTACCTGGAGACATGATTCAATTAATAAAAACGGCAATTGCTTTTTCTGATGCTTCTAACGAATACAATTATTTGAGAAGAATATATTTGGAACTGAACGAAAACGTTATACCAAATATCCAAAAATTAACTGATGATGGTTTTACTACAAGAGAAATAGAAATAATCACCTGCATTCCAAAAAGCAGTGTTTCAAGAAGGCTTAAGGGAGACTAAAAATGAACAATCTTTTAAAAATTAAACTTGCATTTAAAAGTGAACCAAATCTTTCAGGTGGCGGAGCAAGGAACCTTAATAAGACTAGAACAACAAAATCGTCTTCTATCTCTCATTTGATCGAGGACCTTTTACGCATAGAGGCTTTTTTCAAGGATAATCCCTTTATTAAAAAGATTTTAGTAGATGCATACTATAACGACATCATTTCAAAATCAGGAAGAATGCGCTCGTTATTAGTAAACGCCGGCGACTGCAGCGATTATATCGTTGGCGCAAGGTTTTCCGATGATGAACCCGGAAAAGAAAAACACATAATTACATATTACATAACAAATGAAGACATCCATTCTGCAATCAAGAAATTAAAAGATGCCGAATCACTTATATATGAACAATTAGATGGTGAAGCTACAGCATTAAATTTTGATTCAAAAGATAAAAAAATTGTTTATTCAAGATATGGAACTCCTAAATCAAAATTAAGAGATGTCATTATCGATTGCTCTGCTATTGAAAAATTCGATGTTCCTAATGCAGTCTCCGAGATGAACAAAGAACAAATAATTGTCACTTTTTTTCAAACTGAGTTGAATATAAGTGATTTGTTACATGATTTAGGAATATCGAATGAAAAATATGTTTTTTCACATGTAGGCAAAAATACCCTATCTGTAAGCAAGGAAGTTTTTAAAATTCTTTTAGAAAAGGTCCCATATCTAATGTCTATGGCGACATCAGATATATCAAAAATCACGCCTAATGAAATTAACGAACTGTCAAAAGTTCATCCAGACATCCCTTCTCCGAAAAATGAACCCACTATCGGTGTCATTGATACAATGTTTGATGAAAAGGCTTATTTTCATGAATGGGTTGAATACAGGGAAAGTCTTGATGACGTAGAACGATATACTGTTAAGGAAGAACATTACAACCACGGCACTGCAGTATCATCAATCATTGTTGATGGACCATCTTTGAATCCTAAACTTGATGATGGATGTGGCAGGTTTAAAGTAAGACATTTCGGGGTCTGCCCCGGAACAATATCACCTTCACGTTTGGTCAAAAAAATTGAAAAAATAGTAAACGAGAATACAGATATTCACGTTTGGAATCTAAGCCTTGGCACCAATGACGAAGTATCAAGAAATTTTATTTCTTTTGATGCCGCTGCTTTGGATGATCTTCAAAAGGACAAAAATGTTATTTTTGTCATCGCCGGCACGAACGACAGCGAGAGGCAAAAAACAAGTGACCCTTATAAAAGAATAGGATCTCCTGCTGATTCACTAAATTCGTTAGTGGTCAATTCCGTGCGGCAGAGCAAAAGACCAGCAACATATTCAAGGGAAGGAAAAATATTATCATTCTTCAATAAGCCAGATGTCTCTTATTATGGCGGGGATTTTGATGAAAGAATTACCGTTTTTACTAATCGCGGAATCGAAGGTCAATACGGAACTTCTTTTGCCGCTCCTTGGATTGCAAGAAAACTTTGCTATCTTATCGATGTAATGGGATTTTCTAGAGAGGTTGCTAAAGCTTTGATTATTGATTCAGCTGCCGGATGGGCATATGCTAAAAGCAGTGAAAAATTCAGAAATTTAATCGGATATGGAGTAGTCCCTATTAGAATCGAAAAAATAATTGAGGCCGATAACTCCGAAATTAGATTTGTCGTTCAAGGCATTTCAAATGCATACACCACGTCCAATTATGCTATTCCGGTTCCAAAAGATGCCGACAAAACGAATTATATCGCCAGAGCTACATTGTGCTATTTCCCAGAATGTAACAGGCTTCAAGGCGTTGATTATACGCAAAGGGAACTTTCCATTAAGTTTGGCAGGATGACAGATAAAGGAATAAAAGATATCAACGAAAACACTCAAGATGACGATGACTCGTATAATAGTGAACGAAAAGCACGCAATGATTTTAGAAAATGGGAAAATACAAAATTCATATCGAATTTAATGAAAGATAATCCTAAAAGCCTTAAAGCGTATAACGAAGGACTTTGGGGGTTGGCGCTCACTTCTAAAGAAAGAAGAACTAGAGCAAAGAAAGAAAATTTAAGCTTTGGGGTTGTAATCACTTTGAAAAATATAAAAGGCGAAAATAAAATCAATGATTTTAAGCATGCCTGTTTATTAAGGGGCTATATAGTTACTGAAGTTAAAATTGATAATCAAGTGGAAATCTATGAAAAAGCACAAGAAGATATCACATTCGATTAATGACAAGAACATCACAAAATAACATCAAAGATATACTCGAGATGATTAAAATTACTTTGAATTATGGTTAAAAGCAAAAAAAATATTGTAATTTTACTTTCTATTAGCTTGGCTACATTGATTGGGATTTTTCTTATAGATTATTTTTGTAAGGAACCCACTCTTGTTTTTCGAATACTAGAGACGCTATTAACAATAATCAGCTCCGTTTTATCAACGCTTGGTTTAACGATTAATTATAAAAAGCAAGAAAATAAAAATACCTTTCAGAGTGCAAACAATAATACTAACATTCAAATGAGTGGGAGCGGATTCTTGATTATCGACAACTCGAAAAAGAACGATGTCAGCGAATTAGCAAAAAAATATAAAGAAATGGACAAATTCAAGAAAGATAACATTAATCTGATTGTAGAAAAAGCTGGAAAAATTGCACATGACGAAAATATAACGATTCTATGTAGTCCAAAAAAGGATTTTATTTTAAAGTATTTATCTGAAGGGGCTTTAATCTCATCTAATGACCTGCAAGAAATTTGGGCTTATCTTTTGGTTCATGAATGTCAAAATCCTGGTACAATTTCAAAAAGAACTTTGGATGTTGTAAAAAATATGAATTCAGCCGAAGCAAAGTTGTTTTCAAATGTTACAGTTCATTGTTTAGATGATGGAGTGCTTTATAAAGTATTATGCGATGATCGGACTGAAATCAATTTTCTAAATTTAACTATACTGCAAGATATAGGTTTAATCAAAAGCGTCGAATTTATTAGTCGACATATAAAAATTGATACAAAAGGCGAAGAATCAATTATAAATTCTGGCTATATTTTCCTGATAAAGAACATTGGTGATACCCCACAAGAAATTGATTTTGATTGTTATATTCTAACTTCCGTCGGATTAGAGGTCAAAAATGCTTTAGGCGTACATATGACACAGGAAATATTCCTTCAACTTTGTAAAAAAATCAAAGATCAGTATTCTTCAAATCAAAATCTTCAGTTTTCCATGCACAAAATTATATGCCAAACGGGGTCTCAAATTAATTATCAAAACGAAAATCTTTTATAGTATTTTTCGAAAGAGCAAAACCTCCAATGCCGTGATATGTACTCAAAAGGAGGAGAGTTTTCATAGATTTTAAAAATCAAGAAGTAAAGAGACTAAGAGGCGTCATCTGCACCCGATATTCCTGCAACAAACAAAGAGAGGAATCCATTGAAGGGCAAATACGCGAATGCAAGGAATTCGCCAGAGCGAGCCGCATCGACATCATCAACACCTACATTGACAGAGCGATGTCGGCGACGAACGACAACCGCCCTCAGTTCCAGAAAATGATCTCGGATTCCTACCTCGACCGCTTCGATGTTGTTCTCATCTGGAAATCCGATTGTTTCTCCAAAAACCGGAAGCAGGCGATTTCCTATCGAGACATCCTCCGTGAAAACGGGGTGAAGCTTCTTTCTGCGACGGAGTCCAATATCGAAGGACCTGCGGGAATCCTATTCGAATCTATGAACGACGGATACAACGAATACTATGTTTTTGAAATGAAGATGTTGATAGATTTGCTAGCCAACACCATATAATAATCGGTGATGAATATTAACGTAGTGGCATATTAAAATAAGGAGACAAACTTATATGAATGATATTTTTTCTATAGATAAATTTATTGAAGAGAAAGTCAAAGATATGTTTAATTTTGATTTTTGGATGCCTGATTTAACAAATAGACAAGGCGCTGAATATAATGATAATCTTAAGGCTTTTCACTATATATTTTCTTTAGGAGAAGATGGAAAGACATATTTATGGAATAAGTACATTACTTGGAATTCTACTCTTTCTAATTTTTATGAAAAAGATTTTACAAAGGATGAACTAGATTTTTTAAGATTAATAGAAAAAGCTAAACAAAATGCTATTAATAAATATGGATCTTTGTCTGAGGATATTAATATCAATAAACCTATAGAAACGAATCGTCTAATTTTAAAAGCATTTAATGAAGAAACTTCTAAATTATATGATGAATATTTTTATCAAAATAAAGATGAATTTGAAAATTATTATGGTTTGGAATATGGTGATTCAATTAAACATTGTTATATGAACGAAAAACCTTTAGGTTTTGCTATATTTCTTAAGAATAGTAATACACCTATAGGTAGTATTTGCTTTACGAATTTTAATAATGCTTTGTACAATGTTGAATATTTTGTTATAAAAGAATATAGAAGAAATGGATTTGCTTTTGAAGCATTAAATGAACTTATAAATCAACTGAAATTAAAAAGTCTATTTGTATTGTCTGAAACTTTAAGACAGTGTGTATTTGATGTTGTTAATCCCGATATTAGATGCCTAAAAATTAAAACTAAAACAACAAATATTGGTTCACAAAAGCTTGCCGAGAAGGCTGGATTTACAAGGTACGGAACTTTATTATTTTCTGGATGTTATAAGAATAAATATTATGATGAGGTTGTTTATTATCTTGTATTGAATGAAGATAGAAAGGCAAATTAAATTAATAATTACTTGTAAAAAAGTTTGACGTTTATAGTGCTTTTGCAAATCATGTGTTGTTCTTATATTTATCAGCTAATTGTGTATCAGACAAAGCAAAAACGGATTTTATATAGTGTATAAAGGCAAGAAATCTTTAGTTATTTTTTGGGTTGTTTTTATTAGAACTTAGCATGCCAGTTAATTGACTAAGCACATCACCGCCGCCATTAATATTTATATTTCCAACTTTTTCACAAATTCTTTCAACGTATTCTAGCTCTTTTAATTTGTAAAGAGTGGCATTCTCATCCATTAAACGTGCTGTATTAAGTAATGAACGAGTGGAAGCTACTTCTTCACGTCTAGTAATAACATTTGCTTGAGCGCGCTTTTCTGCAACTAAAACAGTATTCATAATGTCACGAATTTCGCCAGGTAAAATTATATCTTTAACAGATGCTTCATTTATGCTTAGATACAATTCTTTACCTTTTTCTTTAAGAGTATCTAATAAATATTTAGACATTTCCTTTTTTGAAGCGAGAATTTCATCAAATGTTTTTTCGCCAATATAATCACGTAACGCTAATTGAACATATGTGTAAAGTTGATTCTTGTAGTCATTAATCTCAGTAATTACTTTAACATAATCATTAACTTTGTAATTAACAACGCAATTTATACGTAATGATACTTTATCATTGGTCAATAATTCTTGACCAACAATATCCTGAGATACAACACAAGATTCCACAGGAATTACAGTGACGACATTGCTTCCTTTGGTGAAGAAATGTATGCCTGGTTCGAGTAATTTTACAAATTTGTGATTATAAAGTAGAACACCAATACTTTTTGAATTTATTTCAAATTTAGAAACATAAGGTGATAATACTTGTTCAGTAAGTAGATATTTTGGAAAATCACTTGGAATTTCAGGAGTATTTAGATTAAGATGCAAAAATTGATGCTTATAATTCGCATTCCAAAAATAGTATTTGTTGGGTGTGAGGACACTCTCAAAAATACCATCAACTATGTGAACGACAATTTCTCCACTTTTTACCTCTACTTTTAAAGTTTCTTTCTGAAAATTGCTGTCACTATTAAAAATTTCTAAATTGCTGATATCATTAACTTTAATTGCTGAATTATTAACCTCACAAACTTCATAAGATTTTCCGCCTAAAGTGTTATATACACCAGCCCCGACCATTTTTATGAATTTTCCTTTCTTGAACAGAAATCCTTTGCAACCTTCTTTAACTAATACTCTCATATTTTCGTCCTCCTATATTAATAGCCCTAATAAATAAAAGGGATTATTAGCGATAAACACCCTATAAACATAAAGCGGTCTTTGATTGAGTAAGTACTCTTTTAGTCGGAATGAAATCATTTGGACTAAATTCCATATTTACGGTATCCTCATCGAACAAAGCAAAATGCTTATTATCACTTACTCTATTAGCAAAACGAGCCTAATTTTTCTTTGATGCGGGTGTTTCTTTTTTTTTTGATTGGACATAAAGTCCAATAGTTTAATAGATTTTTTCTGTTTTTTGAACAGGAGCTTTGACCTCTAAGCTTATTGATTGTCAAAAAGACAATCAAGTGGGATTCGAACCCACGTCATTTACACCTCAAAGGTGCTAGAGGCATTATTTTCCAAAGAGGGATTTGCCTTTTCCCGCAAGAGATCCAGTATACACTTTGAAATATCTCGTGTACTGCGACAAATTGACATGTCCGCCTAATCGGTATAACTTGCATTAATAGTGTATCATTATTCAAGCTTAAAAAAATAATAAAAAGGAATTTTTGCTATTAAATATATGTAATCTTTATATATAATCTTTCGATATTCACAAATTAATAAAGAAAAGCCATTAAAATTTTTATTGCTTAATCGAAGTAGGAATTAAGTGTTGCACCCATTTTCAGGGGATAATATGCAAGCTAAATAAGGGATGTTGCGGATCATGGAAAGATATTTAGCGATACTTCCACACCCGTGGCCTATAAGATCCCAACATGTGGAAGACCATCTCATAGTTTTTTTCATCCGAGAAAAAAGTGGATCTCTCCTTCATCAAGAAGGGAATTTATGTATCTCAGATGATTACTGCTTTGATGGCATATAAGAGAATTCTACGGTAGCCATTAGAACCGTCGGCGGTTCGCCATACAAGCTTATTGATCGTGAAAGATTTGAAAAAGGCTGAAAATACTATAAAATATCTCAAGCGTATATTACAAAAGCGATAGAAAACTAGCAAATATTTTCTTGATAAGAATATGAAGCGAATCGCGCTCATAATCACTTTGAGCAAACAAAATATAGTATGCTATGGAACAACTTGTACTGGCATATATATATCGGCGATAAGTGATTCCAACATTAATCAACTATTGCTTTTAATATCATCATAAATAGGTTTAATCAATGATAGAATAGCAGCTATAAATCCTACCATCAGTATCATAAAGAACTGTCTAACACTCAAGTTATAGGTTATAAAGCCATAGGCATAAAAATTAGGAATAACTGATGCATTTAAAGAATAAACAATTACAGTTGAAGCAGCCAGTCCTAGGATTGAGATAAACCCTATTATTAAGGCTATAATCTTTGTCATTTCGCTTCTTCTAATTCCTAAATATTTAAAACATAGGCTGTCATTGACTTGTTTCTTATAAACTGAATATATCAGCCAAACGAAAGAAGCTATTGTCAATACTAACAATATAATTGAAATTGTTAAGTACGAATTGCCTAAATTAATAGAATAATAATAAGCGATAGAAATTCCATTAATACTTGGATTTTGAATCAAATTAACACTCTTTTTATTGCAGTATGAAACAATCTTATAAGTATTAGAATGACTATCAGGTCTAGGGAGGATATAATTACTATAATTGTTCTTTTCGACTTTATAGTAAGTCAAGAAATCAGATGAAACTATATTCAAACCCTCATATGAGTTTTGCAATTTAAAGTATTCTTCAACTGCATTAAGGTTAGAATGAGTATCAATAATTCCACAAATATATGGATTTACTAAATCAGAATCAAATTCATCCTTATTTATATAAAATTTCTTGCCCAGTAGAATCTCTGGAGTTATATCATCTGGTTCGATTGATTCAATTGTTTCTTGACTATGAGAATCATTATACTTGCGGAGCTGATATCCATATTCTTTCAATACATTATACTGATAATCAGTAATCATAACTTCATTGCTGTTCTTTGGAAAATCACCAGCCATGATTGTAAACGAAGAAGGTAAATCATTTAAAGATGTAGGTGTTATTAAAGCTATTGTCCCATAGATTTCAAAATCAAATGAATTTAACTGAGATCCCTTGATACAATCTTTGAAATCGATAGGACTATCGTGCCTCTCATATAACTTAAAACCTGTACTCTTCTCAAAATCTTCTTTCGATACTTTTATATCTTTAAAATCATATGTCGAAATTGAAATGTAATTGTCTGAGCAATCTTCAATTCTTTGAGTTACCTGACCAGACAAATCAAATGAATAATATGCATCACTGATTCCATACATGGTCAAACCAGCAAACAACAAAATGAAAGATATAATGACTTGAAGAATGTTATGCTTTATAAAACTAAGGGCAAACTTAATTTTATTTTCAAATTTCAATTTTAAACTCAATTCTTTATTATCTTTATCTTCGTTTCTATCTTCAGAAAAAGTTTTGTTATTTAAATTGATTTCTTCAACTATTCCGTTATTTAAGACAACATAATCTAGATTATTATCTTTGACTGAGTCTATTGATTCTGCATAACAGATTATCAATCTATTTTTTGATTCTTCTTTAAAGAAATCAATTTCTTCTTCATTTAAACTCAAAGCAGGTTCTAACAAAATAATAGAGGAATCTTTTAGCATGGCAATGAGCAATAGTACTTTCTCTTTTTCTTCTAAAGATAATTCAGAAATCTTCTTATTTTCTAAATTTTTAAAATTAAATTTTTCAAAATAAATATTAGATGGATTATTAGAAACCATAGATAAATAATCCTTGACACTCATATCAGGGCTCAATAAGTTTGTTTCAGATATATATCCTATAAATTTGTTGATATAATCCGATCTTTTATCACCTTTAAGCTTATTACAGTCCACTCCATCGATATCGACAACCAAATTAGAATTACTATATATTAATCCCAAAGTTTTTATAAAATCCAAATAAAGACCTTTGTCCTCAGAGCAAAAAACAACAAAGCCTCTATCAGGCAATTCTATGTTGATATCTTTGATTTTATAGTTTTGATTTATCTTATTTGGATCGATAGTTTTAATCTTAATCATTTTATGCGATCCCCTTTATAACCGCTTTCATTATAAAAGGCAATATATATTTATGTAAATAGAAAAGATATATTTTTTTGCTGAAAGAAGTTTCTTGACAAAACGATTGCTAATCTGAAAATATAATAAGTACCATTTCTATCAATAGTACAATGCTAACAGTCAATGCTTTTTAGGAGTCTCTTTATTGCTTGTGAAGTTGTCCTTAGACATCGAGAATTGTCGATAATTTTTCTAATTGTCTTTTATCTATTTTTTCTCCACTTTCCCATTTATCAATTAAAGAATCAGATACACCTAACTTATCAGCTATCTTAAATTTAGAATAAAGCTTTCCTAAAATATCGTCATCTTAATTTTCCTCTTTCTCTAATTCATCTATTCACTTAACATTCAAAGACAAAGAAGGCTAATTGATTCTTTATAATCAAATTTTATTTTCTTAATTCTTGTATTGAGTTATTCATAAATTAATGCCATCTTTCGTAGGATTGTAATATAGCAGATTACATAATTAAAGAAGGATTATTGCTTATAATTCAACAATCTTAACATTGTTTATGCTCTCTCCAAAATGATTTATAGAAATAATAGTCTTATCTTTAAACAAATTATTAATCAGGCTAATAATTTGTTTATTTGTAATTGAATCTATTTTAGAATTCATTTCATCCAAACAGATGATTGATGAATCTTTCAATAATATCCTTGCTATATTAAATAATTGAAGTTCTCCAGAAGAATATTCATTAGGATTTAATTTTATATCTATGTCTTTTATCTTCGATAATCCCACTTTATTTAAAGCGTCGAATACTGATTCTTTTGAAATCGAATCATTTAATAAAGTCATTTCTTCATAAATGGTTCCACCATTGAAGAATGGATCCTGATAAACGATAGAAAATAATCTATTCCTTTCTTCTTCATTCAATAAGAATGATGGTTTTCCTCCTATTGTTACATCACCTTCATTCGGCTTTAACAAGCCAAGAATAAGTTTCATTAAAGTCGATTTTCCTTTTCCACTTTCACCTTTTAATAAAATCTTATCTTTTTCTTTTATATCAAGATTAAAATTAGATAAAACATCTTTATCTTCATATTTAAAACTGCATGATTTGATTTCAATACTATATCCTTTTATTTCATCATTATTATTCAAGACTTCAGAATATTCAAAGAACTTATTTAATCTTTGATATGAAGCGATGGATTGTTGAATAGTTTGTATTTCCATTCCTATGTTTTCAATTGGAGAAAACAAATCACTTATCAAACTCAACGATGAGATGATCATTCCAACAGTCATATTAAATATGTCAGGTTTTAAACCTGAAACTAAGATTATAGTTGCAATCAAAATACATCTAATCATCTGCATTATCGGTGAAAATATTGCATCATAGAAATAAGATTTTTGGCTTTCCTTATAATTAGTATTTAAAATAGTCTCATATCTATTTTTAGAATATTTATATGCTTTATTTATTTTTATTTGTTCTATATTCTCTATAGATTCAAATAGAACTTCATTAGCATTTCCATCACAAGATTTAACTTTCTTTTGTGCTTTTAACATCCTTCTTTGAAAGAATAAAGTCATCAATATTATCAAAGGTAAAACAGCAGTGACTATCAGACCAAATATATAGCTATACAAATAAAGCGATATTAATATTCCAACCATCTTAAACAAATCGCTGATCATATCTATTATTCCATCTTCAAAAAGACTATTTAACGAGTTCAAATCATTTCCAAAATATCCTTCATATGTTCCTATATCTACATCAGTTAAAAGCCTGTAATCAATCTTGGAATAATGATTTATCATAGCCTTTCTAACATATGCAAAATAATATTGTGAAAAAGAAAGAAGCAGATAATTCTTTAAGAAATTAGATAATCCATATAAGACATAAGAAAAGACATAAGCACATATAAGAATAACTAAGACAGCCATGTTATTCCTATCTAAATAATCATCAGTTATTATTCTAATCAACTGAGCTGGAGTCAAAGACAGAAGAATCGAAACAACTAAAGCAAGAATACATAAAATTGATTTTATTTTATTTTGCTTAATATATTTCCAAAGTAATTTCTTTATCATAATCACCCCTCCACCAAAGATTTAAACGAATCATCTTTCAATAGATTAAAGTATGTATCTATCTTTGCAATTCCATCATTCAAATAAATGATTCTATCCAGTTTCTTCAAAATATTTTCATCATTGGTAACAATGAAAAACAATCCGTTCATATCTAATACTTGATTTGAAATAGATTCAGACATCGATCTTTCCAAAGAAGAAAATGGATTATCGAGTAAATACATATTAGATTGATGATACAAGCTTCTAGCTAACATCAATCTTTGCTTTTGACCACCACTGATATTCACCATTGTCGGATTGATCTCAGTATTGATATCTAATTGAGAATCTGTAAGACAAGCTGAGTTCAATGCTTCTTTTATATTCCCGTCTCTACCTAATTCAATGTTATTAACAATAGAATCTTTGAATAAAAATTCTTTAGAAGGGCAATAAGAAATAACTTGATTTTTAGATTTAAATAAATCTTTTAAATCTATTCCATTTAGTTTTGCTTCCCCATCATATTCATATAGACCAGTTAAAGACTTTAAGAGAGTTGATTTTCCTGTATGCACTCTACCTACAATTCCAATCTTTTCATCTTTATTAAAACTATAAGTTATAGTTGGAGTTTTAAAATCATCATAAGAATATGAGAAATCGATTAAAGATAATCCATCAGAATTAAACTGATATTCTTCTTCTTTTTCTATATCATCTTCTAGGAAAGGCTTAATACGTTTCCATGTAACTTTAAGCCCTTGATATGCATTGAAAGATTTTCCAACTTTTGCTCCTTTATTGGCTATCAAAACAAAAGTTGTAAGAATAGTTGTGAATGTTCCTATATCATAAGTTCCATCGATGACATTATTTAAGCCAAAGTATAAGACAAAGAACAATCCTATAAATCCAATTGATGAATATATAGATTCCATACTAGCTTTATAAACTAAGTTCTTCACATTCTTTTTAGCTAATATGTCGACTTCTTTAGAATATTGATCTATATATTTTTCATTTACTCCCATTCCTCTAAAATAAATCTCATTCTTCAACATATTCAAAGTACTATCTTTAAACTTAGATGAATACTCTTTGTAATCTTTTGTAGTCATATATACTTTCTTTTTTAGAAACAAAGAAATAATTATAGATATGAGAACAAAAGGAAGACTCATAAGGGCAATTTTATAATCTAATAAGAAATAAGAAACTATATACCCGATCATCAATATCACTGTATCAAATATCTCTGTAGTCAATTTTCTGATACTTTCACAAGTATCAGAAATATCAGTCGTATTCTTATTCAGGATATCTCCAACTTTATTTTGCTCATAAAAGACCATATCCAAACTCAACATATGATTGAAGCATTTATTTCTCATCAAATAATTCATCTTATTTGAAAATACTCTAACCAGATATCTTTTCAAAAATCTGTTTATTTGAACAAAAATAGTCAAGCCTAAAAATATCAATGCTGATTTGATAATCAAATCAGTATTTTGTTGTTTGATGCTATTGATAGCATCTCCTTGTATCCTAGGGATAAAACTCATCAATGAATCATAAAGAATTCCAGTGATGGTTAAAGGAACTAGTATCCCCCAAAGATAATAGAAATAATATCTAATTTTATTATAGTGTTTCATTTTCCTTGCTTTCTAATCTGTTTTGATTTTGTATATACTTTTGTCAATAAAGATAAAAATTGTTCTTTTTCTTCATCGCTAAAAACAGAGAAGACTGATCGATAATAGTTGTCTTCTAAATCGACGATATCCTTTTTAAACGACTCAGCTTTATCAGTTGGATAAAGTTCATATGCCCTTTTGTCTTTTTGGCTTCTCTTTCTATCGACCAAGCCCTGATCTATCAATTTCTTTACTATTCTAGTTATCAATGCTTTATCTAATCCTAACAACTTTGATAGTCTTTCCTGAGATATGCCTTTGTTATGTCTTATCAAATGCAAAGACATTTCTTCAGAAGATGAAAAGTCATCCATTTCTTTGTTCTTTCTCTTATACAAATCCAGATTTCTACTAATCTTAGTTATATAACGATATCTTTCATCCATAGACTGCTTCTTAAAATAGTTGATTAATCAACTATTTATAGACTAAAACTAGCTATTATATTTGTCAATACATCAAAAAAGAAAACTGCCGATAACTCCAAGAATTGGAGTTTCTCAGCAGTTATTTAGTATTTGAATTTTTATTTGCTTTCGATGAATTTAAGGATATCATCATATACAATTTGATGATTGTCTTCATTTAATATCTCATGAAGCATATGATCATATCTCTTATATTCGACGTCTTTATATCCTATCTTTTTTAGGTAATTCATCGATTTAGTTAAACCCTTATCATATCCAGTCAAGAAATCGCCATCTCCATTGAAAGATCTGATTCTTAATTCAGGATTCTTGCATTGATAATGTTTGATCTTTCTAATTTCATTATTAGATTTGATTAGCACTTTATATCCACCAATGGTAAACTCATCTGCAAAAAGCTCATCCGCATTCTTCTTTCTAATGTTCTCTTGACTATAAGAAAGCCAAAGCTTCTCATCTTTTGCCAGACCACTAGCATTTTTTAATAGTTTGGATTTTTTAGTGTATCCGCCTTTAAAGAAAGCTACTACATCACACATAAAATCACCGAGCCAAGCGAAATGCTCGTATTCAACAGTCCCAGTCAATATGAGATTCTTAATCTCATCATCATGCTTTTCTAGATATACTCTAGCTAATTGGCTTCCTAAAGAATGTCCAAACAAAGTCAAATCCTTGCCTGGATATTTGCTCTTGATGAAATGAGTCACCACTACGGCATCATCGATCAATTCATCAAGATTGATGAAATGACCACGAGGATATTTCTCGTTGACATATTCACCGTGCCCTCTTAAATCAGAAATAATTACCGCATATCCATTTTTGTTTAAGAATTCACAGAAATCATAATATCTTTGCTTATGCTCCAAAGACCCATGAATAATTTGAAATAATCCTTTAGGATTATCGCAAGGGAAGAAAGTTACTGGAATCTTCTCGCCATCAAATGCATCCAAGAATAATTTTTCCATTTTAAATCCTCACTCTTTCTTGTCATCTTTATTTTCTTCTATTTTCTCTTTAGTATCAAGAAGCTTTGGCTCTTCTTTAATATTTTTATTTCGTTTCTTAGCAAATCCATAACCACCAGAAACATCATAAACATTAGTGATAGTGATAAAAGCTGATGGATCTTCGTCGTTTACAATCTTTAAGAAATCTTGATACTCTTCTTTAGTGAAAGATGCATATACAACTTTCCTTTCAACACCTGTATATCCACCTTGCGCTGTATAAATAGTAGTTCCTCTTCTCATCTTAGTATGAATAGCATGGGATATGTTTTTCCAATGAGAAGATATGATTTCTGCATGCAATACTTGTGATCCACCGACAAACACCTTCGCTATGATTTGAGAGCATATAACAGCAGCCATTATGCCTATCAAAGAAGTGATGATATCCATGTAAGCAAACATACCAGCTGCAATTATGATTATATCGATGATAATCGAAACAGTATTAGCCTTCATCTTTGTGTGTTTACTAAAATAAACCACGAGACACGTAGTTCCACCAGCACTTCCACCTCCTTTAAAGGCTAAAGAAGTTGCCAACCCCATAAAAACACCGCCAAATACTGCTGCAACAATGCTTACAGCTAAAGGATCATATCCACTTCCTATAACGGGATTAGGATATGAAGACATGTATTCTTCTATTCTCAAATAATGAAATGATTCGACATTTCTAATGGCTGTAAATATAAAGACAAAAGATGGGTAAGTAATAGCTGAAATACTATTCTTGATCAAAGATGAAAACCCTAATAGGATAAAGGCTAAAATAAAAAAGAAAATGGTCAACAATAAAATAATAAAATCAGTATCTATCCAAGACGGATAGTTATTGTTTGTCGATCTCTTTATTATTTCCATAATAGTCAAAGCTATTCCTGAATTTCCACCCATAACAATATTTCCGGGAATTAGAAAGAATGATGTTGCAAAAGCTAGCAATACACTTCCTAAAAATATCAGAATCAAGTTCATCGCAACTTTCTTAGGAGGTAAGCTTAAAAATGTTTGCTTAAAGTCTTCCTTATATTCTTCTTTTTTCCTATCCAACCAACTCATCTTTATATCGGCATCGTTATTCATATGTTCAACCTCTTATCAAAATTCAATTGTATATGATAAAAGTATTTTTCTATTTAGGTTGTTATAATTAATTAACTTTCTCATGAAACGAATAAAGAAAAAGACCTTCCCCAGAAGGTCTTGTCTAATCAATTTAACTTCTTTGACAAATCGATTGCTGTTTGGATTCCTTTATCCAAGAATTCTCTTAAGGCTACTTCGTAACCTCTAGGATCTTCTTTCATCAATTTCTCTGAAGCTTCGAATACTCTAAGGTGATGCCAATTTGCTCCACTATATGGTCTTGCCCAGGGTCTATCAACAAATACTTTTTTAATCCTATTAAATGCTTCAGTTCTAATAGGTGTTAATTCATCATCCTCATCAGGAATAGGGAAGGTTAAATCTATCGTGTATCCTTCATGGGACTGCTCATCATGTGTATCAAATGTGTAAAGCTCGAAAAGGCAGAAATATCTAAATCTAAACTTTCCAATAACCTTTTTATCTTGATTAGGATAATTCTTATTTATTGCATCGATTTCAGGAGTTGAAAATCTGACACATAAATGGGGTGGGACGCCTTGCGTTGAATCTTCACTTCTATAATCAATGAAATCATTCTTCTTTTTGGGAACACTAATTTCTTTCTTTTCCAAGAATTTATCTATTTCAGATTGAATAATATCCTCTATACACATGCTATTACCACCTTCATTATGAAAATTTGCTACTTTTTATACCACAAAATCGAATATTTAGAAACTATAGGAACGAATAATACTCAAAATATTGAATTTTATCTCCTTTGTGTTACGTATCCATAAACTTAAACAGATCATGGACACACAACATATCAGACATAAACAAGTCTTAGATACAATAAATAATTAATTCTTGAATTTGATAAAAACAGTGGATTTTATAGTTGCTCTAATCATCATAAAAATATTACTTTCTTAAAATGTCAATTACGTCTTCTATATCCACAAGATGATATTCATCATATTTTTCTTCCATAAGTCTTACTGGAGCTTTCTTATAAATATCTTTGCTAGATTCACCAGTTAAAATATTCCAATATCTATATACATAACCGATCCAATATAAGGTTTCTTCATCAAAACTATGCCCTATAGTGCTTAGCTTCTTTTTACTACTTTCCAAGAACTTCTTCATGATTATCTTATCATCTGCTAGTTTTTTAATACTTATTTTAGAGTCCAAATCTTTAGCTATATCAGAATTCATAAAAACTTCAATAAAAATCTCACTATCAAAATTATATTTTCTTGAATTTTCAAATAATCTTCCCTGCATATCAGCTAAGCAAAGATCAATTCTATCTTTTCTCATTTATATCACCAGATGTATTTTAACAAAGAAAAGCATTCGTTTTATAGACTAAATAATAAATTACCAGTTTTGATGATTGAGAAAAGACGTAATATTATTCACAAAGGAGCTAAAGAAATATGAGAGCTTATAGTTCAACACTAAAAGGATTCTATGAGGATATTGATAGTGATCAAATCGAAAATAAAATTAAAGTTCAAACAAATATGAACTTTGGTCCAAGTCAATTGCGAGCATTTCATAATTCTTTACCCGCAATTGCTACGGCATTAAAATTCAACCAAGACATTCCATTAGATGCAGAAGTAGCTCTAGAGATGAGAATTCCATTAACTTGTAAAAGAATAGATTTCATCATAGCTGGTGCCGATGATAAAAATAAAGATCATGCAATAATTGTCGAACTAAAACAATGGGAAAAAGTAAAGCATACTGATATGCCTGATATTGTAACCGTTGATTATTATGGTCGAAACACAGAAGAAGTACATCCATCATGGCAAGCATATTCGTACAAATCGACAATATCAAACTTTAATGAATTTGTAGAGCAAAATGACGTTGAGATTCATGCATGTGCTTTTTTGCATAACTATAGAGAATGTTATAAAGAAGAATTAGATAATCCTATTTATAAAGAAGGAATTGAAAAAGCATATCCTTATATAATGAACGATTATTTTAAGTTGGCAGAGTTTGTTGGAAAATATATCAAAAAGCCATCAAAAAATAATATCCTCTTTGAAATCTCTGATGGAAAGATAAAGCCTTCAAAGAATTTATCGGATTCATTAGCTAAAATCCTTGAAGGAAATAAAGAATTCGAATTAATTGATGATCAAAGAATCGTATATTCAAACCTATATAAAAATATAATAACCAACTTATCCTCACCTTATAAAAATGTATACATAGTAAAAGGTGGAATGGGAACTGGAAAAACATTAATTTCATTGCAATTATTATCTGCCTTTGTGAACAAAGGAATGAATACATTCTATGTAGCTAAGTCAAGCTATATAAAAGAAGCATATGAAAAGAAATTAACGAAAGATATTCCAGATTATCAGAAGTTAAGATCTTTGTTTTTAGGATCAGGTCAATTCTATAAAGATTCAAATCTCAACGAATTTGATTGTTTAATAGTCGACGAGGCCCATCGTCTCACTAAGCAAACAAAACAGTCATATATGTTCTATGGAAACAATCAAATCCAAGAGATTATTCACGCAGCTAAGAACAGTGTTTTTTTCATCGATGAGAATCAAAGCATCGACATCAAGGATTATGGAACAATCGAAAATATTAAAGCAGCTGCAAAAGCCGAACACGCAATTGTAGATGACGATCCTAAATACACCTTAAGGTCTCAATTCAGATGCAACGGCAGCGATGAATACATAGCTTGGCTAGAATCCATTCTATACAACAAGCCTTTTATTAAATCTGATGAAAAGGTTGATTACGACATTAAAGTTTTCGATGACTTATGCAAAATGCGAGATGTCATAATTGAAAAGAACAAAACAGGAAACAAGCATTCTAGGATGTTATCAGGCGATGTTTTTCCTTGGAAAACAATGGGAATGCCAAAAAGCAAATTAAGCGATTTGTCCGACGATGAGAAAGATATAAACATAGGCGATTTTCACGCCATTTGGAATAAAGATAAAAAATTTGCAGTCGATCCCACATCAATCGATGAAGTAGGATGTATCCATACATCTCAGGGAATGGATTTTGATTATGTCGGATTAATCATCGGTGATGATTTCATTTATAGGGATGGCCTAATACAAACCGACTATACAAAGCATCCAGAAAAATCTGGAGAATTTAAAAGGCCTCACAAGCAAAGGGTAGATCCTAATGATAAAATAATAATAGACAGACTTATTAGAAACACATATAAAGTCTTGATGACCAGAGGTCAAAAAGGAACTTATTTGTATATTATGGATGAACCTTTAAGATTTTATATAAAAGAGAAAATAAAAGAATTATTGAATTAACAACTTCTTATCATTTATCTAATAACAACTCCGTTTTTCTTCATATTTTGGAGTGTGTTTTCGTCGATATCATCACCAGATTCATCTAAATATTCTTCTGTACCTAATATCAAAGTATGAGTGTCTGGAATTATATCTACAACAGCCACTTTCAACACATCACCCAACACTATTTCTCTTTCAGTGTTTCTACCATAAACTGAAAAACACATTCTTTGATTCTTATAATAATCATTATCGATATGATCATATGGCAACAGACCAGTTATTCCATTAGTTAAAGAAACTTTAATTCCCGATCCTATGAAGTTTCTAACTTCGCCTTCCATAACGTCATACATTCTTGAAGACATGAATCTTTCACATTCCATATCATGAGCATTATTCATGATTTGCTTAGCAAGTTTTTCCTCTTGCGATAATAAGTCAGGGAGATTATCTAAATAATCTCCTACTGCTTTTCTATCCGCTTCATCATTATTGTCTAATAAGAAATCGTGAAGCAATCTGTGAGTTAAAAGGTCTGGATATCTTCTTATAGGAGAAGTGAAATAGACATAATGATTACAATTCAATCCAAAATGAAGTCCAGGCGATCTACTATAGACTACAGGATTCATCATCTTTAATGTACATAACTTTCCTATTACTTCAGCCCATTTAGGAATCGATTCAAAGTATTTAGCTAAGTTTTCAGATGTAATAATCTTAGGAAATAAATCAGGATCTATTCCAAATCTATCTAAGAAATCTCTAATTAGACACATATCATCAAACCTAGGTGCATCCTCAGTCCTAAACAAAGCAGGAACTGCTTTGTCATTTAAAAGCTTTCCGACTTCATCATTAGCTAAAATCATAAAAACTTCTACTAAGTTCTCAGCTTCAGATTCATGTCTGGGTTTAACTGTATCTGGATTTCCATCCTTATCTAATGTGAATTCAGGATAGTTTCTTCCAAAAACAAGTTGGCCTTTTTCCTTTTTTCTCTTCAATATTTTTCTAGAACATTCCAACAACAAGTCGACATTATATTTAAGGTCACCATCAAACTCATCTTTCTTTCCTTTTATATATTCGTCGACTTGATCATAAGTGAGTCTTGCTTTGGATTTGACTTTAGACAAAAAGACTTCACTAGATTTATAAATTCCATCATGGTCTAAATGTAAAAGACATGTTATAGTCAATTTATCAGCATTTGGATTCAATGAGCAGACATCATCGGATAGAACCGTTGGTAACATCGATATTTCAGTCTCTGGGAAATACATAGATGTAGCTCTTAATCTAGCTTCATAGTCCAACGGAGTTCCTTCTTTAACGTAACTTGCGACATCTGCAATATGAACTCCCACATCATAACCATAATCAGTCTTTCTTATAGAAAGTCCGTCATCGAAATCTTTAGTGGATGCACCATCTATGGTCACCATAAATTCATTGGTTAAATCATGTCTATCTTTAGCTGTATCAGTAAAGTTGGTAGCTAAATTTATAGCTTGTTCATCCACATCTTTAGGGTATGTCAATGTTCCGCCTTTTTCAACTATAGCATTCATCAAATCGAACATTCTATCGCCTGGCTTAGATATCACTTTAGTAACTTCTACATCACATATATAATCTCTTCTATCAATTATTTCCGCCCTAACTAATTGACCTTCTATCAATTCTATAGATGTCCTTTTGACATCGAATCTAACTTCACTATCGATGTTCTTAAAAGAACTGATAAAGAATCCTTCATCATCCTTAGATATAATGCCCTCAATAAAAGATACCGGTCTTACTATTTGAATCAATGAACCTTCACCATTATTCTCATAAAGATCATCATCAATTCTTACAAAGACACAATCTCCTTTTAATAATTTAGTTGCGTCTTGTCCTACTAGTCTTATATCACGCATATCTTTCTTCAAGGGTGTGACGTAAGCATAATCTTTAAATCTATTTTTAACATATGAAAGAACAATTCTAGATCCAGTCAATGAATATTTACCATCTCCAAGTCTGATTATCCGGCCTTCAAAAACAAGTATATTTAAAAATCTTTTAATCTCATCTAAAGAGCAATTCGACTTAGCTCTCAATTCATCTTCATCCATATCACGAATATTCAATAATTCAATTATTTTGCTTCTATTCATATGTACCACCTAACCAAACTAAAATTATTTAACTTTCTCTTTCTCTTTTCAACATATTTCATAAATAAAAATCCGGCAAATCGCCGGAATTGATATCTATTGGCTGGGAATAGTGGGTTCGAACCACTGCATGCTGGTTTCAGAGACCAGAGCCTTACCACTTGGCTAATTCCCAAAGGCAAAAGATATTTTATAAACTAAGTATATAAATTTCAAGTGTTAGAATAGAGAAAACAGCATTGATTCTTGGTAAAACTACATAGAGCAATGCTTTTGGGCATCCTCATAACTCAATCCGTTTAGAACTACTAAGTTATAGATTGAATTAGGATTATCATTATCATAGTTTTCACGTCTGTCAATCTTTTGAGGAACGCTATAAATCATATCCAGATTATTTTTAGATAACTCATCTTTAAAATGATCAGCTATATAGAATGGACTAGATTCATAAATAGATAATTTTTTAAGAGCTCCATCCTCTACATCAGCCAATTTCAAAAGCATCAAGAAATCATCGATTAAGAAGTATATGAGAATATCTTTATGTTTAGATAGATATTTCTCTTATAAATCAAGCATGGCTTCACAGATCAAAGAATTACATCTTCCACCGATAAAGAAATCGCTCCAAGTGCAATACTCACCATTCAATTCGAACCAGCCTTTCATCCCCTGGTTTCCCAAAGATAAGATAGATTGTTTCTCCAGTTGCGATTCAAGATCTATCTTCGATGTAAAAAATATCGTCGAATCTACCCATATTCCGCCTTTTTGATATATAAGACTGAATCTAATAATATCAGAAAATGTTTGTATGGAGATATGATTTTTCATAAATGCATCTATGAATATCTGCTTCATTCCAGAAATTTCTTTAAAATTATTCTTATCTATGAAAACGATATTGAAAGTATCTCCATAGAGTTCTTTCATCCTTTCTAAGTTTCTCTTAGCTTTATTTGGAAGACTATCGATTCCATCCCACCAAAAGAAGAACATATTCTTTTCTTCTTTTGTAAGAGATGGATATTCTCTATTCTTTCCGCCATAAATCTTTGATACATATGGATAATACTCTTTATAAATCTTCTTCAAATATTTGTTATTCTTCTTTTTATTGTGATATGAGACTTGGGACTTAAAAGTTTTAAGAAACTTCTTAATTTATAGTAAATAGAGTCATATCGGATTTCTCCTATTTTTTTCTAATCAAGAAAAGCAGTCTATCGATATCAGCTGGATGAACATTAGTTATTCTAGAAGCCTCGCCTATAGTCTTAGGCTTAATCTTATTCAACTTTTCTCTAGCTTCCAAAGAAATACCTTCAACTTTAGAATAGTCCAAATCTTGGGGAAGAATCAAGCTTTCCATAGCTTGCATCTTCTCAACATCTTTCTCTTCCAAATCGATATAGCCTTTATACTTGACATTAGTCTCTATCTTAACACCTAAATCACTAGATAAGACTGGAAGCTTAGGTTCACATTGCTGAAGTCCCTCATATGTGACCTTAGGTCTTTTCAATAAATCCTTATAAGATGTAGATCCGATAGGCTTAGTCTCGCCAACTGATTCTAAATACTTAGGCGTCTTTTCATTCAAGCCAACATAAATTGTATCAAGTGCATGCTCAGCGACTTTTAATTCATCCATTCTTTTAAGATACTTATCGTATCTGTCTTTGGAATTAAGTCCTAAATCGTATCCAAGTTTAATCAATCTTTCATCAGCATTATCAGATCTTGTAATCAATCTATATTCGCTTCTTGATGAAAGAAGTCTATAAGGTTCTTTAGTTCCTTTTGTAACCAAATCATCAATCATAACACCGAGATAAGCTTGATCTCTCCTGAGGGTGAACCAAGGCTTGTTATCTATATATAAAGAAGCATTAATTCCAGCTAAAAGTCCAGCTCCAGCTGCTTCCTCATATCCAGATGTTCCCAATATTTGACCTGCGATAAATAAACCTGGATGATTTCTAATCATCAAATTTCTTTGAACTTGAAGTGGCTGAATCGCATCATATTCGATAGCATAAGCATACTTCAAGAACTCCGCATGTTCAAATCCAGGAAGTGAATGCACCATAGGGCCTTGTAATTCAACAGGCATTGAAGTTGAAAATCCCTGTAGATAAATCGAATCAGTATGAATAGATTCAGGTTCGACAAAAAGCATATGTCTTGGATGATCTTTGAACCTAACAACTTTGTCTTCTATAGATGGGCAGTATCTAGGTCCGACACCTTTTACTACTCCTCCATACATGGCAGAGTCTTGGAGGTGATCTAAGATAATCTTATGAGTTTCAGGAGTCGTATATGTCAAATAACACATAATCATCTTCTCGACGGGTAAGAACTCATTAGTGTCATACGAGAATGCCCATTGTCCAGGTGTTCCAGGCTGAGGCTCTAGTTTAGAGAAATCAATTGAGTCTCTTTTTATTCTAGGAGGAGTTCCTGTCTTCAATCTCAGCAATTCGATTCCCAAATTCTTCAAAGCTTGAGATAATCCATGAGAAGCTTTCTCACCATCAGGTCCACCTTCTTTGACTACATGTCCTCTCAATATCAAAGACTCCATATGAGTTCCTGTAGTCAAAACGACAACCTTAGAAGTTATTCTACTTCCATCTTCCATGACTACCCCTCTTATGGATTTATCATCATCGACTATCAAATCGACAGCCATTCCCTCTTTGATAGTTAAGTTCTTCACCTGCTCCATATAGGCCAAAACAGCTTTAGGATAATCGACTTTATCTTCTTGAGCTCTTAAGGATCTAACTCCAGGACCCTTAGACATGTTCAAAACCTTCATTTGAAGGGCAGTTTTATCAGCTAACTTTCCTTCTATTCCACCTAAAGCATCTATCTCTCTAACAACAATTCCTTTAGCTGATCCACCTATTGATGGATTGCATGGAAGATTCGCCATTACTTTTTTATTTAGACAAAGCATCAATGTATTTTTGCCTAAAGTTGCCAAAGCATGGGCAGCTTCTGTTCCAGCATGTCCAGCTCCGACTACAATGGCATCATAATCAAAATTTATAATCATAGTTTATCCAACGCTCCCTGCTTTGGCCATATCCAATGAAATCAAATGGCTTAGCTCAACTGAATATTCCAAAGGCAATTCTTTAGCAAAAGGCTCTATAAATCCCATAACAATAGTCTTAGTAGCTTCTGATTGAGACAATCCTCTAGACATGAGATAGAACAACTCAGTCTCATTGATCTTACTCACTGTCGCTTCGTGTTCAATATAAGCAGAATCATTCATACATATATTGTCTGGAATAGTATCCGAAGCTGAGGAGTCATCCAAAATCAAAGTGTCACATTCCTCGTGTGATCTAGCACCATATGCTTGAGGCATGATCTTTATCAAGCCACGGAAATTAGCTTTTCCACCTTCTTTGACAACAGACTTTGAAATTGTAGTAGAAGATGTGTATTTTCCAATATGGATCATCTTAGCTCCGTTGTCCTGATATTGATTTTTAGCACCTACGGCGATAGATATACAAGAACCTTTAGCTCTATCGCCTTTTAAAATACAGCAAGGATACTTCATGTTTCTTCCTGATCCGATGTTTCCATCGATCCATTCCATGAGGCCATCTTCTTCAACAACAGCTCTTTGGGTGACTAGATTTACAACATTGGTAGACCAATTTTGAATAGTAGTATAACGGCATTTTGCACGTTTTCCAACGACGATTTCAACCACAGCAGCATGTAATGAATCCTGGGAATAAACAGGTGCTGTACATCCTTCGACAAAATGGAGAGAAGCATCGTCATCGACAACGATCAAAGATCTTTCAAACTGGCCAGACAAAGCATTATTGATTCTAAAATAAGATTGAAGAGGTTTGTCTACATGAACACCTTTAGGTACATAAATAAATATTCCACCCGACCAAACAGCCGTATTCAAAGCGGCATACTTGTTATCGTTGAAAGGAATGACTGTTCCAAAATACTTTTTTACTAATTCAGGATATTTTTTCAAAGCAGTATCGGTGTCACAAAAGATTACACCTTTCTCGTCGACCTCTTTAAGCATGGAAGAATAGACAGATTCAGATTCATATTGAGTATTAACTCCTGCTAAGTATTTCTGCTCTTGTTCTGGAATTCCCAACTTTTTAAAAGTATTCTTGATTGTTTCAGGAACATCATCCCAACTCTTAGATACACCCTTAGTGTAACGAGTAAAGTATCTATAGTCTTGGAACTTGATGAAATCGAGATTAGGTCCGAAGGAAGGCTGAGGTCTTTCAGCAAAGTTCTTATAGCCTTTCAACCTCAATTGGAGCATCCATTCAGGTTCTCCTTTCAATTGAGATATTTGTCTTACGATATCCTCATCGATTCCTTTAGGTGTTTCAACTATAGGAGTGACATCGTCATGGAATTCATATTCCTTACGTCTTTCTTCATTTCCTTCTGTGGGATCAAACTTTGCATGACTATTTTTATCTGGCATAGTCTATTTATTCCCCTCCTTTCCATCTTCTTTCACAGCCGCTTGAAACAAACCTCTCCAACCGATGGTCGCACATCCTATTCTAGAAGCTTGCCTTCCAACATTTTGGAAGATTATAGCTTCTTGTAGCTTGTCTTGATCATATGGCTGACTTTCAAGCATTTTCATATAGTTATCCATAAGGTCGGCAGCCTCTTTTAGCGTCTTTCCTTTAACTAATTCAGACATTACGGAAGTAGCTGCTGTAGATATGACACAAGCAGTTCCAAACCATTTAACATCCTCGATGACATCTTTATCCAGCAAGACTTGAACTGTTATATCATCGATACAAGAAGATGAATTCATCCTGATAGATTTATATCTAGGATCTTTTACTTCTTCCTTATTTCTAGGGTTATCGTAATGATCCATCATCATTTCTCGCATCATCATTGAATCAATTGAAATAGGCATCTAATATATCTCCTCCTTTCAATAGACTATCGACGAACTGATCGACATCAGCTTCGTTATTATAAATATAAAATGAAGCTCTGACAGTACCAGTTTTAGGAAGATAATCAGTCAATATCTTTGCACAGTGGAATCCACTTCTAACACAGATACCAAGGCTATTCAAAAGAGTTCCTTCATCCTGGGAGAAAACTCCTCTTCTATTGAAGTCTATAATTCCGGATTTGGAATTTGGATTATATATCTCTATATCCTTAGCTTCTTTAAGCTTGTTCAATGCTATTTGTTTCAATTCATATTCATAAGAATCTATTCTATCCATTCCAATAGAATCAAGATAATCCATAGCTTTAGCTAAACCACAAGCCCCAGGAACATTTTGAGTTCCTGCTTCAAACTTAAAAGGAATTTCCTCATAACTGACCATGCACTTAGTATCAAAAGTTGCGTTCATCCCTCCACCGCTGAGCAAAGGAGGAATAGAATTCAACAACTTCTTCTTTCCATATAAAACACCGATTCCATTAGGCCCTAACATTTTATGGCCAGAAAAGATTAGTGCATCACAATCTAAATCTTTGACATCTATTTTTTTGTGAGGTATGGATTGAGCACCATCCAAAACAAAATAAGCTCCATTATCATGGACTAATTTAGCTATAGCTTTAGCGTCGATAACATTTCCTAGAACGTTCGATACATGAGCCAAAGAAACCACTTTGGTCTTATCTGACATAACCGTTTTTAATGTATCGACAGTCACTTTCCCCTCTTCGTCTAGAGGAGCAAACTTAACTACCAAATTAAAATTCTTTGCCCAATTAAACCAAGGCAAAACATTCGATGCATGCTCAGCAGTTGAAATAACTATTTCATCACCAGGGCTTAATATAGAGCAAATTCCATATGCAACGATATTTATTCCTTCTGTATTTCCAGCAGTAAAGACAATTTCCTCAGGATTTGAATTTATGAATTTGGCTACTCTTTCTCTAGCTTGCCAATATCGTTTGTCAGCTAGATGAGCAATGTCATAATCTCCACGATGTGTATTAGCATTCCAATTTTCATAATATGAGTTGCTAGCTTTGATAACACAGTCAGGTTTAAATGTTGTAGCACCATTATCGAGATAGCAAAATCTATGGTTTTGCATCTCTTTAACATTTCTTAGCATAGGAAAATCATTTCTGATTTTCTCTATCTCTTCTTGCGATATAGACTTCGTCATATCTCTTTTCCTAGCAAATCCAATGCTTCTTCTTTAATCTTCTCATCTTTAATCTTCAAAGCGATAGGCTTCAAATATCCAACCATGATCAACTTATTAGCTGTAGGTCTATCTATTCCTCTAGACATTAAATAAAAGATATCGTTATCTGGAACTGATCCCATCGATGCTCCATGAGATGCAAAGACATCCTCTTCCGAAATCAAAAGTGCAGGTGAAGCAACACATCTTGCTTTACCAGATAAATTAACAATCTTTGCTTCTTGACGAGTGTTAGTCTTAGCTGCTCCATTTCTAATATCTGAAGCTCCTAAGAACTGCATCTGGGAAGAGCCTTCACAAACTCCAAACATCGAAGTTCTAGAAAATGATTCCTTACCTTTATGAACGACATTAACTTTGTATACCTTCTTTTCATCATCTCTATTCAAAGAAGAGAGATGATACCAGAATTCAGACTTATATCCAATGCATTCTACATCTAAAAGAAAATCGACATCAAACTTAGCGAAATCGACTTCGACAATAGTCAATTTAGCTCTATCTTCCAAAATAATCTTTCCTATTATTTTTAAAGGCTTGTTTCTTTTTAAATTGACGATATCTATGATTTTTTCTTCTCCTTCTTTCAAAGTAGAAGACAAATCTATGACATCACAGTCAGGCTCATAATAATCTCTTAATCCAGTCATTACTTATTCTTAGCCTCGTTAGCGACAAAACACTCACCCAACATATTTGGAGCTTTTTCTTCTGTCTTAGTTATATCGATTCCATACTCACTCTTCAAGAATGTATAACCTTCTGTATCTACTCTCTTTATTAAATCAGGTCCACCGGTCAATCCGACTTTTCCATTTATAATAACTGCTGATTTAGTTGGATTTATCTCATCGAACAATCTAGCGTAATGAGAAACAATAATGAAAGTAGTTCCTTCTTTTTCGAGTTTATTTATGTTCTCACCTACAGTCTTAATAGCATCGACATCAAGACCGGAGTCAATTTCATCAAGCATACAAATCTTAGGTTTCAAAAGAAGCATTTGAAGTATTTCATTACGTTTCTTTTCTCCACCAGAGAACCCATCATTAAGATGTCTTTCTTTCATATCTGAAGGAAGACCGACATCCTTATAAGCCTGTTCCAATGATTTGTAATATTCAAATAAACCTATAGGCTTTTCTCTATGAGCATTGATAGCTGCTTTATAAAAATCCATCGATACAACGCCTTGAATCTCAGGTGGATTTTGGAAGCAATAGAAAACACCCATCTTTGAAATCTCATCAGGTGTCTTTCCTACGATTTCTTCTCCATCAATCTTAATAGATCCCTCTGTTATTTGATAATGTGGATTACCCATCAAACAAGTCAAAAGTGTGGATTTACCATGTCCATTAGGTCCTAATAGACCAAAGACATCACCTTTTTCAATATCTAAATCTATTCCGCGGAGAATCTCCAATCCATCAACTTCAGCTTTAAGGCCTCTTATTTCAATAAATGCCATGCAAAAATCCTCCAAGGCCTATATATTTTAATTATGTTTCAATAATCTATCAATAAGGATGATAAATATTCAACTAATAGCCAATAGTTGAGTTAATAAATTATAAAATAACAAAGCAAAATCCTAATAGTAATTATTTTTTCTCGTTTGAATCAAAAGGAGTCTTGTCAGTTTTTACTTCTTCTATATTTCCTTCATTCTTTTTATGTTTTTTCTTATCAGCTTTTTCTTTATCGTTCTTTTAAAGATTGTTTACTTTAACTTAAATGTCAATGTACTAGGCTGATGATCGCTATAAGCAAAGCCTGTGTCTCCAGTTTTAGTTATTGTTATGTTTTCTACTTCGATATTATCACTGACTATAAATCCATCGACAGTAGATACAAAAGTAGTTCCTTCTTGCCATGTTATATCGACATCTCTACAACTGGGTAGATTATCGGCAGCATATATTTTAAATTCATCGTCAAATGGAGACTTTTTGTCTTCATCAAACATATAATTCAGCCAATCAGGTTTTAGCTGGTTTGTTTGATTCTTAAATGCAAAGTCTTCACTTGTATATTGAGGATACATAGGATTGTTTGTCAATAGATCATGATTGAAATCACCACCCACTATGACATAATTGCCTTTATCATATTCATTTTTAATATAAAAATAGAGTTCTTGAACTTGTGTATTTCTAATCTTTCCACCTTCATCATAAGCAGACATATGAGAATTAATCAAAACAAATTCTTTACCATTATCAGTCTTGATTCTATTAACATCAAAGCACCTATCCAAATCGAAGAATTTAGAGAATTCAGTCGAGACTGTATATTCAACTCTTTCACTATAATTTATTTGATATTTAGACATAGTAGATAATCCAGATTTGGATTTACCTATAGGATCATTTAAAGGATAGAAGAGGTATGCTGAATCATAGTTGATTCCGAATGTCTTATCATAAAATTGGAAAACTGATTCAAATTCACTCTCTTGATTTATATGGTAGGATCTATCTGAATCCACATCGACTTCTTGCATACAATAAAAATCGCTATTTAAATCAGTTATTACAGACTTAACACCATCTGTATTCTTCTGAACATCTTCTTTTGATTCACCTTTTCCATGGGTTCCTACAGTCTTAGTTCCATCCATGCTATATCCTTCATCCATGAAGAATGTATAGTCAGGTGAATAGGCACCAAAACCAACATTAAATGTAGAAACAGTCAATTCTTTATTTGTTTCGACTTTTCCGATATTAGAATTCCTATCAACATCCAAGACTTGATTTCCTATCCTATGATAAGAACATACGACATATGCGACATAACTACCAACTATCAAAACAGGCAATCCTATAACTACAGCTAATGTTATAGAAGTTATCTTTATTATTTTCTTTGTACTCTTTTTCATACGATGGATTATTATAAGAATACAAAATACTACTAATTGTTCAAAACCAATGCACTGAATCGGTTTATTTCATAATATGAATAGAACTTGATACTGTAATTTCTTTTGCTATTTGCCCCGGCAAAGCATTTAAATCCATAACACATTGATAATAAAATTTTTTAAAAATTCTAAATACAGGCTCGCGAAAAATTAAACGCAAAAGAAAAATCAAGTAAATAATATCACTAGAGGCTATTTTTATTATTTCATAATTATTCAATGTAAATGCCTATTAAAGTCTTTAAATCTTAGAGCTAAACACTAAAGTTGCCGTTACTCCGTTTTCTTTAATCCATAAAAGAATAAGATAAATATCAAGTCGAGACAGAACAAAGAATGTTTTTTTGAAATTAAAATAACTATTATTGCTTGTTATTCAAAATTGAATAGTATGTTTTATATCAACTATTCACAAATATAAAAAGCTTTGACGTTTAAATCAAAGCTGTTATTTCAATAATGTCTAGAAACATAACATTTAATACAATTTCATACCCCTTCATAAAAGCTCGTACCCTTGAACTAGTTTCGTACCATTTTGTTGTGATACTAGATTGTCATTTCAATGTAATTTCAATCCTTTACACCACACTTATCAATATTATCCTTCGAATAATACATTAACATGTCATTTTGAAAAAATCATTCCACAAATTCATTTTATGTTTCATCGATAACCTCCCAATAACCACCTTTGTCTGGGCCTTGATGCTTGATTATTCTTTTTTCTTGCAATTTATTTAAGTGATGTCTAATGCTTCCTTCGGTCTTATTTAAAATTAATGCAAGATCTTTTCTCGAGATTTTGCCATTACTTTTTAGTATTTCAATAATCTCTTTATCAATGTTTTCTGATTGTTTACTGTCAGTTTTTCTAGTAGTAGTATTAAAACCGTTGCGATTAAACGGAATAACCACGTTGATATAAAAATCAGAAAAAATATAAGCATCTTCTCCATAAACCTTTACAACCGATGGCACTCCATGTCCACTTTCTTCCGCAAAATTACAAGCTCTAAAGATATCAAACAATTGTTTATTAACTGGTTCACTTTTTCCTCTTAAAAATTGTTCTTTTGTTAACGTCTTTGGAATACCTCCAAAAGATTCAATTTCTAATCTATCCCTATAAACATAAATACCCGGATGATTGCTTTCGCTCCACTTATTATGTACGCATGCATTTATCCAAGCTTGTTCAAACGCTTCAGTATCAAACATTTTTATTTCTTTTCTAGGTGTAGTTTCCAAATTTATAAACGTTTGATTGATTGAGTTAATATAATTCTTTGCCTGCTCCATAGCTAATAGCAAACATTTTCCGCCAAACTCCTCTCTACTTAAATATTGTGTCTTGTCATTAGATGAGAATGTGGCAACATTAATAACAATATCGTTTTTATCAGATAATATTTCAGCTAGATAATTATATTTACCATTCTTTGTTAATAGATGATAATTATCTAAAAATGTATTTTCTGAAATGTGGTTATCATTAGATAGAAGATAATTCTTAAGAATCTTAAAAGTTAAATCTTTTTCCCTTGAAGGAATATCTATTATATTTTGTTCATGAATCTGTAAAGATTTAATAAATCTATCCTGAATTTCTTCAGGTAGCAGGCTCTTGCAAGATGAACCAATACGAACATAGCAACCAGCTTCAGACATACCATACTTTTTAATATAAAATAATTGATTACCTTTCTTTACCTCAATTTTAATAATATCCTTTCCTTCAAGTGTTTCGTGATATTGATTCACAAATGAAACACATCTTGGTGAAATTTGATCTGTTATGACATCAGATATTTTTCTCATGTTTTCGTCGATATTATTCATCCCAATGACTTCGCGATTGTTTTTTATACCTAAATAAATAGTGCCACCATCTGTATTCAAAAATGCGACAATCTCCTTGGCTAAAGAACTATTTAAAATTTCTTTTAATTCTACATTGTTATCCTCATCTATAAACATATTCATATCCTCCTACGATTATATTATGTCGCAAAAGCAACCAGAAAACAACCAGAAAACAACCAGAAAATTTTATTAATCAGACACTTAACAAATATAATATTCGTGATTTCTATTGCTAGTTCATGCTTTTGATAAATTACCTGCTTTTAAAACACGCAAAGAAAAAGAGCGACTTCGCCTAAATTTAGTCGATTTATGCCTAAAGCAAGTGAAATAGTCCTTAAAAATGAAAAAAGGACTGATATTTGTATCAATCCTGTTGTTTCAATAATGGTGGGCTCAGAGAGACTTGAACTCTCACAGGACGAATCCTATTAGACCCTGAATCTAACGCGTATACCAATTCCGCCATGAGCCCAGTGCTTAGATAAAATACAACAATCCATAGCACTTTTCAATTTGTATAAGCTTATTTAATTCCAAATAGATTTTTGAAGAAATCACCTATAGCTTTAAAGAAATCGACTATATGCTGCCAAAATGATTTGTGAGTAGACTCTTCATCTGATTTTATATCTTTTCCGCTACTATCGCCTTTGTTATCTATATTTGTACTATTGCCTATATCATTTAGTTTTCCTTCTACAACTTTAATTTTTAAATAAACATATCTAGATTCATTATCATCTATTACTATTTCTATTTTCAAAGTATATTCTCCGACTTGATTGTTCCCTTCGATTGGATTTCCATCAATTATGTTTGCTTCTTTATATTCGACTTTATCTATTTGTCCTGCTTCTATAAGCTTATCTACAATTTCATCAGGTTCTAATATAGTATCTGTAGAAACTATTAAAACTCCTTCGGATAAAATATAATTCTCATTTCCAGATTCAAATACAGTGATAGGAAAAATAATTGTTGTTTCATTTTCACTTTTATCTTTGGCTTTTATTTCGACATTGTATCTTCCAGCTTTCATATAATTCATATTTTCATGGTATTCATCTCTTCCTAAATAGACATTCAATTCCTCATCTATTTCATCTACTGATCTAAATTTAGATAATATAAATTCCTCTGATAATCTATCATTTATAGTCGTCTCAATTTTTTCAACTTTAGATGTTATAACAGGAGGAATATCATCGATGATTTGAAGAATCTTTTTAACTAAAGTCGAATTCTCTGAAGCATCTTTACTAGAAATAGTTAAGACATAATCTTCAATAGACATAGGCTTAAAGCCTTCTATTTCTATATTAGGAATTAATACTTCCATACTATTATCAGATACTTCTATTCTTTCTAATAGGGAATCTTTCAACATATTTAAATCTCTTGCTTTATCATAACTTACTTGTATCGGCTTTGTATAACTATCGGCTGATATTCCATCTATTATTATTCTAGGACTTATATCATCTTTGCTTTTCAACCTAACAGTTATATCTTTTTCAGCTTCAAATAGATTTGTCCTTTCATCAAAAAATCTAATAGATAATTGATAATCTAAAAATCTACCATTTTGAGCTAATTCATGTTTGTAATAATAATCTCCAAAATTCTCATCAATCCCTGTGATAATATTTTCAGTATATTTTTCAGTTCCTATCGGTCCTATTGTTCTTCCATATTTACTTGCAGTAATTGCTCTCAACAAATATAAAGGATACATATAATCCCACCATGTATCGTGAATCTTGTCCACTTCAACTACAAATCTCTCATTATTTTTCCAATATGCAAAAACATCATGATAATTAAACGTCTTTGCACCGGCTTTAATTCTAAATTCTTTTGAATCACAATACGCAGCATTAGCAATATGACATGTCTTTGGAAAATTAATATCAACTCTAACTTCCTTCTTTCCTGTCGATGGAATAGATGATTTGTTCTTCTTATAAAAGTCTTTTACTTCTTCTAATACAAATTTTATGTATAGAAAATTATCTTTTCTATCGACTATATAATTTATGTATGGTGAAGAATTACTACTTCTATTTTCTTTATATGTATAGTCACTGCAATATATTTCATTTTTGTCAACTTTAAATCTTGTTCTTAACCTAACGTAGCTATTATTATCTTTAAAATCAAGTCCTTGAAAATTTAGATTCAAATATTCATCATAATAGAAATTATCAAATGAAACATCATAAAAGCTAAAATAAACAGAGCCTTTATCTGATATAAAATCAGAATAAGATAACCTTCCTCCTGTGTCCTGCTTAAATCTATTATGAAAAGATTCTTTTTTATTATCTATATTTTTTTCGAATCTAAAATAAGGATCTTTTTTAAAGAAGCTAAAAGACAATCCTATGGATACTATACTTAAAATTAACTTGTTTATAACTTTAAACATCTGTTATTTCTCCTTTCTTTTATGAGGTATAGGAGATGAAATATAAAACTGAATTATTTATAGTTAACAATCGATAGATTTTTGTTAAAATAATAATTGCTGCTCCCGTAGCTCAGTTGGATTAGAGCGGCCGCCTCCTAAGCGGCAGGCCGTAAGTTCGAATCTCACCGGGAGCGCCAATGTCCCTGTAGCTAAACGGATATAGTGTGGGGTTCCGAACCCCAAGTTAAGGGTTCGACTCCCTTCAGGGACCCCAGGACGTGCCTTCGTGGTGAAGCTGGTATACACGCAAGACTTAGAATCTTGTGGGGAGACCCGTGCGAGTTCGACTCTCGCCGAAGGCACCATTTGCTAACTATGCTAGCCTATGGCTAGCTTTTTTATTTCATCAAAACCTCCTTCACTCTATATGTGAACTAAAAAAGAAAAAATAAAAGTAAATTCTAGAAATAAAAAAGCTCGGCTTAAAGCCGAGTCTTTTATATCAATCGAAACTAAAGAGCTAAAGAACCCATAGGATCCCAAGCTTCAAGTTCGATAGGATCTTGTTCGAGGATCTTAACTTCATCTTCAGTCAAATACTTCTTGTCGATGACTGCTTGATAAACAAACTCATTGAACCAGTCATCGGACATGACGAAGTATCCTTTATCACCGATTGCATCACCCCAAGAGTTTTCAACTCTCCAACGGTTAGGCTTGTTATCGATGAGATTGACACCAGTGATGACCATAGCATGAGTCATCAAGGATTCGCCATAATCAACTCTTTCGGCTTTAGTCATTCCAAACTCAGTTCCCAGTACCTTGTTAACATTCCACATCTCAGTAGACATCACACCATCAGGTGTGTAGGAGAATTGTCCGACATCACTTCCGAACCATACAACTCTATTATCGGAAAGTTGCTTGATTACAAGCTCTTTAACTCTTTCGATAGGAAGGTTAATGTATAAGACTTTGTTTCCACCTTCAACGTTGTTGAGGTACTTGACAGTAAAGGCCTTCTCAAACGGATAACGAGGGCCAGGGCAAGAGAGAACTGAAACATAATCATCCAATTTCAATCCGACATACTCGTCGAAGAATTCCTTAGGAGTAATGTCAGCAATGCGACCAAACTTCTTGTCTTCATCGACATACTCATAAGTAAACTTAACGGGAGGTTCGCCTAAGCAAACAGCCAAGATATGATAGACTTCAGAAAGCATCTTCTCTTTCAAAGGACAAAGTTCTTCAATTGTTTTCTTTTCTTCTTGATGTAACTTTCTCAAGGTACAAGCATATTCGCGAAGCTTCAATGTTATGTACTTATCCATAGCTTGAGTATTAGAAGATGATGCAGTTTCAGGATAGACATCCTTAGGACATACACCATACTTTTCAACCAAGTTTACAAACATTGTCCACTGGCCACCATCTCCTATAGGAGAAGACAAAAGGAAATCAGTGATACGTGATCCATTAGGTTCATCGATTGTTTTAAGAATATTCTCAAGGAAGAAGTTAGACTTCTCTAACTTATCCCAAAATAAAGGATAAGCTTGAGAAAGTTCCATATTCTTAATTTTTAACTTCTTCATGACCTCAAGACGCATTACATTGGTAGCAGCAAACATCCAGCAACGTCCAGATCTCTTTTGATTGGTGATATTTCCAGACTCGACATTAATAGAATATTGGTGAGTCATCAAGGCTTCAACAGATTTATTGATTGAAACAGCTGGAATACCCTGAGCCATAACAGCACCTTGAACAGCTTCACTCTTAGATTCAGCAAATTCTTTTTTAAACTTCTTCAACTCATCTTCAGTAATAGCTTCAAAACTCATTATTTTATCCTCCATGCAAATTTATATTATAAAGGCTAAATATAATAAATAAGATATGTTGACCTATGGTTTTGAGAAGGGCTTTATTCAAAACAAACTAGCATTCAAAAGCATATTACTATTTATCTCTCAATAATTGATAATCCACACTGATTAAAGCAAAGAGCAAAAGAAAGGAAACATGTGCATGAGAAAAAGAATAAAGCCTTTTGAAGAATATCGATATAATTTAGACGACTTATATAAATTTAAGCTTAAGGAAAAGAAAGTGAAGTAATAGTTACTGAATTTAACTTTTCTGGAGACAAAGAAACATATTTTATGGGCAATTTAATATATGGAAAAGTAATTCCAGAAGAATTGAAAAAAGAATATAAACTTGGAAAATACAGATGGAAAGACTAATTTACATATTTGATTATTTTATATAACAATCACAACCAAGTATTTAATAAATATATAAATACAATTTGTTCTAATAATTGATAGAATTATACGGCTGGATTAAATAAATAAAATGGAACTATCAAAAGAAAAATATTTAAATGATACTTATTCAATGCCTTTTGAAGGAGAAGAACATCTTGGAACAGTAGTTGAACTTCCTTTTAGAACTGATGTTTGGAGAAATGACGCTAGACCAGCTCTTTGGGACTTCATGTCTGTAATTCTATCTATAGCTCAATTTGAAAAAGTCTATGTAGTAGCTTCAAAAGAAGCTTTGAACAAAAATACAGATATATTGTCTCCTTTGTTTTCTAACTTTAATGTTCAAGTCTTACCTATCGAATACGATGATTCTTGGGCTAGAGACAACGCACCAGTCTTCACAAGAAATAATGAAGGTAAGATTTGTGGGGTGAATTGGGGATTCAATGCTTGGGGTGGAACATATAATGGTCTTTATGATTCATGGGACAAAGACAATTCAATGGGAACACCTCTTTTAAACTCATTGAATATAGATGAGTTTAAAATCAAGGATTTCATCCTTGAAGGTGGATCAATTCACACAAATGGAAAAGGAACATTAGTGACTACTGAAGAATGTCTCTTATCCAAAGGAAGAAATCCTAATCTCACCAAAAATCAAATAGAAGACACTTTAAAGAAAGTATTAGGTCAAGAGAAAATAATTTGGCTTCCTTATGGTGTCTATAACGATGAAACATCAGGTCATGTAGACAATATGGCATGTTTCTTAGATGAAACACATGTCTTATTAGCTTCAATCGATGATAAGAACGATCCTATGTATGAAAGATATAAGATTGATTTAGAAGTATTAAAAAATGAAACTACAGCCGATGGAAAGAAAATAGAAGTTATAGAAATGCCTGTTCCTGGTCCTCTATACATGAACAAAGAAGAACAATTGAGTCTAGCAAACGATGACCACGCCATAGTAAGAGAACAAGGAAACAGATTAGCTGGATCATATGTCAATTTCTATATGGGAAAAGAGTTTATCATCCTTCCAACATTCAATGATCCAAACGATCAAAAAGCATATGACATATTGAATTCCTTCTATAAGGGAAAGAAGAGAATCATACAGATTCCAGGAAGAGAAATTCTATTGGGTGGTGGAAATATACACTGTATTACAAAACAAATTCCAATGCCCAATTTAAAGGAGGAAGACTAAAATGAGAAAAGTAAAAGTTGCTGCACTTCAATTCAAATCAACCAATTCATATGATGGAAATATAGAAAAGATAGACAATTTAATAAGACAAGCTAAAGAAGCCGGAGCTGACATCATCCTCCCTAGTGAATTATTTGAAGGAGACTATTTCTGCCAAATAGAAAACTACAAGAATTATTTTTTAGCTGAAGAATATGAAACTTCAAAAACTTTAGCACATTATCAACAATTAGCTAAAGAATTGAACGTAGTCTTACCTATATCATTCTTTGAGAGATGTGGGAATGTCTATTACAATTCCATCTGCATCATCGATGCCGATGGAACAAAACTTGGAGTCTATAGAAAGACTCATATTCCAACCGGTGAATGCTATGAAGAAAAATTCTACTTCACTCCAGGAAACACAGGTTTTAAAGTGTTCAAGACAAAGTTTGGAAACATAGGTGTTGCCATTTGCTGGGATCAATGGTTCCCAGAATGTGCAAGAATCATGGCTTTGAAAGGTGCTGAGATGTTGCTTTATCCAACAGCTATAGGATCAGAACCTGTCTTAACAAAAGATTCCAAAGACCACTGGCAACATGTCATGCAAGGTCATGCCGCAGCTAATATCATGCCTGTCATAGCAGCCAATAGAACTGGAGTCGAATCAATTAATAACTCTTCCATGAAATTCTTCGGCTCTTCTTTCATCGCCGACGAATTTGGTAACATTGTCGAATCAAAAGGTAGAGACGATGAAGGATTCATCATCCATGAATTCGATTTAGATGCCGTTAGAGATAATAGAATAGATTGGGGTGTTTTCAGAGATAGAAGAGTAGAGATGTATAAAGACATCCTCAAAGAGGATGATTCAAATGGAAGATAAAAACAATAAGGGAAAAAAAGGAATAAATCAATCAGGATATAAGCACCTCTATTTAAAGATATTCATAACTTTTCTCTTAGCTATGGCCTCTGCAACTGGATGCTTATTCATCGCATTTGCATATCAAGGTCAAGCGATGATTTTGTTTTGGTCTCTATTCCTTCTTCACATGTTAGAAATAGTATGCACTATATTCTGCTTTGCTGTTTCAAAAGCTGATTGTAATCTTCAAAATAAGAAAATCACACTGACTAGAATTATCTTCATAGTCATGATAATTTTCCTTTTGGCATTACTGCTATTAGAAGCTATAGCATGGTGGACACCTACTAATTCAGATCCGAGTTCTTATACAATAAAGTAAATCCTTAGATTTAAAAGACTAGACTATTCAATCGACTTTAAAGATTCCGCCATCGGAATCTTTTTAGTTTTGAAATTCAACAATAGAGATACAACTATAGAAGTTATAAATGCTATTACAAATGAAATGATATACGTAGTCCCATTGATATGATACAAGAAGGTCAATAGATCAGTTTTGTTTACTGATAAAACTAATACTGCTAATGGAAATCCTAAGGCCAATCCTATTAAAGATCCAATCAATGAGTCTATAGCCAGTTCATATGCCAAGGTCATGCTTATCTCTTTAAAATGGAAGCCTAGAACTTTCATAGTAGCTATATCGCGTTTACGCTGTGCGATATTTAAACTAGTCAAGTTATAAATGACTACAACACATAATAAGATTGCGAATATCTTTACTACATTTGTCATAATGTTGATAGTAGAAAGCAAAGAATCCGCTCTATCTTTAATATCTTTTGCAGTGCTACAAGAAGATACATCATCTAGCTTCATTATTTCTTCTTTAGTTTCTTCAGATTTGGACAAATCTTTCAAGGTTAAATAAAAAGTAGTAGGAGAAAATGTAGTATTAGGATATCCACTAGCTTTATCAAAAACACCTTTTAAAACTGAAGATTCAAAGATATAAGTCAGTTTTCTCTCATATATCTTTCCACTCAATACAATTTTTAAAGTGTCGCCTATTTCGATATTCAATCTTTCAGCAGTTCTTTGATCCATGGTAAGACCACCATCGACATAGTAAGGAACTTTAAAATAATTAGAATTATCTTCGAGAATATTCAATGTTGTTTCTAATGAAGATTCATAAGAAACAGATACAGCTGCTTGAGATACTTTCTCAACCTTTTCTACATTTTCTAAACTTAGAAGATTGTTATAAACATCGTCCGTATTTCCTGAAGGTTTAACACTCATCTCGACATATTCATTCACACTAAAATCTAGATCAACGCCATAGTTCAAAGTATCTGATATTCCAAAGCCACAAACTAACAAAGCTGTACATCCCATCATTCCTAGAATAACCATCAAGCTCTTTCCTTTACTACTCAAAATGTTCCTAATAGACATCTTTAAAACTATGCCAAAGTTATTAACTTTAGTCTTTTTATTAGCTTTTATCTTTTTTTCTTTTATTTCTTTATTTTTCAATCCAAAAATAAATACAAAGAAATCATGAATTGATAAAAGAATCACTCCGACAAATCCTAGATTTTTTCCAAATGACACCGGTCTAAATCCATGCTTTTCTCTAAAAGATTTATACTTAGCATACAAACCTTTATCACTATTATTAGTCTTAGTTCTCAAAGTATCAGCAGGCTTTTCTTTTATAACTGAATAAGAGAGGATAAAAGAACATAAACCCGCAACAATTATCAATGCCAATAGCATGACTATAGACATCCAATAAAAGAAATGTATAGACATAGAAGGCATATCCCATAATAAACTATATTTAATTCCCATGACATTCGGAATTAATAAAGGACCTATTATGAATCCTAGTATTCCTCCAATCGAACATAGAACAACACCAAAGCTAACGAAGTAAGAATATATTTTCTTCTTTGGAACACCGATAGCCTTCATCACTCCTATTTCACTTCTACTCTTCAATATCATTTGTGAAATAGTAGTTAGGATAACTAATAATGAAACTAAAAAGAAAATGATAGGGAAGACGAATGTCAACTGCATAGCTTGAGTCACGTCCTGATTTAAAGCTTGATACGATGGAAGAGATGAACTTTTATAAGCTAAAATAAAATTGGATTTACCAGTAAAGTATTCATTTATGCTAGAAACAGCTGTGTCAGGATCATCTGTCTTTATCAATATTTGATTAGTGCTGCTCTTCATCAAACTAGTTAAATTTACCAATGAATCATCGCTAGCGTTTAAATTCAACAATCTCAATGCTAAATCCAACGCATTTTTGTTATAGTTCACTTTTAAAAGATTATAAAGACAAGTAGCAAAACTATCATTTGTAACTGAAACTATAGAATTAGAGAACGAGGAATTTTGAACACCTTCAGGATGATACATCGATCCTGTTATGTTCATATCAAATGTTATTTCATCGTCATAAACTATATTCTTGCCACCATCCAAGACAAATTGATCCAGCAAAGATTTTATAAAAGATGAGTATTGACTATTTATTGTTGAAATCATCGTTTTCAAAGGATTAGTCATAGTGAAAGAAACCTTATCGCCGATAGATAATTCTTTATCCTTCATAAAAGAATTCATCATCAAACATCCTTCTTCTCCTTCTTTTATCAAAGGATGGGACAATTTTGGAGATGCTTCAGTAGAAACGAAATAAACATTGCTGTTCTTTACGTTTGCAGTTAAATAAATTCTCTCTTCAATGAGATCTATGTTATAGAGAGTACGCATAGCAGTTCTATCATCGTCAGTTAAGCCTGTGGTGGTCACATACACATCTGCTAGATTTGTCTTCTCATACAAATTGTTTTGTCTTTCTAATATATTATTTGCATTAGAAGTCAATCCAGCAAAAAGGCAGAGAGACAAGAAAGAAATGGCAATGATAGAAATCAATTGCTTTATATTCTTTCTCATCGATCTCATCAAAGATTTGAAAAGAATATTGAATGTGGATGATTTGTTCTTGCTCTTTACCATACAATATCCTCTATGGATTCTTTACGTGGAAAATGAGAATCTTCCTCTATTTGACCATCACTGACTCTAATCAAATGAGTCGCTATTTTAGCTAAAGACGAATTATGTGTAACGATTATGACCGTAGTATTAAATTTAGACGATAAGGAATAAAGCAGTTCTATAATCTTGCTTCCTGTCTTGCTATCCAAAGCTCCAGTAGGCTCGTCACAAAGCAATAATTTTGGATTCTTCACTACTGCTCTAGCTATAGAGACGCGTTGCTGCTCACCACCTGACAATTGAGAAGGATAGTTATTTGCTCTATTCTCTAATCCGACATCTTTCAATATCTCTTTAGGATCAAAAGGTTTCTTCACTATAGAAGCAGCTAAAGCAATATTTTCATAGGCAGTAAGGTTTTCCATCAAATTATAAAATTGAAATACAAATCCGATATCATTTCTTCTAAAGTCTTCCAATTGACGACTGTTGAATTTAGATACATCTCTTCCAGCTAGAAAATAATTTCCAGCAGAAGCATTATCCATTCCACCCAGTAGATTTAAAAGTGTTGTCTTTCCTGCTCCACTAGCTCCTAAGATGACGACAAACTCACCTTTTTCGATTGAAAAAGAAACACCTTTTAATGCATGGACAAGGGTTTCACCCTTGCCATAGTCTTTCGTCAAAGCTCTTCCTTCTATAAATGCCATAATCGATATCCCTTACATAGTTAATTAATTTTATCAAGACTTAACACAAAGTAAACAAGAAATCATTATTGCATGTTTAAGGTTTTGTATCATACAATCTAGCAATATCCATTTTAATAAAATTCAAATTAAGAAACTATTTTTATCATTAGTAAGGTAGTTTCATTATGAACCAAAACAATACTATATATTTTTTACTATCTTTAATATAAAAAATCTTATAAAATATGAATAAGTTATGAAAGGAAAGGAGATATCAAGATATGGGAAAAAGAGAATTAGATACTGAAGAAGCCTTATTTGATAGCAAAGCTCAGAAAGACTTTATCAAGAATGAGATCGGCGATTTATCAAGTGCTAGAATCACTCAATGGGGATTCGGTGTGACAGCTCTTGTTGGAATAGCCTTATTCATAGGATTCATATTCTTACCTTATGTAACTATTCGTAACAATACTGCTGCTGGAGAAATGAGCCTAAAGTTTTATACTTTAGCCTTTGGAACCTTCAAAGAGAATACTGGCAGGCATTCGGGTCAATTCAATGTGTTCTTTATAACTGAATTTGTCTTATTCATCATTGCTGCTATGCTTCCTTTATTCTCGAGAAGACATGAGAAAGCATTGGTTATCACATCGACAGTGATTCTCTCTATAGTTGGATTGTTTATGATGCTTAACTTCTCCAACTACTTGCTCAAGTATTCATTCACTAGAACTTATCGTAGCAATGTCTTATTTAAACTTGAAACAACAAATGCTAAAGGATATGTCTCTGTGTTGAAGGCCGGATATTATTTGTTACCCGCTGTTACATTCTTGACAATATTAGCTCAGTGGTTGACGTATGGATATACTAAGAAGGTAGCTATAAAGAGACTGTACAACAACGCTAAGTTCGGAAAGAAACTTCTCAACTACTAATCCATAAAGAAGTCATCTGACGCTCTTCTATCTTTGAAGGGCGTTTTTGTTTAAAAGGAGGAAATTAAATATGGAAAAAAGTCATCCTATATTAGATTTAACAAACGAAGCCATAGCAAGATTATCTACATTTTTTTCAAGATTGAAAACAAATGGTAAATCTTGGCTTTCCTCCTTTGTCAAAAGAAACAAAGATAACCTAATAACTTTAGCCTGGCTGACAATAGTAGCAATTCTCATATTTGGATATACATTGATTTGCTATAACTTCACTATTCCTCTTTCCGGAGATGGATATCTTCAATCCCAAACTATGCCTTATCAAATGTACGATCAATGGCATAGATTCTTCAATACCGGTCATTTCAGTCTATGGGATTCTTCTACTGGATTAGGTGTCAACACCATCGGTGCTGACAGCTTCTATGGTTTGTTCTCACCATTTACATTGATAACATTGATATTCCCACGTTCATGGATTCCACAAGAGATAGCAATTTTATACATAGTTAAAATAGTTTTAGGTGGATTCTTTTTCTATTTATATCTTAGAATGTTTAATATTTCTGTAGGAAGTAGAAGAATTGGGGGAGTTGCTTTTGCTTTTTGTGGGTGGGTGACTTACTATCTTTGGTTTGCTTTCTATCTAGATGCTTTTGCTTTCTTTCCTCTTATCCTTTATGGAATTGAAAAAGTAATACAAGAAAGAGATCCCAGACTTTTAATAGTAGCTTTCTTCTTAGTCGGATTGAGCAACTACTTCTTCTTAGCTGTGTTTATGATTGGATCATGTCTCTATTCTATATTTAGATATATTCAATGTTGGAAGCAAATGAAGACTAGTGAAACTAGATGGGCTGTATTTGGAATGGGTGTCACTTGCTTCTTGTTAGGAATATTATTGAGTGCATTTGTTTTGCTTCCTAGTATTATGAATGTTAAGTCCATGCCTAGAATCAATGAATCATCTTATTTAGATGATTTGATGAATGCATTCAAATCTAAGGATTTGAGTAAAATATTTAAAGTCTTATTCCAATTTGATTATTCCAGTGAATATATCTCCTATAGAAAGATTTATCCTTTAAATAGCTTAGTTTTCATGAACTTGGCCTCCTTTTCAAATAACCTTCTACAAGTCAGCTACTACGACAATCTTTCCGGATCATCATACATATTTGTACCTTTGCTATTGATGACTTTTGTCGGATATTTATACGCTTTTAAAAAGAAAAGAATAGGCACAATAATCGGTGGATTTTTCACCATATTCTTCATGTCAGTTCCTTTCTTCTATTACTTGTTTAGTGCCTTTACAGTCGGATATGCTAGATTCTACTTACTTCCTATATCGTGGATGATTGCATTTGCTTGTAAAACAATAGATGAAAGACGTGAAATATCCAGAGGATATCTAGACGCTTCGATGGCGATACTAGTAATCCTTCAAATAACAGCTTATGTATTATCCATCTGGGCTATAAACAACCAATATGTTTTATATAAAGATGGATATCCTTTTGCTGATGAAACATGGTGGGAAAGATTGTTAATTCTTCCATTCCAATTTGGAATAGACATCGTAGGATACGTAGTGATGCGTCATTTCTTCCACGGAAAGAAATTTAACAAGGCTACATTGTTATTAGTCTCTATAGAAGCTATTGCGATGGGCAACACAGTCATCCTAAACCATGGATTCGGCGATATATCTAATCTTGAATATTCAAATGGCCAAGGTAATAGAATTGTATCCAATGAAACAAATTTAATAAACAAATTAAAAGAATACGATTCCTCTATATATCGTGTTTTCAACAGCACTGTGGATAGAAACAACACCAATTTAGGATTGGTAGTCGGTCACGATTCATTATCAGCATTCAATTCTAACTACGCCTTCAATGCTCAAGACTTTATAGACTGGAGCAACCTAGGATACACCAGTGGAAACTGGTCTATGGGTGAACACAATAGAAGATCTAATGTTGAAACATTCTTAGGCGTCAAATACTATATGGTTCGTCATGGAAATGAAGATGGCACTAAGAAAGACAATAATATTCCTTGGGGATATGTAAATATACAAGATATTAACCCTAACACTGTAGATGAAGCTGAAAGAACATCACTCGTTGCTTTACAAAACTCCTTGAAAGCTCAACAAAGCGATGGAACACTAGCTAGAGACATTTATTTAAACAACGACTATATCAACTTAGGATTTGCTTTCGACACTGTCTTAAACAGCTCTGCCATGTATGAATATAACAATACAGACGCCAATGAATATGCATATCTAAGATATGCAATCATGGATGAAGATGATTTAAAAGATGAGAACTTGATAGCTGATCTAAACAAACATTTGATTTCAATATCTAAAACAAATAGTTCTTCTAGTTTCCAAACTTCCACAACTTTAAAGATGACATTCACTCCTACAACTTATGGATACAGTGGAAATATCAAATACTTCAATAACGATTATGATGTCGAATTCATAAAGAAAGATGATAAGTATGTAAATGATAAATACAATCTATCATTCACTATTAGAGATTCTCACCACATCGTATTCAACGGATTCAACCTTACTGACAAAGCTATTGTTTATACTAACTCCAACAACGTGTTGACTGCTTCTACCAATACCAGCATGTTACAAAGACTCGGAAACTTATCTTATACAGTTTATGCTTCTCATTGGGACGAAAATGGAAATTATATAACCGGATTAGATCCTAACGACACTACTAAAATCGATCACTATATCTATCCCGCTGATACAAAGATAGATATGGATAACTTAAAAGGAAATTCCTTAAAAGGATTGAAATACTATACAAAAGTAGTCATAGAAAAGAAGGATGGAAGCTTATTCGCACCTCAAGCAAGTGAAGATAATCCTGTTTACCTATCCACTAACACACCAGATCATTATGAATGGCATTTCGTAGATGAAGACGGAAATGATGTTACCAGTGGAGAAGAATGCTATTCTAAATATCAGAAAGCCCATGGTTTCTATGTAAGAAAACCTGTGAAGAGAATTATTGGTTACTTGTTTGAGAACAAGGATGACAACACCTCTATATCTAAACCTTATATATATCAATCCAGTTATGCCGATTACAAACTCGCTATAGATAAACTAAAAGCTGAACCTATAAATGTCGAATATAGAAGAGGCGATAGAGTTAGATTCACAACCAACTATTCAAAAGGAAAAGTTGTTGTTTTAAATATTCCTAGAGAGAATGGATGGACATTGAAGAAATGGGATTATCCAACCGATAGCAAATCAAAGACTAGCGATGATTCCGAGAATAAAAAAGAGAAGGGCTGGCAGACTGTAACAACCTATAAAACTCAAGGTGGATTCGTCGGATTTATAGCCGATAAAGGTGAAACTTTATATCAATTAGATTTTGAAACACCAGGATTGTCTATAGGATCTAAAGCCACTATGATTGGAATAGTTTTTACATGTTTCTTCTATGTTTGCTATAACGGAAGAGGATTAGATAAATTGATGGATGAAGAGAGAAGATTGAGGCAAACTACATATGAAAAGAACTGAAGTATTTAAAACTATGACTGTGAAAAAACAAATGTCTAGTTTTTATAGAGATGGAATATTGTTGACTCTATGTATCATCGCAATGATTCTCGGCTATTTCTTTCAAAAAGAAATAGGATTAGGATTATTTATTACAACATCTGTTCTATCTTGTCTTTTTCTAATATTAACAGTAATCGCAATTTCACCAGTTATAAAAGAATTGTCTATCTCTAAAACATATTCAATCTATACTGGAAGAGTTGTAGAAGTACATGAAAACAACATGCTTAAATCTGTATATTTGACTATCGAATATGAGTCTCCCTTAGTCACAAGAAAAGATACTCATGCTTGTTTCTATCCTATGGATGGAAAAATATTATTTGGAAAGAAAATAAGAATAGGCGTAAGCCAGAAATCCAATAAAGTAATCGTGTTACCTTAAGGATTTATTGCTGTTGTTTAATCTCGCTATCTCTTCTTTATAGCTTCTTTCATTTTGCTCATCTACTCCTTGAGCTAAATAGAATTCACGTTTGCTATAAGTGAAGTCGATATCGACAAAACAATATGTGTAGAAATAAATGGCCAGTGCCATAAAATAAAGAGTTACTATTCCAAAATCGGAAGCTATAAATCCAAATGTAACTCCTAAGCCGTAATTGTTATAACCTGAATATTTTCCTAAATATCTTTTTTCATCGATGCTAGTATTTTTAGCATCAATAGTCTCTTCTTTATAGTCCTGACATTCAAATAGAATTAATCCATCTACGTTTTCTACTTTTACAACTCTATTTATATTGACTGCATCAAATTCAGGTGTGTAATATGCGATGATGTCTCCTTCTTTTATCGATGAGAAATCATCTCTTTTAAAGCTGACCAATGAATTCTTTTTAATCGATACTTCTTTAGTCGAATCATCCAAACCATCTGTTTTCAAAACTCTATATTCAATGTTGTTTAAAACAAATGGTCTCTCATTTATTTTGTAATAAACTCCAGCTGTAGCTGAAATTGAGCAAACAGCTATTAATACAGCACAAATTCCAACTCCGAACATACTCCATCCGGATATTTTGCCTCTTGTTTTAGATAAAGTAGAAACTAAAGATTGGCTTTCATCGAGCTTACCAGAATTGTTTTTAGCAGCTATCAAAGTTGGAGAATTAGCTAAGATATAAAGTGGAACTGATGAATTCTTTTTGCTTATCTGCCATTTATCATAAAAGAATTGTCTATATTTTTTTCTAAGATTCTTTAGAATTTCTTCATCACCCAATCCATTCTTCAAGATTTTCTTTCTCTTTATGAAATTCAAATAAAGTAATCCGAAAAACAATACTGCAAATATAATGATAATCCAAAGACTTGTCAGCAGTGAAATCTCATATAGTTCCATCAGTTAGACCTCTTTTGTTAACGCCTATTATAACCAAAAATAAAAAAATCCAAAATTCTTTTGTTTATAATCTCAATACCTTTTTATATAAACTTTCTAATAATAGTTATATGCTTTATACTCTTTCTTGCTAGTCTTAAGGACTCGTTTTTATTTGAGTGCCATTTATTTTATATCGACTGGAGGTAAAAAATGGGTTTCCTCGAAAAATTATTTAGAATCGACGCACGTGCATACGCCAAAATTAGAAAAAAAGCACGCCCTACTTTTGATTATGAAGATGAATTCAAGAAAATGACAGATGCTAAGCTTAAGGAAGAGACTCCTAAGCTCAAACAAATGCTCGCAAACGGAGCTTCTGTCGACGACATTCTTCCTGAAGCTTTTGCTGCTGCTAGAGAAGCCGCAAGACGTACTATCGGTCAATATCCTTACCCTGTTCAGGTTTTCGGTGCTACTGTCTTAAACGAAGGCGATGTAGCTGAAATGAAGACAGGTGAAGGTAAAACACTTACTGCTACCATGTCTGTTTATTTGAACGCCTTGGAAGGAAAAGGAACTCACGTAGTCACAGTCAACCAATACTTGGCAAGCCGTGATGCTGACTGGATGGGTCAGATTTATCGTTTCATGGGTCTTTCTGTTGGAATCAACTCCCGTGAAAAGAACACCCAAGAGAAGCAAAACGCCTATAAATGTGATATCACCTACTCAACTAACGATGAATTAGGATTCGATTACCTTCGTGATAATATGGCTACTTCTCCTGCAAATCGTGTTCTTCGTAGAAACGGATTGCACTATGCCATCGTCGATGAAGCCGACTCAATCTTAGTTGATGAATCAAGAACTCCTTTGATCATATCTGGTGGAAGCGGAGTTTCAGCTTCTTCATATGAAGCAGCTGATAGAGTTGTCAAATCTTTGAGAAAAGATGAAGATTTCACTATCGATATCAAAAAGAAAGTTGCTACTTTGACAGATGAAGGTATCAACAAGATTCAAGCCGCTTTTGGAATTCAAAATCTTTTCTCTCCAAAATATGCTGATCTTTACCACCGTATTCAACAGGCCTTGAAAGCAAACTTCATCTTCGCTCGTGATACTGAATACATGGTCGCTGACAACGAAATTCTCTTAATCGATTCCTTCACTGGACGTGTCATGAAAGGTCGTGAATATTCAGATGGACTTCAGCAAGCTTTGCAAGCAAAGGAGCATGTTGAAATCAAACCTGAGACTATCACCGTTGCTACAATCACTTATCAGAACTTCTTCCGTCTTTATGACAAGCTTTCTGGAATGACCGGAACCGCTAAGACTGAAGAGGAAGAATTCCGTAAGATTTACAACATGCGTGTCGTCCCTATTCCAACAAATAGACCTATCGCTCGTTTCGACGATATCGATTCCGTTTACGGAACAGAGGATGCCAAATACGCTGCTTTAATAGCTGATGTCAAAGATAGACATGCTCATGGACAACCTATCTTGATTGGTACTACTTCAGTCGAGAAATCAGAAATCGTCGATGAATTATTGACCAAGGCTAATATTCCTCATGATGTTTTGAATGCTAAGAACCATGCAAGAGAAGCAGGAATCATCGCCCAAGCCGGACAAAAAGGTGCCGTCACCATCGCCACTAACATGGCAGGACGTGGTACGGATATCAAATTGGGAAGAGGTGTTGCAGAACTCGTTGGTGAAGCTGAGGAAAAAGAGCATCACTACAATGGTCTTGCTGTTTTAGGAACTGAAAGAAACGAATCACGTCGTATCGATAACCAGCTCCGTGGACGTTCCGGACGTCAAGGAGACCCTGGATATTCCAAGTTCTATGTCTGTATCAAAGACGAATTGCTCCAACGTTTCAGCTCCGACACTATGCTTTCGGTCTTCCAAAAGATGGGAGATCAGCCTGTAGATTCAAAGATGTTGACCAAGGCTATAACCTCTGCTCAAAAGAAGGTTGAAGGACAAAACTTCGACACTCGTAAGTCTTTGCTCGACTACGATGAAATTCTCCGTCAGCAACGTGAAGTCATGTATGCAAAACGTGATAAGATTTTGTTCTCTGATTCAATCTTCGATACAATCCCCGATTACTTCAACAAAGCTGCTCATTCATTAGTCAGCCAAGCCATGACTGTAATCGATCAAGAGAATGTAATCGATTCTAAGAAGCTTTGTATGTTGGTAGAGGCTCGTGACCTTCCTAAGGGTCAATTCAATGCTGAGCCCTTCCAAGGATTGACTGAAGAAGAAGGAACAGATATTCTCTCTAACTTCTTATTAAAACTTTATGGAGAGCATAAGAAAGATTGGTCCAAAGAAATGGAAGACTATGCTGAAAAGACCATTGCTTTGACTTGTATCGATAAGTCTTGGACACGTCACATCGACACCATGGCAAAACTTCGTGATGCTATTTGGCTCCGTTCCTACGCTAACTCCGACCCTTTGCAAGCTTATACAAACGAAGGTTATTCTTTGTTCGGAAAAATGCAGGACACAATTGCTGATGAAATCGTATATCGTTTATTAAACGTGCAATTCAGATCACAACCTAGCCGTGCACCTTCTACCACAGTCAAAGTAGAAGATAAGCTCAAAGCTATCGAAGCAGAAAAACGTGAGCAAATAGCTAAAGAGCAAGAAGCTTTGAAGGAAGAGCAAAGAGCTCAAGCTGAAGCTAACAAGAAGCATGAGCCTATGCCTGGTGAAGAGTCTAATAATGCTCAACCTGCTGAAGAACCTAAGGTCACCTTCGAAACCTCTAAAGGAACAGGTAACTACAAGCCTACTGCTAGAGACATTCAAATCGAAACAATGGTCTTGTTAGGAAAGAAGGTCTTGACCATCGATATCGTTAAGACTTATATCAAATTGGTCGATTTTGGATATCTTGGAAAACAAGAATTATCTTTGTTGATTATGGGTGGAATTGCTGAACTCACCGACGCTGATAGAAATATGTTGAAGGAAAGACTCAGCCAAGAAGGAACACCAATAGTCGGACCTAAGAGCTTTGAATCCAAGAAGGAATTTGAAGAACTCGTCAGCTACGCTTTGAATACTGTTAAGACAAACAATAAGTAATAATTAGTTAAGGAGTATTTATTAAAATGAAGGAGTTATACGAAATAGCGGGAGATGCCCAAAGATTGGAATTGAAGATGACCTCTCTTTGTGGCTGTCTTTGACCTCCCCAAGATAGAAGAAGAAATCAAGAATTTAGAAGAAGAAACAGCAAGTCCATCCTTTTGGAGTGACCCTAAAAATGCTGCCAAAATAAATGGCAAGTTGTCAGACCTCAACGATAAGAAAAATACTTATGAAGGTCTTTTCAATCGACTTGAAGATATCAAGGCTGCACTTTCACTTTTGAAAGAAGAAGATGACAAGGATTTGCATAATCAAACAGAAAAAGATGTAGCATCCTTATCGAAAGATATGGATGCTTTTGAGACTGAATTATATTTGTCCGGCGCTTATGATCATATGAATGCAATCTTGGAATTTCATCCAGGTGCTGGTGGAACTGAAGCACATGACTGGGCTGGAATGTTATTTAGAATGTACACCAAATACTGTGACAACCACGGATTCAAATATAAAGTATTGGATTATCAAGAAGGCGAAGAAGCTGGAATATCTTCTGCCACATTAGAAGTCATGGGTAAAAATGCCTATGGTCTTTTGAAATCAGAGAGAGGGGTTCATAGAATGGTGAGATTATCGCCATTTGATGCCGCTCATTCAAGACATACATCCTTTGCAAGTGTCAACGTAATGCCCGAATTAGATGATTCAGTAGATGTAGAAATAAATCCAGCTGAAATTACTATTGAGACTTATAGATCATCTGGTGCTGGTGGTCAAAACGTCAACAAGACTGAATCTGCAATTAGAATCATTCACCATCCTACTGGAATAGTCGTCACTTGTCAGGTTGAGAGAAGCCAAATGCAAAATAAAGCTCTAGCAATGAATCTTTTGAAATCTAGATTATTCCAAGTAAGAGAGAAAGAAAGACAAGAGAAGTTAAATAAAATCAACGGTGTTAAAAAAGATATCGAATGGGGATCTCAAATAAGATCCTATGTTTTCCAGCCTTATACGATGGTCAAAGACCATCGTACTGAATATTCAGTCGGAGATATCCAAAAAGTAATGGATGGTAATTTGGATGGATTCATCGATGCCTATTTAAAATGGAAGTATAAAGAGGGAAGAACCGATGCAGAAGGAGAATAGAACAAGCTGGTTTAAAAACTTCTTTCTCGGTCAATGGTTTACTTTAAAGACTTCTTTTTATAAGGAATTTATAGAGCCGAAGAAATCCGAATTATTCAAATCGATAACTTGGATTGTCATAGGAAACTTGTTGTTGGCATTAAGTGCATCGTTATTCCTTGTTCCTGGTGAAATAGTCACAGGTGGAACTTCCGGTATAGCAATTATAATCCAACAGTTCTATAACATGGCGACTGGGAATGACTTAAATTCTATAATCGATATTAACCATATCATTACAATTAGCACTGTCTTTTTCTTCATACTAGGTTACTTCTTATTAGGATTTGGATTCACTTTAAAAACTTTAATCTCAACTATTATCTATCCTTTAGGAATCTATCTATTTGATTTTCTAAGAGAAATAATCGTTATTAACGGAACTAAATTATTTGCTTTAGAAACTTATATAAATAATCCAAGCTACGATTCTACTTCAGTAATGATTCTAGCTGGAATATTCGGTGGTATATTGATGGGTGCAGGTGTTGCATTTTCATTCAAAGGTGGTGGATCTACCGGTGGAACGGATTGTATAACCATGTGGTTACATAAGAAATTTGGAATTCCAACTTCTGTTTCATCTTTTGGAGTGGACTTTATAATAATATTCACTGGTCTGTTCTCATCTCAAAATTTAATCAATTTCTTAATTGGAATGTTAGCTTCATTATTATGTTCATTTGTCATAGAGAGAATCTTCTCAGGCAATAGTTCTTCATATTGTGCAGAGATTGTATCAGCTAAATATAGAAGCATCTCCAATTCCATTAATAAAAACATGGAAAGAGGAACAACACTATATGAAGCTGAAGGCGGATATACTGGATTTGAAAGAAAAGTGGTAAAAGTCTCATTCACAAGAAACGAATATCGTGAATTGCTCAGATTAGTAAAATCTATAGATCCATATGCTTTTATAACAATAACAAATGTCGATGAAATTCATGGAAATGGATTCTCATATGATGATGGTGATGAGCCTTTACAAATAAAAGAGCATCACTCAGCCAGATCTATAAAGAAAGCTCAGCTAAAGGCTATGAAGCTTGAAAGAATAACCATAAAGAAAAATGACAATGCTGTTCTTCGAGATGTTAAAAAAGCTAAAAAAGAAGAGAAGAAAAACAAAAAGAAATAGAACTATAAGCCTAGCTACATAACAGCTTGGCTTTTTTTATTATATTTGACTAACAAATTAAGTATTCATTTAAAATTTGGAAAGCCTTTAATAAGTCAAGATTATAAAAGAATTCTATAATTCTAATGATTTAGGATTCATTTTATGAGCTTTATAAAAAAACACTTCACTTTATCTCTATTATTTGCTTGTCTATTAAGTCTTTTAGGTGGGTTCACAGAACTATATTCCATCAAAACTAGAGGAATATATGCTGCTATGCAAACTGGAAACACCATTACAATGTTTATGAATTTTATAGATGGTAATATCCCTTGGGCTTTAGATAGGATGATGGTTATATTAATGTTCTTTATCGGATGTTTAACTGCAGAGACTTTAAAAGCCACAATAAAGAAAGTGAATAAATACTATCCACAAATAGTACTGAGCCTAATGATCATATGTTTGATTCCCTCAATTTGCATTCCTGTTAATATTGAAGCGATTCAATCTAACGGAACACCTACAATAAACGATATCGTAGCCGATTGTTTCATGGCTTTATATGGGGCGTTCCAATTCTGCTCATTCCGTGAAATGAATAAAAATGTATTCTCTTCTACTATGATGACTACTGTTATGAAGAATATAGCTGAATTTTTAGTGAAATCAATAAAAGAAAAGAACATTGAATATGCTTTTATATCTTTGGAATACTTCTTCATTTTGATTTCCTTTATATTAGGTGCTATGTCCTTCTATCTTTGTTATAAATTTATCGATATCCAATCCAAAGATACTATTATTCAGTTATTGCCTATTTCAATGATTGCTGTATTATTAATATTGATTGGACTATCTATATTCATTTCTAAAAAAGATAAAGAAATTAAGCTAATAAAAGAATAAAATAAGCAAATAAATCTATATATTATATATATAATCTTTGTTATTTTTCTTTTTCAATTAATTTTAGCCAAATAAGAATTTATTATCTCATTTAATACAAGATTTGATGTTGCCAACTTTTTATATATAAATGAAATAGTTCGACTATAGACAATTCGTTATCGTTTTCGGGCTGCGTATTTTTTATTATTCTTTCATTTACTAGAAAAGTCTAAGGATACCATAGTCATTTTCTTGCTCTTATAGATAAGTTTTAAATACTATTTGAAATTATTTAATAAAACATTTATTCTAATGACCTAAATCTATATAAAAGGAGCAAAATATATGAAATTTAAAAAACTAATATCAATATCTACTCTTGTATTGATGAGCTTGACAAGTTGCAATGATATTAAGCCATCTTCTTCTCAAGCTCCTGGATCTACTACACCAAATTCATCTTTTACACCAACACAACCTACAGCACCTGATTTCTCTGATTATGATTTAGATGTCATGGATGACTACACCTATGAAGGTCAATTAGGTGAAGTTACTATAACAAATAAAAGATTAACCATCACAAAAGATGGTCAATCAAAAGATCTAATCCCAACTTCTATAGATGAAGAAATACAAGGTGATATAACAAGAACAGTAATATCATTCTCCAAAGCTTTTAATGATGATGACTATAAGGCCTACCTATCTTTTGATGAAAAGATGGTCTTAATTCTTGAGAAAGGTGATGAGTCTTATTCATTCATGCCTTCTATCAAAAGCATGAACGGAGCATTCTTCTCACCTTATTATGAAGCAGAAGTTTCCAAATATGATTTAATCTACTATATCAGCGGAGATTATTCAGTCGATAGAGATGTATTCTTAGTTAGACAATCCACTGCAGCTGGATCAACTTTAAATTCCTTCTATACAAAGTCATACTTGAAAGACGTGGATGGAACTGTCGAATTAATAGCAGATTACTACGACTACACTGATAATTATCTATATCAATCTATGATGTTAGTAAATAACGGATCTTATATAGATTTAATCAACATATTATCAGATAATGAAGTCGTATTCAGAAGCTGTCCTGCTTTTATGAACTATGATGTCTTTGACGGATCAAAGACAATAGACTTATCCTATGATTTCGATAATAAGACTGTATCCTTTGATGGCGATACATATCAAATAGAAGGAATAGTAGATGAAAAAGAAGGAAGTGAATATAGAATCACTTCTGAAAGTAAGTCTTATTTAGTAAAACCTAGTGCTTATGGAATTACCTTTATAGATTCTTCAGATAAAGAAACATTCATGCCGTATGAAGATTATTCTTCATATTTATATGGTAGCTTCTCTTATAAGGATTTCAATTTTTCCTTCAGCTTAGATGAAGAGACAAATACTAACAAATTGAAAATCAATAATGTTGAAACATCATTTAGCTTTGATGTCTATAAAAACTTCAAAGCAATAAAAGTTGAATACGATGGAAAGACATATCATTTCGTTCCTTATAAAGACGATTTGGCTTCTAATTACGTAATCAAAGGATATGTAGGTGAAAAAGAGTTATTCTTAGTAAATAAATCTCTTTATTCAAGTTACTTTGTAAACGACTTCACATACAAATCAAAGACTGAGAAAGAAACATTGGTGGTAGACAAAGATTTAAAGATAACCTATCAATCTAAGACCGTCGATTCTAGTATTCTATATGCTCCTTCTTCTGATTCCACTTATCTAGAATTCACAATGGATTCAAATACATATCAATTCAAATTATTCGACACTGGAATCAAAGCATTTGAATTGATAAAAGAAGATGAATCAAAGATATTCATACCTACTAGCAGTTTTGAATCTCTATTAGGCGAATACACCACCAAATATCAAATCGACTTAACTATCGCTGCAGATAAATTAACTTATAAAGAAAATGAAGTCGATTATGAAATGAAACCATACTTCATAAAAGATTCATTTGCATATGTGATCGGTCTTTATTTCACCATCAATAATGAAGAGCATTTGATAGAAGTAGGATCAAACAACGCTATGGTTGGAGGAGTATTTAAAGATAATGTATTCACTCCAAATGAAACTTTCGTTCCATATAACATGTTCTTAGATTTGGTAGGCACATATGAATTCAATGGTGCCTATGGAACAGAGAAGATAAGAATCACTTCTGATGGAAAGATGTATGCTGATAGTCTCAACGATACTAATAATGGATTAGTCGAGAAGGAATATGACTATTCATTGAGCATAACTACATACAATGGAAACAAAGCTGTAAGAGTAGCTATGAAATACAGCAGCTTAACTGAAGTCTATTTTATTAAAGATGGAGCTAGTTTGGTCTCATTCAATAATAGATATGCCGTTGACTATATCTACAACTATAACGGAGTATATGCAAACGGTGATAATTCGACTGTCATATATCTAACCGCTGATCAGTTATATGTAAATGGATCATTAACTTCTTATTCTTCATATGAAAGCAAAGATGGAGTAACAACAATAACAACAAGTTCATCGACATTCAAATTCAAAGAAGTAGATGGAATAAAGAAAGTCGAATATAACGATGAGACATTGAATTCAGTCGATTTCGATGTAACAAAGTTTGTTAAAGACTATACGACAACTAGTGGAACTACATATTCATTTAAAGCTGTCGTAGATCCTATTACAAAGATAACTTCATATGTGCTGAGCGATGGAACAACAAATTATAATTATCTAATCACTTCATACAACAATAAAATTGCGTTAAAGTTCTCAATTTTATCTACAACTATTTACTTATATGAGGATAGTGGTGAATATAAGATTGCTTCTGAAAGCTCAATACCTCTTCCTCCACCTCCTCTTCCTCCTTATAAAGGATAAAGGTGTATTTGATTAAAACACTACATTATTGTAGTGTTTTTATTTTGTTGTTGTGTACCCATAAACTTGAGCTGATCAACTTGGTTCTAGAAAAGGGCAAAAAAAGTGATTTCAAAAGAAGAGAATATTACTTTCTAAAACTGATGAATTACGGTAAAATCTCTCAATATCTAAGGTCTTCAAGTCACTGAAAAATACCCAAGCTAACACTTTTATGTACCTAAATTTAAACTTGTTGTGATATAAATAAATCATTCTTTACTTATATACAGAAATACCCATATGAATGAACAACAAATAATAGAATTAGAAAAAATTATAGGACATGAATTCAAGGACAAGAATTTACTAATCCAATCATTCACTAGAAAGTCTTATTCAAACGAGCATAAAGATATAAAAAATAATGAATGTTTAGAATTCATAGGTGATGAAGCTATAGATGTCATCATAGCAAAAAAACTATGCGAGAAATTCGGAACTTATAATAATGGTTTCTCATTCAATCCTTTTGATGAAGGCACTATGACGATGATCAAATCCAATTTAGTAGATAAAGACACTCTATCTACTAGAATTAAGGAATTAGGCTTGTCTAACTTCTTATTGATGAGTGAAGGAGATAAAAAGAAAGAAGTCGATACAAAAGATAAAACACAAGAGGATTTATTTGAATCAATAATAGGAGCAGTAGTTATTGATTCTAAATGGAATTACGAAGAAATAGAAAAGGTTATCGTAAAGATGTTAAATCTTGACTATTTTCTTTCAAATATACAATCTTTTTTGGAAAAAAAGGAAGACTATCAATGCCTTGTAAGAATGTGGCTTCAAAAAGAAAACATCTACTCTAAAAAGCTAGTATCTTTCAATGACGAGGATAAAAATAAGATAATAGCTACAATAGAATGTCATGGCGAAGGTGCCTCAAAAGAAGAAGCAAAGAAAGATTGCTTCAATAAAGCATATAAAATCATAAAAGAAAAAGGATGGGCCTTATAGCCCACCCTTTTTAAATATAACTAATATTATTCAGCAACAGTAGTGAAAGTTATTTTGGAAATTTGAATAGGTCCATTCTTCGATGCTTTTTTGCAATCAATTACATATCTATAATAGGCAATTGCAACTGGAGTTGTTATTTTAGTTGTTTGTCCTCCTTTTGCAACATTAACATCATAAGAAGTGGTTGTATCAGTAGTAAAATCGGCTGAAGTAGAAACTAACAACTTAATGCTATTAATTGATGTAGGTGTTACAGCATCAATCTTTATAGTAGATTCAGCAATAGCTTCAGCAAATGGTTTGTCAGTAGTAATTGTTCCTATCGAATCTTGTTTCTTTGATCCAGCCCTAATAAAATCCCACTGTTTGTTACTGTTTGCACAATTCACAATCGAATAAGTTAAACCATCGGTAGTATTTGTCCAAGCTTTACCACTCACATAATCTGCGCTGCTTTGACAATTATCTTTTACAAACGAAACTGTGTACACCTTAGCCACAGGAGCAGATTCACTTACAAACTCGACTACAACTTTGTTGTTCAATTCAGCAGTAAACTCAGCTGTGTTATCATCGGCTACAGTCAAAGCTTGATCATTGACCTTGATGGAAGAGGCTTTATATCCTTCCTTAGGTGTAGCAGTGACCGTAAGTTTATCTCCAAGCTTTCCTTCCTCAACTGTGACTGTTCCCTTTTCAGTATCATATTCAGTCACTATCTTAGCAGCTACCTTCTCAGCTGAAGAATCAATAACCACTGCATTGACTAATTCTTTAGTACCTTTAAAATTTTTGAATGTTCCTGCAATAGTGATTTCTTTACCTAAATAATCTGAAGTGATAACTTTAGCACCTTTATCAAATGAGAACTTAGTTCCATCAAATGAATAGTTATTATCTAAATATGTACCAAATACATATAATTCCTCACCAGTAGCCTTATCAGTCAAATAAAGATTTCCAAATTGTGCGTTTTTAATCTCAGTCAACACACCAGTTGTTACATATAGATTTGCATCATCATCAGTTGTCATCTCATTCAACTCTTTGAGAGTCTTCTTCACCACATTATTCTCAGTAACAACTGTAGTTTCATCTTCATCGTGATCATACCCATATGCTTCAACAGCAGTCAAGGCATCCATTGTGACTGTAGTTGCTACAGTTCCATCAGAATGAATGGACATCTTGTCACCCTTTGCAGCTGTGAACTTGTTATCCTTCAATGTAGCAACAACAGGAGTGTTGTATGCACTTGTTCTTTCATCACCTAAGATCAATCCACCAGAAACTACTTTATTTCCAGTTTTCCAAGATCCGGCAGTGGTCTTATATTTTGTATTAGTAGTAACATTAGCTTCAGAATCCAACCATTTACCTGTGGATACAAAGGTAGATCCTGAGATATCCCAGTTTCCAGTTCTAGCAATGACTGCTTGTCTATCAGCAGTAAAGGTTGAATTCTTTACAACTACCTTAATTCCTTCAGTATTGCCTAAGAATCCAGTGTTATCAAAGTCATCAGAAGTAACTGTGACCTTAGTATTGTCAATTGTAATAGTCTTGTTTTCACCGTCGAGGTTATTAGTTCCTATACCATAAGCACCTAAATTTGAGCTACCTTTGATATTGATTGTAGAATTCAAAATCTTAGTTTCAGTAGTGCTGGAGCAATAAATACCAGTGATAGGCTTAACTGTACTAATACTACTATTGCTTACAGTGACTCCATCTAATGTAAAAGCTGCAAGATACGAAGAATCGATGACATTGACTGTTCCCTTGTCAGAATTAGAAATGATTTTTCCATTCTTCAATGTGACAGACTTGTTTCCAAAAGTTGCAGTATCAGTATTAGCATCTCTAAGCATTCCATTCAATGTGCTAGTGATGGTATGTCCACCCAAATCATATTCAGTGGTTCCTTTAGCTAAAGGTAAAGCTACACCGAGAGTGACATCTCCTGCAAGCTTAACCTTGATATCTTGAGCATTTTTAATCTCATCGATAACAGAATCAGTAAACTCAGATATTGTATGAACATCTGTGAAGGTAGCTGAGATATTAAGATCCTTCTCAACTAATTGTTCAAAAGAATATCCACCTTTCTTATCTTCAGGTACTTCGATAGCTTTTCCGTCAACTGTGATAGTCTCGATCATGTATCCTTCATTAGGAGTTACAGTGACGACTGCAGTATCACCATATAAATAATCCTGAGTATCATCTGCTTTATTCTTATGTTCAATCGTTCCATGTTCACCGGCATTGACTGTGATAGTTTCATTTTCAAGGCCGAACTGTACAGTGACGAACAATCCATATTCACCCATAATAGTGGTATATGTATTGTCGCTAGCCCATTGTACTTGCTCTTCATTAATAGTTAAGTATTTGATCTCATATCCAGTATCTGGTGTGAAAATGAACTTTACTTCATCACCATATGTAGCTTGAGTTTTACCACCTTCTACAGCAATAGTACCATGAGTAGGAGTATCCCATTCGATAGAGTATACGCCTAACTTAAATTCAGCAGTGACAGTAAGTCCACCGGAGACCATCTTCACCTTAGCTTCCCCATAAGTCTTTCCGGTAGTTGGATCTTCCTTAGTCACATAGCCAACATCACTTCCATTCACCTTAAAGAAATTCACAACATATCCAGTATCAGAAGTGATCTTGAATGTTACATCTTCACCAATCTTAGCAGTCATCTTGTCAGCAGTGACAGCACCATGTTCAAAAGTTCCAATGGTGACTGTTCCAGATCCTAACTCAAATGAAGCAGTAACATTCAAGCCACCGGCTACCATAACTACTACAGCTTGATTATTACCATCCAAAAGCATCATTTACTTTAAATGATGAAACTACATAATTTGCTTCAGGAGCAACAGTGAAGGTGACATTTTCACCAATCTTAGCAGTAGACTTATCAGCACTAATGCTTCCATGATCGTCTTGAGTGATAGTGACTGCAGCACTATTGATTTCAAATTCAGCAGATACAGTGAGACCACCTTCGACCATCTTTACAACAACTTGATTAGAGTCATTCAGCTGTTTTTCATCATTGTTGACTTTGAATGACTTTACTGAATAGTTCTCATCAGGAGTAACAGTAAAGGTGACATCAGCACCAACTTCAGCAGTCATCTTATCAGCAGTGACACTACCATGCTCAACTGCCCCAATAGTAACTGTTCCAGTCTTCTTCACAGGTTGTTGAGTAGATGGAGCGGTTGGAGTAGTGGGATTGTTGCTACCAGGCTGAGTAGTAGAACTATCATTTCCTCCATTACATCCGACTAATGACGCAATCAAAACGGATAAAGCAATTAAATGATTCTTCTTTTTCATTGTTTGGAATTTATTCTCCCTCCAGTTTAATCTTAACATGTATTTCGCTTGAAAGAGCTATCAAAATACATTTTCAGCGAATTTCATTAGTTTTTACTGAAGATTTACATTCTCACCGACTCATATTTACCTATTTACCTTTTTTGTTTTTACTTCAATTGAGGATAAATAAAACAATTTTGCAATTACAAACAAAAAAGGTAAAAATCTACCTTTTAATTAACTAAGTCTATATTATTTCGAATTTAAATATTTATCAAAGAAGCTTTACTTATATATTCCCTTGTACTTCTTATCCAAATAATCTATGAATTCCTTAGAACTAAATTCTTTGTGAGTTATAGACTTAATCCAATCCTTAGGATCTAATAGACATGCATTCTTAAACACTCTCTTAGTCATCCAGTCTTTGACCAAATCCATTCTACCTTCTTTCAACACCTGATCTAATCCACCATACTTCTTAAAGGATTTATCCATTACGTTTCTATACATGATGTTGTATGAATTCCCAACTGCATATACAGGAAAATAGGCGAAAGAATCACACCAATGAACATCCTGCAATATTCCACTTCTATCATCTTCGACATCCAGTCCTAAATAATCCTTATATTTTTGATTCCAAACTTTATTTAAATCCTTAGTACTTAATGTCTTATCAAAAAGACCTTTCTCTATCTCATATCTTATGACGATATGAAGCGAATAAGTCAATTCATCAGCTTCTGTTCTATAAGGTTGACGGAATACTTTGTTAGCTGCTCTATAGAATTCTTCGACTGTTACATCATCTAATACTGGTGCGAAGTATTTCTGCATGGTAGGAAATACAAAAGACAAGAAAGAATAACTTCTTCCTATAACATTCTCATAGAATCTAGATACAGATTCATCCATATCCAATGTTTGATGACCACCGAGCAAATGTTTTCTAACTATAGCAGGTGTGTTTTGTGAGAACAAAGCATGACCTGTTTCATGCATTATCGAATAGAAATTTGATATGAAGTTCTTCTCATAATAGTGAGTAGCCACTCTACAATCAGATGCACTCAATTCAGATGTAAAAGGATGCTCTGTCTGACCTAAAGTTCCTTTATCGAAATCAAATCCTAATAGTTTCATCAACCAAAGAGAGAACTCTCTTTGTTTTTCTATAGATACTTCTCTAGACAAGAAGTCGTCTCTAATGATTTCTTTGGATTCATAAACTCTATTCAAGATAGGAATAATGCCATCTTTAAGACTGTTGAAATAGACATCTAAATCCTTAGTAGTAAATCCAGGCTGAACTTCATCAGTCAAAATATCCAAAACTTTCTTTCCTTTTGCGTCATCTCTAAGATTTACCCATTTTCTAGTATATTCGACATTTTTCTTCAACTGACCTTCAAATAAAGAATAATCATTCTTTTCTTTAGCATTAACCCATACGTTAAATGCTTTACTAAAGTTGTTGGAATAAATCTTTTCAAATTCAGGAGTTACATTCTTTGAACTCAAATAATCTCTATATAAAGATTTAACTAAGACTTTGTCATATTTATCCAAAGACTCGAAATTCTTCATAGCATAAAGAATTGAACTTATAAATTTCTTCTTTTTGCTGAGAGCAAAAGATTTACCTGACAAGTAAGTGAGTTGCTCACTTTCTCTATCTCGTCCATCTCTTGGAGCACATGTTTCCAAATCCCATGATATGACTCCAGACATATCACTATAAAACTGCATCATCTTCACTGTCTCATGAATTACCCTCAATGACTTTGTTAATTTCTTTTCTTGATCCATATCAGTCCACCTCTTATTAATAAAGTATAAATTATTCATCTAAATAAAACATCTAAAATTGATATTGTTCATCTTGGATAGTCCAACATACATTTCTCTAAGATCCTTTCCTTTTAATAAATCCAATTTTGACTAACTTACCAGAGCTATTTTTTATAGTACTATCACTTAAAAATAAAAGCTTAGGCAGAATACGATGAATCATTACCTTTTTAGGAAATATCTATATATTTATTAGAAAATAGCAGGTATTTGAAAGCACTTTCAAAAATATTTTGCTTTTTTGCTTGCTTTTATAAATCTAAGGACTATAATTACAAAGCAATCAAGAGATTGCAAATAACTAAGTTAATTATTTCCAACATAAAATTCCTTTTGCTCGCTCCGGATCTAATGCAAATTAGGTTCGGAGTTTTTTTATGTCTTTTATTCCATATCCAAAAGAAGTTTCTTCTTTGGAGATGGATAAATAGAATCTAGTAACTTCCAAGATTCATCTGATATTTGAATCTTAGATGCTTCAATATTCATCTTTAGATGCTCTACATGAGAAGCTTTAGGAATAGATGTTATATCCTTATCTCTCAAAGTGAAGGCTAAAAGAAGTTGAATAGGTGTAATTCCATATTCTTTAGATATTTCTATTACTGTCGAATTAGATAAAAGCTCTCTTTTCAATGATCCAGCCTCTGCCAAAGGACAATAAGACATAAATCTAATGGCATTATTCTTTAAAAAAGGAATAAGACTATACTCTACACCTCTTGATCCTAAATGATATAAGCATTGATCAACTCTGCAATTGTAACCATCTTTAAGGCTTAATAACTCTTGCATATCATCAATATCAAAGTTAGAGACACCCCAATCTTTGATAAGACCTTGTCTCTTTGCTTCTTCCATACATCTTATGGTTTCTTCCAATGGAATCTCGCCTCTCCAATGCAATAAGTACATATCCAAATAAGATGTATTCAATCTTTTTAAAGAATTAGAAAGGCTGATGAAGAAATCATCATATCCAGCATTCCAAGGCAATATCTTAGAAACAATATATAATCTTGACCTATCAAAATCCTTGATAGCTTCTCCTATCAAGGATTCAGATTTGCCATCCCCATACATCTCAGCTGTATCTATCAATGTCACTCCATTTTGAATTCCATATCTAATACTTTCGATTTCAGCTTCATACAATTTTCTATTTTCTCCAAAATGCCAAGTTCCTTGACCTAATCTATCCATTTTAAACATGATTACATCATTCTCCTTATAAATAATATAAAACACGACTAACTTATTTCTTAAGAACAAAAAATAGCTGTTTTCACAGCTATTCAACTTCTACGTTATCTATTAAGAACCAAGGGCAAAGAGCGGCTTCTATAGAGCAATCCTCTCTCTCAGAAGAAAGTCCGATTACATCTCGTAAGAATTCATCAGCTTTTCCTTTTATAGTTCCTCTTACAGGCTTTCCAATCTTTCCTTCTTTTATCTCATAACCATAGAAAGGAATCTCAAGATTTATCTCAGCATCTCTCTTTATCTTTTCTACACAGTCCTTATCAAATCCTTCTACTATATATCCATTATCTACAGACCTTATCAATCCCAACGATGTATTATCTGCTGAAGGTGCAACAACGAAGTATTGAGACTCGGGAATTCCGTATGTGGCACAAGAATTAGATCTTATATTCAATATCTCACCGTATTCAGTATCCAAGAAGAAACAGCGAAGTCTTCCATGATCTATGGCCATAAACTTCTCTGTTGCATTTCCTTCTGTATCGAATGGAGTGGATTGAACTGAAGAGATAATAGGATCATTTAAGACAGTTAGTAGTGGTGAGAAAGCATCCTTTCCAAACTGATCCTTATATACTGATTTTCCCGAGGCTACCATCGCACCAGAGAGATGAAGATCAGCAATATGAAGGATAGTAGCAGCACTTCTTGGAGAAAAAGCTACTTTATATTTTCCCTTTTCAGCTAGACCAACCTTGAAGGAAGACATTATTTCTTTATCTATTCTATTAGCCAAATACTCAGGTTTAATAGTCATCAAATTGTATCCAATATATGTCTCAGTAGCAGAACTCTTCTCGCCATCAGGCTTTGTGAAGGTACAGTCTGCTTTCATCACTATACGGTCAAACTTCTTCTCCACTTTTAATCCTTTCGAATTGACCATCATTCTTCTACCAGTTATCAAGGTGGTTGAAATTTCATTTATAGCATCATCGTTAAACAAAGAATTCATTTCTTTTAAAGATTGAACAATCTTACTGTTTAAAATCTTTAGATTATCCATCTTCACGTTGGATAATTTAAATCCACTAGATTTATATCTTTGACCAGGTTCGCCAAAAAATTCAGGTCTACATAATCTATCGCTATTCAAAGCAGATTGCTTAATAGATTTAATGATTTCATCAACTCTATTCTCATCTAATTTGTCATCTTCAAAAGTACCTAATCTCTCTTCATACATTCCTCTATAACGAACTGAGACAACATTTTCTTTTATGTCAGTCGTTATAACACCTTTTACATTTGATACTTTAATTTCATTATGGACTTTATAGTCAATTTGAAAAGGGGATATTCCTTCTCTTTGGCAAAGACTTAGAATAGTATCCAACACCTTCTTTTCTTCGTCTGTCATAGTTATCACTCCTTTTCGCTTTTAATGTCAATTGACTTTTATTTATATAAATAAAAAGTAAATATAACAAATTCATTAGAAAGCGTTATTATTATAACCGATTTTTAAGCTGAATTCCTAGCTAGAAAGGCGGTTTATAACTATGAGCGAGAATATAAAGAAAGAAAAAAGTTGTGGTGCTGTAGTATATAAAATAATAAATGACCAAAGATACTATCTAGTAGAGAAGATGAATTTAGGACATACTTCAATTCCAAAGGGCCATGTAGAACCTACGGATAAAAATGATGAAGATACAGCTAGAAGAGAAATAAAAGAAGAGACTTCTTTAAACGTGACTATAGATACTGGATTTAAGCACCATATAAATTATTCTCCATTTCCTGGAATAGACAAAGATGTCTATTTCTTTGTCGCTGAATGCAAAGAAGACACCATCGCTCACGATGACCACGATGATGAAGTCAAATCATGTATTTGGCTTCCTATCAAAGAAGCTATAGATGCAGTAACCTTTGAAACAGATAAAGAGACGTTGAGAAAAGCTGATGAATATTTAAAAAATAGAAATAATTAAAACAGTTTTATTGTGACTCTATAAATTACTCTATAAAAAATAGTAAATAGCAAGCCCACAGATTTTGACCTAGCGATACTTCAATCAATAAAATCAAACCCAGGAATCACAGCAAAAAGAGACAACATTTGCAAAGCAAATAACATTACTTTGATTAGACTTCCCAATTCATATGCCAAGGATTATACGTTCATTTTAAACATTATTAAGAAATACGAACGTCAAGCTATAGACGAATCAGAAGAAATGCAACTTATATAATAATTAATCAATTGTAAATAAAAAAGAGGGCACATCGGCTCTCTTTTTTCAAGTTCGAAAATAGTATAAGATTTAGTGATTTAAGAATATCGAACTTGCGACTATTATTCTACCGCTAAAGTCTTCAATGTTGGCATAGTATTATCTACTAAATTCCAATAATTTGCAGATAAGTCCGAATATGTAGTTGCTTTGGCCATAGAGAAATCAACATCAGTATGAATTCCGGATGTATCTTCAATAGGTCCACCCCACTCCCATGTACTTCCATAAGCCAAATCTGAGTTTTGGTTCGTGTATATTCCGCTTACAGTAAAGGTCTGTTTAGAAGGAGCAAATCCCGATTGTGTTCCATCACTAATGGATCCACCTGCTGGATATGCACATATTGCCATATGGACATCTTTACCTTCACCAGAGACATTTACAACAGAACTCTTAACAGCTGCACTCTCCTTCAAAACACCACAGATAGAAGCGCCGAAAGCAAACCAACTAGCTGATCCGTTATTGAATGACTGAACTGAATTGAATAAGCAATTTTCAACAGTTCCAGAAAGAATATTCGTAAGAATAGCTGTACCCCAACCTAAACTGTTTTCAGTCAATGTTCCATCGACTTCAAGATTCTTAATTGTTCCGCTGACTTCTTGGAACATTCCAGAGTTATTATGTCCAGCATCGTTGCTCTCAGAAGATATGATAGAGAAATTAGATACTTTATGACCACGTCCATCTAAAGTTCCAGCTAACTTTCTAATATCACCATTTCCATTGATTTCCATTCCACCTAAATCGATATCAGCTGTTAAGATAAAGTCATCTTTAATGGTGTTCTTAGCAAGAATCTTAGACTTGAATTCTTCTGCTGTGGAAATCTTAACATATTTATCCAAAGATTCAGTAATCTCAATCGCAACTTGATCTGTCACTTCGACTTCTCCAATAGTAGCAGTCAATTTAATAACTTCTTTTCCTGCACTATCAGTTGTGAACTTAGCAGTCTCACCATTAGTCTTATCAAAACTACCACTATAATTTTCGCAGCTCCATTTATAAGTTACTTCATCATTATCCTTGTTGGTGACATTAGCAGATAAATTGATTGTTTCTCCAACTTTAACAGAAGTTTTATCAGCTACAATCTTTACTCCAACATCTTCAGCAGACAAAACTGTGAATACAAACTCTTTCTTAACTGATGGATCAGCCTTAGAAGCGATTGTAATAGTCGTTGTTCCAGCACTCAAGGCATTAATAAGACCAGTTTCTGAAACAGTAGCAACTGTCTCATCACTAGATTCCACCGAATATCCACTCTTAGTCGAATCGTTCTTGACTGATATCTTCAATTTCACTGATTGACCTACTACAGTCTTAGTTGCTCCAGTAACAGTCAAAGTAATTTGCTTTTGTACTGTCTGAGATCCATTTCCACCATTATTTGAATTGTCTCCGTTTCCACAAGACACTAATCCAAAGCAAGACAATCCCAATAAACTAATTACTAATATTTTATTTAATTTCATTTTATTTTATTCCTCCATTTTTTATTAAGCATCTTTTTTAGTAGTCCCATCAGTAGCGACTACAGCATTCTGAGCACCATCCCATGTTCCATCGACTGTGTAAGTACAATTGGTGTAAGTTCCAGATCCAACAGAACTAAATGATTTAATAGTATTGCTTGCCGTATTCACATGGAAAGCTACAGAAGAATCTTCAACCTTACCTTCGTTCGAAAAGAACATTCCAGCAAATGTATTTGTTGCACGTTTTTCAACTACAGTCATATCGATATGAACATTTGATATAGTTCCTTTATTTGTATGAGCTAATGGACCTCTATTAGCTTCGACAGGATTGCTCGTCTTTATATTTACATTTCTCACAACACCACTAGCAGCAATAATGTTGAACATATCCCAACTGATATCACCTGTGATGGTATGTCCTTGTCCTTCAAATATTCCAGAGAACTCACCAGCCATCCACATCATCTGTGTGGTAGTCAAATCGTCGCCTGTCAAATCGATATCATTAGACAAGTAGAAATTTCTCGTAGTATAAGCAGCGCCCTTATCAAATACAGTTTTGAATGTTGCTACATCCTTAATTTCAAATGCATCATCTGGAATTTCATATTTAGGAGCATCAGCAGACTTAACAGTGAATGTAATAGCTTCAGCAGTTAAAGTCTTATCTCCTAATTTTGCACTCACTGAGACAGTAGCTTCACCAGCAGCTACAGCTGTAATTCCAAATGTTCCATCATTATTGTTGGTTACACTAATCACTGAAGCATCGCTAGGATCAAGAGTATAAGAATAATCAGATAATGTTTCAGTCGAATACTTCAACGAAGTAGTTATGGTTGCAGTCTTTGTGCCATCTTCTTTCATTGAAAGAGAAGTCGTATCAGCACTAGCAGTAAGCTTAGCTTCTAGCTTTTCAGGTGCTTCACTATCATGAGCCAAGACAGGCATCTTGTTATCTTCAAGAGTCCAAATAGATGAATCCAACGTTGTATAGGCTGAAGCCAAAGTAGAATCAAAGGGAGTGTGATTGATATTCTCCATAACCTGTGCTGAGATATCACGTCCTTCAGGATTAAATGGCTTATAATTCTCATTTTGAGTATCATGAGCTATGTTTGTATATGCATTCTTCATCACCTGTGTTCCAGTCCATGAATAAGCAAAGAATGGTAAACACATAGCATCAGTTGCATCGAGGTTAGTTACTACATTCTCAACCTTTGCTTCATTTTGAAGTGTAGAGGCAATAACACCATTTCTTGCCCAAGTCCAATCGACCCCAGTTTGAACATTCTTAGCCTCAAACAAACAATCAGTAATTTTAGCTTGAGGTCCACTGACTTCCTTTGCAAGTAGTCCACTAAATCCGGCTGAGTCAATTGTTCCTTTGATATGAATGTTTCTCAATACACCTTGATACTGCCAGAATAATCCAGTAGCTTTATCAGTCTCTAGAGAAGAATCATTCTTTACCACAAAGTTTGAGAGTGTATATCCTCTTCCATCAAGAGTTCCGACAAAGATAGAATTATTTGCTCTTCCATTGACTTGCATTCCACCCAAATCAATGTTAGCGCCTAAGCAGTACTTTCCGTTTATTGCATCTTTCTTATTCAATAACTCAACCATCGCATCAGCAGTTTTAATTTCAGTATATTTGGTATAGTCTGCTTCTACTGTAATATTCAAAGAAGCCTTGTATTCTTTTCCGTCGACTGTAGCGGTGACTTTGACTGTTCCTTTTCCAACATTGGTAGGTGTAAAGTATTGTTTAGATTCATCATCTGCGAAAGGATTTACTACACCGATATCCTTGGCATCAGTTCCATCCCATACATAAGTAGCACCTTCAACTTGATCGTCTCCGAATGTCGCTTGCAATACTGCAGCTCCATCACCCTCTTTATAAGATTGTTTGTCAGAAGTTATAGAGAGATTCAAATTGACTTTAGTTTGAAGAGTGATAGCAATAGCAACATCACCTTCGGGCATTACAAACGAATATGAGCCATCTTCTTCCAATGTACAATCTACGTCATTAGCTTTAATCGAAGATAGTTCTTTATTTTCATCATTAATAGCAATATTGAAAGTTACCTTAGTTCCTTTAATAGCCTTGGTAGCTAAATTAGTGACAGTATAATCTTCTGAAGCGGTATATGTGATGTTGTATTCTACTTCAGGTTCTACTGCCTTATCTTTTAATGTTACTTCAATGACAGCATCAGCTTCACCCATAACGAATGAGTAAACACCATCATTAGCAGTCAAAGCAGTTCCGTTTGCTTTGACTTCATCCAATTCTTTGTTTTCATTCTTTACTTCGACTTTGAAAGTGACTGTTTGACCTTTTTTAGCCTTAGTAGCACTTAATTCTTTAACATCATAATCTTCCGAAGCAGTATATGTGATGTTGTATTCTACTTCAGGTTCTACTGCCTTTGCCTTAAAAGTTACTTCAACATTGTTTTCACCTTCAACTAATTTAAACGAATATGTTGTACCACTGAGGACTTTGTCGTTAGACTTAACTGAATCGATCTCATATCCTTCATTAGGAGTGATAGTGAGTGTTACAGTTTGACCGACATCGCCATTTGTTTTATCAGCAGTAACAGTTCCTTGACTGTTATCAAATGATAAAACAACAGTTCCTTTCTTTACTTCAGGAGCTTGTGTCGTAGGACTAGATGTGATACCCCCCCCGGTATTACCACCTGTCGGGTTGGTTTCAGATCCACAAGCTACGAGTCCTGTAGTAAGCATCAAACTAGCTAATACAGCATAAATAGACTTAGCTTTCATAATTATTTTTCCTCCAAGGATAAGCTTGAAATATCTGTAAGGGCTTACCTGTGATGATAGGTTAACTTTTTAATCAAACAAAGAAGAATATTTAACATAAATTCAATGATTTAAAACTTAATCTTACTGAATTTTAAGCTTATTTTCATAATTTGAGCCTAATTATTAGAGTCTAACTTTGTTTTAATCAATAATTTTATACTTTTTTAAGAAAAGGCTTTCTAGATAATTTTAGTTCTTTGTGGTTTAATGTTAATTATTAGAAATCACTATGAAATTAAATAAATTCAAATTAAACTTTGCTGGAATTTGTGTTTTGGCACTAACATTGATTACATTAGACTGTGTCATAGGCACAAATATAGATTCCATCAACAATTACTTCCAAGAGAGTAGATTTGATTCATCGGATTTTAAAGATGTAGCAACTAAATCCAACGAATTAGTCCAATCGATAGAAGAAGAAGGGGCAGTATTATTAAAGAACAAAGACAATTGTCTTCCCTTAAAAATGAATTCAGATAAAACACCGATCAATGTATTTGGTTGGAATTCATGTGACCAAGGAAATGTTTTAAAGGGTGTAGGATCTGGTGCATCACCTATAAGCGATACTAATAAAGTAACATTAGTAAATGCATTGGAGCTAGAAGGATTTGAAGTAAACAATGAAATCATATCCAAATATGATTCCTTCTATAATGGAGATTTCATCAACGAAAACAATTCTAATGACAAGAATAAAAGACTTAGATTGATTCAGCCTTCTATTGATTCATATTCATCAGAAATGATAAGTGGAGCTAAATCCTTCTCATCTACAGCCATAGTGATGATAAGTAGAATCCTAGGTGAAAATATGGGTGAAGCACCTAACTATCAAAAAAAGATTAATTCTAATGGTTCATCCTTAGATTACACAAAGCATTATCTAGAATTGAGTAATGAAGAGAAAGACTTATTAAACATGGTCGAAAAGGAATTCGATGATGTAATAGTCTTGATCAATTCGACAAACACAATGGAATTATCATTTCTAAATGATGATAGAATCGATGCCGCTTTAAGCATCGGTCTTCCTGGTCAATCTGGAATGATAGGAGTTGCTAAGATATTGAAAGGTGAAGTTAATCCATCAGGGAAGCTAACTGATACATATCCGGTGGATTTAACAACCGAGCCATCCTATAACAATCGTTTTCCAAACAAAGATAATGAAAATATGTATCAAATCACATATAAAGAAGGACTTTACTTCGGATATAGATGGTACGAAACAGCGTATGAAGAGAAATACTATAGTCAAGATTACAAGAATATAGTCCAGTACCCTTTCGGATACGGATTATCCTATACAACTTTTGACTGGGATTTAAAAAAAGTCGACATCGATCCAAATTCTAAAATAAACAAAGATTCAACTATAACCTTGACATTGGATGTAAAAAATACCGGTGACTACGCTGGAAAGGATGTGATTCAACTATATGGTTTCACTCCATATTTCAAGGAGCAAATAGAAAAATCATCAATTCAATTAGTGGCATTTGAAAAAACAGATTTATTAAATCCTGGTGAAACACAAAAAGACATAAAACTATCTCTCAATCTTTATGACCTAGCTAGTTATGATGCATATGATAAGAATAAAAATGGTCATAAAGGATATGAGTTAGATAAAGGGACTTATACATTCAAACTGATGAATAATTGTCATGAAATCAAAAATATGGATGATTATCTAGGAAATTCAATCAGCTTTGACTTAGAAGAAACAATAAATTATTCCAAAGACCCAATTACTGAAAATACAGTGGAAAATAGATTTACAGCTTTAAACAGCTATGCTTCAACACCGATAGATGGTAGTTCCGTCAACATAGATCAAAATTATTTGACGAGAGATGATTTTAATAAATCTTATCCAAAAACTACAGACTATTCGACTATAGACAAAGACAAAATAAAAACAGCTAATGACTATTCTTATAAAGAAGAACTAGATAAAACCATAGCGACATTACCAACTCAAAAAAACAATAATAATTTATTATTAACCACTGATGAAAATGGAAGTAAATTAACTAGAGCTCAATTAGAAAACTCAGAGACAAAATTGAAATACAACGAAGATTTAATTAAGAAAATAGGCTCTGATTACAATTCAAAAGAGCTATCAGATTTGATTGATCAGATGTCCTATGAAGAGATGTGCGAACTATCTAAGCAAGCTGGATTTAAAACTATTGCCGTAGAAAGTATCGGTAAGCCCCAATACAATGAATACGATGGACCTGCCGGATTAAATACAACTTCCACATCAATTGAAGCCACTAAATGGACAGCATTTCCAAATGAAGTAATCATCGGTCAAGCTTGGAATAAACAACTTGCAAGACAATTAGGATATATAGTGGCAAAAGAAGGAAAAGAAACAGGTGTTAGTGGATGGTACGCACCAGGAGTAAATCTACATAGATCTTCTTTCTCCGGTAGGAATTATGAATATTATTCTGAAGACCCTGTTTTGAGTGGAAAAATCGGAGGCAATGTCATAGAAGGTGCTAGAGCAGGTGGAATGTATACATATATAAAACATTTCGCATTATCAGAATTAGGCGATAACTTTCAAGGCTTAAATACATGGATAAGCGAACAAACCTTAAGAGAAATATATTTAAGGCCTTTTGAGATAGCAGTAAAAGAGTATAAATGCACTGGAGTTATGTCTTCCTTTGGAAGAATAGGAGCGGTTTGGAGTGGAGCTAATAACTCATTACTAAACAGCATTCTAAGAAATGAATGGGGATTTAAAGGTGCTGTTATAACAGATTACACAACATATGGAGATCCTCCCATGGATATCCAACATGGAATAGTTGCAGGAAATGATTTATGGCTGACTGCTGAAACAAATTATCAGCCATTAGATACTGATGATCCAGTCTATATGACTTGCATAAAAGAAGCTAGTAAAAACACGATTTACATGATAGCTAATGCTTTTGAATATTCCACCAAATTTAACAATGGTGAAGGAATCTTCACAAAACCTGTTCTAAATAGCACAAAAACAAATCCTTGGGTGTATGGTTTAATAGCCGGTAATATAATTTGGATCGGTGGGCTAGGAGTATGGACATACTTCCTCTATCATCCATTAAAGGAAAAGAAAAACAAGGAGGAATAACATCATGATTAGAGTAGCAGAAGTAGAAGATGATGAAAAAGATTATGAAAATTACATCGCTTGTTTAAACAAATACAAAGAAGAAAATGAAGGTGTCGAAGTCGACACCACATGGTTTAAAACTTCTGAACAATTTTTATCCACTTTTACCAAAAATAAGTTCGATATCATTTTTATGGATATAAACTTAGGCGAATCAAATGGAATGGAAATCTCTAAGAAGATTAGAGAAATAGATGATGAAACAATAATAATATTCGTTTCTAATTTAGCCCAGTATGCTGTGGAAGGTTATGAAGTAGAAGCTATGGATTTCATAGTCAAACCTATGACTTATTATGTCTTTTCAATGAAATTTAAAAGAGCTCTTAAAAAGATTGCTAAGAAGCAAGAAATATTGCTACCTTTCATAGTCAACTATGAAAAATCATTTATAAAAGCTAGCACTATTCAATACATAGAAATCATTGGACATAAGATGATAATACATACTACTCAAGAAGAAAAAATCAGTTATGGCACGATTAAAAGCGTGGAAGAATTGCTAGAAGAGAATAAAATAGATTTCTTTGGAAGATGTAATAACTATTCTTTAGTTAACTATAATTATATAAATGGCGTTTTTGGTTACCAAATTAAAGTTGGTAATATCATGCTAGATATCAGCCATCCTAGAAAAGCAAAATTTATGCAAGATTTCAATAAGTTCTTAGGGAAAGGAGGGCTCTAATATGCCAGAGATATCAGGTCTTTTTATCTATAGACTTGTATTTCTTTTTGAATTACTGGTATCTGAAGGTCTTTTCTTTTTCAAAGTAAAAAGGAAAAATCATTTTTGGTGGAGACTTAGTGGATCATTATTAGTAATAGTATTAGTTACACTTTTTTATCCTATTCCTTTTTATAACTGGTGGTACACCTCATTGATGTTTGTCGTTATCTTTGGACTAACCATGTGTGCTGCTTGGATTTGTTTTGCTGAAAGTTTTTCTACTATTGCTTTCTTATCAGTTGCTTCGTATCTAGTTCAGCACATAGCATATCAAGGATTAAATTCTATTCTTTGTTTCTCAGGTCTAAACAATTCATCTACCATAGGAATATATGGTCAAAAATTACCTACGACTAATGAGTTTTCTATCATTACAACAATAATCGATATTGTTGTTTATATTGCTATTTACTTCTTCTGCTTTGTCTTATTTGCAAATCAAATCAAGAAGAATTCAGAAATAATGATAAGCTCCGGATATATGATTTTATTCGTCGGGTTCTTATTAGTCGTCATAGTAGGAATCAATTCTTATATCGTATATTCAGTTAATGATGAGATTCCAAATATATTTATGGGATTCTTTGATTTGCTATCATTTTTCTGTTGCTTCTTGTCTTTATCTTTCATGTTTAAGCTTTTAGATCAAAGACAGATGAAGACTGAACTAGACGATGCTTATGAAATAATAAGACAAGAGAAAAGGCAATATGAATTATCGAAAAATAATATCGATTTAATCAATAGAAGAGTTCACGATTTAAAGCATCAAATGGAAGCAATCATCTCCAACGAAAACGTTAAAAAAGAAGTGGTTAAAGAAATGACTTCAGCAATCAAGATTTACGATTCATCAATTAAAACAGGAAACAAAGTCTTGGATACAATCATGACAGAAAAATCATTGGAATGCAGTCAGAAGAACATAAAGATAACCTGCCTTTTAGATGGAAAGAAATTGAATTTCATGTCTGAATTAGATTTATATACATTCTTCGGAAATGCCTTAGACAACGCTATAGAATCGGTCACCAAATTATCCGAAGATAAAAGAGCTATTTCTTTGACGATGACAGAGAAAGGAAATTTCGTTTCCTTAGTAATTCAAAACTACACCGATAATAAAATAGTTCCAATAAAGGATAATCAAGGAAATACAGTTATTAAAACGAGCAAAGAAGATCCATTGTTTCACGGCTTTGGAATGAGGTCTATGGAAAATATAGCAGAGAAATATGGTGGTAACATCAATTTTGAAATCTCAGATGGAATATTTTATTTATACGCTTTATTTGTAAACAAGGAAGTTGCTAATTAAAAATATCGTTTTAATAAAAAACCACAGCCAAATCGGCTGTGGTTTTATCATCTAAATATATTTACTTATCGATTAATATCCCATGTCAGGGTTTGCAGGTGCTGCAGGAGCCTTGGGTTCAGGGATATCTGCAACTCCAGCTTCAGTAGTGACAAGTTCAGAAGCTATTGAAGAAGCATTAAGAATTGCACTTCTTGTAACCTTGCAAGGATCTACAATTCCTGCCTTGAACATATCGACCCAAACACCATTCTTGGCATCAAATCCGAAGTCTTTCTTCTCATTGAGTTGAGCCTCAACAACATCGATTGAAGAATAACCAGCGTTGTCTGCGATTTGTGCCAAAGGAGCTTTCAAGCTCTCCAAGACACAAGAGATTCCACGTTGGACATCAGGATTCTCATCCTTCAAAGTTTTCTTCAAAGTGAGGTAAACTTCGCAAAGTGCAGCTCCACCACCGACTACAATTCCTTCGGCAACGGCAGCCTTAGTAGCATTCAAAGCATCCTCGATGTGAAGCTTCTTATCTTTAAGCTCAGTCTCTGTGGTAGCTCCAACTTTAATAACTGCTACTCCACCGGAGAGCTTAGCAGCTCTTCTCTCAATTCTCTTACGATCGTATTCAGACTTAGAGTTAGCGGCTTGAGCTGCAAGTTCATCGATGTGTTCTTGAAGTTTAGACTTGTCGCCTTCACCACCGACAATAGTAGTATTATCGGCAGTGACGATAACCTTCTTGGCACGTCCAAGATCAGCGATAGAAGCATCCTTCAACTCCATGCTGAGATCCTTTGAAATGAATCTGGCACCAGTCAAAACAGCGATGTCTTCAAGTGTAGCCTTTTGTAAATCCCCAAACTCAGGAAGTTTAGTAGCAACAACATTGAATGTTCCACGAAGTTTATTCAAGATTATGGTTGAAGAGACTTCATTCTCCATATCATCAGAGATGATGAGCAAAGGCTTATGAGCATCGACAACAGCTTGAAGCAAAGGAAGAATGTCGTTGATGTTAGAAACCTTGATATCAGTGACCAAGATGTAAGGATCTTCCAACTCGGCAGTCATCTTTTCTCTATCGGTAACCATGTAAGGAGAGATATATCCCTTGTCATATTGCATACCCTCAGTAACCTTGAGTTCTGTCTCAGTTGACTTAGATTGGTCGACAGTGATGACACCACTACGGCCAACCTTCTGCATAGCATCGGAGATAACTTTACCGATTTCTTCATCACCAGAAGAAATAGTAGCGATATTCTCGATATCAGCATCGGTGTTAATAGGATGAGACAAGCTAGAAAGTTCCTTAGCGACAGCCTTTCCGGCCTTGTTTATTCCTTGTCCAACCAATACAGGGTTAGCACCTCTATTGATTGCATCCACACCCTTATGAATGATAGCTTGAGCCAAGATTGTAGCTGTGGTAGTTCCATCACCAGCTGTATCATTAGTATTGTTTGCTACTTCATATACGAGCTTAGCACCCATATTTTCGAACTTATCTTTAAGTTCGATGTTACGAGCAATGGTGACACCATCATTGCAAATAAGAGGTGATCCATAGCCTTGATCCAAAACAACATTACGTCCTTTGGGTCCCAAAGTAATCTTAACTGTATCAGCCAATGTATCGACACCCTTCAAAATTGAATCACGGGCATCTTTTCCAAAACGTATCTCTTTTGCCATAATTAAATAGCTCCTTTCTTGATGACTAATTAGTCGATAACTCCAATAATATCGTCATTCTTGATTACGAGGTAATGTTTATCACCTTCCTTGTAATCAGTAGTGGAGTACTTCTTAAAAAGTACTTTGTCTCCTACAGCTACATCCAAAGGAGCAATAGTGCCAGTCTTTTCATCCTTGACACCAGTTCCAACTGCTACGACAGTAGCAACAGCAGAATCGTCTTCTTTGCTCTTGACGATGATATCTCCATATCTCTTTTCCTCTGGAGCTGCTTGTAATACTACATAATCTCTTAAAGGTCTAATCATAATTTATGTTGCCTCCTTTGACGGGGTTTGTTTCCTCGTTTATCGCCTTAAATATAGCACTGAAATTAGCAAAGTCAAGCCTAGACTGCTAATTTTATAAAATTCCTTATTTGTATTCAAAAAGTGTCGACAAATACTAAACTTTTTCTATTCTTCACTTATTGAAATTAATCGTTTTTTCTATTTGGTTTGGATTTATTAGTCTCTATACCAACCATAAAATTAACTAGAAAAAGGAGTGAATATCAACGAAACAAAAAAGACATAAGCTCAAGCCTATGTCTTTTAAAGTTATTCAGCCTTATCTTCTTCTTTCTTATCATCAGAAGTTTTATCTTCAGGCTTTTCCTCTTCTACACTTTCTTCCTTTGCCATCTCTTCTTTCTTTACAGGAATAATAGGATCTGGTTCTCCTAACAAAATGGCCTTTCTTCTTTCATATTGACCGATTCCAAATGCTATCAAGGCGGACGCAAGGAATCCTAATACAACTCCTCCACCAGCTCCCAAGACCCAACTCTTACTTCCACTTGTTTGCATGACATTTCTATATAAAGTCTTTACATTGTTGTTAGAAGCTGTGCTGATTTCTTGATAAGCACTCTCATAAACATTCTTAAATATTCCAGCTTGTTTCTCCAAAGTATTGTACAAAGTATTAATAGAATCCAACACTTTCATATAATTCTTGTATATTTCAGTACCAGCTATATCTGCATTAGATGATTTCCAACTAGACCAATCAGTAATACTATTTATAAAGTTTTCCTGATAAGGTATCTTTGATAATTCCATTGTATACTCTGAGATTTGGTTATTGTAGTTATTTATGTTCTTAAAACTATTATTCAAAGCACTTTTAAGCATATTTCTCTCTTCCGATGAGATTTCATTACTTTGAAGTTTATCACTCAAATCATTGTAATTCTCTTGTTCAGAAGATAACTTGTTCTTCAAATCTTCTATGCTTGTTTGAATAGATTTCTTTTTATTTGAGTAATAACTCAGATACAATTCCTTAGATGAAGTTGTATCGACGTAAACATATTTATATGTTGTATTGTCGACATCAAAAGTCAAAGAATTATTCAACGAAGATATAGAAGACATATTGGCATCTTCAGCACTGATGCTAATGTCCATCGCATTTTTAAATTGTCTAAATGCATTAGATAAGCTAGTCTTATTAGGTGAACCTGTCGTAATTACTTCCGTATTACCACCAAATATGTTTATCAAAGACTGATAGGAAGAAAACAGGAAATCCACTTCGTCTTGAAGCATAGTTATTTGAGTATCTAATCTATTAAAAGGAGAAGATATTTCATAAAAGCCATCTAAATTAGTAGAAGCATTAAAATCACCGGAGGAATTTTGACCTATTTGTGCACTCTTTACTAAAGCCATGCAAAATCTTTGAGCTAATCCATCAGAAGAGAAATCTTTGTTATGACCATTTATATCAAAAGCTAAATAAGAAGAAGTATCAATAAAACTGTTATCATTAATTTCAGTAATAGTCAAAAGATTGGATTTATTAATTTCTTCATAATCGATAGAAGCAAACTCACCTTTGACATTTTCTATTTCTTCTTTAGTTGCAGTAGGATTGTTCTTTAAATAATCATCCTGAGCTTTTCTATTAGAAGCATCAACTACGGATTTCATGTTGTTTAATGAGATGACATACTGATAATCAAAAGAAGAACCGTTGGGATAATAATATGCAACTTCATTTCTGCTATTAACTTTACTGATAAAATTGGATTTATTATAAGCAAATCCTATCTTAAATGTTTCTTTAGATGGATTATATACAAACTTAACACCTGCAAATCCGACTAATCCTAATATGATTGAAGTTCCTAAAACCCAATATTTATATTTGTTAAGATAATGTCCAAAAGCTGGCCAACTCGCAGCCCATGGTTTCTTCTCCTGCTCTGCATCACTAATAATAATCGTTCGTTTATTATTATCTTTATCCAATCCCATAATACATCCTCCTTCAAAAACCTATTTATTATATTAACAAATATGAATTAAGAAAACAAAAATCATAAATACCCTTATAAAAGTGAAAACATTAATTTGCATTAGTTCTGATCCATTTCTTTACGAATTCTATTTCTTCATTTCTATTGTTATTCAAATCCCCTTGATTACATCTCAATAAAACTTCATTTAATATTTCTTTAAAATATTGATTCTTTTCAATTCCTAATTTCAAAAGATCATTACCATCAATCTCTAAATCTTTTAAAGAATAAGGTGTATTACCTTCAGATAAAATGTCCACTCTATTTAAAATAGAATCGATATCATCATTTTTAAATCTTTTTAAATTATAAAGATTGATTAGATAATTCTTAAATACATTTATGTCGACAGGCTTAGATAAAAGAATAAGACCATTAATGTAATCATCATCAAAGGAATTGTTAAAATTGATATCCTTCAATTTAATTAAAGTTTTTATTGCATTTATAGATTCATTATCCATCTTTATAAATAATCTCCAAGGCATAAAATCATTGTTGATTTCACGTAGAGAAAATAAAGCAGATAAAGAGGCTATATAATCACCATACGATTTAATATCAAAGTTATATATATCATCGATACTATTCCCTATCTTATCTAAACATGGAATTATAAGTTTGAAAATAGGAAAGTATTCTTTGATATTTCTAAAAAAGTTGGAAGTTGAAGAAATTTCTTTTAATTCAATTAAAATTCTTTCTTTAGCTATTAGATTTAATTCTTCTTTACAATCCAATAAAGCAGTCTTTGTTTTAGATTCTATTTCATATCCTAGCTTAGCTGAAAAACGAATAGCTCTCAATATTCTTAAAGCATCTTCATGAAATCTTGTAGATGGATTTCCTATAGTTTTTATAACTTTATTATTTAAATCTTCTAAACCTTCATGGAAATCATATATATGTCCTTCGGAATAATAAAAAGCATTGATTGAGAAATCCCTTCTCTTTGAATCTATATAGACATCTTTTACAAACTCAACATTGTCAGGTCTTCTATAGTCAGTATAACCTTCATCACATCTAAATGTAGTTATTTCAATAGGCTTATGATCGACTATCACTCTTATCGTTCCGTGTTTCTCACCAGAATGCTCTTGATAGAAGTCTTTAAAGACATCACTGATTTGACTAGGTAGAGCATCGCTAGTCAAATCATAATCGTGAGGTGTCTTTCCCATCAAAAAATCTCTGACAGCTCCACCCACTACATAAGCTTGATATCCATTTTCCTTCAACTTAGATAAGACATATTCAACACTAGAAGGTAATGGCATTGTTCTATTTATAATTGTCATTCAATTTCTCCGTTCAAAGCCTTGTCTATCAATTCAATATATTCTTCTTTTGAATTGCAATGAACCATTAGAGTTCTAACTTTTTTAATGGATGGTAATCCCGTTAAAAAAGCCGGTGCTATTGTTCTAAGTGCTAGTGATACTTTATGAGCATCTCTTTCAAATCCATAAGAATAATCTATATATTCTTTCAATATTTCTAAATTATCTTTATATGTTCTTATAGTCAATGGATTTCCTTCTTCTAAATCAACTAAATCCTTAAATATCAATGGATTTCCTACAGCTGCTCTTCCAATCATTAAAGCATCAGCTTTAGTTAAATCAAAGACATCTTTAGCATTCTTTTCATCGATATCACCATTAGCTATTATTGGGACGTTAGCAATAGATTTAGCTTTTGCAATATAGTTATAATCCGCATGACCTGTATAAAACTGACTTCTAGTTCTCCCATGAATCGCTATCGCCTTAACTCCAGCATCTTCCAATACTTTTACAATTTTAGCTATGTCTTCTGGATTACTAAATCCAAGTCTAGTCTTTGCCACTACAGGATGATTTGATTTTCTTACGATTGCACTCATCAATTTATAAAGATAAGGAAGATCAGTCAAGAGATGGGATCCCGCGTTTTGTTTCATAACCTTTGGAACTGGGCATCCTAAGTTAAAATCTAGAAATGTATATTTAGCTTCTTTTTCAACTATTTCTATTGCTTTTTCAATATGGTCTATCTCATATCCGAACAATTGAAGCGCTAAGGGTCCTTCATCTCTTTGAGTATCATGAAGCATTTCAAAAGTATCTTGTGATCCATAAAATAAAGCATTTGCTGAGATCATTTCAGTATATGAAAGACCCGCTCCATAACGATGAGCAAAATTTCTCATCGTTATTGTTGAAAATCCAGCCAAAGGAGCTTGTACATATCTATCTTTAAGCTCTATTCCCGCAATATTAAATGTCTTCAATGCCATATTTAGACCTCAGTATCTTTTTATCTAAAAGATTATAAGGTTTTTATTCAAATATGCATAATCCCAACCTATGAACAAGGAAGGTTATACAACTTGATTATGAGAAATTTAATAAAAGTTATAGAATATAACTAAGAAATGAGGAATAAATATGAGCGATAAGGCTTATGACTATTTAATAGTTGGTGCAGGATTATTTGGTGCCACTTTTGCATACCTTGCAAAAAAAGCAGGTAAAAAAGTTTTAGTCATAGATAAGAATCCAGTGATTGGAGGTCATATCTATACTGAAAGAAAAGATGGAATAGATATCCATGTCTATGGAGCACATATCTTCCATACTGATGATGAAAGAGTTTGGAAGTTCGTAAATTCATTCGACGAATTCAACAGATTCACCAATTCACCATTGGCAAATTATAAAGGCAAGCTATATCATCTCCCTTTCAACATGAATACATTCTATGAATTGTTCGGAACTATCACTCCAGATGAAGCAAAGAAAAGAATTGAAGAAGAAGCTGCAAAAGAAGGAATATCTGAGGATGTTTCAGCTGAAACCCATGCTCTATTAAAAGTCGGAAGAACAGTTTATGAAACATTGGTAAAAGGTTATACAGAAAAACAATGGGGTAGAAGTGCAGCTGAACTTCCTCCATACATTGTTGGAAGACTTCCAATCAGATTGACTTACGACAACAACTACTTCAACGATAAATATCAAGGTATCCCAGTAGATGGATACACAAGCTTGATATCCAATATGTTGGACGGAATCGAAGTGAGGTTGAATGCAGATTTCTTGAAAAATAGAAATTCATGGATCAATTTGGCTGATAAAGTACTTTATACAGGACCTATCGATGCATACTTCAACTACAAGTTAGGTCTTCTCGAATATAGATCCTTGAGATTTGAAACAAAAGAATTCGATACACCTAACTTCCAAGGAAATGCAGTCATAAACTACACCGAAAGAGAAGTTCCATACACCAGAGTTATTGAGCATAGACATTTCATGATGAATGCTTGCAAATCCGATAAGACTTTCGTCACTTATGAATATCCAATGAACTGGACTGGTCCAAAGGATGAACCTTACTACCCAATCACAAATAAGAGAAATTTAGATTTATATCATCAATATGAAGAATTAGCCAAAAAAGAAAACGTGATATTCGGTGGTAGATTAGGAATGTACAAATACTTCGACATGGATGATACCATATTAGCTTGTTTCGACTTAGCCACCAAGGAGGGCATATTTTAAATGAGTCCAGACCCATTAAGTAATCCGTTTCAAACTAAGGCACCGACTTTAAAAGTTGCGATTGTTTGTGCCGGCCCAGTAAATTGTCTAAGGAAGATTCAAAATTTAGCTATCGGAAGCAATTATCAAGTCATAGCTGTAGATGGCGGATATGACACCATAGCAAAAACAGGCCTAAGACCTGTATTTACTATCGGTGATTTTGATTCCACCGAATATGACATCGAAGAGATTCGATACAATTCAGAAGATGTCATTGAATTGAATAAAAATAAAGATAAAACTGATTTCGAAGAAGCGTTAGAAGAAGCTTTCTATAGAGGATTTACCACAATTTCAGTGTTTGGAATACTTGGTGGAAAAAGAATTGATTTTGAGCTTAGCAACTTGTTGATTCTATCCAAATATGCAACTTCAGATAGAAGAATTAGAGTCTATTCCGAAGATGGAAAACAAGTTTTGGAATTGATGACTCAAGGTCAAGAGTTTTGTATAGATAATATAAAACATATCGATTTATCAAAAACAATATCTGTAATTCCAATCAAAGATAGCAATGTTACTATCGCTGGTATGGAATATGACTATTCTGGAAAGATTGAAATGAGCTCATCCTTAACTATGTCAAACAAAGGAATGGATGGTGGCTCTATAAAGATTAATTCAGGATTAGTTTATATCTACTATTCATTGAGAGACTAACTTAAAATTCATATGTAAAAATCCATAGGATCAAAGCCTATGGATTTTTTACATAACTAAATTCTATTCGTGAATCAAATACTAGATCAAAATTTCATCTAATATTTTTAAAAAAAGATTTGATTAGATTTGAATCTTCTTCAGATGGAATAAAATGAGACTCTATACAATTATCCAATTGATATTTAGTAAAAGCTCCATCTTCTATAGATCTAACCGAATAGTACACTTCTTTTATTCCTGCATTTAATAATGCACCAAAGCACATTAAACAAGGCTCTAAAGTAACTATTAAAATAGAATTATCTAAATGAATTCTATTAGTTTTTATCATAGCTTCTCTTAAAGCTAATATTTCAGCATGATCAAAAGGATTATTATTTAATTGAACTCTATTATGAGATGATCCTATTATTTCATTAATATCTTTATTAAATATTACTGCCCCAATAGGAACTTCATTTTCCATTAAAGCTTGATTAGCTTCTTTTCTTGCAAAATCAAATAATAAAGATATATCTTTTTCAGTTATATATTTCATACCATTCATTATACATATGATAAATCAACACAACAAAAGAAAACAAAAAACCATCGCACACATTAGAAATCCTTAAGGCTGCTACCTTCCGGTCCTGACCTGGTTCGGTTTCCTAATATCGCAATGGCATATAAATTATAAGCATCAATAATGAGAAACTCAATCGGTTTAAAACAACTGCTTTTGTTTATCATATCGATGAAATCAATCAATATTGTTTATTTGATATAATAATATAGTTAAGAGGAATACTATTACGAACAATAAAGTAAAAAAGAATTCGAATAAGACCAATCCATTTGTCAATTTCATGGTCAAATTATTCATAAAGAATTCAGATGACATAAGCAATCCAAGAGTGAGAAGAAATTATGGATTTTTAGGTTCGACATATGGTCTTATAACAAACATAATCATGTTTACATTGAAGATAGTCTTTGCAAATATTTATAAAATTTCTTCAATGCAAGCTGATGCTTTAAACAACGCATCCGATATAGGAATGTGTGCTTTGGCTTTGATTTCCGTATATATAGTTTCAAGACCCGCCACTTCTAAGCATCCATATGGATCTGCTAGATTTGAGTATTTAGGTTCATTCGTAATAGCGATAATAGTTATTTACTTAGCTATATCACAAATGGTCTCAGCTATAGGAGAAGCAATAGAAGTAGTTCCTGGTGAAGGTATTAATAATTGGAATCAAATAGAACTATGGCTTCCTTTTGGAATTATGATAGGTGCTGGTTTTATAAAGCTAACACAAGTCATTCTATTGATTTCTTTAGGAAAGAAAATAGGATCCATGACTTTGGTAGCTACTGGGAAAGATGCTAGAAATGATGCAATGGTAGCTTTCCTCATCGGATTATCTTATTTAATATCTCCTGCTGTTTTATACAACGTCGACCCGATACTAACTGCTTGTGTATCTCTGATAATCGCAATATCTGGTATTGGGATCATCAAAGAATCAGTAGATGCTTTAATGGGTTCTACACCAGATATAGATATCATCAAAAACTTCTATGACACCATTATGTCGTATCAAGTCGTATTAGGTGTCCACGATTTAGAAATGCACACATATGGTCAAAATGACATCAGAGCCTATGTTCATGCAGAAGTAGATTCTTCAACTCCGACCATGGTCTTAAGAGATGAAATCGATACAGTAGAAAAGGATATAGAACAAACCTTAGGAATAAGAACTACCATTCATATCGATCCTATAGTAATAGGTGATCCTGAGACTGATAGATACAAGGCTTATGTAGTCCAAGCTTGCAAAGAAGTTGACCAGTCTATATATATTAATGATTTCCGACTTGTTAAAAATTTAGAAGATGCTTCATCTAAGAAACTAGTATTTGATTTGATAGTTCCTTTTGACTTAGTTAAAGATGGAAAGGAAACAGCAGATAAAATAAAAGAGATTGTCAAGTCTTTTAGCTCTGACAATCTCTCATTCGATATTGATATTGATGATAGATCTAGCGATCTACTCACAATGTTGAAATACACAACAGATAAGGACTAAGCATCATCAGGCAATTGATTTGTCTGATTGTTTCTCTTTTGCTCCAACAAATCCTTCTTAACCATCTTGTCGATGATTTCTTTTACTACTTTATCCAAGGATGAATTTGCTGAATAATCGGCTTTTTCAATAAACGAAACTCTGTTTTCAGCTAATAAGTTTTCGGCGATAGCTTTATTTTTGGCGTCAGGATAAACTGCAATTGATTCTCCACCTCTATCTCTAACTAATTGCATGCAAGGAATATCGGTACTTCCATCACCAATATAAATCATATTTCTAAATGGAGCATGTTTTTGAATTTCGGGCATATGTTGGTTGACGACATTTGAGTCATCCAATTCAAAAGCACCTTTTGAAATTCTAAATAAGAATTGAGTCTTAGTAGTGTAATTCACTACATTCTTAGGCCAAACAGCAGTTCCATCTTCACCATAGAAATACTCACAAGCATATACTCTAGTAAAATACTTATAAATATTAGTTCCTTCTATCATCTCTTTAATTCCAGATGATATGACATAATGCTCTATATTGCAGTTTAACTTGGCTGCATATTCATCTAATCTCTCAAACCACTTAGTCAAACCAGGATATAATTGAACACCTTGACCTAATCCAACCATCCATTTGCGAGTTGGCCTGATTCCTTTCTCTTTTGCTTTTTCGAGCATCAAATACATATAAGCTAAATTTGGATCCATCTTTTCGCTTTTGCACAACTCATCAGCTTTAGACCAAAATTCAGCAGGATTAGTTCCAACCATGGGCATAAATGTATATGTTTGCATATCGCTTGGTGACAATGTATTATCAAAGTCATACATCAAAACAATCACAGGTTTCTTCGCCATATAAAACCTCACTTTCATAAAGTAGTTTAACACTAAACATATATTTTTTTAATCACCTTTTATTCTTTATATTAAACAATAAAGTTGTTAAACCAATTAATTAGGATATAAATTGAATAATTAAATAATCAACAGTTTCATTAAATAGTAATTAATTCAATTATCTTTTTATCAAACTCAATTCCTTTAATACTTTTAGTTAATTTATTTTTCCTTGTTAGCAATTAAATTTAATTGTTTTCAACTATCATTTAATGCATTTTTTGTTTGTTTTGTAAGTATAAATCAACAATAATTGCCTCTTTTGGTTTAAAATATACAAGCTTTATTATTTAGTGAGGAGCTATATATGGCAGAAGAAAGAAAATTTACTGATCAAGAATTAGCTAGAAGAGCAAAATTGGACAAGTATCGTGAGTTAGGCGTGGATCCATACGGACATCGTTTTGAAGTCAATTGTCACGCTGAAGATGTCTTGAAATTAAATCAAGGATTACAGCCCGAAGAAGTAGCTTCAAGACCTGTCTTCCTTGCAGGAAGAATCGTTCTTCTTCGTAAGATGGGAAAGGCTTCATTCTTCCACCTTCTCGATAGAAGTGGAAAGATTCAATGCTATATCCGTCAAGATGAAGTTGGATTAAAGAACTATCAAATATTCAAATTAGCTGATCTCGGTGATATTTGTGGTGTTAAAGGTGTTGTGATGAAGACTAAAACTGGTGAAATAACAGTCAGAGTCAAAGAATATGTTCACCTTTCAAAATCTCTTAAACCTTTGCCTGACAAGCACCACGGATTGGTCGATAAGGAAGAGCGCTACCGTAAGCGTTATGTAGATACAATAGTCAACGACGATGCCAGAAGAACAGCTATCATGCGTCCTCTCATCGTAAGAGAGCTTCGTCATTGGTTCGATGACCATGGCTACCTTGAAGTCGAGACTCCAATTCTCCAACCTACATTAGGTGGTGCCAACGCGCGTCCGTTCGTGACACATCACAACGCTTTGGATGAAGATTTCTATCTTCGCATAGCAACAGAGCTCGAATTGAAAAGATTGATTGTCGGTGGAATGGAAAGAGTTTATGAAGTTGGAAGAATCTTTAGAAATGAAGGTATAGACTTATTTCATAATCCTGAGTTCACAACTGTAGAAGCTTACCAAGCTTTCGGTGATTTATCCGATATGATGAATTTAACCGAAGACTTGATTAGAACTTTAGCTTTGAAAGTTAGAGGAACTACAAAAATTCATTTCAACGATGCTGATATCGATGTCGGTCCTGAATTTAGAAGAGCCAACATGACCGATCTCATCAAAGAAAAAACTGGTGTCGATTTCAATGAGGTTCATTCCGATGAAGAAGCTTTGGAATTAGCGAAGAAATTCAATGTTCCTACCGAACCACACTTCCGTTATGGACATGTAATCAATGCATTCTTTGACCAATTCTGTGAATCTGAATTGATTCAGCCTATCTTTGTTTGCCGTCATCCTTTGGATGTCTCACCTCTCGCAATGAAGTGCAAAGACGATGCTAGATTCACACAAAGATTTGAAATCTATATAGGTGGTCATGAACTTGCTAATGCCTTTACTGAGTTAAACGATCCTGATGACCAATTGAGCCGTTTTGAAAAACAATTAGAAGACAAGAACAAAGGTGACGCAGAGGCTTGTGAAGTCGATTATGACTACATCAACGCTTTGGAATATGGTCTCGCTCCTACTGGTGGAATCGGAATCGGAATCGATCGTTTAGTCATGTTCTTGACAAGCGAGGATTCAATTCGTGAAGTAATTCTCTTCCCAACACTTCGTCGTAAAGTAGATAAAACTGCTGAAGAAGAGGAAGTCGGCTTAGTAGAAGAGAAAAAAGAAGAAGCCAAAGAAGAAACTAAGAAGAAAGAAGAAAAAGTTGAAGAGCAGCCTAAGGTTGAAGAGAATAAACCTGAAGAAAAGTGCTGTGAGTGCAGCTGTGACGATGACCCTGTAGTCCTTGAACCTCTTCAAGAAAACTCATGGAAAATAAATACACGAGATTTGAAGGATAGAAAGTTAATGTTCAAGTATCGTCTTGTCATAAAGAAGAATTCTAAGAAGCCTAGAAAACTTAAATACTAATTTATAGACTAATAATCGCCTCATTTAAAATGAGGCGATTTTTAATTCATAAATTAAAGTTGTATATTGAAATCTGAATTTTTTCTTATATTTTGATATCAATTTTTGTTATCTTATTATAAAAGAGGTCATCAATATGAAATATCCTAGATTATTAAAGAAAGGTGATTTAGTAGGAGTATCAGCCTTCAGCTGTGGAATTACAGATCAACCGGGTCAAAACAATTTTATCAATGGTCAGAAAACATTAAAAAAGAAATACGACTTAAATCCTATATTTACTGAGGATGTATTTTCAAATATTGGAGGCAAATCCGCAAGTGGAGAACAAAGAGCAAAAGAATTCAATGATTTAGTCAAATACGAAACACCTTGGATCATCTCTGCAGCTGGTGGAGATTATCTCAATGAAATGCTCAAATTCATCGATTACAAGCAATTTAAAAAGAAACCTTGTTGGGTTCAAGGATATTCAGACAATACATCAATTCTTTATGCTTTAACAACAATTTGTGATGTAGCAACTATATACGGCCAAAACTTCAGTGCTTTTGGAAAAAAGCCATATGAGAAATGCCAAACACAAAACATTAAGCTTTTAATGGGAGAGTCTGATACAGTTGAATCATTAACTTACTACGAAGAGGAGTTTCGTGAATCCATAAGCGGATTAGAGCCATTCTATAAAGATAAAAAAGTAAAATGGATTAACGGGAATAAAGAATCTAAAATAGAAATGGAAGGAAGATTGTTGGGTGGTTGTACTGAAGTCCTATTCTCTTTAATTGGAACCCCATACGAAAAGACATTAGAATTCTGCGAGAAATATAAAAAAGACGGAATAATATTCTTCTTTGAAACATTCAGTAGTGATGATTCCAATCTTCATCTACACTTATGGCAATTGAAAGAAGCAGGATGGTTTAAATATTGTAAAGGAATCATTTTTGGTAGACCACTTTTCTATAAATCTTACCTGAATAAAACATATCAAGAAATAGTAACTGAAACTTTGAGCGATTTAAATATTCCTATGATATTCGATGCCGATATAGGGCATAAAGGACCTACGATTCCTATGATAAATGGTGCATATGCAAAGATAACCAGTGAAAAAGGAAAAGGAAAAGTTCAATATATATTTAAGTAGATAATCTTAGAGAATAAAAAACAAGGCCTCAGACCTTGTCTTTTTATTGCTGAAATTATTATGAACGTGACTGATATAACGGCTTTTGCTCTTTAGTTGAATTAAACTTACCTGATGTTCTATTGATCAAGAATGTCAAACGCATGATATAACCGAATACACCAATCATTATTCCGTATGATGAGCTGAAGAAGAAGAATATCATAGCTAGCAAGCACACAGTGAAGCTAGACATGATAGACATTTGTATACCTTCCCAAGCGTTGCAGTTCTTGTGCAAGAGATTGCTCTTTCCTAAAGTGAACAGCCAAAGAACGATACCACCTAAGACAATCAATCCTACTCCACTGCCAGCTACGATTCCAACCATCACCCAAGTATTTTGATCACGGATTGGACGATATCCTTGAGCGAACAAATCTTTCCAAAGAACATTAGAAGCGGTGTTTTCCAATGTAGCAGCATCAGTCATTGTATACTTCAATGAGAATTTATTATCCTTTAATAAAGGAGACAATCCGCTGTAAAGTCCACTCATAGATGATCCACTAGGAGCATTGGCAGACTTGTTAGCAATCTTATCTAAATCGACAGGTGCATTAGGATAAAGAACAACCATATAAGATTTAGGAGCAAATAAGATAAAAGAGTGATAAGCAGTTCCAGTCTTATTATCAGTAGAGTTTATCTTAGTGAGACTGGCATTTACTGCAGTAGATCCTTCTTTTGTAGTTATATCATTCTTAGTTGAATAAACTGAGAAATAAACAAACTCCTCGGATTGAGCTGGAGTATGAGAAGTAGATCCATCGGCATTGGTAGTGGTGTTATAGATTGTGACTCTGTGTTTAAAGTTATAATTGTTAGTCTCACTACGCACACCATTATCTATAGTCGTATCAGTGAAGAACTGAGAGTCGACATAACTAGTATTATCTCCATAGAACAATTGAATTCCATCAGAAGTATCTTGGAAATTCAACTTTTGGAAGTCTGCATACTTTGCATCGTTAGACGATGACAATGTATCCAAGGCTATTGAGATTCCTTTTTCATTGCTAGGTTCCAATACAGCTCCACCAGAAGTCATATATCCAGAAGAAAGAATAGGAATCATCAGCAATGCAATAGAGAGAATAAATACGATGACAGCTAACCACCACTTTCTCTTTCTACCATCGATAATTGCTTGATTCTTATATAAGCATTGCCATAAATACTTTACTGTACCCATGTAAAAAACTCCTTAATAATGCTTGCATATTATAAAGAGAGAAAACAATTTTTTCCACTTTTATTAAATATACATACCTTAATTATATAAGGTATGCATATTATTAATGAATTGATAAATTCATTTTTGACTTTAATCAATCTATTGAAGTTTGATAAATTAGACTCAAACATAAAAACCAAAAATGAATTACAAAGATAAAAAAGTAATGGTACCACCAATTTTAAATCAAGTTGTTTTTTAATTATGCAATAGGATTTTTATAAAAAGCAACTTATATTTTTTATAGTGTTGCTACCAATAAAAAGATTAGTGTTTATCGAAAATACTTGTTATTTTTCAATCGGTGTGTTAGATTATTTAAGTGATTAAAGGAGGCCAATTAAATGGCAAAAGAAAGAGGAACACCACGTTATTTGAAAATTGCTCAAGATATCTGTGGAAAGATCATGAACGGAGAATATCCTGAAGGAACCTTGTTAAAGGGTCGTTCTATATTAGGTGCTGCTTATGGAGTCTCACCCGAGACTGTTCGTAAGGCTTTAAACCTTTTGGAGAAAGAGAAAGTAGTTTCTTCCAAGAGAGGTGTCGGTGTATTTGTTGAGTCTGTTCTCCACGCTCAGCAATTTGCTTCACGTTGGAAATCAGAGACTCAAATCTCTGCCAAATATAAGAATCTCGAAGCTTTACTCAACGAGAAAAAGGCTTTGGATGCCAAGATTAACGATGCTATCGATGATATGAAGGATTCCTTCCGTTATCAATCTAATGAAGCAGTTAAGTTATCTGAGGCTGATGTGCCTGAAGATTCATGGATTGATGGTAAGACCCTTCTCGAAACTCGTTTCGGAAACTACACCACCGCCACTATTGTTGCTGTTGTCGGTGCTGATGGAATTGCCAAGTGCTCTCCTGGACCTAAATTCGTTCTTCATGCTGGAGACAAGATCATCTTCGTTGCAAGAGATGAATTGACCTTCGATCGTGTCCTTTCTTACCTCACCTATGGTTTGATGCAAGAAGGCGAATCTAAGTAATTCTAAAGAACAATATATGAGAGGCTGTGAAAAACAGCCTCTTTTTGTTTTAAGGATTATACTTTAAAATAGTAATCAAAGGAGGATAAATCTAATGACTATATTAGACTGGATAATTCTCGCTATATTAGTAATAGCTGGAATCATAGGATTGATATTTGGGGCGAAAAAGAGAATCACCAGAAAACTAGGATGGTTAGTTGGATTTGTAATAGCAACAATGTTCTATGCAATGCTGACTAATGTCATCTTGAGTAACACACCACTAGGAGAGACAGGAGCATCATATTTTGGAAACATTATGATTGCTAACGTCAGCGAGTCGAATACATTGGCAATTTTGAACTCATCCTACTCTGATGTAATAGCAATAGATGGGGCACAATCATATTTAGCAACTGGAATGACTTCTATTGGAATTCCTAAGTTCTTTGCTTCTTATTTCATAACTAAGATATATTTCACAAGTGGAACTGTAGCTATGGCGTTAGGATCTGGAATTTGCGCTGCTATAGCTTATGTGGTCACTTATGTTATCCTTTACTTCGTATCAGCCTTACTAGTGACAATACTACTTAGGCTCTTACTTAAAGGTAAAGAAGATGGTAAGATTGGAATTATCGATAGAATCGCAGGATTGGCATTAAGAATAATAGAAGTATCGGCTACTATTCTCTCGATTATGCTTGTGGTGATTGGAATCTCGTATGCCGTCTTCTGCTTGAAAAAAAAAATGGTAACTCAGACAAACTTTGGATCAGGTACAGTTACTTTATCTGGAATCTACTACAACTTGGCTTGGCAAATCATAAACGCATTCAAACTGTTAGGATAGATGATAAGAAAATTAATATAATTCACCTCCTATGGGGGATTGTTTAAACTTAGTATCTTATTACAACGATGGCAACAAAAGAACTGCGGTAATCTACGCCAATCATTATCTCATCGCTCATGGCAAAGGACTTTTGGCTATTCCAGCTGAGAAGGTACCCGAGTTCAAACACGAGCTTGTAATGTACTATGAAGGAGCAGACACAAAAACCGTTAAAGACTTTTTGAAGGATTGCTATTTGAAGCTGAAGTAAAGGCTTTAAATATGCAAAACATTCCGCAATTTTAAATTTAAATTTTTGTCGAATTTTTAATTAATTTTTATATTAAATTTAGCATATAAATTGAGTTTGCTCACAATTTAAGCTATAATTTATGAGTAATAAAAAAGGATTGTGAGAAAGATGCGCAAAGAATTTGATTACTCCAAACTTGCTGATAGAACCTTCGACAGGGAAACCGTCAATTACATCGGCCTGATACATGAATACAAGGGAAGGCAAGAGCTTTATCTGGAGCAGAAGCCAGAGGAACTCGATAAGCTCGTTGAGCTTTCCAAAATCCAAAGCACGGAATCCAGCAACGAAATCGAAGGAATCGTCACGACCAACCGGAGATTCGCCCAGCTGATGAATGATAAGACGACGCCGAAGAACCGCAACGAGAGGGAAATCAAAGGTTACCGCAACGTCCTTGACATCATTCACGGGAATTTCGACTACATCACTATCACCCCCGGCACGATCCTTCAGCTTCATAGGGAACTCTACAAATTCTCAGAAGAGCGTTTCGGCGGTAAGTTCAAGGATACCCCCAACGAAATCGACGCCATAACGAAAGATGGAACGAAGATAGTTCTATTCCGGCCGCTAGAGCCTTTTGAAACACCAGAGGCGGTCGAACGGCTCTGCGAGGGATATGACAAGGCGATAAACAAATATCGCATCGATCCGCTCATCGTCATCCCGGTGTTCATTCATGATTTCCTCTGCATCCACCCATTCAACGATGGAAACGGAAGGATGTCCAGACTTCTCACAACACTGCTCCTCTACAAGAACGGATACGAGGTTGGAAAATACATTTCACTAGAAAAGAAGATACAAGTCACCAAAAGCGATTATTACGACGCCTTGCAGGAAAGCTCTCGTGGCTGGATAGACGATAACAACGATGACTCTCCTTTCATTAAATACCTCCTCGGAACCATACTGGCCGCCTATCGCGATTTCGAGGACAGGGTCAACATCGTTGGAAAAAAGATGTCCGCCAAGGAGATGGTTGAGAAGGCGGTGAATTCCAAAATTGGAAAATTTACCAAAAACGACATCGCTGAGCTATGTCCGGAAATCAGCAAAAGTTCCGTCGAGCAGACTCTTAAAGAGCTTTGCGATGAAGGCAAGATAAAGAAGGAAGGCGTTGGAAAGGCAACTTTCTACCACATAGTTTGATTATCAACTTATGGCACTTACAATCATAGCAAGTGCCTTTTTCTCACAATTCATTAGTTTGCTCATAATTTCACTACTACTTTTTGAGAAAGCCATCATTTTTAATGTTTTTTATTCTAAAAAACTATGATGGATGCCAGATTTCTTCGATACGTTCTCTATAACCTTGGCGAACATGCTCTCATTTATGAGGCACGCCTGATAGATTTTCACGAGTATGCCTATCTCCATGATGTAATCCAATGCCTTAAGGCTTATTGTATTGGATTAAAATTAAGAAGCCATTCTTTATAAATTGTTTTCGTAAAGAATATGAAAAATATGAACAAAAAGTTAATAAAACTTAGGTTGAAATAAGGGTAAGTTATTACGAATTAGGAACTATTGGATACTTTTTTATGGCCACTTTATTCAATAGGATTCCTAGTCGGAATTCTACTAACATATTTAATGTGAAAAGTATGTTTTTATCAGCTCACTTATCTCTTTCAATTTAATGCTTTGTTCATGTAAGAAAATCTAAATTCAATGAAATGTTATTTAAAAATAAATAACTTTCTAGAAATATAATTCCAAATCATAACTACTAAAGTTCTGATAATAAAGACAAGGATATAAGTCCATTTTAAATAGTCGTAGAACAAAGCTTCTAATCCTATTCCGATAATTAATCCAAATGCAGATAGCACTACAAACAGCAACATTCCGTACCAAGTTTTAGCATTGGATTTTGTACTGGCTTTATATACCATATAGACTGAGCACAAATAATTAACTATCACACCGACTATAAAGCCCATAGTGACAGCAATAATAGTAATAATTGTTTCAGATAAGCTGGAAGATGCTAATAATAATCTCATTCCATATGTAGTAGCAAAATCAAATACAGAAGCTATGATTCCAACTAAAGCAAATCTAACTATCTCCCAAAACATATTCTTGTCTGAAATCTTATCGTATGCAAATAGCTTCGTTATTATGTAATCATAGAGCAAAGCTATTACACTCGCTAAATAGAAGGAAATCCACACAGGTAGGTTAGCATAGTTTGATTGATTGAACAAACAAAGCAATAAATCAAATCCTGCAATTCCGCACACTATTAAAATCACATAATAAACTAAAGATGAAGTCTTTTTAAATTTTGGAGTTTCTTTCGAAGGATTGAATAGAAAGAAGCATAATTGAGAAGCTAAAGTAATTCCTAAAAATATTACTGTTCCCCAAGTTATCAAATCTAAGCAGAAGGAATAAGACCCTAGATTGATCATACTATTTGAATCAATCGGCGAAATCATTCCAAACAAACTAAATAATGATATTAATAGAATAATGATTGCTATTTTACCAATTTCATTTATAACCTTAAAATTGTTAGATTTCACCATCATTGCTGAATCTATATTATCATTAAATTTAGCAGTTATAATTTCTTTTTCATCAGTCTTTTCTTTTCCCTGATTATTCTTTTCATTAGTCTTTATCAATTCATCTATATCAAAATTAGATGAATTCAAAATATCATCATTTTGTTTTATATCTTCTATCTTCTCTACTTTTATTTGAGGCGTTTTCTTATAAAAGTTCATACTTATTTAACCTCACTTCTAAAGTCTAGATATTCATATAGGACCCCTATAAAAGCAAAGATTAACAACATAACGCCTGAAGCAACTAGGCATGGTATTCCATATGGTGTTTTTACTAATGAAATTCCAGTATGGTAGTTGAAGACAATAGACAATGTAGATAAATAATAAATTGCACTAGCAATAGTTAAAGCGTATCCGAACAATCTAGCTTCTCTTCTTCTACAAAAAATAGCTAATGATAATCCACATAATACTGCTACTATTAAGAAAAATGGAATTAATGGATTTACTATTTGGTTGTAATAAATAGGTGATTGATCAGAAGATAAAGTGTATAAAGGCAATAGGATTGAAACGACGAACAATATCACAGAAACAAAAGCTAGAAGCTGCGAAAATATTTTTAATATTCCTCTCATATCTATGTTCCTCCATTCATTAAATGATTTTATACTATATTTAGGCTTTTAATTCTTTTGCATTAGATATCCCATAAATATTTTTTATCGTTGGAATATCTAATAGCTTTATTGCTTTATATTCACTTTTAAGAAGTCCTCTCTTCTTTAAATCATTGATTGTTTTAGAAACCGTTTGTCTTGTAGTAGATAAAGCTAAAGCAATACTTTCCGTAGACATATGAACAACATTATTTAAAGATTCAGTTTGAATACGACACATGAATTCGACCACTCTTTGTGATGGTGTCCAAACAGCCAAAGCACAGAACTTATTTTCCATTCTGTTAAATAATTGAAACATAGATTTCATGACCAATGAATTTAATTCCGAATCAGTCTTTAATAATTTAAAGAATTTATCTTCTGAAAAAGATAAAATTTCTAAATCTGATTTAGCTATTCCTGTAGTTTTAAAAACAAGATCGGGATTCTGACCCATAATACCAAAAACATCACCAGCTCGATATAAAAGTGTTGAAGATTCTCTTTCATCTCCTTCATTAGAAAAAACTTCAATCATTTCTCCTGACAAAACAATAAAATCTTTTCTTAAAAGGGATCTATCAGTAAATACAATTTGTTCCTTGGAAAAATGTTCCACATTAGATGGATATTTAAGCATAAATTTGTATATATCTTTGTACATAAAATTCATCTCCCTTAAGTAAGCACTTTTATGCAAAATTTGTAAAGCACCTTACATTAGTTATTATATAAACATAATATATATATAAGGCTAAAAAAATGTGAAAACCACATTCTTTAAATTATTAGAGAGGTGCATATGGATTCTTCAAGTAATCTTACTTACACAAAAGAAGACGAGATTAAAGATAAGAAAGCTAGTAAAGAAACATTAAAGATTTACTGGGCTTGTCTTAAACCTTCTTGGAAAATGTTAATAGCATCTTTGATATTAACAACCATGGACGCTGTCTTCGAGTTATTGATTCCTTATCTTTCCGGTTTGCTCATCACTCAAGGAGTTAGTGAATTGAGATTCGGTGCAGGATTGAGTCAACCAAACTTCTATTACATTTGGCTTTATAGCGGATTGATAATAGGATTGTCGTTATTTGCTATATGTGCACAAGCATCTGCTATGAACATAGACGCAAAGATTTCTAGTGACTTTGTAGAAAGACTAAGAAATACTATATTTTGGAAAGCTGAGCAATTCTCCTTCTCAAATATAGGTCATTTCCCTGTTTCAAAATTGACTACAATGCTATCTAACGATTGTAACAATATTCGTTTCTTCGTGTTGATGCTAACTAGAGCTGGATTTAAATCACCATTGATGATTCTCATATCCTTTGTGTTTATATTCTCACAGAGCTGGTTGATAGGACTTATAACAATTCCATTGTCGATTCTATCATTCATAATCATCGCAATAATCATCAACAAAACTCATCCATTCTTTATCAAAACTCAAACAGCAATCGATAATGTCAACAACAATGTTGAGGAAGATACAGAGGGAATTAGAGAAGTTAAAGCGTTCTGTAGAGAAAAACATATGGATGATAAGTTTGCTAAAGCTAACCAAGATTTAACCGATGTATCATTCACAGCCTTCTCTAGAATGGCAATAGTCTCAGCCATCACTCAATTAGCAATCAGTATAACTATTGGATTGATTCAATATTTCGGTGGTTGGGATTGGATGTACACTGCTACAAATACTCCTTTATGGTTGATATTCAATAACGGAAATCCATTCAATGCAGGCGAGCTTTCTATGCTTTCCAACTTTACAGCAGCTATGACAATGGCTTTCTCATTCCTTTCAATGTTGCTTCAATTTTATGGTCGTGCAGAGGCTAGTAAGGAACGTATCGACAGAGTATTAGTCGAGCCTATCGATATCTCTTACTCACCTAAAGCTAAGACTGAGAATTTTGATCCTGATCATCTTGCAAACGGCGATGTCTCATTCAAAAACGCCTGTTTAACATATGTCGATGATTTATCAAAGTTAGCCTTAGATCCCATATCTATCGATATTCCATCAGGAAAAGTTATAGGAATAGTCGGAGGAACGGGTTCTGGAAAATCTAGCTTTGTAAATCTCATCCCACGTCTTTACGATGCTTCAAAAGGTGAAGTCATAATTGCAGGTCACAATGTTAAGGATTATTCAGTTCAAGCTTTAAGAAACGATATCGGTGTGGTCTTACAACAAAACTTGTTATTCACTGGAACTATTAGATCCAATATTCTTTGGGGAAAGCCTGATGCGACCGATGAAGAAATATGGAGAGCTTTGGAAATAGCTCAAGCTGCAGACTTCGTAAGAGGATTTAAAGAAGGATTGGATACACCTGTAGTTCAAGGCGGAAAATCCGTATCCGGTGGACAAAAACAGAGATTGTGTATCGCAAGAGCAATAATCAAAAATCCAAAGATTCTAATCTTGGATGATTCGACTTCAGCTTGTGATATGGAAACAGAAAGAAAGATTAAAGAAGGTTTGTTCACTAAGTTAAAAGGTACGACGATATTCATCATCGCTCAACGTATTTCTTCAGTCAAAGATGCAGATGAAATCATAGTCTTAGACAATGGTAAAGAAGTGGGTAGAGGAACACATGAGGAGTTGTTAAATACATGCCAAATCTATCAGGAAATCGATGCCATTCAAAAGAAAGGAGTTGGTGATTAATTATGAAGAAAAGAAAAGATTCATTTATCACTGGTACTGGTCCTACGATCAACAACGTAACTATTCAATACTCTTGTGGTGAAGAAGGGTATGAAGAACAACAAAACAAGTATGGTCAAAGAAAGAAAGGGTATGGAAAACCTCAACACTCTTGGTCATCATTGATGCGTGTCTTCCATTATGTCGGACCTGATAAATGGAAATTCACTTTTGTGATGTTCGTCACCTTCTTATCAGTTCTAATATCTTTATTAGGTGCTTTTATTTCAGCCCCTTTGGTCGATGGCGTTTTAACTCCAGCTTCCTATGCTGCTACAGGATGGACTTCCATAGATCCTGAGACTTATGGTAATTCACTATCATCATTAAGTAAGATTGTCTTCAATATGGTCGATTGGACTAAGTCAAATGCACAATTCCAAGCCTTGGGTGTTGCAGGTGGAATATTTGGAATAATGCTCGGACTTTATATTCTTGCTTTCTTCCTATCCATCTACCAGGCTGTAACCATGACAAAGATAGGAACCGATTCTTTAAAAAGAATGAGAAATGATATGTTCTCCAAGATGCAGGATTTACCTCTTTCCTATTTCGATAGAACACCTCATGGAGACATAATGTCTAGATTCACAAACGATGTAGATAATATCTCCCAACTATTCATCAATGGAATGCTAGAAATATTCACTTCAATCATCTTTGGGTTAGGAATCTTATTTTTCATTTTCTATCTCAACTGGTTATTGGCTCTAGTCACTATCTTCATAGAATTAGTAGGTGTATTAATCGTAGTAATAAATGTTCATAGATCGGTATCTGCTTTCTCCGAGACACAGATTTCAATGGGTGAATTCAACGGATTTGCTGAGGAGGTTTTGTCTGGATTAAAAGTAGTTAAATGTTTTTCTAAAGAAGAGGATATGAACAAGATATTTAAATCTATAGATTATCGCCACACTCTTCACAATAGACGTTCAGTATTCTTGTCATCTGTTAATATTCCTATCGTCAACAATATAAACAACATGGCCACGGGAATAATAGCTATGTTAGGTGCAATATTGATAGCTGTAGGTTCTAACATTCCTGGAACTGTTATATCAGTAGGAATCCTCATCTCTTACATTGCATTCCTAAGAATGTTCTCACGTCCATTCAATTCAATATCAAATATGATGACTATGCTTCAAGCTTCTTTGGCCGGTGCAGAACGTATCTTCCAAATGATTGACCAGGAGCCCGAACCTGCTCATAACAAATCTTTATGGCGTTCATTCAAGGCTGAGGATGGTCAATATTACTGGACCAATGGAAAAGACGTCAAACATGTTCGTGGTGAAGTCGATATGAAGAATGTTTACTTCTCCTACATCAAAGGTCAACAAGTCTTAAAAGACATAACCATGTATGCTAAACCTGGTCAAAAGATTGCTTTAGTAGGTAGCACTGGGGCTGGTAAGACAACCATCACTAATATGTTGACTAGATTCTACGATATAGATTCTGGAACTATTACTATTGATGGAATCGATATAAAAGAAATCGATAGAGTATCTATGAGAAGAAGCATGACACTCGTCTTGCAAGACACACACTTATTCACTGGAACTATCTATGACAACATCAGATATGGAAGATTAAAAGCATCTGATCAAGAATGCGAAAAAGCAGCTAAAATTGCTTGTGCTGATTCCTTCATAGAAAAGCTTCCTGATGGTTATAACACTGTAATTAGTGGTGCTAACGCATCATTATCTCAAGGTCAAAAACAATTGCTTTCAATTGCAAGATGTGCCGTCGGTAATCCTCCTATTCTAATTCTCGATGAAGCCACATCTTCAATCGATACAAGAACGGAAAGTTTGATTTCCAAAGGTATGGATAACTTGATGCATGGAAAGACAACATTCGTCATTGCACATCGTCTATCTACTATTCGCTATGCCGATTGTATCATGGTCATGGATCACGGAAAGATTATCGAAAGAGGAACTCATGATCAGCTTATAGCACAAAAAGGATACTACTATAAGCTTTGGACTGGTAAAGCTGAATTGCAATAACAAATAAAAGCTAGCTACAAAAAAGCTAGCTTTTTATTTTGGTCTTTAGGGCTTTAAAAATTCAAGTAAGCAATTTAGAATTGCTAACTGTTAGTTTACTAATCAGTATACACAATTAATATACTAATATCCTTAGATAAGCTCGCTAAGTTACATACAATCGTTATCTACAGTATCTGTTCCGATGATAAAAAAGTATCAGAAATTTTCAAGTCAGCAATTGATAAAAATATAAAAGTACTGATTCCAAATAATCTTCTCAAATCAAGACACCTCATCTTAGGGAGCAAAGAGAATGGAAAGATATTTAGCGATACTTACACGCCCGTGACCTGCAAGATCCCCAACGTGTGGAGGAACATCTCATAGCTTATCTTTAAGCATACTAAGAAAAAGTAGACCTTTCCTTCGTCTAGAGGAAGATTTTTGTATCTTAGAAACAGAATGAACGCAATCGATGTCATCTACAACAAGAGCCCTGAAGTCTATCCGTCATGCGAAAAAAAGTCTGAGGTCCTAGAGCATGATAGCCCAAGATGCACCGGCCTCAAGTGGCTCATGATGAGGCACAAAGAAATATCTAGTGGAATATCTTATGTGATGCACCTACACCATGGATATGAATCTAAAGCTAAAGCTTTTCGAGGTTCCATATTCTTCAACATGATACAATAAAAAATGTTGCAGCACTTAATTCATACTACGTTTTTAATATTAAAATTAGATAACCTTTGTCAAGCTCTTTTTTGAAGGAATCCCACCAAAAAGATCCGTACACAAAAACTCGACTTTAAACTTCCTTGAATTT
>ERZ1024493.7-NODE-7-length-113026-cov-46.060299_pt1 | contig 113026 bp, 90 predicted proteins | sample MGYA00520796_ERZ1024493 | MGnify/ENA primary metagenome ERZ1024493 (study PRJEB33242, sample SAMEA3444320) | Homo sapiens | biome: Host associated; feature: Gastrointestinal tract; material: Stool | place: Uganda | collected 2011-01-01 ...
GTTTGCTAGGTGTGTTAAACAAGATGGGTTCTATACTTGACGCTTTTTGCAAAAAAAGCAACATTGTTTGCTAGGTGTGTTAAACAAGATGGGTTCTATACATTGCTTAGTGTTTGCCAAATCAAGAGTCTGTTTGCTAGGTGTGTTAAACAAGATGGGTTCTATACACGGGAACCTCCAAGATACTCCGGACGTTGGTTTGCTAGGTGTGTTAAACAAGATGGGTTCTATACAATTCGGTCCAATGTCCGAACCCCCTAGACGTTTGCTAGGTGTGTTAAACAAGATGGGTTCTATACCGAACCCCCTCGGCTTGTCTCTAGGGGGTTGTTTGCTAGGTGTGTTAAACAAGATGGGTTCTATACCTTAGAAGAAGATCCAAGTTTGATTTTTATGTTTGCTAGGTGTGTTAAACAAGATGGGTTCTATACATGAAGCTGTGTTAATCGATACAGGGCGTAGTTTGCTAGGTGTGTTAAACAAGATGGGTTCTATACCTTGGATGATTTGGAACGGAGACTACTGGCGTTTGCTAGGTGTGTTAAACAAGATGGGTTCTATACTCGAGACATCAGATCCCGATGGATTGACGAGTTTGCTAGGTGTGTTAAACAAGATGCGTCCTATACGTGTTGTATTTGTTTTAGCAATACTCTCATTTGCTAAGTGTGTTAAAATGTCAAATCCTTAAAATGTTTTTTGCTATGTTTTATCAGTGATTCCTATCACTGATTTTTTTATTTCTACATATTTTTACCTTGGGCTGGAAACAAATACGCAATTTTCCGTCCTGTTCCTATCTGATAAGCGCCGCTTTTCCAAAGGAAAGAAAGGGCTATGTAGGACTTAGGATCTAATGAGGCGACTCATACAGGTTCAATTCCTGCCAGGCACACCAAATAGATAGATTGCCTCTAGGGAACTGGAGGCTTTTGTTTCATTTGGAACGTTTTTCAAAATGTATATGTCGTTAAATAACACCCCCTGTGCAAATCTGGAAAAGCAAAGCAAAGGTATTATGGATTTTGAGGCCATACCACCTTTGCTTTTCCTAGGGCTTTGCCCTATTTCCTCACAGACTCGTCCCAATTTGCGACAATCTTCAGATAGGCTCGAGTGGCAGCCTCGATTGAGCTAATCAAGGCTTCTTCTGACGTAGATGACAGTTTGGTGCCCCTTATCGCCGTCGTGCCAGCTTGCTGCATCCTTTTGTGGCCCCAATTTGCCTTGAAGATCTCTCCGCCATTCTCGCTGATCGTTTGGCGAAGGAGATTGAAAGATTCAGCATCGATATTTTTTCCGTATTTCAGGATCCTCCCGACGAATCTGCCTCCGAGAAGGTCGCGGCTGCGGATTTCCAGATATGGCGTAAAGTCATCGTAGCGCCCCTTGGGGTAGGCGGTGATGTACACGTATCCGTATCGAGCCGTCGCAACGTGGAACTGCGCACCCTCGACATCATTCGCAATACGCGGCAAAAGGATCTTCTTCATGTAGGAGTCCCAGGCTATGAGATCATTGGTCGACGGCATGGTGACCGTTTCCGAGGACTCGCCTATCTTAAGGATGTGCTCGACATACGACGACACGATGAGGTTTGGGTGAGACTTATATTTTCCCCAGAAGTCGACGATTTCAGGCAATTGGAACATGCGCCATCCGGCGTCTTTGACCCTGGCGATTTCTTCTTCGTCCGAAGGTGAAGTCTTGTAGAAAACCTTGATGGCGCGCTCCCTTTTGTGCGGCGCGTCCCATCGCTGCAAAACCTTGTTATAAGTTTTCAATTGGTTGTGTTCCCAACTGGTCGTCTTGTCCTCGACGACGAGGTAATACCTCGAATACCTGTCGCTTTCCGCGTAGAAGAAATCGCAGCCAAGGTCCATGTGGTTCACTTGGGACCACGTGTTCAGGAAACGGAATTCCGGATCGTCTATGTCTACCTTCCCGTCAGTTAAGAAAAGGATGAAGTCTTTGACTAGTTCTTTGAGTTCTGGCTCCCTGTAGTTTGCGCATACCCATCCGATGAAACCATCTTGCGTAAGTTCTTTCGGCGCGTAATCGAATAAGTTTTCCATTTTTAGCGAACCCCTTTCGTAGCTTCGGCAAAACGGAACTTCAGATTATTTTCGTATTCCCCCAGATTCTCTTTGGTGAGAGTCCCGCTAAACAGCTTTGTAATGATTTCCATGAAAAGGAGCTGATCTGTAGCATCTAGCGGGAGTTTGATGCGATAGACCGCCTCGATCATGGAGGGTTTGAACCACTGTTTCTTTGATTCAATTTCCTTGAGTAAACCAGGAGCGAATGAGATTTCGGAGTTGGATGGATCCCTGAATTCGTTGCCGAATTCTTTAATAGCCTTGTAGGCGCAGACCCCGCTAAGGTCGATTCTTAGGACGGTTAGCAAATCGATAAGCGCCCTCTCGTGGTCTTCCCTTTTCTCGAAGATACCAGACCTTGAGTAATAGGCGTTGCGGCCATATGACTCTTTGTCTGACTTGATTTCTCGATTTATGTTTTCAAGTTCCATGTCTTCCAAGGACTTGCCTTTTCGCTCTTCTGCATATGCCTCGAAGGGCTTATCTGGATAGAATTCGGAGCAATAGTATTCCCATTTAAGTTGCCTTTCCTGCATATAGGATTATACCATCTCAACCTTGTCCCCAGAATACTTTTCCAGTTGGTCGGTCGTCAACGCGGCCGCAAGTTGCTGCTGAATGTCCTCTTTTTTGCCTTTCACGGCAACGCCGGCAGCAGAGGAGATTTCGCACAGTTTCCCTACTTTGTAAATGGAAACGAAATGCGTGGGGTCCGCCGGGCAATACATCCCCTTCCCTTCTAGTTCCGCATGAAGCTTATGCACTTCCTTAACGCCGCACGACATCCACATCCAATGCGGATAATCCCCTTCGGTAAGGAGGGTTGAGACCTTGATAGCTGGGTATTTATCGATGAAAGTCAGGTAGGCAAATTTCTCATTGTATTCCGCCATGAAGAGCTCTTCCGCGCTTTCCAGCTTGCTCACGGTAGCCTCAGTCGTAAGCTCCACGACGGGTTCCCCTTCAACGACGATTGTGGATTTAATTCGTCTTTCGTCGATTTTTTCATGGTCGATTGTCCTTTCGCTTGTGCCAACTGGTAAAGGCGGGATTTCAGGAACGGCGGCCAACTCGTCTTTAGCGGCTTGGATTTCCTTTTCTAAAGCTGCGATTGCCTCTTTCCGCCTCTTGCTCTTATTAAGCACGAGAACAGTCAGCACGACGGCCCCGGAAACGAACTTGGACAGGACGACGCTCTTGTCCTCAGAACCAATGTAGCATCCGTTTCCGATGGTCGAGAGAAACTGCCCTCCAATCAGAGGATGGGCCGTGTTCCCGTATGGGTTCATTGCAACGTTGATGGAGGACATGACCGTGTTGATGAGCGGTATCCCGGCAAGTACCGGAAAGGTATCAGCAAAGTGATGAGCAATGACTGACCGCTTTTTCTAAGCGCGCCGGCCTAGCTCTGTTTCTCCTGGTAATTCGATTTTAGTATAGCGATGCCCGTGAACAGAACCAGGAGTATCACTCCGATAATGGATATCGTCAGGAAAGCCTTCTTCACTGAATCCGAACCAAGGAGATTTGTCAGCATGTCGCCTTTGGCACTGTTGATCTCCACCGGCTCGATCCCGCAGAGCATGTAGAAGATTTCCTTGATGAAGTCGATGAGCTCGCAGATGCACCGAAAGCACGTGTAGAGGAAGGTGAAGAACATGTCCTTCAGTCCTTCGATCAGATTGTTCAAGAGCATGGCTTCGCCTCCTTTCCTTTTTTGTCTTCTACATCTGTGACTTGACCCAGTCCTCCAGGATGGGGACAGCGATCTTCAATGCCAATATCAGAACGAAGATGAGCACGAAGCCGATTACGGCTCCGACGAGATCCTTCTTCGCCTTCTCTCTCGAGTTCTGCTCGTCGGCTTTGGAGATTTTCACCCCAAGGAAGATGCAGTAGATGGTCCCCACGGCGACGACGATGGCAATCGCGGGCCAGAGTATGGCGTCGAGTATCTCCAATATCGACTGGATCACCGGATAAAAATCGACGTCTGACAAAATAACCGTGTTCAAATCCTTTCTTCCTTTATTGATTATTCCGATAAATAGTAATTCACTATTCCGATAGTTGTTATTGTTCCGATAATTCCTTATAATAGTACCGATAGAGGTGACATATATGTATATCGGAACGAAAGAAGCAGCAGAGAGATGGGGGATCTCAGAAAGACGAATCAGAGTCCTTTGCCGAAACGGCAAGATCGATGGAGCTGTCTTGGAAGGCAAGACATGGCGGATTCCCAACGATGCGAAGAAGCCGGCCGATGGCAGAGAATCTGCTGCTGGTGTGCTTTCGACTATTGCAGAGCTGAAACAGGAGCTGGATTCGCTTCGTCCCCTTACTCCAGGCGAAGTAAAGGCCTTGAACGAACAATTCGCGGTCGAATACACCTACAATTCCAACGCCATTGAAGGCAACACCCTAACACTCCGTGAAACAGATCTCGTCCTCCGCGGCTTAACCATCGACAAGAAGCCTTTGAAAGACCATCTTGATATCGTTGGTCACAAAGAGGCATTCGACTATGTCTCCCAGCTCGTGAAGGACAAAGAGCCCCTCACAGAACGTGTCATCAAACAGATCCATTTCCTGGTCCTGGGAAGAGACATCCAGAACAGAGGTGTTTACCGTAATGTTCCGGTCTATATCTCCGGTGCAAAGACCCAAACGGCTGAGCCCGTATTGATCTCCGAGAAGATTCAAGAGCTTCTTGAATGGTATCAATCCGACACGCAAGATGACTTCTTAACAAAGATTGCCTTATTCCACCTCCGCTTCGAATCCATCCATCCCTTCATCGATGGAAACGGAAGAACAGGACGTCTTCTAGTCAACCTTGAACTCATGAAGCTTGGATATCTTCCCATCGATATCAGATTCACGGATAGAAACGCTTATTACAATGCTTTTGATTCCTATGCTGAGACAGGTTCACCGAAAGCAATGTTCAAGCTTGTTGCAAAGTACCTTACCGAACGTCTCAAACGGTACATAGAAACCGTAAAGACAGCGGAACAGGTTGCGAAACAGAGACAAACCGTGGAATAATCCGTATCCTTTCTCGTCATGCGGGTTTCCCGCTGCCGGCCCTGTCGGAGAGAGGACTGAGGCGGATTGCACCAGTCCCTTATCCTGTTATGCAAAAGACACACCTTAATCAAATATTTGCACATATATAGCACATGTTTTGCTTGTCTTCATTTCCGCTGAATCGTATAATGGTGGCAGATACAAGTAAGGAGGCATACATATGGCAAGCGTAAACGTAACTATCCGAATGGACGCAGATGACAAAGCCAAGGCAGAGAAGCTCTTCTCCGAACTCGGGCTCACGATGAACGCCGCATTCAACATGTTCGCCAAGCAGTCCATCCGGGAGCAGGGCATCCCATTCAAAGCCACAAAGAACAACTGCGTCCAGTATTTGGATAGAAAGACACTCATCGAGATGTCGGAGAAGTCGGACAAAAAGTATCGTAAAGCCTATGAGGAACTGGCCAAATGAGCCTGTATTTCTCCAAGGATGACATACTCTTTATCCACTCAAAGCTGATAGACGATTTCGGCGGGAGCGACGGAATCCGTGATGAAGGGATGCTGGACTCCGCGATAAACATGCCGCTCCAGACCTTCGATTCTACGGATCTGTACCCGACTGACACCGACAAGATTGCAAGACTCTCTCTCGGATTGGTCATGGATCATCCCTTCATAGACGGAAACAAGAGAATCGCCGCCAAAGTCCTGGATATGGGTCTTGATATGAACGGCATTTTCCTTAAGGCAACAAACGAAGAGGTAATCGAGGAATTCTTCGGCCTTGCCGCTGGAAAAACCGACTATCCCGGTTTCCTTTCCTGGGTCAATTCGAAAATCTGACTTGCTGAAGCGTTGTATTCTCCGTTCCGGAAGGCGTTGCTGCCTTCCTTTTTTACTTCTTGAAGAGGCGCTTCCGCTTCATGACAAGAGTGGCGGCGGCTCCAACGGCGGTAGCGAGCCCTAATACGATGAGGGTTATCGCCCAGGCGTTCATTCGGAACTCGAGGGTGAAGCGGTAGGTGCGGGAGTTGCCGAGCTTGTCTTTTACGACCACCTCGTAGCTTCCCTAGTCCTTGAGCTCCCATCTGGCAGGTCTCAAAACAAGGCTTGCCATGGCCGTCCGCAGCACGTCAGCAAAAGCCAATCTACGCTAGTACTTGGCATTCTTTTCCTACTTTGGGCTGAAAACAAATACGCTATTTTCCGTCCTATTCCTATCTGATGCGCTTTGCTCTTCCAAAGGAAAGAAAGGACTATATAGGATTTAGGATCTATTGGAGAACTCCATGCAGTTTCAAGTCCTGTCCAGGACACCAAGATTGAAACACGCCTTCGATTCCTAGAAAGGGTATCGGAGGTTTTTCTTTGTCTCCGATTTGGTGAAGTATGGATCCGAATTTTAAGCCTTATAGAACAGGAATGATGACTGTCTTAGAACGTTATCCCTGTGGAAAAGGGAACGGTAAATCGAAAGGGCGTATGTTTGTCTATTACTTATGCAAATGTGACTGTGGAAAGGAATTCATCGTCGAAGGCGATGACCTATCCAAGCATTCTTATTCCTGCGGATGTACTCCCAAACCCAAAAGGTCGGAAACAGGAAGACTCAATGACTGGGCACTTGGCTACGACAAAGACAAACATACCATGACCTGCATGCTGAAACACACAAGAGCCGTATATGCCACCTGCAAGTCAGAAGTATCCAAAGTTGTCTGGAACAAGAAAAGAAAGCATTGGGAAGCCAATATCACTTTCCAGCAGGTCGAACATTATCTTGGTTCGTTCAAAACGAAAAAGGCCGCCATAGAAGCCCGCATCGCGGGTGAGAAGAAATACTTTTTTGATTCGTATATCAAGGAACAAGAATCGGAGAAATAGAAATCACTTCATGTTTTCCATCAGCTGGTCTTTCCACTTATTGACGTAGCCTTCGAAGATTTCCCAGGTGATGAGCCCCTTACCAATAGAGACGCCTAAATACTTGCAAGGAAGCAAATCATAGATTTCCTTGGGGAAGAAACGTTTGAAATCTTTGTAACTAAGAAGACCGTATTTCTTGATATCTGCATCCATCTTATCTTTATCGAAAGCAAGAGATTTAGGATTGTAATCAAAGATATTAAAGAGACCAGATAATCCGCCTTCCATAGAAAGCATATTATCAACAATCAAATTCAAATGATTTGCTGTTGCAGGAGCAGCTAATTTAGTGAATATCTTATTGACGCTCCCTTTAACAAGTTTTGCTTTTTGAACATTAAGTTTATCGTCAAAAAAGACAAAGTCATGACCGATAAATTCTTTAAAATCGGTTTCATGGAGATAAACATACTTGTTTAGTGATAGATCAAAATAACCATGTTCATAAACAAAATCGGTTTCCCTCCCATTGGAAAATTTAAGCTTGACGACATCATATAATTTGGCTGGTTTATCGATATCATCGTTGCCAATAACACGATTCGCCACGAGTTTTCCCGTCTCGTGGTTGAAGGACATAACTAGGTCTCCAGTTCTTATTAAGCCGGCTCGTTTGAAAGAGCCATCGGCCATAAGAATAATTGAAAACGGCAAAATACATCCCTTATCATAATCAAAAATGAAAGTAAGATTAACAGACTGATTATCACCATAATAAACAGTACAAGAAAGAGTCTCACTATCAGGAGATTTGCCAGTATTATCAGTAAAGGTTATTTTCACCTCCTTAATTGAGGTATCATTCGTTCCACCTATCGTTGTGGTTCCATCATTGATTTGCTTTTGACTATCGTTAGGGTCTTCCATATATGATTTTTTAGCCCAAGCCTTATATTTCCACACGATACCAGTTATTCGTCCTTCGTTTGGCTCAACTTTCAAACTAATCTTAATAGTGGTATTACTATTCACTTTTTCATTATAAGAAAAATAGTTGGAACCATTATTTTCAGTGCCTATTGTATTTGCGTTTCCCTTTAAATCATTCGATTTATTGCCATTTTGAGATTCTAACCAAATATTAGTAATTTCCTCTGTCTGTTTTTCTGTTATAACCTCTGTATCATAAGAACCCTTTTTCCCATTACATTCTGCAAATATAGTAACTTTTCCAAGTTTAACACCATGGACGATACCATTAGAATCTACAGTGGCAATTGTTTTATCCGATGTGGTCCAAACGACATTTGGCTTATATACCTTTGTTGAATCTACAATATTTGCTTTTAAACCTAAGTCTTCATCAACGTATAGCGGATCTTTCCCATCGATTTTATCTTGAGTGGATGTTACTGATATGCTTTGTACTTCAAATTCATTTACGCCATTGCTTGAATTAGATATTGAAACAGTACTATTCACAACTCCAAACAGACTTTCTTTGCCAAGATTATCAATTTTAGCTTCATAAGGATATTCATGCACCATTTTTTCTTCGGCCATAAGAGAATATAAGGCGTTATAAACATTGGATTCAAATTTCATTTTGCAAGAAGTAAGTGATTCAGCAAACAATACTTTTTGAATACCATTAATTTCGACTTCGGTATCGTCGCCCAAAATCACTTTAGTTTTAGGCAAATACTTGTTATAGTTCGCAAAACAATTAGAAAAGAAATAAAGCTTTTGCTTATTAATATAGTTTGAAGGAACAATTTTTTGTTCTTCTCTGATTTCTAAATATTCAGTGAATGATGGAACTAATCCGCCACTTGTAGACCAAGGCTCGTTACATAACGTTTTACTAGAAGTAGATGATATTCCACTTGAATTATCACAATAGATGGTACCGCCTATGGAATCAGCTGAAAGAGTAGATCCATCAGCCATAATAAACATGGCACCTGGCTTAATAGGATAGCGAGTTGCATTAGATGAATTCTTAAATAGTTTTCCATCACCATTAGTTCCATCCATAAATGCAGAATAAATAGCTATTGATTTGTTCTTTAATTCACAATTACTTCCGACTTCGAGTTTCGATCCGGGTAGAAATTTCAAATTTTGTTTTCGCGAATCAAATATAGCCTTTTTTGTAGTACTCGAAGCTTTTAGTTTAATAGAAAAAGTGTATGGAATTGGAAAATATGCCGTAGAAGTATTCATATCTGCAGAAAAACTTCCAACCGATGCTTTAAATGCAAGATTCCCAATGGTACATCCATCAGTTATTTCAATGTCGGCATTTCGAGTAGACTTATTGAATTTATATTCAAAAGTAGATCCTGATAATAGTTTAATAAAACAATCAGAAGAATATCCCACCATTGATAGTGTTTCGTGGGAAACCTGATTATTGACATTTGCTTGAAAAAAGCTAACAAGAATATTAACAATTGCTTTAACTTCGCCAGAAGTACTTACTTTCATTCTAGATGAGACATTAGGAAATTCATAACGATTGAAAGCGGAACATCCTTTTTTAGAAACGCCACCGCCTTGTGATAAAGCATAGGAATAACTGAAGCCACGATAGTCATTTACAACAAAAGGAACATAAATAGTACCAGATGAAATGGAAACAGTGCTTCCATTATCAATAGTCTCTTCGTTCAAATAACCAAAACAATATGTTTTGGCAGACGAACTACCCATTTGCTCGATTTTTGAATTTTGTCCCAGAATCAGTTCAGAATAGTCTCCAGCCGTTTGGCCAATTGAACCAGCGACATTATTTCCGCCAGTCAACGTTCCTGCAATAACAATGGTACCCTTGTTTGTGATTGTTATTCCCGAACGTACTGTCACAACTATTTTTTTGTTATTGGAAGAAGCAAAATTGCAATTTCCTGGTCCGTCGGGGACTTCAACCATCCCATTTATATAATTATCGAGACTTTTACTGTCCTGAACGGCTTCAAAAGAGGATTTAGAAACTGGCAATACTAACGTTACTCCCTCAGATATAACACAGTTTTTAGTTATTTCGTAGGTAACAGATCCTGTTGTAGGAGGGATAACACAGACAATGTCGCCAGATTTGGCAACTTCCAACGCCTTTTCAATTGAAGTATACTTTACCTTATCATTGCCGACAATATAGGCAACAGGCTTTGAAGTATTGTCCAGGTTCTTGAGAGCATACTCCTGATGCGATTGAACAATCCAACTAGAATAGCCAATTGTGGCTACTAAACTTGCACACGACAAAACCCAAAGTGTGGTTTGCTTGATTTTGTTTTTCATGCTGTCACCGCCTTAACATTAATCGATAACGACAGACCTGAAGTTGCTAATTTTGGATAAACTACTGTTTCGTAATCAGTGAAAGAAAAGCCGAGTCGAATCTTAAAATAAATCTGATTGGTTTCAAATAGTCCATCCGTATTTTCAATGATAAACCGAGATGTGGCCATCTGATTTGAAACGTTGCACTTTACAGATGAAGCATAATTACTAGAAAAGTCCGACTTATCGAAACTATAAAAAGCGTTGTATGTACCGTCATCAGATTTTTCAAGATAACTATCGTTGAAAATGCCAAATGTACTATTGTTGGTGATTTCAAAATCAAAAGAGAGGGAATTATCAGAAGATAACAGTTTACTAAAATCTTCATCCGAAGTATTGATTACCAACGGGAAGAAAATGTAACCATCAGAAACCAGTGTTTCATCGCGTACAATCCCATAGGGACAATACTTAAACATCTCGGGTTTCTGAATTTGAAATATATTTTTTAAATCAATGACATCCGCTGCACTGACCTGAATCTGAGCTTCCTCACTAGCAGCTCCGCTGATAGACCACGCAGAGAAGCCGATAGAAATAAGAGAGATATTACTTAGAAATAGTACCCCCAAAAAAATCCTAGGTGAAATTCTCTTCAGTTTATTCTTTTTCATGTTAGTTATTTATAACAGCAGTTTACCACATGTCAATCAAAAAGTAAAACTTTATTGATGCCATCTAGCTTTTTGTGATTGTAACTAGACACAGATAAAAGAAAAGCCCCAACAAATTGTGAGGCTGAATACTAGGACATTTTCTTCTTGTCGTCCTTATCATTATCCAAATCCGAGGAAAGTGCCTTAAGGGTAGTGCCTTTCTTCATATTGTCATAATGGGCATAGACCTGCTCGGTCATGCCCATTTCCTCGGTCAATTGTCTTTGAGTCTTCCCATTGTAAATATGATTATGTTTTAGTTTTACTATTATTTACTATTACAGAGGGATTGATTCCATCAATAATAGGAATAACAAAGGCTATGACTAAGAAACCAGTCAATATTATAGATAGTGAAGACTGAATAATAATGATTATAAGTTTGACTTATTTTGCTATGTTATAATAAAAAAGTAAGAATGGAATATAAGAATGTATCGTGAAATAAATTGATCGATAAAAATGATAAAAGTACAAGACTTAGTAAAAGTATATGGCGATAAAAGAAGAAGATTTGAAGCCTTAAAAGGTTTGAATTTTGAACTTCCTGACACAGGACTAGTTCTTCTATCTGGAAAAAGTGGATCTGGTAAAACTACTTTATTAAATATACTTGGAGGATTAGATTATCAAACAAGCGGAGATCTATATGTCAATAACAAGAAAATAGAAAGGAAAGATTTGGATTCATATAGAAATAGCTTCTCGAGTTTTGTCTTTCAGGACTTAAATCTAGTCGACAATTTTACTATCTTAGAAAATTTAGAAATTACATTTGATTTAATCAGAGAGAAGCCTAATAAAGATAGAGTCATAGAAGTTTTAAAGGAAGTAAATCTTCCAGACACCAAGATTGAATCGAGTGATTTCTTGAGTAGATTCCCTAAGGAATTGTCTGGAGGACAAAGACAGAGAGTCGCAATAGCCAGAGCTCTTTTAAAAAATCCATCGCTTTTGATATTGGATGAACCTACTTCAGCATTAGATAAGGATAATTCAATTCAAATAGGTGAGATTTTAAAAGAAGTATCAAAGAATTGTCTTGTGATTTTATCGTCTCATAACACAAAGGTTTTTTCTAGCTATGCTGATAGAATTATCGAATTGAACAAAGGTGAAATCGTAAATGATGAGATCGTCAATATAAGTGATTCTAAATGTGCTGAATCTAAAAATAGAAAAGGTGGGAAGCTCAGCTTTAAAAATACAATCAAACTTGTGTTTAGGTCTATTTGGAAAAAGAAAAAAAGATTGATAAGCACTTTGATACTAAATATAGTCGCATTGTTTTGTCTTTCACTATGCTATCAATTATTAACAACTCCACAAAGTGAAGCTTTATTAAGAACACAATATAGAAGTGGAAATAAGACTGCTTTTTTAGAAGTCTATAAATATATAGATAATTATGGTATTAAATATGATTTATCGGATGATGATTTTAAAAAATCAGATATCAAGAAATGGTCTATTTGTAAGTTCTCAAATCAAGCTTTAATAGAGTATGTCAATGAAAAAGGAAAAAGCTATAGCCGAGTGGTGACTAATTATAATGCCATTAAAATAGATAGTGATTTTAAATACTTACAAAGATATGATCAACTTAAGCCGGAGACTGAATGTAGATATCCAATAAATGATAATGAAGTAGCAATTACAGATTTGACTGCAAAGATAATAATGAACAGCCATCAGTTTTATGATTCGAAGTCTCGTATATATGAAGAGACGAATTTCAAGCGTCCTGATGATTTGATTGGTCTTAATTACAATGGATGCAAGATAGTTGGAATTTATACGGTGTTAGATAATTCTTTGGATAGCTTTTTGAGTGAGCATCCTAAATTTATCGATGAAAAAATAGAATTTGATAAACATGATACTTCTTATCTTTCAGGAGAGTTTTTGTCTAATTATGTGTTTGTATCTCCTACATATTCTAAAGGTGAGAACATTTCATCGAAAGCATTATATGAATTGAAAGGAAATTTAATAGATGATATGAATTTCTTGAATTCATTCAAGAATAAGGAAAAAGGTGTTGTATATGTAGCTAATATTCTTTGCCCCATGTCTGGATTTAGCAATGAAGTAAATTATCTTTATGATATTTCATTTCAAAAAGAAGTATTAATGCATATTTGTTATTCATTGTTGGTTTTGATTTTATTGCTCTCTATATTGTTATTCCATTCTGTCATTAAAAATACAGAACATATCATCGGAATATTGAAAGCTTTGGGATGCTCTAAAAATGGAATCATATTATTGTCATGTGCTTTTTGCTTAGCTTTGAGTTTAATTCAATATATGGTTGTCTTATTTGCCGTTACAATTTTTGACTATTCAATGGACGGACTATTCTTCTATTACCCTGCGTTTGTTATTAAATTAGATTTTGTCTTTGCTTTATTGTTTTTGATCTTGATTTATGGATTAGTCATTTCATTATTAAGTACAGCTAAAACAATAAAACAAAAAGCAATCAAAACAATAAATAATTAAAAGCAAAATACTACAGATTTATTATTTGTATTCTTTAAAAACGATATAATTACATTGAAAAAAGGACATATGATATGGTTAGAATTAATAAAGTTCGGGAAAAACATGTATAGATGTCTCTGATGGACGATAGCGATGTGGTCTTAGAAGACTGATAACGGTTCTATAATAATCCGTAAAAAACAGCTAAAGTAAAATAAATAAAAGACTCTGCCAATTTCCGATCGATAGGAAATGGTAGAGTCTTTGTTTATTATTTCTTGTATGCTGTAATTTTATTCCAATTAGCCGGAAAACCCATGTAAGTATACAATGTGGATTCATCCATGGCTCCGGGAGTATTCAGATAATGACGAATCACACTTGTAAGGGTAGCCTTAAAGCGTTTGAAATCGTCATGGGGCAGTAAGTACCGAAATGCAATCACCATTGCAAACAAATCGTGTTTGCCCATGGAATACTGCGTGCCACTCTTGGAAATTTCCAACTTCTGATGCAGTGCGGTGTCTGGAATGTCGTCGCGAGTCTTATAGGAATAAAGGCGTTCGCCGTGAGCGCAGACATTGCGGAACTTTGTCATTACACCCAAGTATTGTTCAAGCTGCTTCTGGTTTACCTTTTCAAAATTGCGGGCAACCTTTGATTGGATGTCTTGGGTTGTGAACTTATAGAATTTTGAGAGGCTACCAAATGTTACACCATTGATAAGAACCCATAGGGGGACATTTCCATAAACCTTACGCTGATGATTGATATAGGAGTAATCGCTGTTTTTGTTAGCAAGCTTATCCAATGTTTCAATCAGCTTTTGGATACCATTGGCATATTTTCCGTTCTGGCTATAGTTTACGGAATTCAGATACATCGCCTGAGATTCTCCATACTTTTCTGTGAAGTGATAGGAAAGCGACGCACGGATATGGCGTTCAACTTTCAGTATGTACTTCAAAAACAGCTCACGCAGATTCTCGTCAAAATGGTACAGAGCAACAATATCTTCAAACCGAGTACCATCCTTATACTTTTGCGTGGTAGGGTTTTTGAAAGGTGTTTTATATCCACCAATCAAACTGAAATATCCAATCTGTGTTAACATTGCTTCGGCAAACGTATGATTCTCTACCAATAGATTTTTATCTTGTTCCAAAAAGGAAATCTGTGCTTGAAATGTCAAAAACGGTTTTGCCATGGCAATGTCCTCCGGATATGAAAAAAAAGGAGTTCCCGCAGGAACCCCCCTGGTCGCAGGCCACGCAGGTATCTGCAACTCGATCACTGAACAATATACACAGAGAAATGGGATTTGTCAATCCCATCAACTCAATATATGGCTCAATGTTATGATATGCACGAATCAGCTCCTACATACACAAATTATAATCATTGCGCCAAGGATAGGCAACGCTTTATTCGACAAAAGAAATCACTGCAAATTAACGCTCAGACCTCGAAGAATACAGTTCGATGGTAGTTATACTACCCCACCGCCTTGAGCTCTCTCATTTCAAGAAATCAGGTGACTACGGAAACGGAATCAGGAGATACCATTGCCTTGACTGTGGCAAAGCGTTCTCCCCACTGACGGGGATTGTATTTGACGGCCATAAGATTCCCTATCCGAATGGATTGAATACATGATTCACCTCTTCGAATTCTATTCTCTTTCCTTTTCCGCTATTAAGGAAGATATGGATTTCTTAAACGATATTGATAAGGAGAGTTTAACTGATGCTCCTGATACTCGAATATTCACATCTATGTCTTATGAACTTGAATATAAAAAGAATCATATTATGTTTTCCGCTATTCCTTCTTTGATAGAAAAATTAATTTATTTAGCTTTATTTATTATCAGTATTTTTATAAGTTGGTCATTGCTTTATTCAGCTATAAAAGATTTAGATCATAATTTAGGAATACTAAAGTCTTTGGGATGCTCCAAAGGTGGAATTATTAAAATTGTATTTTGTCTATTCTTTGTATTGTCCGTTTTGGAATTAGCTATTGCTATTTTTTTCTATACTTGCATTTGATTTATTTGTTGATTATTTCTATTTAGGATTTTCAATTCTTAGGATAAAAGCTGATTGTTTGTTGGTAACAATCGGATTGATATTGCTGGTTGGACTGGTTTCTTCTATTTGTTCTAGCTATAAAGCTTTAAGAGGAAACCCAACAAATGTAATCAACAGCCATTGATTACTTGTTTCTTTTTAGTTTTCATGGTTATAATTGAAAAGAGGCTTTGTACTATGCAACCTTTTATAGATTTCTTTAACATTGTGTTTGATTTTTCTTTTGTAGCCGAATTATTAGCTATGAGTTTTTCTATTTCTTGGATATTTTGTCCTCCAAAGAAGGATTGGAAATCAATATTGTTATTTTGCTTGAAGATGATTGGTTTGTTCGGATGTGGAATATTGATAAATCTCTTGGTGTTTGTCATTGCAGATTATTGGACTTTTCTTGCAGGATTGAATTTTCCTATCAGCTATTTCATAGTGACTCTCTTATTCATGCTAATCTTCTGCAAATATAATTGGCAGAGCAAAGTTATGATGTTTGCTACATTTTATTCATGTGAAATCTTGATCAATGAGTTTGCATCGTCGATTCAAAAATTTGTTTATGGAACTAATGCAATTGAATATATAAGGATTCCATTCTTTATTTTGATAGTACTGATGGCTTTGTTGATGCGAAAACTCACCCTTCATCATTTTCACGATATTCCATGGGTCAGTGTCGTGTTAATCTTGGTAACTTCTGTTTGCGGAACTGTATTTGTATATAGTTATATCAAGTATGCTATGAAAAATGATGTCAGCGATTTTGTTCCTATTTCATTATCTTTGATATTGCTATACCTAATCATCTTAACTAGCTATGTTTCTGTTTACTTTTTATGTAGAGAAAGAGAAAAAGTAATAGTTTTGGAGAGTGAGAAGAGAATGCTAGTGTTCGATAAAAACATGATGCAAATATCGCAAAAGACTATGGATGATTTGAAGAAAGTAAGGCATGACTTCAAAAACCAACTGACAACTATGAATTTGATGTTGGAACAAGGTGATTATGATGGATTGAAACAATACTTTGATGAGATGAGTGCTTCCTTATCACCATCATTAAATATGTTTTCATGTTCTCAAAAGGGCATTTCAACGATTATAAATATAGAAATGTACAAGGCCAACGATTTGAACATTCCTTTGGATGTTCATGTGGCAATTCCTGAGGTTTTGCCCATCAATGATTATGATTTATGCTCAGTTATAACCAACATGATTGATAATGCTTTGGAATATATCAATAGAAATAAGATGAAAGCTCAAGTCAAGGTCGATATAGTTCTTAAAGGCGCTGGATTATATATCTCAGTATCTAATCCTCTACTACCTAACTTTAATAAAGAATCACTTAAAAAGATGAATAGTTCTAAGAATGATACAAGGAATCATGGTTTGGGTCATATAATCATTCAATCCGTTTGTGAGAAATATAACGGATATGCTGCTTTTACTGTAGAAGACAGCACATTCTTAGCTATGGCCTTATTGAATATGAGTAAAGAAAAGGAGTGATATGCATGATAAAATTAAAGATAGCCTATGTAGATGATGACAAGTTTTCATTGGAAGCTGCCGGTGCTTCTATAATTCAAGCTTTCGAGAATAATGGTGTTGAGATTGAGTTGAAATCTTACTCAAAGGCTAAATTGCTTTTGGATGACTTGCAAAAAAATAATTATGATCTAGTCTTCTTCGATATAGATATGCCTGAGATGGATGGAATAGAATTGGGAAAGAAAGTGGTTGGGTTGAAGAAGACATTTGACATCATATTTTTATCTGCCATGGAGGATAGAGTTTTTGACTCTTTGATTGTTCATCCATTTGGATTTGTTAGAAAGAGTGCATTTTCAAGAGACTTAAATGAAATTGTAGGTAGATATTCTAATAAGTTAAAAAGCAGAGATGAAGAAGGATCTATAGATATTGTCACTAAAGGATCGATAATACATCTTCAATCTCATAGCATCCTTTATATTGAGGCGTATGGTGATTATCAAAATGTCTATCAAAAAGGAGTTAAAGAATCTCTGACTTTGTCATCATCGATGAACTATTTGGATGACAATATCAAGAAGTTTGGGTTTATCCGGATTCATAAGAGATATTTAGTCAATTATGAGCATATTCAAATGATAGGTAATAAAGAAGTGATAATGGATAATGGTGATAAGCTACCTATCGCTAGAAGAAAGCTACAGGAAGTAAGAGAAGAATATCTGAAATTGCTGAATACTAAGAGCTCTTCCATCATAGTTTAATTGAAACTTAATGCCGTTTGGCGAAGCTTGTCGACCATTCGTCGACCAGCTTTTTCCTTTCATCAAAATTATTTAGACCATTGATAAAGTTTTAGCTGTAACCCCTTTCTAAGAAAATTACAATCTCAACGTCGTCAGGCGTTAAATAGAAAAGGAGCGAACATGCTAAAAAGTTTATTGGTTCTTTCCATGTTGGCGTTGGGAGCTAATGTAGTACATACCCCGGGTAAGTACTACAACGACTACAACTCCGTGGATGAATGTCTTGTGGCTGCAGCTGAACTCAACAAGGAAATTGCTGAGGAAGGTACAGTACTTTTGAAGAATGATGGTACGTTGCCTTTGGCCGGAAACGAAAGAGTATCCGTTTTTGGCGTTAGAAATGATTCTTTGGTCGGTGGAAGCTCAACTGGTGGTGCTTTCGATATGGGTGCTAGCGTCACTACTGAAAGTGTCGCTGATTCATTGACTAAAGCTGGATTCAAAGTCAATCCGACATTGAAATCTGTCTATGATGCTGATTCCTCAGCAATCGGTGAAGAAATAACAGAATTCAATGGTAAAGTCATGAATTCGTTGGATATTTACAACGAAGCTGCCTTCATCGTATTGAGTCGTGCTGGAGGTGAAGGAAGCGATCAATCAACAGTCACATCTGAGACTGTAGATCGTGAAACTGATACTCATAAAGCTCTTCAAGAGAAGACTGTGGTCGAGAATGGTGAAACTGTAACTAAACGTTACAAGCATTCATTGATGCTCACCGATAGTGAAGAAGCGTTGGTAAAGTTGGTCAAAGCTCATTATAAGAAGATCGTAGTAGTGTTGAATACTTCCAATCCTATGGAAGTCGCAGGTCTTCAAAACGATGATGCGATTAATGCAATCGTCGATGTATCTCGTCCTGGTAAGAATGGAATATTTGCTTTGGGCGAGATTATCAATGGAACAGTCAACCCTTCAGGAAGACTTCAAGATGAATGGGATGTAGATCATACAGCAGATCCTGTATGGTACAACTTTGGTGATAACTCTCAGGTCAATGCCAGTTCAACTATGCTCGACCCTGAGAAGAGAAAAGTCCAAAGTGGTGGCGGAAGCGGTGGATTCCCCGGTGGATTCCCCGGCGGAATGATGACTGCTAGTGAGAGTGATGATGATCCTGATAACTACCCATATAACACCAAGATGGATGGCGCTAAATCATATGATGGTTCTGATCTCAGCTACACTATGTATTCGATAGATTATGAAGAAGGAATCTATACTGGATACAAGTACTACGAGACTAGGTATGCTGATATGTATGATCAAAATGCATCTCAAGGTGAAGAGTGGTACAAAAACAATGTCGTATATCCTTATGGATTCGGATTGAGTTACACATCATTCTCGATGAACATTGTTTCCGTTGAGACTTCTCAAGGAAACAAGGTCAACAATGGTGATACAATTGATGCTTCTGACTTGGCAAATTCTGCTGGTAAGAAAGCAAACATCGATAAGATGACAGTTAAAGTTGAAGTCAAAAACACAGGAACTGTCGCAGGAAAACAGTCTGTTCAACTCTACGCTCATTCACCATATACTGGAAAGATTGAGAAGGCTGAACACACAATTGTTGGATTTGCGAAGACCGGAATGCTTCAACCTGGTGAATCTGAGATTGTCACAATTGAGTTCAACACTCAAGATATGGCAAGTTGGGACACTGATTATTCATTCGTAGGTGAAGATGGATCTAATTTACATGGTGGATATACTCTTGAAAAAGGTGACTATATTTTGAGAGTCATGGATTCCTCTCATTTCGATCGTTCTACTGATTTAAGTTCTACTGTAGACGCATATGATCAGCTTTCATTCAAATTAACTGAAGATGCTCATATGACTGCTGATGATTATTCTTTGAAAGAAGTTAGTGACAAGTTCACTTATCAAGAAGAATTTGATGCTAACGCAACTGAGCATAAGTATTACTTCAACTCAAAGAGAACTAAAGAAATCATGGCTGATGGTGCCTCTGAACAAACTGTCATGTCCAGAAAAGATTTTGAAGGCACATTCCCTAAGGCTCCTACTGCTGCTGATAGAACTTTCAAGAAGGAGTGGTACTCCAATACAACCTATTGGTTGGGTTGGGCTAATGATTCCGGATACAAGGATAAGGAATCTGATCCATGGTACATTACTAATGAGAACATTCCTTTAGACTGGACTCAATCCACTGATTCAACAACCAAGGCCGATATTCAATTCAGCGATATGGTTGGAATCGATTATGAAAGCGATGAAGTAATCGCTTCTGGTAAGCTCCAAGGAAAGACTGGAAAGCAAGCTTGGACTGAGTTCATGAATCAATTGACTTGGAATCAAATTGCATCAATAGTCGAGTATGGTGGTTACGGGACAACTGCTCTCGACAATGTTGGAAAAGCTGAAGACTTTGAAGCAGATGGACCTACTAACTTGAACAACACATTCCAATGGGGAGACTCACCTTTGCTCGCTGGAACCTTCAATGTAGAACTCATCTATAAGCAAGGCCAAATCATGGGCGATATGTGTATGTTTGAAGGTGATACAGGATGGTACGGACCTGCATTCAACTATCATCGTTCACCATTCTCTGGAAGAAACTTTGAGTATTATTCACAAGATGCCTTCGTTTGCGGAACTATTGGTTCTTACGCAATTCAAGGTGCACAATCTAGAGGTGTTGTCGCTTATTCCAAACATATTGCTTTCAATGATCAGGAAACTCATCGTGGTGAAACTTATGAATGGATCGACGAACAGACAATGCGCGAGAATGATTTGAAGTCATTCCAAATTGCTTTCCAGGAAGGTAATTCTAAAGCTGGTATGGTCGGATATGGTCATATATCTGGAATTCCTAACACCAACAACTACAACCTCTTGACTGGAATTTATAAAGAAGAATGGGGTTGGAGAGGTGCCTTGGATACAGATGGATACATCGGATGGATCGATATTACATCTCCCGATATGATGAATAGAGCTGGATGTGAACTCGAGCTTCGTACACCCCCCTGGTACGAAACACCTTCTGGAGTATGGAACACCTCTTATCGTAATGGTAAAGGTGGAGTCGATGTAAAGACTGGCGAGAATGGTGCTTTGGAAGAATCACCTAACCAGTATTACTACACTCGTATGGCTGCTATGCGTGTCCTTTGGAACAGAACAGATACCACTGGTATGCAAAACGGATACACTACCTTAGTTTATGAAGGTACAACTTTGAGTGCTAATCAATATGAGAAAGCTTCAGGTTTGAGCGTTGCTGTAGATGATAAGAAGTTGACTGATGGTAGTTATGCTACTTATTCAATCACCAGAGGAAAACTACCTGCCGGATTGACACTCAATTCCAACACCGGAGAAATCACAGGTACTGCAAGTGAAGATGGTGAATTCAATTTCACTGTTCAAGCTTTGATCGATGGATATGTCAAGAAGACTGCTGATTTTAAGATCAATGTCAATTCTGCATTTAGTCTTGATGCTGATGGTGATGATGTCAATTCCATGAAGGTTGGACAAGAGTTCATGACCAAGATCAATTCTTCTACCTTCACTACTGCCGGTGGAAAGTATGATACTGTGACATATTCACTCGAGTCTGGTGATCTTCCTAACGGAATTGCTATTGCCGATGATGGAACCATCAGTGGAACTCCTACTGAAAGTGGAACCTTCAACTTCGTTGTAAAGGTCACAGCTGTAAAGAAAGGCTCTGGTGGATTTGGTCCTTTCGGTGGCGGAAGAGATACGACAACTATTGCTTCTTACCCCGTCTCGATGACTATTGCAGAAGGTGAGAAGCCCTTGGCTACAACATACACCGTTAATTTCAACACCAATGGTGGAACTGCAGTTTCCAGCCAAATAGTTGAAAAGGATGGAACCATAGCCGCATTCAATAATCCTACTAAGACTGGATATGTCTTCACTGGTTGGTACACTGATGCTAACTTGACCAATGCAGCTGACTTGTCTAGCAAGGTTACTGGAAATGTAACTTACTACGCTGGTTGGGAAGAAATCAAGAAAGCTGATGATACTCCAAAGACTGATACAGATATTAAAGTTGAAACGAAGAGTAATGATGCTTTAGCTATTTCTGGATTAGCTATCGGTGGTGTTGGATTAGTCGCTGCTTGTGTAAGCATTGGTTTGTTCTTCTTCCTTAAGAAGCATTAATCGAAAGTCGACTTGTTAAGGAAATATTGAACCCGAAATGGGTTCAATATTTCTTGTTATATAAAGAGGTTTATAAATATGAAAATAAATAAATTGTTTGTTCCTTTAATGGCTGTTATATCTTTGATGAGTGTTGGATGTTCTAGCAATAACTCTAGTGCATCATCCAAAAATGACGGTTCCAATAGTAATATTCCTTCAGAAGTACAAAAATATACTGTTACTTTTGATTTGAATTATGATGGAAGTACTAATTTCACTCAAGAAGTTGAATCGAACGGAAAAGTTACTAGACCTGAAGACCCATCGAGGGATGGATTCTATTTTACGGGATGGTATGTTGATGCAAACGAGACTTCCCAATTCGATTTTGATACTTCAATAACTGAATCGAAAACTGTTTATGCGGGCTGGGTTGATAGTGCAAATTCATTAGTAGCAACTTTTTATTATAACTATGAAGGAGCTCCTTCTGAAATCTATGAAACATCTTACTTTGAAAAGAATAACAGAGTAACTAAACCTGAAGATCCATCAAGAGATGGATACTTGTTCTCTGGTTGGTACAGCGATGCCGCATGCACACAAGAATTCTCATTTATGAAACGTCAGGATTCTAATGTCTCACTATATGCATCTTGGAAGAAGAGCTACACATTCGAAGCTGAGTATACTCAATTGACTGGTCTTGATCCTGATACTGATGAAACTTGTGATGCACAAGGAAATAAATTAGGTGTTGGATATTCAAATAACGTAGTTGGAAAGATGCTTATCGGAAAAGATAGTGACAAGGTAAAAGCTCAAGCTTCTAATGGATACTATGTCACTAACCTTTACTACAATGGAGCTTATCTCGAATTCAAAATTAATTCAGATGCTGATGTAACTGGTGCTTCATTGCAGTTGAGATTATCTGCTGAGTATTTCAACATCAGTATTACTAGTGATGACTTTGTTGTTTCTATAAACGATAAAGAAATCAGTTATGAGGACATCACATTTAGCGGTGTCGTCACTGATATGGCTAGTGAAGAAAAACGTCCATTCACAAATCACTATATTAATACTATCAATTTGAAGAAAGGCGAGAATTCCATCAAATTAACTGTCAATAACGATCAATCTCCTCAAGTTGGAGCAGGATCTATGGGTGCTACTGCTCCTATGATCGATTGTATTTACATCACTACTGATGCTAATTTGACGATGACTGAATATAAAGGAAATATTCAATAATTGCAGGAGGAATCTATGATTTTGAAGTATTTAAAGGAGCATATGTTCCTATTCATCTTCAATGGACTGAGTTTTGTCTTTGGATTGATAGCTTTGATTCTTTATACGACTAATGGAACTACTGAATTCAATCCTAATTTGAGTTTGAATGTAATACTGGGCTTATCCCTTGGACTTGCTTTCATTGTGGTATCTTTGATATTACCTAAGTTAAGAATAACTTTGTATTTGCCATTCTTAATGTTTTTATATGGATTCTTGGAATATTTAGTTTCTCAAGATACATATATAGCCAATATTTTTGTTGGAATAGATACAACAGGAATCAGTTCTACATTCGTAATGATTTGTTTGTTCTCAGCATTGAGCTTTATATCGCCAATCTTCACTTTCTTCTTTGAAAAGAGAGAAAAGGAAGATGTCAAAGTCGAAATCAAGGAGGCTAAAAATCAATGAAGAATATATTAAAAAAGAAAATCATAGAAAGATCACTGTTAGCTTGTGCTTCATTTCTTTGTGTGTTTTCAGCTTTGACTGATGTAGCAATAAAAAATGAAAGCCAAATAAATAAATCTTTAGGAATCAAAAATGATATCAAATCAGATGGTGATGAAGATTCTATTTATTTCAAAAAAGATTATACTGATGAAAATGAATTGAAGAATTATTTGTCTGAAACAGGTAAAGAAGTTGAAGGAGAAGGTTTGGTGTTATTGAAGAATGACAATAACGCTCTTCCTTTGACTAGCGGTTCTAAAGTTAGTTTATTATTCAACGGATCAGTCAATTTCAATTATGCAACTAGCGGATCATCAAAAGCTGATACAACAAGTTATAAAGATTTAAAAACTTCTTTAACAGATGCTGGATTGGAAGTTAATAATAGCTTGTGGGACTATGTTAAGAATGATTTATCGAAGTTTAAAAGAACAACAAAAGGTGCTAATTACAAAGTTAAAGAAGCTGGACTTTCTGATTATTCTCAAGATGTATTGAATACTATCGATGAATATTCAAACGTCATCTTTACTATATCTAGAGATTCAGGTGAAGGAAAAGATATCAACACAAAGAATGCAGATACTGTAGATGGAAGTTATTTGTCTTTGAGCGAGCAAGAAATCGAGATGCTTAAAGAGATGACCACTTTGAAAAAAGCTGGAAAAGTTAAGAAAATTATAGTTCTACTGAATTCATCTCAAATGATTCAAGTCGATTTTTTGAAGAATGAAGGAATCGAAGTTGATGCTATGCTTTGGGTTGGAAATGTTGGAACAAATGGAATCGATGCTGTTAGTGAAGCATTGACAGGTACAATCAATCCTAGTGGAAGAATGTCAGACACTCTTCTTTACGACAATTTTTCTTCTCCTGCCATGGCTAGTTGGATTAAGAATCCTGGTCAAACTTTCTCTCAAGCTTACGCTAACGCTGATGGCTTGAATGACACTCAAAGCCATTATGGTGTCAATGTAGAAGGAATCTATGTTGGGTATAGATATTACGAGACTAGATATTACGATTATGTGATTGGAAGAGAGAATGTAGGTGATTTCGATTATTCATCTGCAGTCGCCTATCCTTTTGGAACGGGTCTATCTTATGCTGATTTCACATATTCTGATATGACTGTAACTACCTCGGACGATGGAAAGAGTTTCGATTTATCTGTAAAAGTAAAAAACACAGGATCAGTAAAAGGAAAAGAAACTGTTCAAGTTTATTTGAATAAGCCTTATACTGACTACGATAAAGATAACTTAGTTGAAAAGAGTAGTGTTGAATTAGTTGGATTTGCTAAGACAAAAGAATTAAATCCAAATGAGGAAGAGACATTAAATATCATCATCGAGAAAGAAGATTTTAAGTCTTATGATTCCAATAAAGCTAAAACATATATTCTCGATGATGGTGATTATCATTTGATTGTCGGCAAAGATAGTCATGATGCAGTCAACAATTTATTATCCTATGAAGGTAAAACAGTAGCAAATACATCTAATAAGATGGATGACGATGGAAATAGCGAATTTGTCTTTACTTATAAGCAAGGAACATTTGACGCTACTACTTATTCAGTTTCTTCTCATACGAAAAATAAAATCACAAATTTATTCGATGAAGCTGACATCAACAAGTATTCGAATAGAGGTGATAATTCAGTCACTTATGTTTCAAGAAACGATTGGTCTGGAACATATCCTACAGCTGCAGCTACCATAACGTTAAACGATGGAATCAAGGCAGATTTATCTAGCAACAAAACTATTGTAGAAAACGGCGAAGAGATGCCCAAATACAATCAAGACAATGGTCTTACACTTGCTGAATTGAAATCGACTGAAGAAAACCCTATAGCTTATGATGATGAAAAGTATGATCAATTATTAGATCAAATGTCTTATGAGGATCAAAGCTTGCTAATTACTTCTGGTCAATTTTCTACACCTGCTTTGACTAGTATATCTAAACCTGCAACCGCTGAAGATGATGGCCCTACTGGATTAGCTTCGACTAAAACATCTACTTCTTTTCCAAGTGAAGGAATTTGGGCTAGCACATTCAATACGGAACTTATTCAAAAATTAGGTGATGCCTTTGGTGAAGATTGCATCAATTCTAGTATTACTGGAATATATGCAGGTGGTGTAAATATTCATAGAACTCCTTTTGGAGGAAGAAATCATGAATACTTCAGTGAGGATCCAGTTTTATCAGGATTGATGTCAGTTGCTGAAATCAAAGGACTTCAAAACAAAGGTGTTATAACACATATAAAGCATTTGGCTTTCAATGAAGAAGAAAGTTCTAGAAATGGAATTTCAATGTTCTTAAATGAGCAGGAAGCTAGAGAAATCTTATTGAAGCCATTTGAGTATTCGTTAGCTATCGATGAAGGAAATAGTCATGCAGTAATGTCCGGATTCAATAGAGTAGGATCTATTTGGGCAGGTGCTGATTCTAATCTTCAAAAGACTCTATTGAGAGATGAATGGGGTTTTGATGGATATGTGATTACTGATATGGCAAGCTCTAATGGTGCTTATTACATGACTTATCAAGATGGATTTATGAACGGCACTAATTTGTTCTTAGGCTCGGGTGGATCTGATAAATTAGATAGCTTTAAATCATCAGCTGCCTTTGCTAATAATGTTAGGGAATCAGCTCATAGAATCTTATATGTGATTTGTAATTATTCTTATGCTATGAACGGATATAAAGCCGGTGATCAAGTCTCAGTTAAATCACCTTGGTGGAAAGTGACATTGTTATCAATCATTTATACTTTGGTGGGTCTCACAGTCTTAGCACTTGTCCTTTATATTGCTTATTATGTTCTAAAACTGAGTCGAAAATAGACATCAAATTATTTGAATTACTGAGCCGAAAGGCTCAGTTTTTATGTTATTTAACATCTTATTGGTTGACAGGATATTTATGATCTATACATTTCCGCTTTGTAATTATTATTTAAGACATAATAATGTGATAAGATATGAATGAAAGAAGGAATTAAATTATGTTTAAGAGGCTTAAGAAAATAATTATCTTGTTTCTATCTTTACTGATGATAGGGTTTAATGCTAATTATGAACGTGATGAAATCTGCTTTAAAAAAGATGTGAATCTTTTAACCAAAAGACAAATAAAATTTAATAATATTAGTAATGAACCGGATATAGCTAGTTTTGATTTTACGACAAAGCATATTAATTTCTTCAATAGTGATTTATTTAAAGAAGAAAAAATGATTTCAACTTCTTTATTGGAAAAAACAGAAAATGTACATTGGATAGATGAAAAATCTTATTATGTTGATGGGCACAAACCTTCAATAGATAATGATCAAAAAGTATCTAATTGTACTATCTTAGGAAATGATGATAGGAATTACGTTTATACTGAAGCAAAAGAATATCCTTGCAGGACGATAGCTTTAATGGTGATGACTTATAATAATGTTCTAAACAAAAAAACAGGTAAAAAGGTAACTCTTACGTATAAGGGCACTGGTTTTTTGGTGGGACCTAATATTGTGCTTTCTGCTGGTCATTGTGTATACACTGATGTCTCTAAAACGAATGATTTAGATAATGGAATTTTTGATCCTTGTTTTCCGGATAAAATAGAATTTTATTTTGGTGCGGATGGATCAAAAGATGTAGATAAAGGCTCTTCGTATGAGTGGTACGCAAAAGCTAATGTTGCTTATATTCAAAGAAAATATTACGAATCTACGAGCTTTGACTATGACTGGTCTGCCATTCAATTGGATAGAAACATTGGTTATAAATTAGGTTGGAATGGAAGAATAGCTAATTTCTATAAGGGAGGTGCAACGATTGAGTCTTACGGATATCCTGGTGATAAACCCAAAACTATGTGGTGTTCTATCGGTACTATGAAGAATAAAACTGAATATAAATATATTACTGATTTAGATTCTTATAAAGGTCAAAGCGGAAGTCCTTATTTTGTATCAACTTCAATGGCAAATCATTTCGTCTATGGTATCCATACTTCTGGATATGAAGACTATAATGCAGGAACAATAATAAATGATTTTATCTTTTCTTTTTTAAATACTTTTTTCGATAGCTCGTTGCCTGATAGTTATTTGGGATTGAGAATTATTAAGAAAGATGGATTTACTTGGTCCTTAAAAGTAACAAATCCTTTGAATCAAAATATAACAGTCGAATATAATTCTAAGATGTGTAATTATGGAGATGCGGAAGAATGGAAGAACCTCAAAGATATCAAAACAATAAAATTGAATAAAGGATCTAGCTGTGTGATTGAAATAGGATCTAATTGGTTTGCAACAAGTGTAGCTGTGTCATTTAAGATAAATTCTATTAGATATGTTTCTTATGCTGATAATCTCAATAAAGATAGTAAGACAATGAATCTCCATTATAACTATTTCTCAATATGATAAAAATTGTTAATCTTGAAAAAGTATATTATTTAAAGAATAAAAGCTTCCAGAAAGCTTTGGACAATGTGAATCTGGAACTACCTGACAAGGGCCTGGTTTTGATTTGTGGGAAGAGCGGGTCTGGAAAGACCACGCTCTTGAACATATTGGGCGGATTGGATTGCCAGACAAGCGGCGACATAATTGTCGATGGTGAAAAGCTTGAGAAGAAGGATTTGGATTCATACAGGAATTATTACTCATCTTTCGTTTTTCAGGATTTGAATCTGATAGAAGAGCTCACCGTATTGGAAAACCTGGAGGTCAGTTTCGATTTAATTAGAAGGAAGTATGACAAGAATCTAATAATAGAGACCCTGAAGAAGGTTAATCTTCCTGACACGGAGATATCAATGGATGACTTCCTGTCCAGACACCCCAAGGAATTATCCGGCGGTCAGAAGCAGAGGGTATCCATCGCCAAAGCTCTTCTGAAGAATCCTTCAGTATTGATTTTGGATGAGCCTACCGCCGCCTTGGATGAGGAGAACTCAAAGCATATAGGTGAGATGCTTAAGGACATATCAAAGGACTGCCTGGTGATAGTCTCTTCGCACAATCTTGATGTACTGTCTTCCTTAGCTGACAGGATCATAGAGATTGAGGATGGGGATGTCATATCGGATAAAACAATAAATAAAATTGAAGAAAATAATAAGAAGCAATTCGATAGCAAGAGAAAAGGACGTCTTGGCTTTTCAAACACTATGAAGCTGGTGCTCAGGTCCTTGTGGAAAAAGAAGGTTAGGCTGTTTGTATCTTTGGTACTGCAGATTGTCACCTTGTTTCTTTTCTCCATTTACTATCAATGCATGACGCCGATCAACGAGGGACTGCTCAGGGCATTGTATTCCAGCGGAACTAAGACTGCTTTCTTGACTACGGATACAGGAGTGTATTCTCCTGAGGCTTCAAAGCTATATCTCAACGACGTGCTTAGAAGGCACAATGTTAGGAAATGGGATATTTGTGATTGTGGATACTCTAATTTCTATAATTATTGCTACGATACAAATGTAGACTCATGTTTTTTTTACATAGCTAGTAACGAAGGTGCTATTAAGGTTGATAGCAACTTTCCATACTTAGAAAGATATAGTGAATTAAAGCCCGAGACTGAATGTAAATTTCCTATCCATAAAGACGAATGTGCTATATCTGATATAAGCGCCGAGATCTTATTTCATAGTACTGAGTATAGACTAGATTCGTACGATGATTTTCATAAGAATGATTTAAAGTCAGTCGATGATTTGATTGGAAAAGAATATCAAGGGAAGAAGATTGTCGGAATCTTCTCCGCAATCAATCATGAACTGGATGGATTTTTAAAGAATCACTCCCTTCTCAAGGTAGATGGTCAAGATCAAAACCTTAGTGAAAAGGACAAATCTTTTTTGAATGGAGAATTTCTATCTGGTTACGTATATGTCTCAAAAGATTGTGAAGAAGAACAAACAAATGTTGTGAATGGATTTGTTAGTTTTTTATATGAAATCAAAGGTAACATTAAGGAAGATATGGATTTCTTAAACGATATTGATAAGGAGAGTTTAACTGATGCTCCTGATACTCGAATATTCACATCTATGTCTTATGAACTTGAATATAAAAAGAATCATATTATGTTTTCCGCTATTCCTTCTTTGATAGAAAAATTAATTTATTTAGCTTTATTTATTATCAGTATTTTTATAAGTTGGTCATTGCTTTATTCAGCTATAAAAGATTTAGATCATAATTTAGGAATACTAAAGTCTTTGGGATGCTCTAAATGCGGGCTTTTGACTATTGCATTGTTATTAAGTTTTGGAATCAGTATCTTGGAGTTTTTATTAGTCTTATTTGGAATAGGAATAATAGATTCTTGTCTAGATGGACTTTATTTTTATGTCCCTTTGCTTTTAATTAAAATTGATTATATTTTGCTCTTGTTGTTATTTGTGATTGTGGTTGGATTAATTCCTTCAATTAGTGCAATAGTAAAGTCTATTACTAAAAAGCCAATCAAAGTTATAAATAGCGAAGACTAATAATATTTATTGCTAAAAAATTAATGCTATATTAATTAATAATTTGAATTTTTTTAATTATTAGTTAACCTTTCTACAGATTTAAGATTAATTAAAGTAAAAACCTAGATAAATAAGAATATAATTATCTATGAATGATATAATTATGCGGTTTTCAGCAATAGGAGATTTGAAACGATATGTTCATTAAGAAAAAAGCTTTAATTACCACTGTTTCATTGCTTTCTTTGTTATTGACTAGTTGTGGTCAGAGAGCAAATACAAGCACTGATAGTGGAAATGGTAGCAACACTGGTGATATTCAAGTCGATACAGATGCCAGTGGATTAGCTACGGTTAGAATTTATAAGAATAACGATTATTCTTCCAATGGTAGATTTGTTCCAGCTGATAAGGTGGATCTTGAATTAAATTATAACGATTTGTCTGGAACTCTTTCTAACAACAAGTCAGTCATGCCTTCTTTAGGCAATGCTAATCTTTTAGTAATTCCTGTTCATCTCCCTGGTGGAAATGAATACAAGACTGATAAAGTTAAATCTGATATCGAGAAGGTTTTCTTCGGAGACAAAGATGACTCTTCTTTAGGATTTAAATCGGTCAAGCAATACTATAGTGAAGCAAGTTATGGAAAGTTTAATTTGAGTGGAACAGTCACTGATTGGTTCGATGCCACTACATTAGTCTCTGATGTCAAAGACATAACTTCAGGAACTGAAGGAACAATCGTGAATAAAATATTGAGAGGTGCAGTGGATTGGGCTGGCTCTTCTCAAGGAATAAATCTAAAAGATTTTGATAATAATGAAGATGGAAACATCGACGGTGTTTATTTAGTCTACGATCATTTGGATTGGACGACAGAGAACTACATTCAACACGAATCTAATCCTCAGTTTGATTCTTCCACTTTGAATCAAGCTTTTTGGAATTTCACTTATTGGGATTTCTATTCTGAATCTAACATTGATAGGCCCGCAACTTCCGGCTTCTCATGGTCTAGTTTCGATATGATGTACACATCATATTGCGAAAGAAATAAAAATGATACTCCGGATCTATCTGACTTATCTAAAATCAAATTAGACTCTCATACATTCATTCACGAGTTTGGTCACCTGCTAGGATTGGAGGACTATTATTCTTCATCTGATTCTAGCTATCATCCAGCTGGCGAGTCTACTATGATGGATCAAAACATCGGAGATTTGGATTCTTATTCTAAGATGTTGTTGGGATGGGTCACTCCTTATGTCGTGTATGGAACTAGTGAAATCACTATTACAAACGTTTCTAAAAACAGTGGAAATTCAGTAATAGTCATTCCTTCAAACTATGCTGAAATCTCTCAAAGTGTCGAAGATGCAATCAAAGGGAATAGAATCGATAAATTTAGATATACATTCAATCCTTTCAGTGAATATTTAATGATTGACTTGTATACACCTGATGGAAACAATGAACAGGATACTTATGGACCTTACGTTTTTGATAGATCTGCCATGGCAAATAAAGTTGGTGTAAGAATCTATCACATCGATTCTAGAATCTTTAAATGTAAAGTTGTCGATTATATGGGTGGACAAAAGCTTGCCTACGTAGACGGATATGTTTGGGACGGTCAGATGCTCGCAGATGATGAAGCTATATTGATGCCTATATCCAACAATATGAGTGAATCTAAAAATTTCCAATTACCCCAAAGTTTCGATTACTTCGACCAAATTAGATTGCTTGAATCCAGTGGAATCAATACTTTTGATAAGAATGGAATGATGACTAATCAAACATTGTATTATTCTGAAAGTAAGCCTTTTGACATCATGTCTTATGGATATCAGTTCTTCAATGGACGTTATACATACAATGATGGAAACGAGCTTCCTTTTAAAGTAAAGGTTCTCAATGTAGAAGATAAAGGAGAGTAAAAATGAAGAAAAATTTATTTGGACTTATCGGATTGTCGATGACTATGTTCTTAGTTGGATGCAATCCATCTAATAATACTAGTCAAACTCCTGACGATAGTATATATAAGCACTCGGTCAGTGTTGAAGTGAGTGGGGCTACTGGTGGAAAGGTAGTGAATCCTGAAAATGTCACCTTGACTGAAAACTTTGATTCATTGACTGATAAGAAGTTCTACAACACTAGAGTTCTCCCTTCTACTGGTGATGTGAACATCCTTGTAGTTCCTTTGATTGTACCCGGATATGAAACAATCGATATCGATGGTGATGGAATCGATGATAGCGAAAGAGTCAAGTCTGATTTAGACAAAGCTTTTTTCTCTTCTGGAAGAGATGATGTCTATTGCTCGGTCAAAGATTATTACTATCAATCCAGTTATGGAAAATTGAATCTTAGTGGTGAAGTCACAGATTATTGTGAGATCAATGATGACTTGGGATATAGTTACACCAATGCGGCTAATATTACTTTGTCTGATACTTACGATATCGTAAACAAGGTCTGCGATTGGTTGTCTGACACCAAGGGATTTGATTTGACTAAGTACGACAATAACAAAGATGGATACATCGATGGAATATGGTGTATATATTCTTGCCCTAATTATTCTAATGGTGGACCTAAAGGAGACGATAATAACTTTTGGGCTTATACATCATGGGGAAATCAAACCCCTACAAAGGATAGAAAACCTGATGTTTCAAAGCCAATCTATAACTTGTTCGGTTGGGCCAGTTACGACTTCATGTATGAAGGATACGGCATTAGCAAAATCGACACACACACTTATATTCATGAGACAGGTCACTTCTTGGGATTGAACGATTATTATTCTGATGTTTCTAGCTATAACCCTATTGGAAAAGTCGATATGATGGATTCAAATATCATCGATCAAAATATGTATTCCAAGATGCTATTGGGTTGGACCAAACCTTATTTGGTGACTGGAAATGCAACTATTGATTTGAAGAGCATGCAAAACGAAAATGCTTTGATAGTTATTCCTGGCGATTCCTATGTCATCAATGACAAGAATGAATTCGATCCTTTCAGTGAATACATTTTAATCGAGTTATACACAAATGAAGGATTGAACTATGATGATTCTAGAAGAAGTGTTTCTGATAGACCTTTAGCTATGAACGACAAGGGTGTGAGAATCTATCATATCGACAATAGAAAATTTGTGGTCGATGTGAAATCAAAGAAAGATGATGGAACTTACACTTCTAAAGAATATAAGACCGGTGATACCATCGATTCTCAACATAAGATTATTCTTCCTATGTCTAACGATAGAGGATCGAGCAGATACAACTATGGATTTGGAGTTGATTCTAATGATAATCTCTTCGATGAAGTTAGAGTTATAGAAGCCAACAATGTCGATTCGTTTAGCAATGGTGGATATCAAACTTCTAAGACTTTGTTCAAGGAAGGATCTTCATTCGATATTGGAATATATAGCAAGTTCTTCATCAACAAGTCATCTGATAAGACTAAAGGTTTGTTAGATACAGGAGATTCTTTCTCCAAGACTATTTCAATAGGAGAGATTAAGTAATATGAAAAGAAATAAAATAATCATCTCTTTAGCATTGCTTTCCTTGTTAAGCTTGACAAGCTGTGGCAATGGCACTTCTATAACCACTCCTTCTGACAAAACGGATAAAAAGCCTATTGACTACAATTCCGGCAGGGGATTAGAAGGAAATCAAGATGCCGATGACATCATCGATGATAGCGATAGTGTATTGAACGGCTTCTTGAGCGGTGTCTCGGGTGTGAGTCGCTACTCTTATGAAGTCACCAGCACGGTTCAAAATAATGAAGGTCATTTCACAGATTACTTTGATTCTAAATGTTGGTACAACTTAGATCATGAAGATGATTCGGCTAGTTTTGGATTGGCCTTGGATGAAAACAATAAATTATTCAAATACTATTTGAATGATGACTATGATCCCACCCCTTCGCTTTATCAGTATACTAAATATACGACTGATGGAGTGACAATCGATGATACGCTGTACGGACCTTTGAACCTAGCTACTGTCAGCATGCTCTCAACTTTGGACGGAATCACTCCTAGCACTGCTGAAGTGTCTATCGGAACTAAAGTATCGACTAACAAATATATGTTGACTTCATCCGATGTCCTTTCGGTCTTTCAATATATGACCACGTATGGATCATCCATATCTAACTATATAACTACTTGTTATATCAATATTCTCGATATGGATAGTCTCGAATTTGAGTGTCAAATCGATTTAGGAAGTTATGGATCGATAACTGGCCATTTCACTGATTTGACTGATAAGTCTTCGATTTTGGATAAGACAAAATCAAAGTTGGCTTCAAAGACTTTAAAAGGTGTTGAGAAATATGATGATGTCACTAAATTCATGGATGTTTTGAATCAAAATAATTTCACCATCAAAGGTTATAACATACATCTATCTAATGGAAATGAATTGAAAGCCGATCCTTACACGGTTTACTGTACTAATAACTATTTCTATTTTGACTTCAGCAATCCTTCATATCATGACTTTGGATATGTTTTAGTTAAGAAAGGAACAGAAGTTACTTATTATTCTAAGAATGCCGATTACGACTATACAAAAAATCCAAGCGATGAATACGATAAGACAAAGTTAGTACCTACTACTCAAACTTTGAATTATGATGCTTGCTATGGATTCACCACTGACAATAATGGAAACTTATTCTTCGATTATTTCCATGGGCCTGTCGAGACAGAGACTACAAAGTACAATGAAGAGTATGAATACTTGAAGGATATTCCTGAAAGTGAGCGTAAAGAGAATGTTCTTTACATCGTTAAGGAAGAAGGAACTAATATCAAAGTTGTATACGAATGGAAGAAGAGCGGAAACGATGAGACATATTCCTGGGCTAGATATTCTGGATGGTATAACGATGTCGGTGCATTCTATGTCAACGATATCCAAGCTACTTTCTACCCTTATAACATGGGAATTACTCAATATGCCGAAGCTTATTTGGAGCAAAGCCTTACTGATAGTAACTATTATCATTCTAATAATAGTGAATTGATGTCTGGTTGGGCTAATGGATTGTTCGGTTGGGGTTGGCAATCTACTACCGATTGGATGAGCAGTGTCAAGGATTCCTATATTAAATTGACTAAGGATAGCGATGAAAACATCACTAGCGGTGAAGTTGGATTGAAGATGCAAGCAAATTATCAAGGGACATATGGACTTCACTCGGTCTATTACACCTATAGCAATTTCGGTTCTACTTCTCATACTGTCACTGAGAAATTCTTGACTGGATTGGGGGTGAGTTTCTAATGAAATTTAAAAATATTATCGTTTCCTTATCCTTGATTTCCTTGTTGGCTTCTTGCTCCAATGGAACGACAATTCCTGTTCCTACAACTCCTAGCGATAATTCATCCAATACTGGTGATAACGATTATCAACCTGTAGGTGAATTACAAAGATTGATGAAAGAAATAAAGAAGGATTCTAACTTCTCTATCGGATATCATGTAAGTTACTATGACCAAGGTGAATCCGATATGAACTTCTTCTTCACCAATTATTCATTTCAACAAGGAAACAATACTAATTCTCAAGGTATAGCTCAAGGTGATGGATTCATCTATAGATATACATTGGATGACGAAGGAAATGTCGATGCTGGAATTCCTTTGGTCAACTATAACACAGGGGTAAGATATGATGAAATTTATTCATATATCAACGGTGTAGCTAATTTGGATTTGTCCAAACTCCCGACTGAGACTGATGACGATGGATATTATCCTTATGAGTTCGGTCAAGAAGGAAATGAAGCTAATGATTTGGTCATCATGACAGTCTTCCTTAGACAGACTCAAGGTTCTTTGTATCCTAAGTCTCTCAAAATAAAGACGATCGGTGACTCTATCTTGTTCGATTCGGTTCTTTTGACTTATGGAGAATCATCAGACAATCCTTTGGACTTGAGAATTCAATCCAGTGTTTATGATATAAACAGTACGACAAATTCTCAAATCAAATCTTATATAGATTCGGGAAAGACAGCTAAGGATCCATTAAATTTTGATTTCTATAAGGTGTTCAATAAATATTTGAACTGTAACGATAACTATACAATTTCATTAGATGGAACTGGAATGACTAACTTGTCTTCAGCTTATAAGCTTGATTACACTGAGAAACGCACTCAAGATGGAATTTTGGATGTTTTTTCTAGTGGGGAGAGAAGTGGTGCGATGATGGATCAAGGATCATTGAATTATTTCGAATTAGATTCACATGATAAATTGAGCATAATCGGTACTCCTATTGCTGATTCGGATGGCAATTTCTATGAATCCATATACGGAGACTATAGGACCTCTTTCAGCTCATTTGATTTCTCATTGCTGAGTGGATATGTGAAGAATAATGAAGAGAAGATATATTATTTGACTGATAGTCAATTCGTTTATTATTTTGCTTATCTATGTCAAATCAATGTGCAGGATGATTTCAGTGTAGATGGTGTCACTATTCAAATAACAGATGAAGATAAAGCTGAGTTTACTGCTACTTTTGATCTATATAGCAAGAATACTGGAACTAGATATGGTAAATTTAAAGCTAAGTTCTTCGACGTCAACAACACATCAATTCCTGAGGTTACAGATTATTTGTCCGAAGGCGATGAGCCTTCGACTCAAACAAAAGATGATTTGAAGACTGTATTGGATGCCTTTAAAGGAAACAACTATTCTTATGACACTTTGGTGAGAAGTAAAGGTATGGCTAAAGTCTTCTATAATCCATCCTATTATTTCCTTCAAGTATATGGAGATCCTAATACCAATGAAGGATACTTGAAGGATGGTGACCATATTTATTCCTTTGGAGTTCAGTATGAGACCGATACAAGCGGACAGATTATATATGATTCAAACAATGATATGATTGTCAAGAAATTTGTTGTGAACAAAGGTACAGATTATGCGGATGCTATTCATAATATGAAGCTTCCCGGTATTGGAAAAGTCTATAGCGATGAGAATTCATTGAATTATATGTCTGAATTCTCTATAGACTTATATGATACTGATAAGTATGACATAGGAACATATGGTGGAATTACATATTGGAATTTAAACGACTATACTTTAAGTCAAAAGATATTTGATTACGTTTATTCCGAAACTAAATCATTGTTGCCTTTAGGTGTTGGAGTTAAAGTTTCAAATAAAGCTGATTCGAAAAAACTGTCTTTGATATTAGCTAGCACTATGTCAGATGGTTCTCAAAGCGGATATGCTGCTTTGACTTACTATGATATCGGAACTACTTCCAATCCAATTATAGAGAAGCAAATTGAGAATTACTTGTCTAACAAGTAATAGAAAGGATTTGATACTTATGAAAAAAAGAAAATTAATTCCTGCTTTATCTTCTTGGTTATTATTGACTTGCCTTATAGGATGCAACGACAATAATATTAATTCTTCAAACACTAGTGGGAAGCCTTCGACAGGTGTTCCTTCGACCGTGACTCCTACTGATAAAAAGCCTGTCACCAAAGTAGAAATAAATGGAACGAAGACTTTAATAGTCGGAGAAGATACAAAGCTCATAGCTAATACTGCAGTGACCTGGTCTTCTTCAGATGAGACAGTTGCAACTGTCGATGAAACTGGAAAGGTTCATGGTGTAGCTTCAGGTTCTGTTACCATCACTGCTACTTCTATTGAAAATCCTAGTCTTTCAGCTGAATGGGAGATTTCGGTCAGCATGAGAATTCCTTCTAAGGACAAGTTGACCTTCAGTGCTAAGATCGATGGAAGTGAAGTCTCTCCTGTCGATGGAAAGTATAGTTTCCCCTTAGGAAAAGAAGTAATACTTACTATTAATTCTCAAGAAGGATTTATGACTCCTAGCGTCACATTCAGTTTGACTCTTCCCAGTGATATCGATCAAACAATATGCAGTGTCGAAAATATTGCAGATACGACTAATTCAGCTGAATTTTTAGGAATAGGTAGCTTTGAAGGTGGAACCTTGACTGCAACTTGCTCTTTTGGAGATAGTGAAAGCAAGAGTATAAAGATGCCGATTCAATTCGATGTCATCGATACTAATGCCGATAACAAAGCTAACTTCTTCAATAAGTTTGAAGGATGTGAAGCTGTCGAGAAGAATTCGTTGACCGATGCTAGAATTACTGAAGAAACTAAGACTACTGATTTGACTGATGCTTCTATAAAGCCTGAAACACAGCAAAAATCCTATACTTATGCTTTGTTTACCGATGCCGTTTATGTCAATGTGACTGGAGATTCCAATGAGCATTATTTTGCCGGATCCAGAAATGATTCTACATATCTTTTCGATTATGACGGCAGCGAGATTGGAACTTTCTATAATTTTGGTAGTTCAGAAAAGTTAGGTGAGTCCTTCGTATTGTTGAATCATGCACCTGTCTATGGATTTGCTAATAGAATCAAAGCTTTGTTCGATTCATCTTATGGATTAGATACTGGTTTGGTCAACTTTGGAAATTATGCAGCATATGCATATTCCAGTTTCAATACAACTGATGAAAAGGCAGAGGTAGTATCTAATTTCGATTATAGTTCTACACATTATGAATTGAATTTGACGGTGAATTTCGACGGAAGTAAGATTACTTCCTTTAAGTTTACTGAATTGTCTCAAACTTCAGAAAAGAAGATTGAATATAGTCTTGAAGGATCTAACTTCGTTTATGGAGAAAAGAAGAACGATAGTCAAGTTAACAACAAATCCTATTTGTCTTTTGATACATTCTATTACAAGACTCTAAATCTAATTTGTTTAGGTGGAACTAATGTCGATTCTGTAGGTGACTACACCAACACTGATAAGTATGGAACTAGTGACGATTTCAACGCTGAAGAGAATGCTTATATTCTTCCTAAATATAAATCGTTGGCAATGCGTATAGATCCAGAACTTGGAAATCCAATCATCGATAGCATAACAGTGACTCAAGATAACCAAGATGTGATTGTCTCATCCATAGGTAGCAACGGACTAGTCATTTTTCAACCTAAGACTGAAAGGGTGCAACAAGATGATGGAAGCTATAAGGATGTCGTAAAAGAAGGAACCACAATCTTTACTTTAACTTCAGCAAAGAATAAAGTTTCTACTTCTATAAAAGTCGAATTTAAGACTGAGACTATCAATGCTATAGAAGTCATGGACAACAAGCCTAGCAACAATGACTTTGGTGATGTCTATTTGAATGATAATTCAAATTACTTTACATTAAAAGCTTCACCTAATGATGATCAAAGTGAATATGAATACGAAGCTATAGACTCTCAAACTGGTGCTTTATTATCGGATTTGAAAATCGATCACTATGTAGATGGAAACATCGATGGTTTAGCTAGCTTCTATTACTATATTGTTGGAAGCAAGGTTGGAACATATAGCTTCAAAATCAGAGTTAAAGGAACTGCTGTTTCTACTAAAGATATCTTTACTATAAACATTAAATCTCCTTTGTCTGATACTGAGATATATAACCATGTAAAGGATAAGACTTATAAGATAACTACAAGTACTTCAGTCCAGACTCTTAAGTTCAAATCTAATACAAGTATTGCTTATACTTATAAAAATGAGAGTTCTGGAATAGATCAAACCGAGAGTATTGCAGTGACTATCACTGATGGAAAAATCAAGGTTAACGATGTCGAAGAAATTAAGATTACATCTAGTAAAATTGACGATACTGTAGATTCAGAAGGCTCTACTTCAAAATCTGCATACAATAGCACTTATAGAGGTCAAAAATTCAACTCATCTTCTAAGTATTATATTGGTGTGATGGCTGAGAATATCAGAGTATCTTCTGACTTTAATACTTTGGGAATATTCTTCATCAACAATTATGGTGGATATGAGAAACGAGAATTTCAAGTGGATAAATCTAGTCAAATTAATATAGGTAACCTTCCCTCTTATTTGAATGGAAAGACATTGGTGAATAATGATTTGAGTTGGATTACTGGTGCAGGTAACTGCACGGTCAGTGCCTCCTTTACTTCGACCCACGCCTCCTTGACAATGGTCAATAATCAGAACACAACTATTGGAACACTTGAGTTTGACTATGCTTACGATTCTACAAGCAAAGAAATAGTTGTTTCAAACAGCACTTCTATTACTGGACCTACTGCTATGGGTGGATATTCGTTATCTATCACGGGATTGACTTTGTCGGCGGATAAGTCATCGATCCATATCTCTATTGGAGCCTTATCTCAGTATTCTGAAGAGCCAATGATTTCAGAAGTCGAAATCAAATTGTTCTAGCATTTTGTTTCTTAAAGCTGATAGCCTTTCTCGGCTATCAGTTTTTCTTTTAAGCTTTAATTAAGGATATGGTCAAAAAGACATAAAAATGATTAAAAACTATAATTAGATTTTAAAAGATGATATAATTCTATCAGTTCAAGTAAAAGGACATTATTAAACATGAAAAAAACATCAAAATTAGCTCTTATTTCTTTGTTAGCTGCTATTTCATTAACAGCATGTGGTGGTAAAGAAAGTAGTAAACCTTCGTCTACTCCTACCAACAACACCGGTAATTCTCAGACTCCCAGTAAGCCTTCGACTCCATCGACACCTGCACCTAAGCCTTCTTATGCTATCACAGCTACTGAGGGTGAAGGTTATAAGGTTGAGGGATTGCCTGAGACTGCTAAGGAAGGTGAGACAGTCACATTTACACTTACTCTTGATCAAGGAAAGGAAGCAGATTCAGTCAAAGCTGGTGATGTCGATTGCACTTTGAATGATGATGGTTCTTATTCATTCACCATGCCCGGTGAAGCAGTGAATGTTGCTGTCACAGTTAAGAACAAGAAATTCAAAATCAACTCTATTTATTTCGATAGTGGAATGAGTTACTATAACCCAACACTAAGTTTTAATGTTGGAGATGAGTTTGAATTTGGTCAGAAAGTAGATTTCACATTGAGCGCTGCAAGTTCCAGCTTTTACGCTTCTACTCTTGGAAGAGAAGCAATATTTATCAATGATGAAGTTATCGATTTGGGTAGCCTTGGACTTTCCGGTTCAGTAACAACTGTCGATAATTTGAGTTTCACAATGCCTGCAGAGGATGTCGACATCTATGTCATGCCTAAGGCAGTGGATATGACATCTGGTGATGCTGATAAGAGAATTAATAAGATTGTTATCGATGAAGCTCCTTCAGGGATCAAGGTTTTCTCTTCTGAAAAATTTTTATATGATTCAACATATAATTATGTTTTCAATAGTCTTTATGTAGCAAGAACCGATTCATATATTGTGACAAAGGTTTCTTATAAGGCAGACAATGTTTCTGAATGGACTGAGTTGGCTTTATCAATGACATGGACAGACAATATCTCTTTTATTTCTTTGAGCAATTTAAATCGTGGTACAGTCACTGGAGATCTTCATTTAAAGATTGAAGGAAAGAAGGTAGCAAGTCACAAATTGACAATTGTCAATGGTGATGTCGTAACCTTTACTAAACAACCTGCTGCAACTTATGTAGAAGGAGATCCTGTCAGTTTGTCATTTACAGGGGTCGATGCAGACAAGGTTATCAAGTATGATATTCAAGGTGCTGAAAACACAGCATCTTCAACTGCTACTAATATTATATTCGAGATGCCTGGAAATGATGTTACCATCACATTCTCAGCTACCGATAAAGGAAAGATTACTTTTGAAACTATTGAAGGTGTGGAAAGTGCAGTTGCTAAAGATTCTGCCTACTCATACTATGCAAATGAAATCACTTCAGCAAACCCTGGAGCTATATTATATGTATACGCAACCGCTAAGGCTGGATATACAATCACTGCTGCGTATATAAACGGAGACAAGGAAAACAAGGTAACAATGGGTAATTATGATACTTGTTTCAAACTTACTATGCCAGAATCGGGTGATGCATTGATAGGATTTGAAGTGGAAAAGAATGGTTCTATCAACATCAAAAATACAGTGGGAAAAGATGAAACCATAACTGAAGTCAAATACTATTCAAGTTCTTATGCTTCATCTACTTCCGAAAAGACATATAATGGATTTGGTGCAAATGCTGACGTCTATATGTTTGTGAAGGTTAAGGATGGTTATAGTTTAGGTGATGCTACAATAACAAACAATGGAACTGAAACTACATGTAAAGTAACTAATAGTTATAATGGAAGTTATTATAATTTTAAGATGCCTTCTGATGGAAGTGATGTTTCAATCAATATTAATGTCATCAAAAACGGAACTATAACAGTACAAGTAGATTCGACTTATGTTGAGTCTACATCTTTATCCAAGAGTAATTATTCATCAGATAACCTAGCTAATAATGCTATAGGTGCTGGTGAGACCTTCTATGTATTTGTTAAAATGAAAGAAGATGCCAGTGGATATAGTTTAGGCCAAGCACAAATTCAGGGCAAGGATGATACAGCTGTAGACGTTCAAGAAAATTACGGAAATACTTATTACCAGTTCACAATGCCTTCTGATGGTAGTGATGTGACAATTGTTATAAGTATGGTAAAAAATGGAAACATAACAATCGCTGAAAATGCTGGTGTCTCTGAATCTAAGATTTCTACTGGCGCAAGTTGGTCACAAGATGCAAGCAAAGCCGATGATTTTGCTCCCGGTAAGAAATTCTATATTTTAGCTAAACCTGTAGATGGAAAACTTGTTACCAAGGCTAGTATGAGTGATGGTACTGAATTCAAAGCCACTGAAGTTGAGGCTACATATAATTACGGTGATGGATTCTCTTACTTTAAGTTCACAATGCCTAAAAATGGTGTTGCTAACATCAGCTTCACTACTGCAGATGCAAAGAAGGTCACATTTGATAACGTTGATGGTTTGACCTTCTCCTTCCCTTCAGGTGCTATGAGTGGAACCTCATTTGCTGTCGGCGAAAAGGTTCAAGTAATGGCAACTGCTAGTTATGGTTACACAGTAAAATCGTTAGCTATCAAGGATCATGCTGATGTTCAAGTCGACAAAAAGACTGATGATAATGGAAATACTTATTATGAATTCATCATGCCTGATTATGATGTGACATTAACTGGTACTGTTGAAGCTGGTCAAGTTGTAACCCTTTCTGTCTTGGGAACTAAGATGCCTAGTAAAGCTTATGCAGTAACTATTAATGTAGACGGTGTTTCATCAGCACCTTCGTATTCTTACAATTCAGGTAAGACTGATGTTTCTATTACATGGATTGTTGGTGATACATTGAAATTCACATATACCACCTCTGATTACAGAACAGATGATGATATTTACATAGTAATTACTAAAACAGATGGATCAGTTAAAGAAGTTCAAATGACAGCAGGTTACTACAACTACTCAGCAACTGCTACTCTTGAAGCTGATTGGTCTTCTATTTACTTCAGTGTAGGCAGCACACTTACAACCAAGTAATTTAAACTTATATTAGTGCACGCATTTGCGTGCACTTTTTTGTTTTTTTAATATAATAATCAAGAAATGAGGATAGAATTATGAATAAGAAAAAGAAGTTATACTCCATTATCCTTTTAGGTGCTGCTTTATTGTCTTCATGTGGTAAGTCGTCTTCCATCGATAGCAATCCTACTACACCATCGATAACTGGTGGTGACAATAGCAATTCAAGCATCGATAGATATTTAGTGTCTTTTAACAATGTTAATGACTGCTCTATTCAATTAGATCATTCCGATAACAAGTATAAAGAAGGCGAGTTGGTTTCTATAGTATTGAATATAAGTAATGAATCTAAAGAATTCGATAGATTTGAATGTGACGATGTATCGATAGAAATCAATAGTTCTACATCAAATCGCATAGAAGCATCTTTTATAATGCCTAAAAAGAATGTGGTCATTGATGTGATTCTGAAAGATAAGGATTTAGATTCTTTTAGAATTAAAGAATTGAAGAACTATTCATCTTATGATGCTTCGTTAAAAGAAGGAGATAAATTCAAGGCTGGAGATAGTGTTGAACTCATATTGTCAGGGTCTTATTTTTCATCATCAGATGAATCTAACACATATATTCAAATAGATGATGAATATTACCATCCTTCATTGGTTGATTCTATCAATGGTTCTGCTACCTCTATGAGTCTATCGTTTGTTATGCCCAACAAAGACATATCTATTATTATTTCTACTGGAAACAATCAAATCAGCAACAATGGATTTAAAGTTTCTTTAGATGAAAATGAATATGTCGATTTGATCGCATATAATCCAGAAGAAAAATATACTAGATTCTATGGTGGATTGGTGAGGAAGATTGGATATAAAGTGACATCTGTTCAATATAAGATAGGAGCTGATGGTCAATGGACTGATAACTATTCTTTGTTTGATATAAGCAATATTTGTAATTTATATATATTGAATATAACAGCAGATGTTGAAATAAAAGTTATAGGTGAATTTACAGGCGTTAGGACGATAACATATATAAATGAAGATGCCATTATTCCTACTACTAGTTCTTTATATTATGAAGGAACTGAAGGTGACACTTATAGTGTCTCCTTCAAACCTCATCCTAAATATACTTTGACTGGCAAGCCGACATTTGAAGGTGTGGAAGTAAATGATGACGACGTTACAGAAACTTATTTTAAATTGACCATAGGTCTATCTGATATAACTATTACTTTCCCGGCAAAAATAAATAATAAAATCACTGTATTAGATAACCATGATCTTGATTCTTATATTATCAAAAAGGACAATATAGAAACTGATTATTGTGCTTCATTAGCCCTCTTTAATTTCTATCCTACTATGAAGAGAGGAAAAGTTATTACTGCCGCTAGAACTATAGATTCTAACGGAACAAAGGGTAGTTGGTGTTATCCCTCTGATGACAGCTATGGTGTTCAATCTATCGAAATGAGAATGCCTAAATCTGGAGACTGTCAGATAGAAATAAATACTGATGATGGATTTACTATAGATATAGATAAAATAGATCATGGTTCTATGACTATTAATAGAGATACATTTAGAAAAAACGATAGAGTCTATTTTACAATCCAAACAGAATCAAATTTCTATAGATTTAATAAACTGATAGATTCAGAAACAGGTGAGACTATAGAGACTACCATGAATGAGAATAGCGGATACTTCACTATGCCTGAGAAGTCCTTGAAGCTCAAGGCCATAATAGTTGAAGTAGAAAAAGCTACTGTCAATTTAATTGGAGATTTGGATAAACTCGAGTCCATTGAGATTCAAGGAAATAAATCTTTGACTAGAATGAATAAAGATAAAATCTTAGGAACATTCATTGTTGGAGAATACATAACTATACTACCGATAACTTTAAAATCACAGTATCAAGATGATTATATTGTTACTGTTAAAAAGATAGTCAATGTAAAAGAAGAAGAGATTAAATTTGATTATGGATCATATTCATTTTCGGTAGAAGAAGGACTTACTGATATAGTTGTATTAGTAGAAGAGAAAGCACAAGTAAAAAGCTTTAAAGCTACTATCAATAAGCCTGATGGTGTAAATCTAACGTTTAGAGTCAATTATAAGTCAGTCACTTCTTTAGATGATACTTTGATTCCTGGTGATGATGGGAAAGCAAGACTAGAGATATTTGTAAATAGAGATGCAAAGCCAACGGATTATAATGTTCAAGTGTTGGATAATGAAAACAATGAAGTTATAGCTGTGTCTGGAATGACTAGTGTCGCTTATATGATTTATAGCGATATTACGATCAACATAACAGCTAAATAAAATGTGAGGATTCTATATGAAAAAATTTAAACTAATTGTTTTGATTTTGTTATTAGGTAGTGTTGCATCGTGTGGAAAAGAATCTATTAGCAATTCGACCATATCTTCCACTTCGGATAAAAAAACTGATATATCATCGACAAAGAAGACAGAAACAATCGATGATAAATTCGATAAGTTGTTGTCTGATATGGCTTATGGATATAGATTTAAAACTACTGCCACAACATTGACTAGTGATGGATACTCAAATTATTGTCTTGATATAGGTGTAAAGGATAATGGATATGAGTTTATCAGATATGATTCAAAACAAAATCAAGAAGCAGATAGAAATTCTGTATATGTAGAATATTTCTATTCTTACGATCCGGAAGCTTTCACTCCTTTAGTATCTATGCCTATGTTAGATATTTCTAATAAGATAGATTATTATCCTTATACTATCAATGGCAAAAATCTCGAATGGTACGACTCAGGATATCAGAATATGTTCATATATTTTGAAAAGGATAATTATTTAGATGATGAGGGTACTTATACACTGGATGTCGAGGACGATTATGTTAAAACATATCTTCCTTTATTAGCCACTCAGTTTTTGCATGAATACACTAGAACTATAAAAGAATTTTCTTTCATCTATAACAAGGATAATGATGGATTTGATGTAAATATAGTGTTCAATCCTATCACCGGATCTTTCTCTAATACTGAATTGGAGATTCAAGGTCAAGTAATTCCAGGTGATGATTTTGAATTTAAACAAGCTGAATATACTAAGACTGGTGAAGAAAAAGAAGAGTTGAACCAAGTCTTTTCTAAATTAAGGAATAACAAGTATTCTTTTGTAGATACAACTTATTCAATTGATGAAAACAGCAATAAGACAGTCGAATCGAAATATTCAGGTAAAACAGATGGATCTAGTCTAATATTTGAATCTGAGACTTCAACGTCAAAGATGAATTTCTTATATAAGAATGTCGGAAACAATCAAATCCAACAAGCCAATAAACTTGGAAATGATTATTATGCATATGGATTAGTTATCAATTCATCTATAACGCCATTACTTCCATCATTTGATATGTCTTCTATATTCTTTAATAAGACTGATGATAATAAGTATGTATATGATGGAAGAGCAAATTTCTTAAAGACGAAAACTTATAATTTTTCAGGTGAAGGCTTAGCTGTTACTTCGATGGATGTAACTTTCGATGATGATTCAGTATTGTTTGAAATCGGATTTGATGGTTCAACAAATATAGAAGAGATCAAGTATACTTTCTTGAATGAATCTAATATAGCTGATAGTATAGAAATAAAAACTGATTGTTCTGATGTTGAATTATCGACTTTACTCGAAGGTTATTCTAAGGTACTGATTGGATTAGAAGAATTAATTGGTGGAAAAGATAACTTGAATCTCATTCCAGTGGTTGGAGGAAGACAATCTGTAGCAGGTCTTTATTATTCCGATGGAGTTGATGATGATGGTGAAGAAACAAAAAAGAAGTATTATGGAATAGAATATAGGTTGATTGGAATAAGTGGATCAGAACAAATAAAACTATATGAGACTAAATTGATAGAAGCCGGTTTCATAGCTACTAAAACTCAAGGAACTCATTTCTCTGGTGATTTGTTCACAAAAGAAATTCAAGTCAATGGTGAGACTAAGACATTGAGATTGGAAGTTGCGTCAGGAACCACTTATCAGACATTAGCCATTGCAATAGATGTAGCATAAAATAAAACTGGATTATCAGTGTAATCCAGTTTTTTGTTTATTTATTTATTTATTTATTTATTCTCTAGTTAAGATAGTCGAATCAGACTTGCCTGAATCAGATTCAATAGTCAGTTTATATTCATTATTTGATAATGTTATTGCGATTGAATATCCACCACATTCAAATGATAGATTATTATCTGAAATAGATACGTTTGTACCTGCATATTCTGTTTCATCATTTAAATTGGAGCCTTTTTTAAATGTGACTGAATATACATATTCATCTTTAGAATACTTATCAGTATTCTTTTTCTTCTCTACTTTAATTTGTACTTTTTGATTCTTGAATGGACTGGTTGAAGAGAATGATCCAGTGAATGTTCCATACATTTTGCTCAAGGAATCAAATTCACTTATCGTATTTATATCAAATGGAAGTTTAGAAGAGTCAGAATAGATCTTATATTCGACATATCCTCCATTTTCTTGAAGAAATTTGACTGTATCGATTTTTGAATTCGATAATTTGATCTCGGCTTTGATGACATTTTCAACATTATAAGAATCATCTAAATCAGAGAACGAGTCGAAGTAATAAGCAAATCTATCTGGCGTTATGGTCAATGAATAAACTTTTGTTTCTTTATCGAATGTGAAGGCTTCGATTGGCTCACTTCTTCTAGGCATAGAGTAGGATAAATCAGTTATATACAATCCATCGCTATTCTTTTCTTTTTCTTCTTTATAGTAGTATGTTCCATCCTCTTTTGTGATTTCATGTACATATCCATCTTTGACTAAAGCACCGCTGAAATTATTATCATCGATTTGATAGAACATTACAGAGGAGGATATATATCCTTCGAGATGAGGCATTTTAACATTGCTTATATTTAATACATTTCTTTCAAAACTATAAGGATTGCTAAATAAGCTATCAAAAGCTGATTTCAATGCATCATGATAGTCTTTGTGCTCATATGGAACAGGTTTATTAGCTTCGTGATCAACGTTTTTGTCATTGTTAATAGTGAAGTCGATTTCATAATGGAATGGAGATCCATCCTTATCATTAGCTTCCTTACTAACTATATGGAATGAATCTATAGAGTCGTTCTTAACTATTATTTTGAATTCATCAAAACTCATTATGGATAAGATTGCTATTTTTGATGTGAAGTTTCTAGCAGCCTTATATCTATTACCTGCTGTTTGACCATCTTTTGAGAAATCCAAGTAATAGTTACCATCATTATCCTTATCGAAGAAACCTGAATCACTTGTTTCATCGTAGAATGGATTTGATACCATTGACCAGGATAAAGATCCTTCTCCATCTGAGGCTTTGGTCAATACTAGTTTGTTATTTTCATCTATATCATATGTTCCGACATATTCATTAGAATCTTCAGTGATTTTAAAATAATCTAAGCTTCCTTCTTCATCCCCGACTTTTCTATCGTAGTGATAAGAATCATCGCTGAATTTAGTTGTGAATGTTGTTGTTTGATTTAAGTCATCACCATCAAAATCTTTGATGGTTCCATTTATAGTCAATCCGGTTTTCATGGATTCGAACAAATCGAATAAGGACTTAGTCGATTTAGAAGTAGATGAATTGTTAGTGGATTGTTTGTTAGTCGATGATGGGTTTGTACTAGGCTTGGATGTGTTGGGTGTTGTGTTTGTGTCACTGCAACCGACCAACAACAAAGCTAAAGATAAAATAGATAAATATTTAGTTTTCATGATTTCCTTCTTTCATTGGCCTTAAGATTTAACACTATTGTGCGATATTTATTCAAGAGAAGATTTAAGCAATTTGATTTAAACCAAAAAGCAGCCATCCTATAATGGCTGCTTGATGATAATATTGATTACCAATTAGTATCTGGAACTGATAAAACACTGCTGAATACATGAATTTTTACAGAGTTTTGTGCGACACCATTCCAATTTAAATATGGACTCACTGATAGTTCGTATACATTTCCGTTTATAGTTTTTGTATAGAGTTTATAGGCGGCGTAACTATTGTTGTAATTTGATTTGTCGGTTAAGGTCCAACCTTCTTCTACTAATTTTGCCTTATAGTTTTCTATGAATTCATCTCTTGCAGTTTCATTTTCAAATTTATTGGTTTCAAAGTAACAATCGTTATGACCGGCATCATATAATGAATTTGTATGAGCGATTGTATTATCCCATCCTGGCTTTGCATATAAGTAAGGAACAACATTGTCGATTTTCCATGCTACCATTTCATTATATAAAGAACTATTTGCTTCCTGGAATGAAGTAGGTTCATCGTGTTCTTTGGCCTTGGTCCAGTCTATATCGATGGTAGTAGAATCATAATTAGAATAATTGGCTTCGATTGTGACTTCTTCCTCAAAGGATTCTAGTTTTGTAGAAATCTTAGATACATATCCATCAGTGATATAGAGATTTCCTTGATCGATATATTGACCATTCATATAAGGAAGATATAAGCACTGACCTACGAATTGACCATTCTTTCCATTTCCACCACGTGATACATATGCACCATTAGAATTTTTATCAGCAAAGATATTAGCTGAGAAAGCAAAGGTTGGATAACGATTTACTGTATCGCTCTGGAATGGAGTTGTATGGTTCTTTTCAATATATAAATCTTTGGTAGTATCATTGTAACTATACTCATAGTATCCAGTATCAGTCTTTTTAATACCAGTATGTGTTGTTTTACCATTTATAGTTACTACTTGGTCAATAGCATCTTCATTAAACTTCATTGTGTACATATTGACTGACGATCCGTAATCCAATGAGTACTTAACTGTATAGTTATGGCTTGAAGCTGAAGCATTTCTTGCTGTTTCGATAGTGTCATGATAAGCCTCATGTGTGAAAGGCTCTACATGTTTTATTTTAGCAGTGCTTATTTCTGAAATGGTTCCAGTAGCTATAAATCCGTATTTGGTGTCAGGATCAGATTCATTTGTTGCGGCAGGATCTACGATCATGGTGACTCCATCGATCACTCCGTTTGTGACGGAGAAATACAAGTCATCCAAAGCTACATTAGATCTTCTTAACAACATTAAAGGAATCAAAGTTTCATAGTAATATCCACCTATGTAGTGATATGTTTTTCCTCCATCGAATGTTGCGAAGTCTTCATAGGAGAAATAATCACTTTCTCCTCCAGTCACTCCTAAGAAGTTGGCGTAGTTAGTGTCAAAGCTTCTTTTAAGTCCGTCATCATTAATCAAAGTCTCTTTTGCGAGTTTATTATTTATATCGATGTATTCTTTGGAAAGACTAGAGCCATTTCTTACATAGGCTTGGTTCATTGTTTCTTTTTGCTTGATATTATCGTATGCAGTTACTGAGTATGCATCAGTTAAATTGTATTCAAGGTTAAATAAATATGAATCGTCATTTTCTTCGAATATGATTTCTAAATCAGTATCACCTTTTTTTGTGGAATTCAATTCATAGTCATAATCGTAGAGCTTTTCGTTAATATTGAATTTAGCTGCTCCGGTGACAGTCTTGAACATGTCTTCGTTCATAGCTTCACCTTCTTCGACGGTTACTTCCATCTCAGAATAGATGGATTCATCATCCGCCATTGTGGCTTTGATGATTACAGTTCCAAACTTATCAGGCATTGAAGTTAGCAAAGCTTCCTCTTGCTCTTGATTTTCTAATCTAGAAACTTTAACTATGCTTTCATCGGATGAAGTCCAATTGACATCCTTGTTTCCATATTCATCTATGATTGCATAGATAGATCTTTGTTGATTAGGATAGAGATTTCCCATCATCTTAAGCTTAATTCTGTCATCAGTATGGAGCTCTTTGTTAGAAGAGGTTGTATCTTTTCCTGTGTTTGATGTGTTAGGCTTTGGTGTGGGTGTAGTACTAGGATTGGTAGAAGGTTGTGTAGATGGTTCTGTTGTCTTGCCACACGATCCTAGCAATGTTAATAATATTAGTGTAGAAAGAGCTATTTTATTTTTTCTCATTTGTTTTTATTCCTTTCGTTTTATCTATGAGGGCTAGATTATAAAGGCATAAGTTATCTTAGTCAAGTGATTAGATAACACAAGCATCACTTGTCAAATAAACATCGATAATATGAAATATGGTTGTTTTACTCTCTTTAATATTTTTTGTAATCAGTCTTCTATATTTTTGATAAAATAATAGAAGTTAAGTGCTTACACAAGAGCAATAAAGGATCAAAGGAGAAACTGTTATGGAAAAAAGCTATTTTACTTCTAAGAACAATGTAAAAGCTAAAGATTATACGAATATATTGGATGATGCAGAGGAGCATGATAAGTCTAAATCATATGATAGCTTACCTTTTGCTTATAAGCATGTAAAATTGAAAAGTGAGTATATAAGTGAAAATGTACTCCTTTCAGTGAATCACTTAAAAGTATTCTATAAGAAGAAACACTTCTTAAAAAAGGAATACATCAAAGCGGTTCATGATATCAGTTTTAAAATTCATAAAGGTGAAATCTTTGGAATAGTAGGAGAAGAGGGAAGTGGAAAGACTATTACGGCTAAAGCTATAGTAGGGGAAGAAAGCATAACTTCTGGTGCTGTCTATTTTAAAGGTGCACGTATTGCAGCTGGAGACAGATGGAACAGGAAGGAAATAGAGTGGTCTAAGAAAAATGGAAAGAAGGAAATCGAAAGATTGAAGAACGCTAAGACCGTAGAAGAAGTTGAGAATCATCCTTCTAAAGTCGATAACCTTTATGTAGGAAAAGAAATCTTGGATTATTCTTTAGTTCGCTCTAAATATGCAGTATCTACTAGATTCTTAATCTATAGTGAATTGAGCAAAGGACATTCCTTTGATTATGCTTTGAAGTATATAGGAGCATTAGCCGAGAGTTTTATCGGTGGAACTTATGATAGAAGCAAATACTTCTTTATAAATGATCAGGAAGCTAATGAGAATGGATATCACTTATTGAGAAGAATTAAAGTGTTGACTGAGAAGGATGTATTGGATTCCTTACTTCCAACTAACGATTTAGCTCTATTGATTCAATCTAGAATTAATACAGTAAAAATGAACATAAAGTTGATTAAAGAAGAACAGACAAGAAAAATCAAGCAAATAAAATTCGATAATGAAAATAATGATTATAGATTGAGAATTCAAATACAACCTTTGTTCTTAAATGCATTAGACCCTGATATGAATGTTAGAGATGTTTTGACTAGTAGAATCAAATCTTTAAACAATGCTGCTATTGCAGAAAGAAGCTCTAAGGCTTTGGAAGAAGTCGGACTAGTTTCAAGTTACTTCTCTTTATCGGTTAAAGATTTGAAATCTTTTGAAGCAGTTAAAGTTGAATTGGCCGCGGCTTTAGCTGCTAACCCTGAACTTTTGATAGTCAATGACCTTCCTAAGACATTGACTAAAGAGGAAGAAGAGGAATTTATTGAGTTGTTGAGAAAACTTAGAAACAGCAGAATGATCTCTATTCTTTTCATGAGCAGAAATCTTAATTTGGCTAAGCAAATTTGCGATACTATCAGCATTCTTCATGATGGAGATATGGTCGAATTAGCAAAAAAGGATGAGCTTTTGAGCAATCCTATTCATCCTTATGGAAAAGCTTTTGTTAAGGCTTTTGAAAAAGACGATAGTGATCATAAAGTTGATTATGATCCATCGAAGAAACATGATTATTCAAAGGAGAAACCGACATTCCAAGCAGTCATTCCAGGCCATTATGTCTTGTTCGATACTAATGAAGCTATCGCTTATAAGAGCTTGATTCAAAGCCAAAACAAGTTTAATAAGTGACCGTTTAAATCCTTTAGTCGATTATCTAGTTTTATCTTTTATCAGTTAAATCATTTACTTGTTTAAGTATTTGATTTTCATCTTACTGTGAATATAAGGAAAGAATTCTATTATGAGCGATACGAATAATAAAGAGCAAAATAAAGAATGGTCAACTTTTAAAAAATGGATAGTATCTATATTGATAATATTATTGACTTTAGTTGTTATTTTAGGTGGGACTATATGCGCTTTGTATATACGTTCTGCAACGTATAAACCTAATACTCAAAAGCCGAATATAGATACGAAAAGCGAATTCGTAACTCAAGGAAATGAGAATGGTACAAAAAGAGCAATCTATGATAAGCACGGTAATAGATTGCAGATAAAAGGCATCAATGCTGGGAATGTACTTGTTCAAGAAGGATGGATGAGCCCATTCGACAATGATCCTAAGAAAGATGAAGATGGAAATCTTATAAAGGATAATGATGGTAATTTAACTTATGCGGAGTTCACTCAGGAAGACTTTGAAGAAGGATTGTCAAATAATCCAAATTTAAAAGATAACAAAGATGAATTGATGAATCTTTACTATAAGTCTTTCTTCTCTGAAGATGACTTTAAGAAAGTTAAAGAATTACAATTCAATACCATTAGACTTCCTTTCTATTGGCGAAATATTTTAAATGACGATTTTACTAGAAAAGATGAAAGTGTTGCATTCTCTTATTTAGATTGGTTCGTAGAGCAATGTAAGGTTAATGATTTATATGCTATCTTAGATTTGCATGGTGTTCCTGGAAGTCAAAATGGTTTTGAGCATTCGGGATTGTTCTTAGATCAACCAACATTTTGGCATAACGAGACATACGAGAATGCTGTCATAGATTTATGGGACTATGTCAGTGAACATTACACAAACAATAGAAAAGATATCGCTCCTTGGATTTTATCTTATGATGTCATAAATGAACCTCAATCTTCAAAGAATAAAAATCAAGATAAATATTGCACTGATTATCAAGATAAATTATATAAGGTTATAAGAGAAAACAATGATCAGCATCTTATCACATTAGAGTTCATGTGGGACTATTCAGTATGCCCTAATCCAGATAAATATGGATGGTCTAACATCATGTATGAATTGCATCAATATAATTGGAATAGCAATCTTATCAATTTGGAAACATTCAAATCTTACTTCGATTCGAAATTATTAGGCCATGATTATGATGTTCCTATCTATATAGGTGAATTTAGCTGGTTCGAAAATTTGGATAGTTGGAAGAAATGTTTGGTCGATTGGTACGATGATAGAGGATATGGTTGGACCATATGGAACTATAAGACCACAGTAACTGGTGGCTGGACTTCATCTTGGGGTGTTTATACAGCACAGATGAAATTAAATAAGAAAAATGAAGAAACTAAAGTAAATATTCATACTTGTACTTTAGATGAATATAAGAAGGCCTGTGAATTAGTCAAGACAGAAAATTGTGCTACTTCTTTTACATATAATATGATTAACACGTATAACACTGAATGGAAAGTTTAAATAGTATAATTAGATAGAAGACAATATTACGATTTTGAAATAGTGATATGATATTCATAAATATGGAGATATATAAAAGAAAAATAAAATTAAAGATGATCCATATAGTTATAGAAAGGAATTATAAAATATGATTTATTTAATTTTTTTTATTGTGAGTTTAGTTCTTTGTGTAGTTTCTGGATATTTGATTGTTGTTGGCAATACTGTTTTGGTTAACAAGACTTGGGAAAACGGCGATGGATTCTGGTCCGAGCAATTAGCTACAAACGTGAGAAATACTTCTATTGTTCTACTCGTTGTTTTTATCGTGCTAGCAATTGTTTTGTTTGTTCTTTTTCTTAGAAAAAAAAAGAATGATAAGAGACGTAAAGAATTAGAAGAAAAAGAGAAGAATAAGAAAAATAGAAAAGCTCAATGACCTAATCATTGAGCTTTTTTTAATCACAAATTTTTCTTATTTATTATCGTCGTTCTTTACTTTATCATCTTGTTCTTTCATAGCAGAGATGGATTCTGTGACAACATTTGCTATGGAAGATATTTTAGTTATATCGGATGGGATGATCAACTTAGTAGCTTTACCATCTGCGACTTTAGATAATGTCTCATAGGATCTGATTGTTAATACAGCGTTAGATGGATTGGCCTCATTTATCATTTTTATTGCTTCAGCCTCGGCTTTTCTCACCATCAATTCACCATCAGCCTCAGCTTTTTTGACTTTGAGAATCGCCTCAGCTTGAGCCTCGGCTTTTTTGATAGTTGCTTCTTTCTCAGCTTCCGCATTTAATATTGCTGCCTCTTTGTTACCTTCAGCGATAGTTATTGCAGAGGTCTTTTCACCTTCAGCTATCAATATCTTTTCTCTCTTTTCACGCTCTGCTCTCATCTGTTTTTCCATTGCAGACTGAATATCTTTTGGAGGCAAGATATTTTTGACTTCGACACGCGTGACTTTGATTCCCCAAGGATCGGTGGCGTCATCAAGGATTTGTCTCATTTTAGTGTTTATGATGTCACGACTGGTTAGGGTTTGATCCAAGTCCAAATCACCGATAATATTTCTCAGTGTCGTGGCAGATAATGCTTCTATACCTGCGATAGGATTCTCTACCCCATAGGTGAATAATTTAGGGTCAGTCACATTGAAGAAGACGACTGTATCTATTTGCATAGTGACGTTATCTTTTGTGATGACGGGTTGAGGAGGGAAATCATAAATTTGTTCCTTCATCGAGACTTTCTTTTGAATTCTATCCACAAACGGAGCTAGGAAATGAATTCCTGTGTCCCAAGTACAAAGATATTTTCCTAATCTTTCAATTACGTATTTATCTGTTTGGTTTACTATCTTAAGTGAGCAAAGCAAAATGATTAAGAGTATAAATACTATTACTGCAAAGAATGAAATAATGATTATTGCTACTGTTGGCATTTTATAATCCTCCTTTAATTAGATTTTTTGACAAGAAGTTTATTTCCTTGTATGGAAATAACTTCTACGATTGAATCGACTTCTATTGTATCATCTTCATCTCGTTTGATAGCATTCCAAATGATATCATTGATTTTTACCTCACCTTTTTCTAGAGAAGTTATTCTTTTTACTACGATTCCTTTTTTTCCTATCATAGTATCTACATTTGTCTTGGAATGGAGATGGACAAGTTTCTTTTGTAGTATAGGTCTTAATACTAAGAAAGTTATTAATGACACTCCAACAAAGACAATAATCTCACCCCAGTATGGCATTCCAGGAATAAAAGTTATGGCGAAAGCTATTATAGCTCCAACACAAAACCATACTGAAACTAAAGCTTCAGTCAACAGCTCAGCCATCAAAGCTAAAGTGAAGATTACGGCCCAAACTATTAACATTATTGTAAGTTCAGTCATTACTTAATCTCCTTTCTTAAATCTATGATCAATAAGTTTTCTTTTTGATCATAGTAGCATTCATATTTTAGAGTACTTTTTGAGAAATCATGATTTATAAGATTCCCAATCTTTGATACAAAATCTGTAGAGGATACTCTGACATATGATTTCCCACCAGAGAGAACAAACATATTCTCTTCTGGATACTTTTTAGACTCATAATCATCTTGACTGATTGGATGAAGAGCAATTTTATAATTGCTTTCATCCAATCCTAACATAACAGCATAACTATTAGCTAATATATATACTCCAGGTTTGTTAATAGTTATATTAGTCGAATAAATAGTTGCTATTGCATTCTTTTCGCTTTTAGAAAACCATTGAAACATGTATACCTCCTTTAACCAAATACATAATACAAGCAAATTCAAGAAAATTCAATTAAATTCAAGATTAATTATATAGTTCTCGTTTAAGCTCAATTATGCAGCTTAAATGAGAATGATAGAATAAATGATAGAATAAATGATAGAATAAATGATAGAATAAATGATAGAAAAGAGGTGCTACTATGTATCAAGAAAATGAAGAAGTAGAATTAAAGAAATCATTGACACAATTAAAAGAAGGGATTATTTCCATGTGTTCTATGTTAAACAAAGGAAATAAAGGAATTGTGTATTTTGGAATTAATGATGATAGTAGAGTAGTTGGGGTTGATATTGGGAAAAGAACAATAGCTGATATAACTCATGAAATACAAAACAATTTAAAGCCCCTTCCTCTAAAAATTGAAATAAAAACATTTAAAGAACAAGAAAAGAATGTTATAGCTGTAACAGTGGGAGGAACTGATACACCTTATTCTGCATATGGTAGATATTATATAAGAGTAAACGATTCTGATATTGTTATGCATTCATCACAATTGGAGCATTTTTTCGAATCTAAGAAAGATACATATTCTAAGTGGGAAAAAGAAGATACTAAATATGGAGTAGATACTATAGATGAGGATTTATTGTTGAAGTGCATTAGAGAAGCAAATGAAAAAGGTAGGCTAAATTATGTTTATAATAATTCATTGACTGCATTAGCCAAACTAGGATTGATTACAGAAGATGGATATTTGAATAATGCAGGTTATTATCTTTTTTCTAAGGATAAACCTTTATTATTAAAAGAAGCTGCTTATCCAACGAATCAAAGAACTGAATTTGGTGAAATCAAAGAATTTAAAGGAAATATATTTGAATGTATTCAAGAAGCGACATCATATATTCAAAATCACTTAAACTTTAAATCTAGTATAATAGGATTTCAAAGAGAAGAGGTTTGTGAAATTCCTCTAAAAGCAATTAGAGAAATTGTCTTGAATTCTTTCGCACATAGATCTTATGCTAGTGAAGAATTTAATTCCATTATTATATTTAAATCTTCTTTGCGAATTTATAATCCAGGCCCAATTATTAAAGATATTGATCCTAAAAAGTTTGCTTCAGGAGACATTGGTAGCAAACTTAGAAATCCATTGATTTCCTCTGTTCTTTATAAGTGTGGATATATAGATGCTTTTGGTACTGGCTTTGATAGAGCGTTTACATTATGTGCTGATAATAATATTGAATATTCATACCATAATGATGATTTTGGCTTTACTTTTGTTTTTAAAAGAAATGGTGATTTTTTAAATGATAGAATAAATGATAGAATAAATGATAGAATAAATCCGTTAGATTTAGAAATTATTAAAGAAATTCAGAATAATAAATACATAACTATAATCCAGTTGGCGACTGATTTAAATAAATCTCAGGCTACAATTCAAAGACACATGAATACTTTGATTAAAGAAAACAAAATCAAAAGAATTGGATCTAAGAAGACCGGCTATTGGGAATTGAATTGAATATTGTCTATTAATTCTCTATGAATTCAAATGATAATTATTATAGGAAATGAATGGATTTTTTGGAGGTTTAATAGATAGAAAAAAATGATACCGCCAGGTATCATTTAATTTAAATTCAATCATGTCTTTCTGTCAGTGAAATAATACCAATTTCAGTTCCAGAATTTAAATTTGTCAGTGAAATAATACCACTTTTTGAATAAAAACGCCCACTTTTTTGTGTCAATGCCTGAAAGGTCCAGGGTGTGAGCCATTACTGAAGCTAGCGTTTTTATCGACTTTAGAGCCTCTTCCTTTGTATTAAATAATTATATAAATGGCATTGTAGAACTATTTTAATGCAAAACCTGTAGCTTCATACCCTATGACAATGGTACTTAATTTATTATCAAAATCAATTGTTTTCTGGATAAAAAACATCAGGCATACTCGTTGGTGTAGAATCAAACCTGAATTCCTGATATGAATTAAAATCTCTATAAATAACACGGCCATTATTTATTTTGATTTCGTATTCAGCGCCATTATTAAGAATGTATGTCACAAGTCAATAAGTTCCACCATCTAAGTCTTGGTTTTCAGTCTTGATAAGAGGCTTTGTTTCTAACACCATCAAATTATAATCAATATCTCTTTCATCTTCGCTATATTTGATAGTTGGATTGGCAGTTTCAGGATTAACACCAATGTAACCATCTTCGATACGAACACCCTTCAATGTATCCTTTGTAATAGTATTAACCCAAGAGAATACTTCTGCAAATGAATAATATTCTCCGTTATCAACAGCTGTGCAGCCGCTAAGCAATAATGTAGATGCCAAAATGGATATGAGTAATTTGTTTTTCATAATGGTTACCACTTTAATTATACATAAATGATTAATATACAATTCCACTATTATTCGTTACCGGAACATCAATTATTATTTTGTTGCTCATAAAAGAAAAGGAACAATTTTTAATTGTAAATTTTAAATAACATTCATCTACAGCTGTAACATAAGAAAAAGAATTAGTTTTGTCAGTTATTCTATTTATTATCTCGTTGTCTGTAGAATTAAGAGTTAGGCCATAGACCGTTATTGATGAATCGGTTATTTCAATATGAGTGATTGTTCTATCATCTAGAGTATCTGGATATCCAGTTACTAAATACGTCACATGAATATCAGGCGCAACTGCCATATCTCCGCTTGTATCCGCTGTATAGCGACTGTCTAAATATTCATCAGCACCCATCCATCCAGGAAGATAAGTGCATCCTTTGTTATCCAAATCTTCAAAAGATACTTTTTGCGTAATCCAAAATTCAAGATTAGTATCTTCCGGTCTATCTAGATAGATGTCGCTATCTTTTTTGTTTGACGAGCAAGCGCCAAGTAGCAAAGCAAATATTGTTGCACCAATGATATATTTGATTTTTTTCATGATTCAATTATACAAAATTTAAATAAAAACGCCTATTCCCTAATATTCATTTGAAAACCAGGTGCACTTACAGTTGAAATCATTGTTGCAAACGAAATAAAGAAAAGCACTAACGAAGCAACAAACACAATAATTAAACATAATCTAATGATCTTTAATGGTCTCTTGTTTAAGCTCAAAAATGATAGCAAAGAAAGAATTGTAGAAAGCAACAATAGCACAATATTGATAACCGAAATTGGATTCCCTACCCTCAAGGTTACACCAATAATTGATGCATAGCCTGTCACATGAGCAGGTGTTGGGTTGTCGGGATAAGATACTACAGAATAGTCATAGCTGCTATATTGATAAAAAGGAATAACTGATAGCAAGAGCAAAATAACACTTATTGAAGTAAAACAAATACCAAGAATCATCCAAAACCTTTGGTTTGTTTTAAATGATTTCTCCACTATTTCGTTCTTTTCTTTATCAGATAATAAATCTTCAACCTTCACATTAAGAGCAACAGCTATCTTCTCTAAGTTTTCTTGAGTAGGAAAAGCACTGCCACTCTCATATTTAGTAATAAGTGTTCTAGAGACATAAATCTTGCTAGCAAGATCTTCTTGTGATAATCCTGCTTCTTTACGGTATTTCCTTATTTTTTCATTTAGTTCCATGTTGTTATTCCTATTATAAACGAATTTGGCATGACATATTTACTTCTAAAGCATTTTCCTTCTTCACTAGAATATGTGTACATATAGTGACTTTTATGACTGATATAAAACTGTCCACTATACCACATACCATATGGATGGAAATTTTCAGCGCTTATTCTAATGCAAATAGCATCGTCTTTAGCTTCGCTTGGAGGCCAAGCATTGAAAAATTCTTCATCGATATCAAAATTAACTAAAACATAACTGCAATCTAAATAGGAATAATATTTTTTGTTTACAAGCCACGCCAAGTTTTGATAAACGCTAGAGCTCACTTGCATTTGCGTTATATTTGACACTTCAAAACCAGCAACTTCTTTTAAAGAATAGGTTTGTTGATTACAACTTGTTAGAAGAAACAATAAAGCTAAAAGAAATGACATCTTTTTCATATTTCAATGATAAGACATATAATCAAAAACACTATGTGAATTGATGTGAATTTTATTATTTTCATTATTTATTACTATAAAAAGCAAAAGCGTTAGATACTTTTCGCATTAAGTGCCTAATTCATTAGATACCAATTAGAAAGAACACTATTTTCAGTCAACTTTTCATCTCTCTAATTAGCTGGAATATCGCAAAACATGCCATAAAAAAGCCTTGATTTTAGTGTTTTTCACTGTATCAAAGCTTTAGTCTACATTTGTCTTTCTGTACATCAAATGATACCAGTTTTAAGAGTGAAAATTAACTCTGTATACTACATGATACCAGTTTTTTGGCAAAAATTACCATTTTTATCAATGTTTGCCAAAATTGATATACGTTAAAAGACTATGGTAATGCGGACGCACGAAAGTTATCTATTAATTTTTGCACCACATTTTGGGCAGAACTTAGCTCCAGGACGTAACGAGCTCCCGCACTCCATGCAAAAGGCAGGACCTTGTGGTTCTATTTTAGTTCCACATTTTGGGCAGAACTTTGCAGTCTCTGGTAAGGAACAATGACAATTAGGGCATTCTACAGTTTTTCCATTTTCTTGATGAGTGTCTTTAATTGGTTCTTCTACTTTGCTTGTGTTTTCTTTATTTGCTAGTTTTTCAAAGGCATCTAGCGCAGTTTCTATTTCTGGCAATTTCAAATCATCGATTTCATCACAATACTTTTCTTCCACATAATCACGGAGATTAAAATCAGATAATTGTTTCTTAGAAGATACAAACATCTCTTTAAAATCTCTACCTATTTCTTTGAAATCAGCTAAAAGAGAATCATCCACATCTTCATCGTCTTCGTCCGATAGAACATCAACGCCATCAAAAAACGCACCAAATTTTACTAAGAGTAGCATTTGCTCATTTTTAAGAGCCATTCCATTGGCTAGTCTAGTCAAGAAAATAAAGTAATCTTTTGCCAAATAAAGATATTCCAAATTTTCTGGTGCTTCTTCTTGCGCTTCTACTAGTTGTTTCTTCTCATCTCTAGAAAGCTTACGTGATTTTAGATCATTAATTACTGCGATTAATTCTGATGTTTTATTATAGAGAGAACTAACTTTTTCACACATGCTTTCATAGTTATTTTTAGCATAATTTAAAGAAAGTTGGGCTCCTTCTTGGATGCTCTTAATTTTGCCTTCCTTTTCATTACGTGCAGCTTCTTTTTTTCTTTCTTTGCTTTCTAATTTGGTCTTTTTATATTCATACTTAGCCACTTTTGCATCGTTTTTTGTCGCACCAAGAAACTTACCAAATAACCCCATATCAGTTACTCTCCTTTGCATTATTATCTTTAAAAAGTCCTATTATTATTAGGAATGCCACAAGTGTTATCACAATCATCGCCAATTGAATAATTGCATATATTTTAATGTCTGCCTTTGGAATGCAGAGAAAAACAATATTCAAAATAACTTCTGCGATTACTAAAAATGATGAAATGATTCGTTCACCTGTATTTAATTTTGAATTAAAAAAAACATAAATCAAACTTGGGATTGCCAGTGCCGTAAGTAGGAAAGCAAAAGCAGTAACCCCTGCTGGTGCTTGAAAAATAGTGTCTGCAAAAACTAATCCAACAATTAATCCAACAGCAACAACAAGAAGTGCATTTATTACTATAAAGACTATTTTGTTTCTCATATTAAATCTCCAAAGACTATTTAGCTGGTGGTAAGTCTGGTGGGAACGAATCACTAAATTCCTTCAATTCTCCAGCTTTTACCCAATTTGGAGTACCTTGCTTCCAAATTAATGTATCTTTCAAAACTTGGCCACTATTAATCATCTCAATGACTTTTGCAGTTTCAAATGGTCCAACCGCTTTACCGTCGATAGCAACATGGAAAGTAACAGTAGGAATTGCAGGAGGTACATTTCCAGATGCATTCATAGTCTGATCTAAAGTGCCACCAATGTTTTTGGCGACAGCACCACCAACAGCTAAGCCAGCCATCAGAGAGACAGGATTAAAACCAGCGCCTCCTCCTTGGCCACCATCGCCGCCAATATCTATACGACCTGCACCATTTTCACCCATTTTTCCGAGAGCTTTTGCGCTTTCAACGCCAACCTCTCCTTTAACCTCAGTCTCATAAGCACCGAGATTTGTTTGTTTAGTGCCCATGTGCGCTGCATATTGTCCTTCTTCTCTTTGAATACGGAGGGACTCTTCGTAATGTTGTATATCAATTTCAGCTTTTCTACCGGCCATGCCTTTGCTAATGTTTCTGAGCTCTTGATATCCTTCTGATTCTTTATCTATTTCAATTGCGCTAATATCAAAGCCAGTGACTGTAACGCCAAATGTTTCGTATAGTCTCTCTTTAACATTCAATTCAGCCTTATCATTGATAAGATCTATTTTTGACTCGATTTGAATTAACGGAATATCGTTTTCAGCTGGTGCTTTAGCAACTGAGTCTTTTACATATCTAGCAATTGCGTCTGTGACTTTTTTCTTGAAGTCTTCCATCTCAAACGTTGCAAGCTGATAATGCTTAACGAAAGCTTCGTAATCTTCAATTTTGAAAGTAAGTGTGCCGCGTACAGCTACTGGTGCTTCAAAATCAGGGAATCTAGGATCAGCGATATCAAAATATGGAACACCAAATTTAACCTGTAATGCACGTCCTAAGTTAATAAAGAAAACTTCAGCTTGAAATGGTGTGTCCTTTTCATACCACAAGCCGATAATAGATGACAAAACTGGAAAGTTTTTAGTTTTTAGTGTTTCGTCATGTGGACCGACGATGAAATCTTGGTTATGACCATCTTTCTGTTTGTACACAAAGACAGCTACTTCGCCATCCTTAACCCTTAATACTGAATTAGTTCTAATTGCAGTATCTCTTTTGAGGTCGCCTTCTGCAGCACCTTTTGGATGCCACTTCCAAATAAGATAATCCTCTTGGTCGCAGCGGATTACGTCAGCTATACCGCCAGTCTTGTTTTTCTTAGCGAAAATGCTCATAAACATTATCTCCTATTCTTTTTTTCAGCTTTAGCAGCGCGTTCTTCTTCTAATTGTTTATTAGTTTTTTTCTTCTTAAAGCCAAACACGAGCAAAACAATACCAGCTGCAAGTAATGCGATAAATAAGAACGATAATCCGGTATTGCCTTCTACATTAAATGTAACAATACAAATAACAGAAACTATGATTGCGACAAAGCCGCCGATAATCATAAGAAGTTTGTTTCTTTGTATGTTCTTTGTTTCTTTATGGATTCCAGAATATATTTCTTCGACAGTATCTAAATCTCTTTTATCACGAAGTAAGATTTTTGCTTTTGCATAGCATTGATCGATTTTTGATAACCAAGCACTAGAGACGCTATCAACATTTTTGTTTGTCGCATAGTATTTAGCATCAAAATTGGATTTCGCTAATAACATGAATTCAAGAATATCTTCTCTAGTATTAGGAATCGGGAAAGTTTTGATTAACTCTATTTTTTTATCTAAATCGTCTGTAGCTAGAACTTTATCAAATAGGCTTTGAACAGAAGCGTTAACTTCTCTATCTCTAATTTCATATCCGCAAGAAGGACATTTAACATCATCAAAGCTTATTAGTTCCCCACAATTAGGACATTTATGTAAGCGTCCTTCTTTGGGGTTTGCTTTCCTTTGCTCAGGTTGATTTTTTTCAACAGGCTCAGTTCTAATTACTTCTTTTGTTGGTTCTTCTTCAACCACAAGAGTTTCTTGAACTTTTGGTGTAGGTTCGGCAGTTGGCTTTTGTCTTTCGATTTTTGTTCCACATTCATCACAAAACAAAGCGTCATCATCTAACTTTTTTCCACAGTTTGGACAGTACATAATTTAATCTCCTTTATTAGTCTTTTTTAACAAAATCACAAACATCACCGATGTTGCAATTAAGGTATTCGCAAATTCGAAGCAATACCGATAATGCAACTTCTTCGTTTCTTCTTAATTTGGTCATTGTGCCCGTAGCGATATTAAGGTCTTTTCTTAAATCGACAGGAGAAATCCCTCTTTCAACAAGAAGAACCCACATTTTTTTATATGAGACGGAATATTTGTTCATGTTTTCATTCTAGAGTGAGAGAGTGAGAGAGTCAAGCACTTATTGCGAAATTGTGCCAACTTCTTGATTGTTTTTCTTAAGTTCTTGCGATTTTTTGACATAAAAAAGTGGCTCTTACCACTATTGTGAGGAGAACACGGATAAGAGCCTTTGTGAGGATGATACAGAAAGGAGGTATCAGATGATCATCTATAAACTTCTACTGTTCCGCTAGCAGCTACTACGACAAATCTATAATAGCCAGCTGTCGTGTTGATTCGAACATGATATGGATTAGCCTGGCCATCGCCAGATAAGGTTAAAGGAACAGTTTCCCCAGTGCCAGTATATTCGTTTGCCATATAAGCATAGCCATAAGTGACTGTGCAATTAATGAACTTGCAGTAATCAGCACCAATAAAATATGTGAAATAATTAGCGTAATGATTCGATGTATTGTTAAACGTTACGCTTGAATTACACGCCACATAAGTAGAGAAATTTTCTTTGTTTAAAGTTATTGTCTCCTTTGGAGTGTCAGAAACTCTATTGTCTACTTTATTTGAATTGCATCCAGTTAACGCCATTAATGTGAGTGGCAATAAAATTAATAATTTCTTCATCTATTTCACCAATTGTCTTCCTCTTCGTCGCGTTCATTTCTATAATCGCTGTCGTCCCAGTTATAAACATATTCGCCTTGATCCCAGCTATATCCATCTTCATCAATCCATTCGTATTCGCCAGAATCGTAATTCATGCAGTATTTAGGTCCCATATTTCATCTCACCTCATGCTTTTGAATTTTGGTAATTCATTAATCAAATCTATGATTTCTTTATCTTTGATGTCTTTGATGTCTGCAATAATCACAACATCTGCAATTTCATCGTTTTTGTGCCAGTTTCTTAGTCCGCCTATTTCATCAGTTACATAGTAGTCAAAACTATCTTCTAACCCATTCATTACGCTTCTGTTATGAGTAGCGCCAAACTTAAGTATCTCCACAGCTTGTTTTTTGTATTTGGAAAGATTTCTAAGGCAAAAGCCTAGAACTCCATTAATTACTGGATTTATAGAACTAAATGATTGGGTATTTTTTCCGAGTGTTTTCTTTTGATGCCTTGTTAATTCATATTCGTATTTTTTGATTTCAAAGATTGTTTTATACAACTCTTCATGATCCAAAAGAATCTCAAAATAATCGTCTTGGCAATAGATACTGTTATGTGAATAAAACCCTAAAGCGAACTGATAATACGGGTCATAAATATCAGTGAAAAGCTTCACATCACCAGAATTAGCAATTATTCTTGCTAGCTCAATTCCTTTGTCATGAAGCCAGAAGATACCTTTAGGTACAGTATCAAATTGGTTGTCCCCAAGCCTTAGTTTTAAATGGTATGTATCCCTTAAAAACCTAATGCCGTTTATGGAATTATATTCAACGACATAATCAAGGAAAGTTTTCCCGAATTCATCTGTTTGAGTGAGGGTGTTTTCGCCAGTTTTAGTTAATAGAGTTACAAGTTCTTTCTTATATAACTCAGGATCATCCAAATAGGCGTAATATCTAAAACCCTTTGAATATGGAATGTTATCTTTGTCTAAAGGTAATTTGTATGAATCTGGGTCTTTCATTCTCGCTAAAGACACACCGAATATTTTCTCTAATGGTATAATGAATTCATATTTAAGAGGTCTTTGTCCTTTTAACATCTTGGAAAAGTTGGCTTTTTCTTGATTTGCAAAGTCATATGCCTTTTGTCCTTTTATTCCAAGTTCGTGTGCTATTGCTACAAGCAAGTGCGTGTACATCTTAATTCCCTTAATATCCATATAATGGTTTATGTTTTTCTCTAAATCGGTCATGCTCTTCCCTCCATCGGTCAAATATTTTATATCACAACAAATGTAAAAAAATAGTCATTCACGACAACTTTTGTAGTCATTTTTGCCACACTCATTTTCCAGACTATTTTTCACTCTGTCAAATATGACAACTATTACTATCTATACTTTGTGTAAGTAAATAAAAAATCCCTGTTACACCATCAAATGCTTTCGCAGGAATTAATTTATTTTTAAGTTATAAATAGGTGTTTTGATTTAAAATCTTATGTCTTGTTTTTTCCAACCGCTTCTCGCGCTGTCGAATTTTGAAGAATCAGTACCATAATACTTTAATGAATCATATTCATCACTCCAGTCATAATAGTTTGTTGAAATGACATCAGCGTTAAAACTATTCTTGGCTGAGTAAGAAATGCAATATTGATATGGATATCCTCCATTAACGAGATATTTCTCAGCAACAATGTAGTAACATTGAGCGTTTGCAATTTTTAAAGAACTAGGGACTTTCAAGTTTTCTTTTATATCCGCCTTCGCTTTTTCAAACCCTTTTTATGCAGGTGTGTTAGGACTGCAATTTGTAACTCCAATCAATGCACTAAACATTAGTGTCGTTTTAATAATTCGCTTAATTGTATTCATTTTTTTACCTCCATTAATATCATAAAAAATGGTGTCCGTTTTTACGAACACCATATTAATTCTTTTTTTATTTCCAAAATAAAGATCCAAACGCGCTCTTACAATATTGATTAATAAGGATGTTTATTAAATCACAGGCTTTAAAGCCTCGTTCAACCCATTCGCTTAAATAATCATTGTAGGTACTATTCCAGTTATCATAATGATAGTAAGTACCTCCATAACTTAGAGAGTTTGAGGTTTTGGAATAGTTCACCATTTGATACTGTGTAAAGACATGGGACGAGGAGCCGTAGGTCGCATATGAATTAAAGCAAGCGTTCTTGCCATTAATATATTTACCCTGATCATTTTCTAGGCGTTGAGCTTCACGTTTATGCTCTTCCATTGTCAGAGCAGACTGGAGAACACCCCATTTTTGATATTTTCAACACTATCCATCTTTATAAACTTCATGGTTATATTTATCGCTTTTCTTGTTAGAACAGGTTCCTTTGCCATCTGTATACACCGAATCGCCAAGAAAAACGCCACGTTTATAATCACGTTTCCCACAGTAATACTCACATGACCAGCATTTGTCCTTTTTGAAATTTGAATTGGTTGATATTATTGTTCCTCGTTTTAGATGTTCTTTGATTTAAGAACGGGCGATGCCATTCCTTTTTTGGCGTAGTAATCAGGTATTCTTTTCCCAACAAATAAATCCCTAATTTCTTTAGGAGCGACAATACCTGTAAACTCCTTTCTTTCGCCTTTTTTATGCCATTCGTTTACTTTGTAAACTTCCTTAACTAATCCATCGGTAACCGAAAGAACATAAGGATATTTATTAACGTCTGGGAGACTTATTCTCCAACAACCACGTGTTGCTTCATAACGGGCGTTAGCTGGACCAAATTGATCGGTCATCTCGTTTATTCTCCACCATCTAACTTTAATAATCATATACTTAAAGTCTAGTGGTTCATCGTATGTTTTAGCTGATAATCTTGCTTCAAGTTCATCGGCATTACATACACCATATTCGGAACCGTGTCCACTTTGGATGTTAGCAAGACCTGGGAAAGCATCAATTAGAGCAGATTCAACTTCAAAAGCCTCTTTTTCTGTTAGATTCCACCTTTGAATAATGTGAATGACGTTTAATCCTGCCTCTCTAATTTCTTGAATTATGCGTAGTTTGTTGGGATCATTGCTTTCATCAATTTCTTTTTTATCGACACCATCATAATATCCAATAGCACCAAGAACGTGTTGAAAAACACGATTGCCTTTTCCTTTTCCTACATAAAATGTTTGGCCATTTCTTGGATCGATTAGTCGGTAAACATAATAGCCAATCTTATTAATTGTTTCTTGCGAGAATTCATTAATTTTGTTCATATTTTTTATAATTCTTTCTGCTTCTAGCTTTACTCTTTCAATAAGAGATTGAGAGGTTTCTTAGAGAAATCATGATTTATAAGATTTCCTATCTTTGATACAAAATCTGTAGAGGATACTCTTACATATGATTTCCCACCAGATAGAACAAACATATTCTCTTCTGGATACTTTTTAGACTCATAATCATCTTGACTGATTGGATGAAGAGCAATTTTATAATTGCTAACATCTAATCTTAGCATCATGGTATAACTATTAGCCAATAAATCTACTCCAGGCTTGTTAATAGTTATATTGGTTGGATAAATAGTTGCTACTGCATTCTTTTCGTTTTTAGAAAATCATTGAAACATGTATTCCCCCTTTTACTAAGCATATAATACTAATAAATTATAGGAAATTCAATAAAAGTCAAACCTCTTCTATAGTTCTTATTTTTAATATTTTCTAAGGATATGTAACTACTAAACCTAACTCTAAATATTTTATAGTTAAACCTATTTCATAAGATATATTTAATCCTACTCTATGAGAAGTAATCTATTTTGTGAAGCAAAAAAATTAAATCACCATGAAAGCTTGACCGCTAGAGAAGATTGATTTAAAACCAAAAATATGCTATAAATTTTCAAACAAAGATATCCATGTTTGCTTTTAAAATAAACCCATATCTATAGTTGCGAGGGAAGGGAAAATGATTAATATCGCTATAGTTGAAGATGAAAAAGTGGCTTCGGATTTGATATATGATTATCTTTTAAACTACGGCAAGAAATCAGGTGAAGAATTTAACGTCACCGTTTTCAAAGATCCTTTTGCGTTGCTTGAAAATTATAAGCCCACCTATGACCTTATATTTATGGATATAATGATGCCTAATATGGATGGTATGCAAGCTTCACATAAATTACGTGAACTTGACAGCTCGGTGCTTCTTATATTTATTACCAATATGGGAGATTATGCCGTAAAAGGATATGATGTAGGTGCAAGCGCATTTATTAAAAAGCCAGTATCATATTTCGATTTCGAGCAGAAAATGAACCGTGCTATTTATACCATAAAAAGCCGTGATGATAAGGTGCTTATTATTTCAAGCGGTACTACTAAATTTAGAATTTTACTTAGAGACTTAATGTATATCGAAGTATCGGGGCATAAATGCATATATCATACTTCAAGCGGAATCATTGAAGGCAGAAATACTTTAAGTTCGCTCTCTAAGCAGCTCGAGATATATGATTTTATGCTCTGCAACAGTTGTTTTCTCATCAATCCTACCTTTATAAAAAATATTAGCGGATATACAGTCAAAGTTGGCGATGATATTTTAGAGATAAGCCGCTCAAAAAAGAAAAATTTCATGATGCAATTCAATAATTGGATAGCAAAAGGCGGAAGTATCTAAAATGGAATTTTCATATTTATTATCCTATATCGGCGGCTCGATAACATTTATAATAGTAACTTTTTGTGGTGAATTTCTTTTCTCCTTAAACTATAAAAGAAAAGATAAATTTGTCTTGAGATATAGCCTTTCTTTACTTATCACATTATCTTTAAGCGTAGCACTTACCATACCCTATTATATTGTCGATGTTATATATAAAGAAATAGTATGGTCAAACATTGTTGTCATCGTCTTATACCTTTCAATGTTTACCTTAACGGTAATAGCCAATAAACTTTGTTACGACGAATCATTTACTTCCTGCCTTTTATCAGGGCTTGCCGGTTACGCCTCCCAGCATATTTTTTATGGTACTTATTCAATAATAAACATTGCAACCAATCTTGAAAACACTATATATGGGCTATTTCATTTTTCGGATATCAATCTTGTATTTGTATGTAGCAATTTTCTATGCATGCTTATTCAGCTTGCTATCGCATCGATTGTACTTACGCTTTGTTATTTTCTAGTAGCACGAAAGACCAATAAAATTTCGCCAGTAGGCTTTGTTCAAAAAAATGTATGCTTTATCACAGGCTCTACAATTATGATTGTGCTTATATTTAATGCGTTTTGTGACGTGTTCGCTTCATCTAATATCGCAACCTCTATATTCGGTAAACTGCTACTCGTCGTTTGTTGTATCTTTATTCTAGTATTTTACTATAATATGCTTGAAGCAGGTTCTTATAAAAACGACTTAGATATTGTCAATAATCTCAACCAATCCGAACGCAGGCACTTTGAAAAACTCAAAAAAGACATGGAACTTATAAGTATAAAGTGTCATGACATAAAACATTATATCGCTATGGCAGGAGAAAACGGCGGCGTTAATGTATCCGAATTAAATGAACTCGTAAACATTTACGAATTAACGATCAAAACAGGTAATGAAATAATAGATACACTTATTGCTGACCGTAGCCTATATTGTTCTGCACATAATATCAAACTAACAGTCATAGCCGACGCATCGCAATTAGATTTTATAAGCGCTTCGGATATGTGCTCCCTATTTGGTAATATGCTTGAGAACGCTATCGAAGCCGTTGATAAAGTCAAAGATGAAAGCAAACGTATAATAAATATAAATATCAGACCTGTTGCAGGTCAAGTTTTTTTCTGCATGGAGAATAGTTATGCGGAAAAGCCAAAAATGGATAATGGTATGCCTGTTTCCTCCAAAGGGGACAAGCAACATCACGGTTTTGGAATGAAAAGCATAAAACTGATAGCAGATAAGTACCAAGGCAGCTTTTCCTGCTCTATCGATAACGGTGTATTTAGAATAAACATTTTGTTTCCTTTAAACAAAAAAATGACGACTTAGGACAAAAAATCACGGCTTAGGACATTGATATTTACTGAATGCCCTTTCTCTTTTAATTTATTAGTGTGATAAAAAATCACAAAATAATAATCATTTATGGAGGAAACCCTATGAGAAACTTTAAAAAGTTTGTCCCCGTAACGGCTATGTTTGCACTCGTTGCAACAACGTTAGGGCTTACTGCTTGTGGAAGCGGAAACGAAGGAGGTAATGGCGGTAACAGCTCATGCAAAAAGACACCTTTTATAAAAGATGTCGTTATTTTAAATGCACCTGAAGTCAATTATCTTTATGGCGATACGTTTGATGAAGGCGACTTCTTGCTTCAAGAAATTTATTCAGATGGGGCAACTAAAAACGTAACAAGTGGCTATCAATTTATAAGAAAGCAAGAAAGCGTATTAGTTGACGAAGAAAATTGGGTTTACGAGGATAAAGATGTAGAACTTACTGCACCAATGACAAGAAACGATACCGAAATTTATATCGAATATAAGACTACATGTCAAGGATACGACCTCACCTATAATCTTACTCAACCTTTAAATGTGCAAGATCCAAATTCAGCGGATACTGTTATTTTTACGGTAGGTACTAACGACAAGGTATATTTCTATGGCGATGGTCACGTTGAGTCTTATGGCGTTCAATGGAACAATGAGTATTGGCAATATGGCACAAATAGCGGTAAATGGAGTTGGAATGGCACTGAACTTGTAATAGCTATGAAAAATTATAATTCAAATATCAGTGAAAATCCTGCTGATGAATATCGTGAACTTTACGTAACAAAGAATGCCGATGGCACTTTCACATTCAAATATGAATGGGCAGCAAGAACTGAAGCTCTTCCAGGCGGAGGATTTAAAACCTATACTTTTGGTGGAACCGTATCCAAGAGCGACGTTAAAAGAAGACTTACTCCTTCTAAAACATATGGCGATCAAAATTTAAAGGGTAAATATTCAAAGCAAACGGATCACGTTAAAGGTTAACTTCGGAGGAAAAGCTAAATGAAGTCATCTAAACTTTTCAGAGGGCTTTCGGCAGTATCCATATTCCTTTTCTTTATAATAAACGGACTTACCGTCGGAATGTTTAATAGTGCGGGCTTTATTAATAAAGCGCTTAACACACCAACTTCAATATATGTAAAAAAGGAAAACGGAACACAAGAAATCCCAACCTACTTTAAGAGTGAATTCTCAAAAGATATAAACAATTTTACCCAAGATGAGTTAAAGGCTAAAAACGAAGCGGCTGAGAAATTTATCGAAAGCGAAGAGGAAGAGAGCGCAGTTCTTTTAAAAAACGATAATAATGCACTTCCTCTTACAGCAGAGGAACAAAAAAAGGTAAGCCTCTTCGGTTATACCACTGTTTCGCCTTACTATCGTTCACATTCAGGCGGTGGCGGTTCTCAAAGAACGGTATCTTTCTTGGAGGCTTTGGAAAGCCGTAATATAAAGTATAACACTACATTGACTGACTTATATAGCGGACTTTCATATGAAAGAAACTATAAATCGGTTGCTGAAGCGCCTCTTTCCGTATATAGTGAATCGGTTAAAAGTTCATTCGCATCGTATAACGGAGCTGCGATAGTAACACTTTCGCGTGAAGCTGGCGAAAACGACGACTTAATTACAAATTATCAAGATAGCGATGGCACCGTTCATTCAATTCTCGCTCTCAACAAAAACGAGAAGGATATGCTTAATCTCGTTAAGGAGTATAAAGAGAATGGCACATTTAAAAAGATTATAGTTCTTCTCAATACTTGTAATATTATGGAAGTCGGATGGCTCGATGAATACAAAGTAGATGCCTGCCTTTGGATTGGAGGCCCTGGAATGAGTACCGGTTTCTATGGTGTGGCGGATTTACTTACTGGCGAGGTTAATCCTTCTGGTAAATTAGTCGATACATATTCTACAAGTTCGCTTTCTGCCCCTGCAATGCAAAATTTCGGCGCGATGAGCACTAATAATCTCGTATATGCGGAAAATATTTACGTAGGATATAAATATTATGAAACCCGTTACGAAGACGTGATTTTGAATAGATATGGAGCAAATTCCACTGTAGGAGTTTACGCTTCAGAAGGCGCTTGGGATTATGCCAAGGAAGTAACCTATCCTTTTGGATACGGACTTTCCTACACTACTTTCACACAAACATTAAAGGGCGTTAAAGACAATGGTGATGGCACCCTCACAGTTACCGTCAACGTAAAGAACACGGGCGAGGTCGCAGGTAAATCGGTTGTTGAAATTTATTCGCAAACACCTTATGGAGATTACGAAAAAGAAAATCTTGTTGAAAAGTCAGCTATACAACTTGCAGGCTTTGAAAAAACAGATAAATTAAACGCAGGCGATGACGTCGACGTAAAAGTTGCCGTTGATAAGTATTTCTTAGCTTCATACGATTATAAGAAGCTTGGCGGATATTATTTAAGTGCTGGTGATTATTATCTCGCTCTTGGTGATAACGCGCATGATGCATTAAACAACGTGCTTGCAGCGAAAAACGCTACTGGTATGGTTGATTTTGATGGTACATCTATTAACGGTGATAAAAACAAAGTATATCATTGGACCGAAAAATTCAATTCCGATCTCTATAAGATAACAAAAGCAGGTGGAACAGTAGAAAATCAACTACAAGCAGCGGATATTAACACTTGGAAGACAAATGAAGTTAAATACCTTACTCGTCAGGATTGGCAAAATACTTACCCAACAAAGCTTTCAATAGAAAGCACTGCTGAAATGCTTGCTGCTTCAGAAGATAAAGAGTATAAAAAGCCTGAAAACGCAATATCTTCAAACGATGTTAAAAACGACCAAAACCTCGGTATTAAAATAGCTGATATGTGGGGTGTTGATATTGACGCCGTTGATTCAAATGGCGAAAATATATGGGATAAATTCATAAGCCAACTCTCCATCGACGAGCTTGTGTCACTTATGTGCGACCAAAACGCTATCAGCGCTATTAAAGATATCGGCTTTTTAGGAGGAACTAACTCAGATGGAATAGATGGTGTAAACGTTAACTGCTACATAAGCCAAAACGTTGCGGCAGCATCGTGGGATAGAACTCTTTTACAAAGACGTGGCGAGTTTATTGGCGAAGATTGTCTATTTAAAAAGGTTCAGTTCCTTTGGGGACCAGGCGCAAACTATCACCGTCATCCATTCTGTGGAAGAAACTTTGAATATTATTCAGAAGATTCTTTAATCGGTTATGAAATGGCTGCAGCTCAGGTAAAGGGCTCAGAAAGCAAAGGCGTTGCCGTAGGTATTAAGCACTTTTTCTCTAATGATCAAGAAACAATGCGTGGAGGCATATTCACTTGGTCTACTGAACAAGCATTTAGAGAAATTTATCTCCGTCCTTTCGAAGGTGCTTTCGTAAAAGGTGGCGCTACTGCAACTATGACTACAAATAGTCGCGTAGGATTACAATACGTAGGTCAATATAAAGAGCTTACAACAAATATATTGCGTAACGAATGGGGTTTCTATGGCATAGTAATTACCGATGCAGGAGGCGGATATACTTCGATTCCTGACTTCCTTGTAAGTGGCGGAAATATGTTCTGCTTCTGTGGAAATGCAGAAGAAGTAAAAAGAGAATTAAGACGTGCGATTTTAAATGGCGACGATGGCAATTTGTTACAGGTACTACAAGAAAACGCAAAGGAAATTCTCTATACCTACGCACATACTAATCTTATGAATGGACTTACTTCCGACTTTGACGTCATTGAGGTTACTCCTTGGTGGCAAACAGCGATGATTGCTGTTAACGTAGTAATAGGTGTAATAACATTAGGTCTATTAGTTTGCTTCGTTCTTTTTACATATGTTTTAAAGAAAAAAAACATTGTGGAAATAAGTGAAGCGAAAAAAATGTGATGGAGGGCAATAAAAATGAAATTTCTTAATTCTTTCAAAAACAAATCTGTTGCTTTCTACCTTTTCCTTGCTTCAAGCGTAGTAGGCTTAGTAGGTACAATAATATATGCAGCTTATAGCGGTTCTGCTTATGGCAAAATTAACGGAGGGTCTGAAGTTGGCAGCCATTTCAATACGTTGATATTCGTATTAATGCTATTAGGTTCGCTTACCTGTGTCTTGCCCCTTGTAAAACCTGAATGGAAGTTTACTCCTATCGTTCCTATAATTTTTTCTTCTGCAGCGTTTGGCTATTATATCAATGATAGACTTGTAATGATAGAAGAACATCTTAATCATATTTATGGGATGATGGAAAGTGGCGGTAATCTAATAACAGTTATAGTCATATTCGTGTTTATGCTTATTACTTCAATAACGCTTATAGTTGCATCGTTTATGAATAACGAAAAGAAGACAAAACGTAATTAATAAGACAAGTTTGTACTGTTAAATATTATATTTTTCTACTCCTTATTGATTATTCCCGCGTGGATCGTGAATGCGATTTGCGCGGGTTTTATAATAAAATTCAAATAGTAAAAGTGATTCTTACTACGCTTACTGCTCGATTTGAAGTACAACATTAATGCAAGCTTGTAATGTTCAAAACTTTCGCTAGATTAAATATTTAATAGCGATTTTGCTAAATTGCTTGATGAAACGTCACCATGTAAGGTGACTTTTTTATGTACATTTATAACTGTTTTTATAAGAAAAAAGCCCGTGCTATGCGTTTTTCATAGGCCATACTGACTTTACTATGAAAGGCATTTAATTGATGTTAAAATTAATTTGCTTAATCAGCCACGAGTTTACGTGAGTTAAAAAGTGATGGAATATTTTATCGTAAAGATTACAAAACTAATCCATCAAAAGTTGAATATGGTCTTACAAAACTAGGTTTAAAACTTAAAATAGTTTTAGATGATTTAGTTAAGTTTCATGAATTATATAAACCACAATTTATCTGCTTGTTCTACAAACGATGCAAACTCATCTTGCTTTTCTAATGAAGGCTTTAAAATATCTAAATCACTAACAAACGCTTTTGAGGCCATTTTAAAGTTGCCATCCCCAATAGCGGTAAACTTTCCATATATCGCTTGCATGTAGTAGTAAACATAATATGGATTATATCCATTCTCTTTAATGTCCCATATTCCAAGCACATTTTGGTTAGTCGTTGTTTCGAATTTTAATAAAGCAACTTTTCCAATTGTTGCACCAACAAGAGCAACTAATACTGTATCTCTTTTAAATAGTTTTGCAGAGGAATTTGCATATCCCTTCTCGGTGATATATTTTCCGTCATTTTCATAAAGAACAGCATTTTGGCACATATTTGATCCAATCCACGAGATTGTTCCATTATCCCAATATTCTTTATTTTGTGTAGATGGGGTACCTCCTGCTCCTAAAGAAAATTGAGTTCCAATTTTGAATGTTGGATATCCTCGTGTATTAGAATCAACATCACCAAACATCTCTATAAATCACGATTTAAAGAGATGTTTCTTAGCAGGAAAGGCTTGCCAAAAAGGAAATGGGCTGATGTTTTGACAATCTACAATGGTCGAGATTATAAGAAAAACGTTTTCAATGAAACTGAGGGCTTTCCTGTTTATGGAAGCGGTGGTTTTATGTATGTTTACGCTGATAGATTTATTTGTGAAGGAACATTAATAATAATTGGCAGGAAAGGAACTATCGATAGACCTATTTTAGTAAAAGGAAAAATATGGAACATAGATACAGCTTTTGGAATAAAAACCGATAGTAAAGTCTTAAATCCTGTATTCTTCTATTACAGGTCTAAATTTTATGACTATAAAGACATGAACAAACAAACCACAAAACCAAGTCTGACAAAATCAGATTTACTTAAGTTAGATATCGAGCTGCCATCAATGAATGAGCAACGCACCTTTGTAGATTTCGTAGAACAAGCAGATAAATTGAAATTTAATTTTTTTATACCATCACCAAATGGTAATTATTCAAAAATACCTTTCGTTTTTTTATAGGGCTATCGTTTTTTTTGTTGATATCTTTCGCTTTTTTATAGCGACCTTTCGTTTTTTTAAGAAAGCCTAATAAGCAAAAAACCTGGCCCACTATTGCGTTTTTAGTGGAAACCAGGATAAATGATGCCTTTTTTTTAATAAAAAGGCCGTACAAAGTTTAAAAAAGGCACAAAAAAGGTTTGACCAGCTATTTTAACTGTATCAAACCTATGCTTTCAATATGGAGCAAGCGACGGGAATCGGACCCGCGTGATCAGCTTGGGAAGCTGAAGTTCTACCACTGAACTACGCCTGCAACGCATTATAATTATAAGCTATAAAATGGTTAAAGAATAGAACGATTATCTTTGTATTTGATTATCATTCTTACTTTATAAAGGTATATTTTTCATATAAATATATTAGTAATAGTATGATATTCATAGTCGTTAAAAGGAGTAAGGCTATGATAGATATTATCATTTCTGTATTTGGATGGCTTGCTACAGCCATATTAGTGTTTTCTACCATTCCACAAGCTGTTAGAACTTTGAGAACTCAAGAAACAAGTAGTTTATCTTTGTGGATGCTAATACTCGCTTTGACTAGTGGAACATTGTTTGTCATATATGGAACACTAGTTTGTATATATACATCGGTTATAGCTGGGGCTCCGATAGCGGTAGGTAATTTCTTGTATTTAGTTTTCCAGGGAATGACTTTTGGAGTCAAGGTGAAGAATATAATCAAAGGAAAGGACAAGAAATAGTTCTAGGCGAATAGTTTTTTAGTGATATCCTAATTATGAATATCACTTTTTTAAAGGAGTAAATGATGAGAAATTTGCCTAATAATAAAAGATATATGTGATTTCACACATATATTACTCCATTAATATGAAATTTGATGCAAATCCACTTATCAAGTCTGCTATAGAAAATCCTAAAGGCAATACTGGTAAGGCTAAAGAAAAATTAACATTTATCGACGAATACTTGATAAATGAATGAATGCTATCATCGTCAGGAAATTTCACTCTTCTATAGTCTGATATTTTTATTGTAATTTTAAAGCTAGTATAGCAATATGAGACGAAGAGAATCATTAAGGGCATAAAAGAAAAGCCGATAGGCTTTTCAATGAATTCATTCATATTTGAATAAATAACAAAAAGTAAAACTGCTGAAATAATTGGAAAAATAGAGCAAAGCATTGTTCTAATTTCAAAACTAGAATAAAACTTATCTTTATCATCTATATACTTATAATAGATGTTCTTATTGTTTAAGAGTATAACAATTGAATAGATGAGATTGAGCATTCCTAAAAACCATAAAATAATGTGATTGATCATGTTTTCAATCCTTTGCTAAGCTAATATAAAATATAAGATTTCATTAATCAAAGACCCTAAAAAGAAGAATGAAAAAGCAGAATATAGTATTAAATTAAAGTCTAGAGTAGTTCTTATTGAAAGATTATCGACACATATAAGTGTATCATCGTTTCTAGTTAAAACTTTATTGAAGTAAAATACGATTAGGATAGGACAAACTAGAATAAGAATGACTTGAACTAATGATAAAGATGGGTTTGACTCGAAAAAATCTTTGCTTTCTGACTTGTAGTAGAAGAAAAAAACAAGAATTGAAGTAATTATTGAAAAGATATTTAAAACTAATATGCAAATATTAGTCTTTTTTAAAAAAGCATCCTCTATCTTATTAATCCTAATGGTTTTGGTGAATAATAAAATAAATGTAATAAAAAATAAAATTAGAATTGATGATATACATATAATTCCTATGTGATACCACATTATCAATAGCCTCCATAATCGTACATATCATAACTGCTCTAGAAGAATCCTATCTCTACTTTGACTCCGTAATGGCAACCCCATCCGCCAATTATCATCATTAATCCTTTTGTTAAATTTGGAACAAATGTATGTAATAAATAACTTATAATAGGTTTTACAAAGCCAAAAATATTACTAGCACTTAACATATTTAATGCAATTGATATGCTGGAAACTATTAATGATAAATTATTAAACATTATGTTGGAACAGTTAAGCGGAATGTTACTTAAAATTGAGTCCTCTGCATCAATAAAGTTCTTAAATAATGCATCTTCGTCTGAATTGAATAAGTCATATATATTAGTAAACATACTACAATTAGCAAGAAATCCAACTATTCCAAAAGCGATTGTATAAGCATATTCTCCATCGATTGAGATTTTATACCATTTAAACGAATAATAACAATTAACACTTCTTTTAATTCTTAGCTTTTTATATTTTGATTCACCCGAAGTATTCAACTTTAATACGCCGTCTTCAATTTCACCTTCTCCTTCATTTACCAGGTCATTCATCAAGGCCATGTTATTCTTCACATAATTCAGTTTGGCATTGTTAACATAGTATGCATAGTTTATTTGAGGATCTATAGATACTGGTTCGCCAGTAGATTCTTCTATATCTGATGGAGTCAATCCATCATCGTTTATCTTCATATCTTCTACGTAGATAGATTCATCAAGTTTTATATGGTTGTCTTCCATGTAAACATAAGGCGATATGATTTTTATATCTTCTTCAGACAGCTCGTTGGTTCCCAATTCCTCATACACCCAATAGTCATCACCCATTTCTTTTTTTGCATCCAAAAGAGGATCAAGAGCTTCAACCTCTTGATCAAACTGCTCCTTTTCTTTTCCATCAAATCCATTTGATGAATCCGTGGACTCAAAAGAACACAACCCCAATAGGAAACACCCACTGAGCAAACATGTAATAATCTTTTTGAACTTCATATTCCTTTGCTCCTATAACAACATTAATATACTACAAAATATATTTCCAGGTGCAAAATTTGTTGCTTGCATCCAAGCCTTTATTAAGACCAAAGCAAAATTTTAGATGGTTATAGTAATCAATCCCCAAAAAAATCGAATAATTCCGGTTGAGTGCCAACATTCTCGATAGAAGCGATACACTGAGAGCTTTTTGGAATTTTCATTGGTTCATCAACGTCAAACAAATTCAAAACGAATCCTTGAACTCTCGCCATGCAGAAAAGCAATCATTCCATAGCTTTCCAATATCCGGATTTTTTCGGCCAATTCTTTCTATCAGCCCATGTGATTTCAAAAATTCAATAGTCCTGTCTACCGTCGATTTCCCGACATGAAGTTCTTTGGCGATTTGAGTTTATATTATATTGGGGTTATTTCTTATGAGACCGGTATGCTGAATTTCAATCACGCCTTTTGATATCCGGTCTTTCAGGTATCCTATTTTCGTTCCAGGAGGATTGAAGACATGGAAGAAGAAAACATACCAACAAAATGTCACAGGCAAAGGACATATACTGACGACTACATAAAGTCCGTTGTTAAAGACTATGAGACAAGGAGAGACGAATATGCATCCATAAGCGCATATTCACGAGAAAAGGGCATTCCTGACAGCACCATGTTCGGCTGGCTGAATAAATACGGAAGCAAACGTCAGTCCGCCGCAAATGAAAGAATGGCCATAGATCAGAATCTGAGATCCGCGAAGAAGGGCGGGGCCGGAACATGTAGGATATCGATCGGAGGAGTGCCCGTCGAAGGCGAGGTGGGGTCGCTGGCTGCCGTCATAGGAGCAATGTCCCATGCTGACGATTGAGAAGGCCGACGAGATATATCTTTATCCGGAAGCGACGGACATGAAGTATGGCATCCAGGGCTGTTTGTGCTGGAAGGCAATCCCGAAGAGAACACCGTCCACCTCTTCTGTTCGGCCGACCGGAAGACGATCAAGATGCTGTTTGCCGAGGAAAGGAGCATATGCCTTTTGACCAAGAGGCTTACATACGAAAGCTCCAATGTCCTGTAAAGGGAAAAACTTCGCAGATTGACTATGGCCAGCTTGTGTCAGTGCTTGACGGAATGTCGGTTGTGAAGAAGATAGAGAGCGGAGGGAGGATCTCCCATAAGATGTTCTGAAAGACAAAGACTAAAAAAGTGCCGAAAAATCGACAATTTTTGTCTGTTTTTAATTGCCAACTTATTTAATTTTTAATAAAATATTAAATATGAAAACACTCGATGATAAGGCATGGCAAGAGATGTCGAAAGAAGCAATAATCGAAGCATATAAAGAACTGCTTAACGAATGTATTTTCTTTACAGCGACAATTGTGGAGAAGAACCTTATCATAAAGAAGTACAACATCGAACGTATTCAGGCACGACAACTACTACATGGACAGGGAGAAATCGGACACCACCGGTCCCCAGAAACAGGCCGGCACATGCTTGATTTCCTGAATCTGGCCGATGTGATCGTCACGATAGACGCAATTGGCTGTCAGAGGAAGATCATGAAGAAGATTCTGTCCAAAGGCGGTCATTTCATGATACCGATAAAAGACAATCAGACTGTATTGCTTGAATCGGTGAAGCCGGAAAAGAACAGACTGATACTGACTGGAAAATGGAACGTGCTTCCTTCATTCAGGCTTTAGAAACTCTAGCACGGGCGCTGTGAGACCTATTCCCTGAGGATCATCGAGAACACCGAATCTCTCCTCGATGATTTCGGCGCTTCCGACGAATTCATGGGTATCGCAAGGATCAAGACATTGGTCGATAAGACCACAAATGAAAGGACCGTTACTGAAAGCTATATCGCCACGGATCTATGCAATATCGAGCCTGAGAATTTCCTCGGCATCAAACTCAGTCACTGGAATATAGAGGCATGGATGTACAGCTAAGCGAGGACCGGCAGAAACAGAAATTCGGGAATTAGAAGACGAACTCGACATCGTTCAGGAGGTTCCTTATGGCTTTGGTAAAGAACCCCGAGCACCCGAAATAGACGGTATCGAAATTCATGATATGCTGCCAGAACAAATTCGACGAGATGGTAAATACGTTGCTGAAGATGGAAAACACCGAAAAATATCATTGGATGCTTTTTGTATGCAACGGAAATGACACCAGCGTCCGGATTCCGGGAAATCCATACATCAGACCGCTTTTTTTTCAAAGGAAAACATTCTTGCAATCGCCCTACCTTTACTGGATATATCTTGATTTTTGTAAGGGTGGTGGAGTAAAAAACAGATTTGGTTATGAGAAGCACAACGCATTAATCTTCTCCTCCCGTAATCGCCATCCATCGCCTAAGATATCCTTTATACTCGCCAACCATTCCTTTTCTTTTGAAGTCTATGAAATAGTCCATGAGTTCTTTGGTTTCCCAATTTTCTTTCCCGCGGAGTTTGAAAGTTCTTCTCTTGATGGTTACCCGGTCAATAAATAAAACCAAGAAAACGATGAGCCCTAGAAATGACGAAAAAGTTGCCAATATAAGAGCGAAGAAATCGAAACCGCTGTTCTTTCCGGTGATTCCATAGAACACGATGGTGCTAATCAATGGACCCAGTATGAGAATCACAAGGAAAACAACGAGGAACCACCATTTAATGTTCTTTCCATAATAATACCCGTAATAGATGCAGCACACTATATGGAGAACTGTGACCCCTGCCCAGACAGGATAAAACAAAACGTAATTAAAGTTTCCATTCAAATCTAAGAAAGTATCGGTGAAAACAACGAGCCCCTTAAGCGAACTAAAATCGGAGAAGGAAAAAGAATCCACGCTAAAAAGGAAAGCAAGAGCGAGAACAAACGGAAGAATCACAGAAAGAAGAAAAAAAGGAAGATTTACTCGTCTGTCGCGACGTACCTCATTCTTGACTTCCTCTTCTTTCCAAAAATGGAATTTGGATCTGTCTAATAAATTTTTCTTTATATCTAGATAGTATCCGTCTGGATATTCCCTCATTTGATTCTTGCAATAGAAGGTCAGCCATTGAGAAGTGAATTCGTCGCGCAATTTCCGGCATTCTTCTACTTTCGGCGTCACAAGGTAATACACCGTTTCCGTAACGGTTCCCGAATCGGAAATGTATTCCTCGTCCTCATAATCATTCACCGTTTCATAGACTGGCTTCAATTCAACATGTCCATTCTCATCAGCATCGCCAGAATAGCCGGATATTTCGGAGTGTGAACCACATTTCACTCTTCTTGTGGAATAAGTACACCAGTCTTGGCTAAATTCCTTTTTTCTATATCCGACAAAAGATAAAAATGCACCGATATCAAGATTATTACCAGTCCACTCTTTCACTCGCCACGAATCTACGTCATCGCAGTCCAAAAAATGGCTAATCTCCCACTCGATGACATTCGTTGCCTCGTATTTGCTATTTGACATGAACCACCCTTTTTTAAATGACAGCGGTGAAGTCGTATTCCACCTTTATGCTTTCCGTGTAATAAGGATTAAAAGAGGCGTTTTTGGAAGGATATTCAAGCAAAACAACAGCTTTTGATAAACTTTTTGCTTGATTTTTCGTAAGACTAAACGTGCAATAGTCGTTGGAGTAAGCCGAGTTATTTTGGAGTTTCACAAATTTGCTCACTAGTTCGTTTCCGTTCTCGTCCAGCAACTTGCACCACGAATCGCCCCAGTTTTCCATGAGAAACTTTTTCTTTCCATAACTTGAAATCGTAAACGTCACGCTTAAATCGCACCGATCGTATTTTTCAATGAGTTTTTTCACGAAATAAGGAATCGGGCCTCCAGGGCGAACGGACATCGTTGTAGAACGTAACATTTGGCTTCCATCGGGCAAATAGTGTTCGAAATGCTTCCCACGCTTTTCAAAAGTAATCTCTTCGTCAAGTTGCTTCTTGGTGAGTAACTGGACCCCTATTTTGATGTTTTTCAGTGTCGAACTATTGCCAGACATGTTCGAATTCGAATGGCTAAGGGATATGATAAGCCCTTTGGCCAAGTCCTTTGCTTCAAGCTCGAAGTCCTCCGAAAAGCTCACGAAATTGATATTTGCGCGTAAGGAGTTGTTGTAGATTTCCTTGTCGTTGCAAGTGATAATCAGACCACTCCAGTTGTCGTAAATTTCGGAGGCGACATCCTTATAATCAAAGCATATCCGAGTGAGTGCCTTCAAGTCGGAATCGTCCATGTATGCAACATAGGCTTCATCAAAGGAGACAACACCACGATTTGTTCCAGAACCCGAAATGCTAAGCGTGTTCTTTTCATTTATCGGATTCGCGGAAAAAGACAATCGGTCCTTTGAAACGTAATAGGCGTATAAAGTTTCAGGCATGGAAGAATCCCAAGTAACGCTCTTCCCGTCGTGCATGACGTATTTTTTGCCTTTGCCTTCTTCTTTTTCAAAACAGCCGACAAAAAGCATTTCGTTTTCTTCTATTTGATAATCGAACGTCGAGCCGATTTCTACCGTATATCCGACTTCTTCGCCATCACTTTCGACAATATTCACTGTCTTCAAAAGGCTCGACGCTTTCGACCCAGGTGAAGCAAAACAAGAACAAAGAGCAAAACTTACCCCGAGCAAAGAAAGCGTCAAGAGACTTTTTCTAATTCCATTCTTTTTCATTTATGTACCACCTTGGTTTTTGTGCAAATAAATTGGTATACCTCAATTTTCTGTTGAAAAAAAAAAGGTGTACTTTTTTGTTTAGCTTTTATGTGGAGGGTAAATAAAATTTAGGCTCGAGCTGAACAGGAAGGGGAAACAGGCGATAGGTCTCATTGGATAAAGGTAAAAGAGTCTATGCAGCCCTACCAATTACACAAATTTATTGTCACCCTACATAATTGCTTTTAGAAAGGATTCTTTTTATGAATAAAGAGAAATTTATTGTTCCGAAAAGTCTTTTTATATCCTCTTTTGTTGCGGCAATTGTTACGTATGCGTTATTTTTGATTCTTAATATCGCTGAACTCATCATTGCTTCTGAACATCTTTACTTTAGAGACTATTGGTATCTATACGTCAACATCGTCCTGAGCATTTTTGTTGCGTTAGGGATACTTCTAGCTTCTGCTTTGATACTTACTCTCACGAAAGAAAAGGATAAAGGTGTAGAATTTTTAATGAAATTCTTCAGCTATTATGTTTTAGTTATAGGCACTTGCTCCTTTATTACAGCAGTTTTTAATGCAATTTTGGTCTATTCCGTTCCTGAAATCATCGGTTTAATTTTCTCTATCCTTGAAATCGGACTTGGCTGCACAAACATCGTCTTGGTTTCAAAAAAGCCTAAAGTTGCACGAATCATTTTAATCGTTGAGTGCATTCTTCTTGCCATCTTAAACCTGATAGACCTTGTTTCTTACGCCCTCACTCAAGATGACATCAACCTGGTCGTCAGTCTTTTCGGTTTCCTCTTTGATATCTCTATTGTAGTAACATTCAGTGTGATGAAAGTCAAATCGGATGATGGAACAAAGGTCACGGTGATAGAAGACAAGACTCCTTTATCAGAAAAGAAAACAAGCGAAGAAGAACAAATTGATCTTCTTTTGAAATATAAAGATCTCTTGGATAAAGGTGTCATCTCTCAAGAAGAGTTTGACCTTAAGAAAAAAACACTTCTCTAATTTAAGCAAATTCAACCTATCTAGTATAACACGCCTTTATGGCGTGCTTTTTTGTGTGACGGGCATGTCATATATCTAAAGAGTGAAAGTCCCGGATAGGAATGTCGTTATAACTATATAGCGAAACTCAAGTCCAGTACCGTGAGGTATGGGATGAAAGAAGAGCGTAGCAAACAGACTGGACAACGGAAAGAAACTTGATATAAGGCGATTGACCTGTGATGAGATAGCAAATCATATCAAAATCACGAACGACCATAAAAAGCCAGCCAGTAAATCAAGTGCTCAAGTCTGGAAAGATATGTGTCTTACCCCGTGAGGTCTTGGAGATTTGAAGAGATTCAAAGTAGAAAAAGGTTTACTCCAAGAAGTCAGCAGAAGCCATAGTACTCGAAAGAGGAAGGGCTGAATGAACAAACCTTTGTAAAGTACAAATGGGAGTGTCTGTTTAATCCGTACGGATGAGAAGTAACAATCGTATATCGCGAAAAGTATGCCGAAAACGATGATGATAGACAGACCAAAAGGAAGAAACACAGAACTATGGGATTGATTGAGGGAATTGCATCTAAAGACAACTTGAATCAAGCCTTTTTGCGGGTCACGGGAAACAAAGGTGCCTCAGGCATCGACAATATGACTTGTGATGAAGTGAAAGACTATCTGAAAGTCCATGGTCAAGACTTAATCAATCAAATCAGCAGTTATGAGATCGAACACCTTTTCATAGCTATCAGGAAATTCTTTTTTATTACCCCACTTATTACCCCACGAGGCAATATTTAACCTGTGAAACGGGATAGTGACCTCAAGCCAATCATAGAATTGATCGATAGTTGGAGAAATTAAAACAATAGACCCAGCAAAAAAGCCTCCTCACGGAGACTTTTTGCTTTACTGCATTTTCTTGAAGACCAGCATTATATTGCAGTCATCGATAATGTTCGACTGGTACAAAATCCATTCATCGTCCGCCATCTCGTTGCATTTCTAGGATATCCTAATCTGAGAAACTCCCGAAGACAACGTATATAAGAACATATTTACAGTCTTGAATTCCATATATGCAACTTCCTTTTCTTTCGTGCAATCCTATATCCAGGCTGAATCTTACTTTTACTTTTGGTAGGATCTTCTTTGTCTTGAATCCATCGTTGCTTTTAATGAAAACGAAATGCCTGTAATCAATCTCGAATTCATCGATTGCCATCATCTTGCTCGAATCGATTTCTTTGACCGAGTCCGGTTAGGAGAAGGAACTCTTCAATATTAAGTTCATCATGAATGAATCGATGACTCCTTTGTTTTTTTCCTCCCCTACAATCACTCTTTGAATGGCCGCCTTGAAATCAATTTTCACATTCTTGGACTTCGGATACAAGACTTCGAAGCAATTTAGGGAGGAGTCACTTAGGAAGAGTCCGTGCCCCCTTCCGCCGAGCGAGTGGCTACGTCTGCCTTGAGAAGTGTCTCTAAGCAAGACAAAGTCAAACAATATTCAAAAGAACACTATCTACTTTTCATTGACTAGTGCAAACAGGGAAAAGATAAGAAAACGGCTAAACAATTCTATTTTGTTGCAATAACTATGTCATCTAACAATAGAATTTTGCAAACCTTATTTAATCCTATAATAGTTTTTGAAAGTCCCACTATGGTTGGTGTCAGCACTCTCTATAAACATCTTGAATAAATATTCGTTAGAAGTTGTATCGTATTCATAACGAATATCAAAACTCCAAACTGATCCTTTTATAAAATAGCCATTATCTAAATCAGTGTTTTTTACATAATAGAAGTCATAAAGATTGCTTGGGTTATCGCTATAATATTCAGACATTGAATTTTTTTGTTCTATAACATACCAGGTTTCATTTGTATCCATGCTTAGTTTTTCGATTCTTGGTTTTCCAAACTTGCCATCATAATGATTTTTGAAATATGAGAAATATGTCTCGGCATTCAATTCAAATGTATCTTTATCGGGGCAAGGTTGCGAAAATGAATAACCATTATTAAACCAGGTGATATCTGAATTCATTTCTCCAGTTAAACCTGTTGGAGCAGTTAATCCCCTTAGCCCTACTTTAGATAGTTCTTCATCGGTAAACCATTTAGTAGAATCATGTCTTTCTTGGCTTGTTGTCTCTTCTTCATTGTCTCCACAGCTAACTAAGCCAAAACAAGTGACACCCAAAGTTATGGCACAGGTAACCATTGATAGTATCTTTTTGAACATGTTATTAATAGCCTCCAATCTTATTATTAAATATTTTACTAGAGGTTATTTACCAAAACAATTACCTAAATTAAATATTGTAGGAATAGGGCGATTATCTGACATTTTCATTTACAATTTCTTCGGAGTTGATTGAAGCGAATAAATTTCAAGCTAGATTTATAGAATAGGTTTTAGAATTGATGGAATCGAAAAAATAAAAACAAGTTTTCTTTCAATCAGTTAATTGCAGGATTAAATTTCTTTCGGTAATGGGATATGGTTTGCAGTTGTGATTTTAAGCAAAGCAAAAATCATTCATAAGTATATCCTTTTATCACTTAAGAATAGCATTTCCTTAATACTCAAAAAAGGGTCAGCGAGCTGCTGACTCCCAACTTAAACGATAAGGCTAAAATAAATTTGTTTTATATGCAATTTAAAAAGGAGGAACGTATCCTCCTCGCACATTCCATGACGGCTGCGATTTTTCTAAATTGGCAGCTTCCTTAAAGGCTGTTCTTAAACGGCGAATCCATTTTTGGCGTGCTTTAAATGAGCAGGCTCTTCGCTTAAAAACGTTTGCCACCGCCTATGAAATCCATCAGATTAACATGGAGGATTCCATTTCTCTTTTGCAGCATATAGTCCGTTGTCACGACATATTTTCTGTAGTTGTCCCGTATGCTCTCCAATGGTCTGTATTCTCGATCTTCCGTATCTTTGCTCTGCAGCATCTTATAGGCCACCTGCACATAGGAATAATCCATATTGCCGTCTCGGAGGATGAAATCGCATTCCAGTTTTCCAATGCGACCTACGCTTACCGCATAATCGAGGCTTCGTGCATATAGATACACGATATTCTCCAATGCTGGCCCGTAATTGATTCGATTGTCCGTGTTCATCGCGTAGTAAAAACTTAGGTCGGCAACGTAATACTTTTGCTCTCCCGAAAGCGTTTTTTTCGATTTCATATCGAACCTTTTGCATTCGTACAAAATTTTTGCGTCAATCAGCGTTTTTATGTATCGGGTCACCGTTGCGCGGCTGATGGCCATGCCGTTTTTGAGAAGCGCTTCGTGCAGGCTGTTGATGCTAGTCGTTGCACCGAAATTGTTAATAATGTAGTTCCTAACTAGCTCAAAGGACTGAACATCTTTGATTTTCACCCTTCGTTTGATATCTTTTTCAAAGATTTCATCGATAATCCCCCTCACATAAGTACGTTTATCCGAAAGATTGTCGATTTTGATGGCACGTGGAAATCCGCCTTCCAAAATATAGTGGTTCAATTCTATTTCGGCGTTGGCATCGATATCCCGCCCATAAAATTTCTTCATGTCCTCATACTCGTCGAATGTCAGCGGAAACATTTCGAATTCCAAATACCTGCCGGTTAATTTCGTTACAAGTTCTCCGCTGAGCAAGTAAGAATTAGAGCCGGTTATGAAAATCGAATAGTCTCCTTCCGACCGGAATCCGTTGATTACTTCCTCAAAGCCTTCGACGTTCTGAATCTCGTCTATGAAAAGGTATTTCATCCCTTTCGCTTGCGTGGCGGATTCGATTAATGCATCTAACTGCTCGGCGCTTCGAATACTTTTGTACCCACGTTTATCGAGATCGATGTAAATGATATTGCTTTCCGCAACGCCATCCCCTTTGAGTTCTTCCGCTATCGTTTGCATAAGGCTGGATTTTCCGCATCTGCGTATGCCGGTTATCACCTTAATGAGGTCGTCGTCATGGAAGAACGCGCGCATTTTGGACAAATACTTTTCCCGTTTGTATAGTCTCATAGCCTGCCTCCTTTGCCATTATTATACACTACAGCCTCACTATTTCATAGTTATCGTGGCAATTTTTTATATTTTCTAAATATTTGCAACGACAACAAGCAAATTAAGAAATCAACTGTTGAAATAAACCTACCCGTGTCGCATAAAAAGCGAAGCCTCTTCAGGAAGTAGTCGAAAAAACACCTAGAGTAGACGGCGTTCGCGCTGATGCCTTTCTCCTTCAGGATGCTTCCCGCCCTCGTGGAAAGCGAATCCCTGTTAATTCGCATAATCCATAATCTCCAGAATCCGATACACCTTCTCTTCCACCTTCCTCATCCTCGCGTATTTGAAGAGAAATTCCATATCTTTGTCCTTTTCCTTCAAAAATATTTTCACCGCTTTGAGGAACAGTTCGGAATCGTAGTCATCTTCAACAAAGCAGATGGAAGCTTTGAAAAAGAAAATTCGAGAAGCAATAGCTGAAAAAAAGAAGAAAAAGAAGAAGAAAAAGAAGCCTAAGTCACATTTTTCTAAAGAAGAAAGTGAGCTAATAGATGAAGTTAAAGCTCGAGGAGATAAGATTTCAGAAAAAGATGTCGTATTTATCACTAAGGATAAAAATGGTAAAATAGTGTGGCTATAGAAAGGCAAATTAAAGTCTGAGTCATCGAAGCCTTCTGGGTTGAAACATATAATTTAGAAACACGCTTCCGAGTTGAAAAAGAATGGAATATCAATAAATCGGATACCAGAACTGATTAAAAAAGCTGTTGAAGAAGCGAAAATCGTTGGAATAAGTGGCGTGGATAGACCTGTATATGAGACCACATTTAATAAGCGAATTGTTCATTTAGCAATTACGATAGGTGACAATGGTTATATAGTTGGAATTCATCTCACCAATAAATGGAAGGAGAAATAATAAAATGAAAATACTTAAATTGATGCTTGAATACGGTTGCTATCCGATTTGGACTTATGAGAAAAAGGGTGTCTTAACGGAAAATGATTTTCCCGAAGAAAACCCTCCAAGTCAGCGTCTGGATGAATTAAAAACAATCATCGCGAAAGAATACATGGCTACTTTTGTAAACGACGTTCACGAATTCTCCTACAAAGGTTTTTCATCGAAAGAAGAATGCCAAAAATTTGTTGACAAATTAAATGAGTTTCGTTTCTTAGTTGAGAAAGAATACTCAAAAAAATATAAAATCATCGATGATTTTGATAATTATTCCGAAGAGCTGAAATAATTGATGAGTCCTATGATTTTTTTGATGAAGCAAAATAAGCAAGAGCCATCACTTTACCTTTATGAAAACTGCAGGGGCTGTTAGCTGTTAAATATCTATTTCCTGATACCAAATAAGTTAACAGTCCTCTTATTCAATTGCTTATCGCTATCTTCACCTTAATGAAGTTCTCCAGGACTTTCACTCTTTCCCTATCTCTTTGCGATTTGAATACTACGTGTGTCCAATTTATCTTCTTCTTAAATTTGCCAAAAGCTCCGTGTTTATCGCATTATTTACGGGTTAATAGCACCACCGTCTCAACATGCGTAGATTGGATGCGATGAACATGTCTACCAATACAGAGTACCTCATGGAAGGAACATGTCTACTGGATGCGTTTTTTGACAGGTCTACTGGAAATTTCAGACAACATCCCTAGTATGAGGAAAGTATTGAGCTTTACAAGATTTCATAGCGCTTAAGATGGCTAAACCTTTCATTACTATCCAACGCAATGATAACTGCAATCTAGACGACGTTTCTTGTTTCTTTCCAGCTCCAGACCATCGGAGGAACGCTCCGCCCCTTTACTTCATTCAATTCGCCTTCCAATATCCTGACTTATTAGATCCGACCCTCTCGATAAATCCTCTTTTTCTCAGCACGGCAACGGTATTGTCAATGGACGTCCTGCCGAGATGGCAGACAACAGCCAGTTCCTTTTTCGTAATATTTGGGTTATTCCTGATTTCAGCCAATACTCTTGTTTGTGAGTCATTGAGTCCGTGCTCTTCAGTTTTATTACCCACTTTATTACCCACTTTATTACCCACTTTATCACCCACCTCGTTGATGAAGTTGAATGGAATGGTGACGGTGATGTCGTTGTCGGAGAAATCAAACGCCCCTTCTCCGTATTCAGACGAAATAACAGGAATTCCTCTTCCCGTTTTCTCACTGATATGCAGTTGCAAGAAAATTTCAGATAGTTTCTCATTTACGGGAACGGAATGGCCGCGGAAGAAACCGGCTTTTGTCTGAAGAGGTGCAAGTCCGCCTCTTGAAAGTATCTCAATCCTATCGGAGTACACCGTGATCATCGGTTCGTTTCCGTCTACCCATTTATTATGAAGGAAGGCATTGATGACTGCTTCACGGAAGGCATCCATGTTGAAAAGCCTGACTTCCTTCCTTTCGACGATTCTATTCCTCTCATCGGCCTGGAATATATTGATGACGTCTCCATATCTAAGAACTTCATCCAGAGAATAGAGAAGGCACTGATATCCGAATTCACGGACGGAATAAAGTTTCGATGCCTTGGTCTTGCCGGTGAATATCGCCACCCTGATCGGCATTTGGGAATTGTCGGAGAGAAGCTGGGCAAGGAGGTTATATTTCCCATCTTTGTTCCTAAGATCAAGATTCTCCTCAAACGTCTCATCCCCTAGTTTCAGCCCCTTGGAGCCGTAATATCCAAACAGCTGGTTAAATGTAAGCTGCTGTCTCTTGGATTCAATGGTCAATATGGAAGGCATGCCAAAAGTCAAAACGGAGAACAGCTTGGCTTCCCTTTGGGGATATTTGGAAAGCTTCTCTCTGCTTGATCCTATTCTGATATACCGGATATCTTGATATCCGGTAGGAACCGTTTGAGCCGCCGGAATCACCAAGGCAACGATTCTCTTGCCTTCTATTTTCATTTCCTCGAAATAGAAGGCAACGCTTGGAGAAAGCTGTCTGGCAAGGTAATGCTGAAGTGGCTCGTTTCCGTTGACGGATTCGTTTTGATTGAACGTTGTCCCTTTGATCTCATGTGTCTTGTCGTCCACGCCGAAAAACACGTAGGAATCTTCTCTGCCTAACATGGCGGCACTATTGGATAATGCGGAAATATATGTTCCGATATCATCCGGTGAGACATGGTTTGACTTGAATTCAAACCACTCATATTCGTCCGAACAGCTCACGCAATCAAAAAATATTTCTTTCAAATCAATCATATTTATCACCCATTAATAGCATAACATAAACTAGTATTTGGTGGGTAATAAAACTGCCTGATTTCTATTTTTTCTATTCGAATGCCATTGCGGTCAGAATAAGCGCTCATTAATTGACGTCATTGCGGTCTTCATACCCCTTTGCCAATTTTCCTTGGCGCCTTTGTAGATACGTCCCGAGAGAACGAATCTACACTGAGCATCAATAAGCAGAAGCACAGTTGACCAAGAGAAAAAGTAAAAAATAAATCCAAATTTCAGTTAGTGAAGGAACTATTTAAGAACCAAACATACCAGATACATATACCTTTAGTCGATATGTTTCTTTATACTAGGTTGATATATTTCCCCATGCTAGTAAAGATGGTTTTATATTAGTTAGTTGCATAAAAAGAAAAAGGCTTCAGCCGAACCAAATCGGTCAAAGCCCTCAATTTTTAGCCTTTTTTAGTTGTTTTTGACGTTCTTCCGACATAGCAATGTAACAGTCTCAACATGCATAGATTGGATGCAAGGAACAGGTCTACCAATACGAGGCGCAGTGCGGAAGGAACAGGTCAATCGTTCTGTATTCCATCGATTTTTCGTTCTCCTTCCATATTCAGGCTTGCATTGACGTGAACCAGCTAAATCTTCTTTTCTTTTTGTACTTTCATCCTGTCTTTTGGAGAAAGAACTTAATTTGATTGCAAAATTATTGTTTTTAAAATCCAATTATGAGAAACGAAAGTTATTCTGCATCCAAAACGTAATTGTGGGATTGGCATTTTCCTTATTTCACCAGCCAATACCCGGAACGATTATTGCCAGCTCTTTCAATAAGTCCGAGTTTCCTGAGTTTCACAAGGTTCTTTTTTACTGAAGAAAGACTCATCCCAATCGATTTCGAAAGCTCTTCCGAACGGGCGTACGGATTATCTTTTATCGCTGAAAGAAGAGTTTTCTGTCCCAAAGACAAAGTAACCGATGCGTTCTTGGATCGAGTCGATAGTGCCCATGTCGGTGTAAAAGCAAAAGGAATTGTAACCTGTATAAAATGCTCACGGATATCAATCGCAGACTTACCATAGTTAGAAACGATGGTTGGAACACCATGTCCCGTCTGTTCAGCATAATCGAGGGAACTGAATATTGACCACAAGCCTTTATTCACCGGTTTTGATGTTCCAGAATAAAAATCCTGTTCACTCATCCCATAAGGTAACCCACCAGTGGAGATGATTTCGATTCTATCATCATAAATGTAAACGGCCGGAGGAACCATATCCATCCACAGGTTGTGCACGCAGGCATTCTTCCATGCCTCTTCAAAAGACTCCTGATTGAAAAGGTGGACATCTTTTCTCGATCCATTCCCCAAAGTCACGTTCGTTTCATTCAAAGCATCAACGTATTCCATCGATTGCTTGAGTGCAAGAACAAGGCACTGATTGCCAAATTCTTTTCGTTGAGCCATGGAAGTCTTATCATTCCCGGAAAAGCGAACGACTTTGATAGAAACATCGGATTGATCAGACAAAAGAAAGGCCATGAGGTTGAAATCGCCATCCATATTCCTAAGGCCTTTGCTTTTTTCTAATGCCTTCAAAGATGGAACGTGGTATCCCTTACCGGCCAAAAGGGAAGAAAACTGTTCAAAAGTGAGATCCTGCTGTACTGATTTAATATCGGAAAGAAAATCAACCCCAGAATCTATGAACATGGAACGAAGGGCGCTTCTTGTAATCTTTTTATCTTCATCCGCTGATCTAACGAGATATTGTCCAAATGCGGAATAGGGAATATCTTTCCCGTGCACTTCAATCTTAATTGCCTTCAAATGCTCTTTGCAGCCTTCCAAAAGAGTGATGGTTGGTATCACGGAAGGTTCGATGTTGACTGAAATGGCCTGAGAAATATCACGAAGTGTTCGGTTTCCAATTTGCTGACCTATAACATCCCCATTGTCATTAACGCCAAAGTAAAGCACGCAATGCTGATTTTTATTCAACATAGAAGCAATAGATCGTATTCCTTCTTTTAGTTCGCTTGTAGATTCCTTGAATTCAATCGTTTCACTTTCTTTTCCTAAATTCATATATATCCCCTATTTGATAGTAACAATAGTATACTTTAAAACTCAGATTGGTTCAATCATTGGTTCATTTATTGGTTCACTTATTGGTTCAATCATTGGTTCAAGTCAAAACAAAACATAAAATCGAGAAATGTATTTTGTGCAAGGCCTAAAAAGATTAATGAAACGCACGAGTAAATATCTTTTATTGAAACTCGCACAATCAACAAACCTATTTGTTTTTTGTCCCACAACCAAACTATACCCACGTTTTTGCCTATTTTTCGACCCACAACCTGTTTTCCAGGTTGTCTGTGTAGTTGCAGTCTACTCTGAAAACGCAGAAAACAAGGAAACGGTCGATTTCAATAAAAGCCCATAAACAAGGGCTTTTTCACCTATTCCTACCATCGTGTATACATACCATCCACCTATCCCGATATCGATACTAGGTAGGATGGGTGTTCATTTTTGAAGTTGACCTATTTTCCCATACGAGCAAAGCCCTATTTTTTACCGGTTTACCGCCAATTAGCCCATTTTTGCAATAAAAAAGAGGATTTCCCTCATTTTTAGAAAGAAGGAAATCCATTGGATTTTTGCCATTTCAAAAAACATAAAACATCTTCTACTACCAAATTATCATTAAAATTGAGTTTTGGTAGTAGAAGAACGCTTATATTTTGATGATATTAATATTTTATCTTGATATATTTCGATGGTATATTATCGCTAAGCCATACCTTATCATTGCCGATATAGAAAGAAACACCATCTGCATAAGCCTGTTTTGCGTTAATTTCTAGCAAGACAGGCTTATCATCTCTTCTTTTGCCAACGATAAGAGCAGTTTCTGTGTCTATAGACAAATGAACATATTGCCTGCCTTTAGGGATTAACCCGCTTTTCATAATGGAATCCATAAATTTATGAGCCGTGCCATGATATAAGACATCAGGTGGAGTAGCCTTTTCTTTTTGGATTTTATTAGGGACGGAATGACCGTAAAGAGCTCTGATCTTATCGCCGACAATTTCATGACGTTTCTTGTCTGAAATGGCAATGATATGCTCCAAGTCTTCTTTTACGATTGTCCTTTCATAATTTCCGCTTTCATTCAGTGCATCTAGAAGTTGATTGATAGGGACAAACCCTTCTTCATCCAGTTCTAGTTCATATTCCCATGGAGCATGCCTCAATGCATAAGATATTTCTTTTGATAGTTCGGTATAGTTCATAGTTTTTTTAAATCCTCTGCAAAGTAACGTTTCTTCAGTTTCTTACCATTCACTTCGACGAAATAAAAATACTCTTCCTTATTAAGGTGCCAAGTGAAATCAATGATTCTACCACTCATATTCTTGTCGACAATCAGTGCCTTGTCTCCCCATACGAAATCTGGGTTTTTGTAGACCTTAAAGTCCTTCTTGTAAAATCTCATAGTACGATCGCCGAAGAAAACTGTTAAGATTTCACCATCATCGGAGATAACCTTGCCTACTAAGCCTTGATGGCCTTGGATGCCATTTCCGCCGTTGTACCATTTTGCATCCTCTTCATCAATGGGTGGTTCCCATTGAGTAGAACCGAATTTTCCAATTAAGTTTTCCATATTATTTCTTTCCTCCATTAAAATTTTTTACGAATATTTCTTTTGGTAGTTTGCCAAAGGCTTCATCTGCATATTTCATGGATTTTATATTTGGTTTGAAATGACCACTTCTATCATCCCAACTATGTATTTTCCCATTACGTATGTCTACCATTCCTGCCATCCTAACAATAGGATCTTTGCCTCCAATCAAGGATGGATGAGGTGTTTGGAATTTATTAGAACCATTTCGTCGACCTATTATGAGGTTTCCATTTGTATCAACTACATATGTGAATTGACCATTAGCCACTTTTCCATCAACGACTATTTTTCCATCAACGATAGCGTCGTTAATATATATTGCCGTAGGATTTTTACTATATCCATCCTCTTTGTAAGTTCCTTTTTCTCTATCATGCTTAAGCATAGGTTTATCAACGTGATATCCTTTAGAAGAATAATTTTGTGACTTTTCATTTGTGCCTGTATAGAGTCCCGAGATACTGCTACCCATTATGCTTACCTCCTTTAACTCTGGAGATATAGCTTTCATAGTGGATGAATCTCGTCTGAGAGGCAAATTCAGCGAACACCTCATTTGGCATTGAGCCATGAACTAATACAACTTTCGGCTTTAATACCCTTAGCATTTCTCTCAAACCAAGTTTGAAATAATACTTATTCTCTTGACTTTTGATACATCCATGAGTGCTTATGCAGACAATATCGTTTTTGGGGAGTCCATCGAAGCAAAATTCGAAACTTCTTGCATCCCCCCATCTTACGTTCGGAATGATATAAACGCCATTATACTGTAAGTAGAAGGCGACCGCTCTGTTCAGATAAGTATTTGTTATCTGCAAGCACAGAGGCATGTCCCTATACAAAGAGCAATCAGGTGAAACAATATATGGGAATTGCTTCAGCGAACTTAGATACCTGTTTGTCGCATGTATCACCTGCCTGAACGTTTTGTCATGCATGTAGAAGTGAACTGCGACATCCTGACCGATGAAATGGTTTCTTTTGTCGAAGGGAATCATATCACTTGGAATCAAGAGTTCCTTATGCCTAGGAAGCTTAGGTATCTGATACTTCCCAACAAACTCTGCATCTTTTACAAGGTAAGCTGCGAACCCATCATCGATCTTGAATTTAGCCATATTTATGACCTCCTTTTATTGATAATTTAGAACGAAAGATCTGTCGTCCTGATTCAAGAATAAAGGAGGTTAAAAATGACCCGTATTTTCAGAAAATACGGCAAAAATGCCGTTTTCCATATATTTTTATAATGTTTTATCCGCTTAGATAGATGATTTGTATTTTCATAAAATATTTTTATCCTAAAAAAAATTAAAATCCGTCTTCCCCAATGTCCCGCAATAGCTCATCGGCTACTTCAATATCGAGCTTAGCATCCAAAATGAAGCTATATAAAACATCTTCTTTTACATACTTTGATAAGCTGGTTTGATTCAATTCGAGCAAATAATCCCTCTCTCTTTTTGATACTCGTAATCCAATCAAAATCTGAACAAGAGTTCTCTTATCCATTTTGTTCTTTTTATTGTTTCTTATCTTACTAAAAATATCTCTACTTAAAAAAGTATTCTCTTTAAACTCTTGTGCATTCCATTCTCTTTTAGCAATCAGCGCATTGAGATAATCATTCAAAGAAACTAATTTTGGATTGTCGAATTCCTTAGCAATACTTTTCATTGATGAAAGATATTGTTCGTAATCGAGCCTGCCAACTTCATCGACAGGCTTTATTTCGACACTTATGATTTTTTTGTCTTTCAGTTTATCGATAAACTTGAAGGTATCATTCTTGCCATTCACAAAACTTCCGTCTTTATAAGATAGATATCCAGATGAAAGCATATCTCTAAATTTCTCATCGCTTTGATATAGTTCAAATGCATCTTTTAGGGAAACTTCCGTCTTTAAATCACGCTCTCGTAGTTCGTTTAAAATATTTTGATTGCCATAATCAACCAAGCTTTCTATTTCATCATTCTTAATTTGCACCTTATAGTCATCGATGACTGTATCGATGAATTTTACCTCTTCCGTATTATTCCAATTAAGTAAAGATTTCTTTAATGTCTCTAACCACTTGATCTCATTCCCAAAATGTTCTTTAGCGTTGCTATAGGAATGGGATTTGTTTAGAATCGCCTGTCTCAAGACATTTATATCATGACCTTTTTGATAATACAGTACGAGATACGCATTCTTGTGTTGGTGATCAATTTCCGATAATGCCTGAAAAAACAACTCAATCACATTATCTTCTTTATAGTTTGATTCTATGTACTTCTCAATCCATCTTTCCATATTCGGTTGATTAATGTTTCTAGAAATAAGGATTCGAAGTTTGAAAGATGCAGAATTGATTTCTTGAGAAAGCATAACTTTCATACATTCGTTGAAAAAAGAATCATAGTATTCTTTTCCAAAGATAAAGTCCAAATTGCAATCGTTATAATATTCTTCTTCGATGAATGCTTTTGCAAATACTTTTATATATGAGCGCTTGACATCAAGTATCTCAATTAAAACCGATGATTCATAATCCTTTTCGCCGTTAGCTATCAAAAATTCATAGATTTTTATCGCTAGATTTTGATTCAAGTTTAGCAATTCCTTAAATGTTTCTACATTATTTATAAGATATGATAAATATGCTTTTGCTATAAATTTATTGTATTTTTCTTTGCTATATAGTTTCCTTAATAAGGCGACATAATCAAGGCCGCATTTCTCAGCAATATTATTCAAACTCACAGCATCCCTATGATAGGTTCTATTCGTTTTGAAGTCCCCTTTTGAATTCATCCAGCCAATAAAACCATAGTCTTTTTCTATATTTTTCTTACTTAAGTAGCTATAAAAGTTATATAAATATTCATCTTTGATAGTCTCATCATCAATTTGATTTATTAAGGCATAAACTTCATCAAGACTCCGGTTTTTTAGGAACTCCTCGATAACTAAATGAGGAAAAATACCATTCTTTGTACATAAGAAAAACAAAGCGTTAGAAAATTTATCAACAACTTCTACTAATGCATTAACCAAGCGTGTTTTTTGATATTTGTAATATTTATTCAAAAATAAATCAGTTTCATTCAGAATATCATAAATGTCGTCCTTGTGAAGATTATAATAATCTGCAACTCTATTTTTGTATCTTGCCTCATATCCTTCATAATTCTTGTTCAATAATTTTCTTTCAAAAACAATATCAAGAAAATCAAGATATTTTTCATTTGCCGTCAGTAAATCAGTAAAGCAATACTCTTTAGCTTCATCGATAAACTTCACGTACAAAACAGAGTTTAAAAATCCGCTTTGATCGTGCTCGCACAAATAGGTGTTTATGCATCTAAGATCATTCTTGATTATTTCAAGGTTTCTTTCTATGTAATGCCTGTTGGCAAAATCCATTATTGAATCTATCGCTTTAGATAACTCACAATTAAAAAGGTAACCCCAGCATGCCGACCTTAATTCCAATATTCCAGCGGTATTATCATCTACTGAAAATGTATAATGCATCATCTCTCTTTTGCTTGTGAAGCAAGAATAACTAAACCTGAAGTTTAAATAAGAAGAAACGAGGGCATTGAACTCATCGTTATATAGTCCGCCATTTTGTAGCTCTTTTATTAAAGCAATTTGATATAGGAAACGTTCATTTGCTCTTTCTGCTCTCATCTCATAGGTATTCTTGATTGCATCATACACTTCTTTTGTTTTATTCTTAGTCTTTTTTAAGAGTTTTAATATCCCTTTATTTGCGATTTCATTGTAATTGGAAAAAGCCAAACCAGAATAAACATTGATAAGCCATTTGATGTCTTTTTGGTCGCTATATTTTTCAACCCCTTCTATATACTCGCGTGATACATATTCCGGTATCACTTGAACAAAGCAAGATTCAAGATCATGTTTAAGCGAAACATCATTTTCAAGATTATTACATGCATTGGTTACTTCTTTTCTTAAATGGTCAACGAACTCTTCCGTGTTATACACATGAAGTATCGTATGAATCGACTCGACAATTCGCTCCTTGTAGTATTTGAAGCCTACCAAAAGCAAATCTTTTATTTTAAGATATCGCTTTTCTACAATCGTGTAATTCAGTAAAAAGTCTGCAAAACATTGATCGGCTATCTTTACGACATCATGGTAGTCATCGACTATCTCCATCTTAATGAGAATATTAACATTCTCGATAAATGACTTTTTGCTTAAATTAACGCTTTTTAAAATCGGTACAATATAAAAAAGCTGTTCGAGATATATGCTTTTGAAAAAAGCAATGACCCCGGCCGTAATAAGCAAACTCTCTGAATGGTCTATCTTCGATATCTCATCCTTATAGAATCTATTCAAAACATCTTTCTGATTGTATATAGAACCCAAGCCTTTATTGTTTTTTATCGCTTCATTTGCTGCCAAGAAAGCCACTCTGATATTACCATTGGCGATTTTTGCAATTTGCTTCAGCCAATCTTCATTCCTTATTGTAGTGTTCTTTACAAGCGCATCTTCGATGGATTTGTCATTTAATGGTTTGACTTCATAGAACCCCATATAAATATCAGAATCTAAACAACCTTTAAGATAATCTCTTACAGTGAGAATAGCTTTTATATTGCCTTTTTGATTTCTGTATTTCAGAAACTTCAGCAATTCTATGAGCCTGGGATAAGTGTTAGCATCGTCAATGAAAATGATATACCTTCTACCCTCTTCTATCGCTTCATCCAAGGCAGAAATATAATCGCTGAAGCTTTTCGTACATAAGACTTCGAAATCGGTGTGGTTGGCACAATAGTGTTCAATTGCGGCAACAGCAAGTCTGCTTTTTCCAACTCCTGCAGGACCCGTTATCGTCAAACAATAAACACTATCAATTTTGGAGGATATTTCTTCGATTTCACGATCTCTACCAACAATATTGGTTGAAAGGGATTCGCTTACTGCATATCTGTGTCTTTTGAACGTTTCTAAATCTTCAATTTTCAATGACATTTCATTTGTCCTCCTTGCTCTGTGCCTTTTTCCGTGAAGGCGGAAGCTTGGTATCCCAGTTCCAAGACATCGGTCAATCACAAAGCTGTGCTAGAACTGTGATTAGGCTTACCTTGTTTGGAAAAATGTGATTTTCGGCCTTTTTCACCCGTTTTTCTTACTTAGCAACACCATCGTCTCAACATGATGCGAAGTAGGGAACATATCCACACCTTGTACTGAAATGATTGAATAATCATTCTTCAATAGATTTAAATCCCTAGCTAATGTAGCAGGGTCACAAGATATGTATGCTACTTTTTCAGGACCGTTTTTTATCAAGGCTTTAATGAACTCTGGCGTTGTTCCTTTTCTTGGAGGATCTAAGACTATACAATCGAAATGCTCATCAGTTCTTTGAAGATATTCAGTCGCATCATCTAAGTGAAAGTTAATGTTACTTATATGGTTGTTTTTAGCATTTATCAAAGCATCTTCATAAGAGCTGCTCTCTATTTCTACACCGACAACTCTCTTAGCTTTGTCAGCCATACAAATTCCAATTGTACCAGTTCCGCAATATGCATCTAATATAGTTTCTGTTCCGTTTAGATTAAGGCCTTCGATTGCTTTCCCATAGAGTTGATTTAAAAGAGATGGATTCGTTTGGTAGAAGGATTTGGCTGATATGATAAATGTCTTTCCGAGAATCGAATCTTTTATATGGCCATCGCCATATACGACTTTATCGAGCATTCCTAGAATGACATTTGTTCTTCTCTTGTTTAAATTCAGTGTTATCGATTTAACTTCAGGACATATATCTATCAAATCTTTTACTATGTTATCGAGATTTGGAACTTCAAAACTTGTGACGACTAATGTGACTAAAGCTTCTTGGTAGTTGTAGGAAGTTCTGATCAATATATGACGTAATAGTCCTATTTGTGAATCCTCATCATAAGCCTGAATATTATATTTGTTCAATATGGTTAAAAGGTTGGTCAAAACTATATCGGATAATTTGCTTTCGATTGGACAATGCTCCATTTCTACTAGCTTATGGGTGTTGATTCTATAATATCCACTGACTATTTTTTTCTCTTTAGCAGAATATTTTACAGGTCTTTGTATTTTGTTTCTAAATCCATCTTTTAAAGGACAAGGAATTGTTGGTTTTACTTCGATATCGAGATGGGTGAACTTCTTTATAAGATTTCTTATGTTTTCTTGTTTATAGATAAGCCTTTTTTCGTATCTTAAATGACCTAGATCTGATATTCCTGTCTCTGTCAATTCAAAAGGACATTTGACTCTATCAGGGCTTTTTTTAGTGACTTTGATCGTGTCACCAAAAGCAACTTTTCCTTTGACAGCTCTAAGCTGTACTTCACCTTCCTCACCAGGAAGGAGTCCTCTAGCGAAAAGGATGTTATCTTTATCCTTGCATACACCTTGCCCTAAATCATCCAATCCTGTACATTTGGCACTAACAATAGGAAGGTTTTTATATGTAGTTTTTTCACTCATTTTAAATATTCCTTTCAGTTTTTATCATCCATAGAATCACTCAGCTTATCGAAGGCTTCACCATCATCCACACTCTTGTTTTCAGCTCTTGTTCTCGAATGTGGATCCTTGACACTACCTTCGTCGTTTAAGACATCTATTCCATATAGATTCTTAAATCTTTGGCATTGATCATCACACATCTCTTTGGCATAAGAGATTAGTTGAAGAACTAATCCCTTTGTGTTTGGATTGGCCGAGAATACTTCGTCCATATATGACATGAAGATTCCTGTGACTCTCAGTACTAACTGATATAATGCGACAGTTGATAAGTCGAAGAAGAATTGATCGTTTGAATAGAAGAAAACAGGTGAGGAATGTGTGACTTCACTGGCTGTTTCGTACCATTCTGAATATTTTGAAAGTCCGGCTAAGAATTCTATTCCATCCCTGAAGTTCAATTTAAAATCATGTAATTGGTTGTGATCCCATGACATCAATTCAGCACGATATTTTTCAAATAAAGGATAGTCCTCGGATTCGATAGATGGGCCTCTAATGATTTTAAAGGATCCTTCTTTTCCATTTGAATCACGAATAGAAACAGCGTATTTTTCAAATAGCTTTCCTTTCTCTTCCAGTGTTTTGTATTCTGGGGTTTGATAAAGCCATCCGTATTCGATGAACTTCTTCATATCTTTGCTCTTCAATCCGTGAGACTTTAAATCAGCTTTTAAAGCTATGAATATTTCGTCTGTTCTCTCTTTGGATTGTATAGATCCTCTAAAGGCGTTATCATAGATGATATGTTGGACATATTCATCCTGCATAGGTTTTCCATCTTTGACTAGGATTGCAAGGATGCATTCTGCTTCATGTAATGTTCTCCACGATACATATGCATCACTAGCTAAACCTTGCGATAACATTTTTAAAGTTCCATTTGATTTTGAGAAAATCCTTCCGAACAAATCGTTGATTAAAGTCTTTTGAGGATTGTTTTGTATGAAAGGAAAATTGAGATTTATAAGCTCAGTAATCAAGGCTTTTAAAGCAGTGTTGACTGGTGAATAAGGACTCAAAGAAGATATTTTAAGTTGACCTTTTCTAACTCCTCTTACCAATAGCAAGAATTTAACAGCAACTTTATTTGATAGTGAAACGATCAAAGAATGGTCTTTTACTATTTCTTTTTTGTTCTTGTTATCTCTTACTGCAAACCACCATTCACCATACGAATAGTTTATTAAATCGAAGACCAATGAGTATAAGGAAGAATTCTTTGGGAGATTACCTGTCTGTTTTAAGATATCTAGTGTGTTCTTTAAAACAGCCAATGTTCCATCCCTATCAGCTTCCGGAATTCTTTCGTTGAAGTACTCTTCAAAGATCTGAGCTGGATAAGATCCTAAATTGTCTTTAACTAATTGATTTATGTTTGTTTCCATAGCTTCTTTCTCCTAACTTAATAAACTTAACATGGCTTTGTAGGCTTCGATTATACACAATCCAATATTATAACCGCCACATGGTAATGGTATATCTAACATTTCACCTAAAGTATAGATATTTTTATGCTTAATTAGATTCATGTTTTTTGTATTGATTTCAGAGAAATCGATACCGCCTTTGGATACTTGTGAGAACTTAAAAGGATATAGACCTTGGATTTGGAATGATAGATCACTAGCTTCATTATTCAAAGTCTTACCATCTTCTTTAGATTTTTTAACTATATATTCACTCAATTGTTTTGGATATGCATAATAGATATTATTCATATCTACTTCTATCTTAGAATTGGAATGCTTAGTTAAATCCAAATGAATAGAATATGAATTCAATTCATTTGGATTTAATCTAATCGATGCATTGAAGATACATATTCCAGATAATCCATCAGGTTTGAATAATATCTCGCCTTCTTCTTTATAAATCAAATCATCCTTTTTATAAAGAGACATGATGCATTTAGCTCTTATTCCATCTAAGGCTTTAAGCCCTTTCTCTTTTACTTTTATAGGACAAATAGCGGGGGTATATTCGATATGTTTTAAATTTAAGGATTTCAAAATAGACCAATCAAAAGGTGGATATGCTAATGAATTACCACCGAATGAAAGACATACTTTATCGAATGAGTATTTCTTTATGTCATTATTTTCATCGATAGTTTTAAAAGAAATTGATTCATCTTTGTTTTCAAATACATCAATTACTTTCTCATGAATTATTTGTGCTTTGTACTGTTGGATTTTATCCATCATTGAATCATATAAAGCAGATGATTTGTTCGCAAAAGGATATATGAGATTCCCTTGATTGAAATAAGGACAATTTGTTATTTTGATGAACTCATTAAAAGCATCTAATCCTATCGATCCTTCCACGATACTTTTTGCTTTATGAAAGATTGGGTCTTCCAAGTTCGATGGGTTGAAATAGTCTGTATTGAAGAAGTTTGATCGTCCGTTTCCAGATATAAGAATTCTAGAAGCCACTTTTTTTGAGCCATCAAAAATCGAGACTTCAAAACTAGGATCTCTATTTTTTATGAATAGAGCCAAAGAGACTCCGGCTACTCCACCACCTAAGATGGCAATTCTATGTTTAGAATACTTTGACACGGGAATTGTCCACTTCTTTATCTATAGTTTTTTCGCCATGTCCTATAGCTATAGATTCTAATACTTCGTATTTGCTATCTAATCCAAGCTTCTCTTGGAACTTAGAAAAGTCTTTATTTTCTGCTAAATCTTTAGCAGCATGAATCCAACAAGATTGAAGTCCTAAGTTTGTAGCTTTGAGCAACATGTTTTCCATAGCAGCACCAACATCCAAAAGATATAAGGATTCGATTTCTTTGTTTCTAAATACAAGGATTATGTGCTTTGCACCATAATATCTATCCATTCCAAATTTATTCTTTGCAATCGACAAATATTCTTTCGCATATTCGTTCGTCAATCCAACAAACATCAATTCTTTTCTACCCATTCCGCTTGGAGCTAATGTACCAGCTTCTACTATTTGTTGCATGTCCTCCTTGGATACACCTTCTTCAGTGTATTCTCTAGTAGATCTTCTAGCTTTGAGAACATCATTGAAACTATCAATCATATCTATTCCTTCCTTCATCCTATATATTTTACCTTATTTTTTGGAATAAAAAGACCCGCATTGTTTTGAAATGCGGGTATATGACATGGAAACTCGAATTACTTTTTGAGTTTGAGATCCTTGATAAGGGCTTGATATCCCTCATAGTCGGTTCTCTTGAGATAGGTGAGAAGCTTGGTACGCTTTGCGACGTGAATTGTCAAAGAACGCTTTGCACAATAGTCGTGAGTGTTGGCCAAAAGGTGAGCAGTGAGATCTGCAATCTCTTTGGTCAAAAGAGCGATTTGGACTTTGGTGTTACCAGTGTCCTTCTCGTCTTTTCCGTACTTCTTGGTAAGTTCGACGATTTCTTCTTTTGCTAATGCCATAATAGTTTTCCTCCTTGGAATTTTAGCTCGACCATGCCCATGAGAAAAACCGAGGAATGATTATCTCTCGGACAGGTTGCAATGGAGTATTTTACTCCAATGTTTTTTAAATAACAAGTCAAATGAAATTTTTGATTTGATCTCTAATCCTTTACCAGATAAAATACTGTTTTGTAAGAGGTGAGTCAGCAATGAAAAATATTCATGTATCGGCAGCTATAATAATGAAAGATAATAAAATCTTTGTGACACAAAGAGGATATGGGGAATTTAAAGATTGGTGGGAATTTCCAGGCGGAAAAATAGAAGAAGGTGAAACTCCTGAAGAATGTTTAAAAAGAGAGATTAAAGAAGAATTGAAAGCAGATATAAACATAGATAAATATTTATGTACTGTAGAATACGATTATCCGAATTTTCATTTGAAGATGGAGTGTTTTATCTGTTCTTTGATAGATGGCCACTTAGAATTAGTTGAGGCTGAAGATGCTAAATTCATAACCAATGATCAACTAGATAATATCGATTTTTTACCAGCTGATTTACTCGTTGTAAAAGAATTGAAGAAATCCATCTAAAAGATTTCTTCCAATCTGTATTTAAAGATTTGATGATACATAAAATCATTCAGTTCAGTTGTTTCTTATTAAATCACGAAGTATTTATAAAGATATTCTGGAATAGGATTGTCCATCCTCAATTCAAACTTGACCACGTTTGTTTTCTTTCCTGATTCAGTAGTGTTTTTCGAATTGAAATATTCTTGTATTTTTGTGTTTCCTAGATAGTAGAAAGAACGTTTATTTAAACCATCTTTGTTATCTGGACTTTCTCTCTGTACGAACAACATTATTTGGCCGTTGTTATTAGCTACGCTCAACAAGTCTTTTATTTCTTGTGATTCAGTCGTTCTATCATGCCTTGAATCCCAACAAAAGATATTTTTATTTTTGAAGTAATCGGAGTAATTGATTTGTGATTCCTTATCCAAATGTTTGTTGTAGGTTACAAATATAGGGACAATATTTAGGTCTTTGAAGATTCTATATCCATATATCGTGCTTTCTTGGTTCTTAGTTAGATTGATTAGACGAGAAACATCTTTTCTAGAATATCTTTCATATAGAACAAAATTATTATTTCCAGTGACATTAGAGAAATATCTCTTGTTTGAATAGATTGAATAATCAATTATTTCATTAATAAACTTATTGAAAGTTTCATTTGAAAGATGTTGATTGAATTTATCAGATAATTGAATCTTATCATTTTTTATTGCAATAGTCGAATAAGCAAAAGATCCCTTAGCTGATAAAAATGACGTATCTAGTACTGATATCACTGACTTTCTAGTTTTTTCATCATATATTTGATTTACAGGTAATTGCTTTATGAATTCTTCTTCATTTCCACTTTCAATCAAAGTTTTGAGAAGAAGACTTTCATGAATTCTTAATCCGTTACCAAAGCTATTAGATAGATATTTAATCTCATCCCTATCTTCTTGGCTTAATATATCTAATCCTTTTTCTTCTTTCGATAAGAAATCATAGTAAGTCTGTTTGAATAAATCTAAGAAAACTCTTCCTGTCAAATCTCCATTTTCATCAAATTCAATTAAAGTTGGAATACGGCCTAACTTGTTTTTAATAGCTATATATTGCTCTTTAATTCTTCTACTATCAGAATCTCTCGCCTTATCGCTTATTTCGACTATCGTCTTCATTGTTATAGGGTCGAAGTCTATAATGCTTCCACCTGGAAGCATTATGTTTGTCGTTTTAGATGCGTCTCGACCACCACCATTAGACTGATATTCTTCTCCATTATTCTTTGAAGAGAACGAATCTGTAATCATGAAATCATTCTTATAATTTCCAATGAAGTCGATTACAGTCAAATAATCCTTGCCTTTAAATTTTCTTAGACCTCTACCCAATTGCTGGAGAAATATAATTGTAGATTGTGTAGGTCTTAAAAGAATAATTTGATTCACTGAAGGAATATCGACTCCTTCGTTGAAGATATCGACTGTTAAAATCATATCTAAATATGGATTATTAGTATTGTCTTCTTCCAATAGTTTTATATACTTTTCCCTATCTTCATTTGAACTGTTTCCTGATAGGAAAATCGTTTTGAGCCCACGATTATTCAGCTTCTTTGATAATTCTATCCCTTCCTCAATCTTTGATACAAACATCAAAGTTTTGATTCTACTTCCAGATGATCCGTAATATTTTCTATTGTTGATTATATTGTCTATTCTATCATCGCATGTCAGCTGATCGAATGTAGCATCATCGCTCAATTGTTTCCCATTTATAAGGATATCCGATATTCCAAAATAATAAAAAGGAACTAACATTTTTGATTCCAAAGCATTGTATAGTCTTATTTCATATAAGATATTATGATCGAAGAAATTATAAATATCGTATCCATCAGTTCTATCTGGTGTTGCAGACATTCCTAGAAGAAACTTCGGCTTAAAGTAGTTTAAAATGTTTTGATACATTCCTTCTTTTCCGATTCGATGACATTCATCGACTATAATTAAATCGAATTCATCTCTTGTGAATTCTTTAAAATGAAGATTCATCGTATTGACTGTAGAGAAAATATAATTCATGTCTTTTATATCGTGATGCCCATTAGAGAATAAATCTGCTTTGATATCTTGACCAAGAACATTTCTATATGTTTCTATAGCTTGTTTTAAGATAGTTTCCCTATGGGTTATAAACAACATTTTCTTTAAATCAATTTTATCTTTTATGGATTTAACACCGAATGCTGATGCATATGTTTTACCAGTTCCTGTCGCAGAGATCAAAAGACCTCTTTTATTACCTTTATCTATGGATTCATTAAGTTTGGTACAGAATGCTAATTGCATCGAATTAGGCTTGAATTCTTTCTTGATTTCTTTTGAATTCGATAATCTTATTTCTTTGAAAGATTCATATTCTTCTTCATATTTGTCGATTATTGTCTTTATGCTCAATGAATGATCATTGCTCCAAAGTGTTTCGAATCTATTCAAAATCTCTTTTGCTATTTTTCCATCTTTCTTTGTGACTATAAGGCTATTCCATTCTTCATTAGATGTTAATGCTGATCCTGTTAGGTTCGATGATCCGATTATTATTTTGTATGTGTCTTTGAATTTGAAAATATATCCTTTTGTATGGAATCCTGATGGTTCATCTTTTGTATATTTGTCATCAATCCATAATAGTTTTACATCTACATTTGGCATTTCATCCAATTCTTTTAAGGCTTTAGGCTCTGTGAAATCCAAGTAATTACTAGTTAATATCCTGCCTTTCACATTTTTGTTTTGACATTCTTTTAAAGCTATTTTTAATGGACTTATTCCTGAATCGCTGATAAAAGCTACAGAGAACATGAATTCATCGCAAGTCTTAAGGTTTTCAGCTAATACTTTAATGACTTGTTTTCTATCTAGTTTATTGTTTGAGTTATAAATGAATTCAGGTGAAAAATCAGAATTGATATCATCATTATCTTTTATATATGCGTTTATCAATGAAGAAACGAATAATTCATCAGTTTGTTCCATAAATATACCTTCTGATCTTATTTTATTGACTATATGTAAAATGACCAGATCTAGAAGTTATATTTTTGATTCTAGAATACGGTTTTTAATAAAAATCCGCTCGATTTTAAGTATTCTGTTTATTTCCTCAAAACTCATTTCCTTGCAGTTATGGAGAATCGTGAGGAGCATCATGTCATCCTTCGAGTTTGAGAAGCTGAACCCAGCGATTTCGACCAAGGCGGTAGACAATATAAGTGGGAGCCTCATGGCCAGGCAGATGGCAACAACGATACGTTTGTTCGGCTTCTTGGTCTCCCCGTTCTTGTACCTCTGGAAGATGCGGTAAGAGAGGCTTCCAAGGTCATCTGGACGATCCGTCACGTCCTTGATCTCATAGCCACCGGCTTCCATCAAGTACTTTACCGCTTTCGAGAATTCCATCCCCTTCAGCTTGGACAATACCTCTTTCATCGTCGATGCGCAGGCATCGACATCTTCAGGCGTTTTGCATTTTATTCTCAGGATATGCAAAAAATCCCCTTTCTTTTTTTACGCACCATATGTGTCCTTCCTCTTTTTGAACGACTAATAAAATTGTAACATAAAAGTTTCTTATTCAAACTAGTGTCATCGATTTCTGTCATGCTATAAGCCTTCATCAGCGATTTTGTAAATGCTAATTTAGCACAACCCAGACAACGATCGCATTACTAGATCGACGTCTTTGTTTTCCAATTCCTGAATAATATGTAAATATGTCTTTTCCGTTGTGTTCATGCTCGAATGTCCTAATCTTTTGGCAACCGAGGCAATCGATACTCCACCAAAGAGCAATAATGAAGCATGGGTATGTCTGAGACCATGTACCGTAATTACTGGAATTGATAATTTCTTGCAATGTCTAGCAAGAATGTTGTTGATAGTCGAATTAAAGATTTTTTCTTTGATGAAAATAGGCTTGTCAGCTGGCAAATCTTTTACCAAAGCGGAAAATTGCGAAACAACCATCCAATCCATTTGAATTTTCCTAACTGATGATTTGTTTTTCGTTGGTTGAAAGCCACCACCATCTTTGTAGTTCCATGTTTTAGAAATGGATAGAGTCTGGTGCGAAAAATCAAAATCAGCAGGCGTCAATGCAATCGCTTCAGAGAATCTCATTCCAGTTTTTGCAATGAGAAGAATCAGCCAATCGTAATTTATTTGGCCCTCCAAATCCAAATCCTTAAGTAAAGTGTGAAGCTCGAACTGGTTAAGATATTTCTTTTTCTTTTCAGCGGGCGTTTTGCCTTTGATTATGACTTTTCTAGTAGGATCTCTTTCGATTAAACCTTCATCAACGGCGTCTAAAATTGCGGATTTCAAATGGTGATGAAAATCCATTGTTGTTTGTCTTTCATGATCTTTGGAATAATCATTGAGTAGCTGTTGATAGGATACTCTATCAATGTCACATAGCTTCATCTTTGGTGCTAATTTCTTAACCCAACTAAGCGAAAGCTTGTATTTTTGCATGGTTACTTTTCGAATTGCGCCTTCCTTATAGACGCTTATCCATTTTTCAAAGTAGTCCGAAAACAATTCTTTTTGCGGTTTTTTAAACATTTATATCTCCCTCCTTTGCTTTTACTCACGCTGATGAAGGGTGATAAGGTTGTCTAAGTTGGTGAAAAAAGACCCAATATTT